>Ga0209211_10000146_pt1 | contig 152751 bp, 162 predicted proteins | sample RifGroA2_FD_183992 | JGI IMG/M metagenome (GOLD analysis project Ga0209211, IMG submission 183992) | Groundwater microbial communities from Rifle, Colorado, USA - Groundwater A2 (SPAdes) (version 2) | ecosystem: Environmental > Aquatic > Deep subsurface > Groundwater | place: Rifle, Colorado...
CCTCACCCCCGCCGGCACTGCCCCAGGCCGCCATAAGGGGAGAGATGGCCGACGGGGGTGAGGATTGGAATTCCTGCCGGGTCGTGGAGCTGGACTACCGCGACGGGGCTTATGTCAGCCGCCGCGTGGACCTCAGCCGCGACTTCCCCGTCCAGACCTGCCAAGAAGTCACCGTCATAAATTCCCAGGGCCAGCCAGAGATCGTCAACCATTGCCGCATAGAGCAGGAGCTCCATGCCGCCTCAGCCTACTTGATAGTGAACAAGCGCTTCCTCCGCGAGGGCGAAAAAGAGCGCATCAAAGTCTGCTACGACTTCCAGACCGGGCGCGGCAGTTTTAAGCTGCTCAGCACCCCCTTCGTATACACTTACGAGGACAAGCAGAACCCCCCGAACGCCTCCTACGCTTTAGAGCTCTTCCCCGGTGAACGCAAGCCCCGGCCGCCGGCGGCCGGTTCGCCGGAATATTCCGCCAGAGCGTACGCGGAGGCCGGCAAGACCGGAACCGCGCCGGCCATGGAATAAGGCTGACCGCGCGCGCCAAAAGGACCGGCCGGGAGGCAGACCTCCCCGGCCGTTCTTTATTTTCAATTGAAAACACTATATTTTCAGCAGAAAATATTGAATAAGCAGCGGGGGAGAGCGCATTAAGCTCTCCTTTGATATAACCAGCCTGAAAGCGGGGCATCCCGCATGGCACAAAAAATGCTCTGTATCGAATACAGGTGTTTAATCCGGTTAACATTGAGGGATATTTAAATGACAACAAAGAATTTAGCGGCGGGCCTGTTTCTGGCACACCTTCTGGTGTTCGCCGGTTTTGCCTCCGGCGGCGATTTTAACCTCAACTCGCTGCGCGCGGTGCCCGCGGACATACAAGTCACGCCCGCCGCCTCCCCCCAGGCCGTGCAGGCCGCGCCCGCCAGCCCGGAGAACCCCGCCCCCGTTAAAGAGTGGACCGTCATGATCTTCATGAACGGCACCAACAACCTGGCCCCCTACTTTCTGGGCGATGTTAACGCCATCGCGGATATCGGGGCGACGCAGGAAGTGAATATCTCCCTGGAATTCTCCCTGATGTACAAAGAGTCCTCGGTGGTCAGCCGCGTGAGGGTACTGAAGACCGAGAACGGCCAGCCCGCGGCCGACGTTTACAATACCTGGGAGAACCGGGACATGGGCGACTGGCGCAACCTGGCGGATTTCGTGCGCTGGTCCAAGGCCTCTTTCCCCGCCAAGCGCTACATGCTGATAATTCAGAACCACGGCGGCGGCTTCCTGGACCAGACGGCCAAGCCCAAGAACGGCAACAAGGGGATCTCCTACGACGAGATTTCCGGCAACTATATAAAGATCCCGGAACTGGCCCGCGTGCTCGCCGAGACAGGGCCGGTGGATATGCTGGTAATGAACGCCTGCGAGATGCAGATGGCCGAGGTGGCCTATGAACTTGGTTCCGGGGCCGGAGTTATACTGGCTTCCGAAGAGATCGACAGGGCGGTCTTTTTTCAGTACAAGGAAAGGCTGGCGTACCTGGAGGCCAATCCTGCGGAAAACGCCGAGAAGGTGGCCACCGCCTACGTAGAGATGCGCCGGAAGATAGTTTTCCCGGGCAGCGAGGTGAATTACGGGTTCGGCAACTCCACGCATACCTATACCGTGACCAAGGATATAGCCAACACGCTGTCCGCGCTGCGTCCCGCCGAGCTGCGGGGGCTGCCGGCCGCGCTAAACGCCTGGACCGCCGCGGTGATGGCGGCCGGAGAAACGGAAGCCGTGGTTTACGCCGTGGCCTCCACTGTGCGGCTGGGCGTGCTGAAACCGTCGGACCAGCCCTTCTCGCAGTTCACCGATCTCTGGAATTTCGCCTGGCGCGTCAATTATATGTCCAAGGACCCCGGGGTTAAGGAGGCGACAAAAGAACTTTTCGCCTACCTCGACAAACTGGTACTGGCCAACGCCGGGATGAACAGCAATTTAAGCGGCCTGGATTATTCCAAGGCCGTCAGGGGCGTCTCTATAAAAATGATCCCTCTTACCCCGGCCCCGCAATCGGCCGTGAACCCCAACATGACCGTGGTCACCGATACCAAATACTCGGACCTGCGGCTTTCGAAGGACAGCCAGTGGGACGAGTTCCTGGCCTGGGCCGGCCAGCTGTACTACCGGCCCCGTTAAGCGAATCCCAGCCCGGAGCGCCGGCGCGCCAAGGGCCGCGGAAGCCGCGCAGAGGAAACGAGGCTGACCGCGTATTTTTACAGCGCGGCGGGAATATTGTTTAATCATTAGATACTGTTCAAACGGAGATCTAAGTGAAAAAGATACACCTGTACGCCTCCCTGACCGTTTTTGCCTGCGGCTGCGCCGCGCCGCAGCTTTACCACCCGGCGGAAAAAGGGGACGTGGCGGCCATTCGCGCACTGCTGGACGCCGGCGCGGACCCGAACGAAGCCCGCGGGTTATGGGGAAACGCCACCCCGCTCCACATGGCGGTCGCGGAATCCCAGCTGGAGGCGGCCAGGCTGCTCATAGAGCGCGGGGCCGACGTGAACAGGCTGGCGGTCATGAACCGCGCGCGCCAGTCCAGGCCGCTGCATTACGCGGCCTGCAACGGCAATGTCTCCATGGTGCAGCTGCTGCTGGAGAACGGGGCCGACCCCGAACCGGGCGGCGGAGAGTGCGTGCACCCCAGTTATTCAATGCTGGGCGAGATACGAATGTATTCTCCGCTGGAATTGGCCGAAATGAACAACCACACCACAGCCGCGGCCCTGATAAAAGACGCCATAAACGCCAAAGCCGGCCTGCTGGCGCGAGGCGGGGCGCTGAAAAAGATCAGCACCTACAGCGCGCTGGCGGACAGCCTGCTGAAGAACGGCTCCGGCGAGGGCAAGGCCGTTGCTGTAGCCGGTTTTTCCTACACGGACGGGCGGTCTTCAGGGGACGGCAGCGTCATCAGCGAGCGCCTTACCACGGAACTGGTAAAAAGGACCGGGCTGAAGGTGCTGGAGCGCAAAGCCATAGAGAAGATGTTAGAAGAGCTTAAACTGCAGAGCTCGGGGGCCATAAACCAGGACTCGGCCAAAAAAGTGGGCAAGATGCTCGGCGCGGACTGGGTGGCCGTCGGGACGCTCTCGGAACTTCAAGGCAACCTTATAGAATTGAACGCCCGGCTGGTGAACGTGGAGTCCGGAGAAATTATCAGCGCGGTCTCCGGCCAGGTGGAAAAGAACTGGCTGACCCGCTAGAGCCGCGCGGCCTGCGAACCGGCTGCGCAGTGCTACGCGGCCCACCCGGGAGGGACAATATGAAAAAAAATAATTCCAAGAATGCGGTCGTGGTTTGCAGGATGGCGGCGCCGCGGCGGCTGGATAACGCCCTTGTGAAATCTCTGGACTGGCCGGCCGGCGAGGAATTCATCCGTATAATTTTCAAGGCGCCGGCCGCTTTGGCAAAGCTGATCCCGTCCACGATAAGCAGCCGGTACATGGTGCGGCTGGGCTGCTATTCCACGGGCAAGGGGCTGCGCGCCCCGGCAAAGACGCCGGCGGCCGCCGGCATAGAGGCGAGGCCGCCTGAAAACTTTGCCGAGCACATGAAGGTGCACAAGCAGGCGAGGAGCTTCTTCATGAAGACCTGGGGGAGCAGGCTGACCGCGGGTCTAAAGACCTCTTTCGGCGATTTCGAAAAAAAGAACCTGGCCAAGACTAACTCCCTTATCATCTTCAAGAAAGGCAAGCCGGCGGGCATCTATTCGCTGTTCAAGATGGAACAGGAAGGGAAGCCCTACGACCTGGTAGCCTGGCATAACCACCTGCCCGGGCTGACCCCCGCCGAACGGCGCGGCGCCCAGGGCCTGGCCATAGCCTGGCTCGCCAAGAACGCCAAACGCCGGCTGGCCGTAGGGCTGGACGGCTTCGACAAGGTCTCCCTTGATTTCTTCTCGGGCCTGGGATTCGTGGTCACGCGCGTGGGCCTGACGCGCTTGCCGTAGAGCGCGCCTGCGGGGTATCCGCAGATCAAAAAGAACGGCCCCGGAACTTTCCGGGGCCGTTTTAATTATGGCTTCGTTTCGGTTCAGCGCTCCACGCAGATGGCGATGCCCATGCCGCCGCCTATGCAGAGGGTGGCGAGGCCTTTCTTCACGTTGCGCTTCTTCATCTCGTGCAGCAGGGTCACCAGGATGCGCGCGCCCGAGGCGCCTACGGGATGGCCCAGGGCCACCGCGCCGCCGTTGACGTTGACGATGTCCTTGTTGAAGCCCAGTTCCTTGGCTACGGACAGGCTCTGCGCCGCGAAAGCCTCGTTGGCCTCTATCAGTTCCACGTCCTTCAGCTCCCAACCGGCTTTCTTCAGGGCTTTGCGCACGGCCTCGGCCGGACCTATGCCCATGATGGAGGGGTCCACGCCGGCCCAGGCGTAGGAGACGATCTTCGCCATCGGCGTAAGGTTATGTTTCTTGACCGCGTCGGCGGAGGCCACCAGCACGCAGGCGGCGCCGTCGTTGATGCCCGAGGCGTTGCCGGCGGTCACCGAACCGTCTTTCTTGAAAGCGGCGCGCAGTTTCGCCAGGCCTTCGGCGGTAACGCCGGCCTTGGGATATTCGTCTTTCGCGAACATTACGGGGTCGCCTTTGCGCTGCGGGATGGCCACGGGGGCTATCTCGTCGGCAAAGCGACCTTCTTTCAGGGCCTTCTCGGCCTTGTTCTGGGACTCGGCCGCGAACTTATCCTGGTCCTCGCGGGTCAGGTTATACTTCGTCACCAGGTTCTCGGCGGTCATGCCCATGTGGTAATTATTGAAGACGTCCCACAAACCGTCGCCTATCAGGGAATCGGTCAGCTCGCCGTGGCCCATCTTGTAGCCGGCGCGGGCTTTCTTGAGCAGGTAAGGGGCGTTGGTCATGCTCTCGGTGCCGCCGGCGACGATCATCTCGGCGTCGCCGCACATGATCTGCTGGGCGGCCATCGCTATGGTGCGCATGCCGGAGCCGCAAAGCATGTTAAGGGTAACGGCGGTCTTTTCCACCGGGATGCCGGCGCCTATGGCCACCTGGCGCGCCACGCCCTGGCCGAGGCCGGCCTGGTAGATGCTGCCCATCAGCACCTCGTCGATGTCGGCGGGATTCACCTTGGCCCGCTCCATCACCGCTTTGGTCACCACTTTACCCAGCTCCACGGAACTGAAATCGGCCAGGCTGCCCCCGAAGCTGCCTATCGCCGTCCTCACCGCGTCAACTATGAATACTTCTTTCATTTTATTCTCCTCCGTCAGGTTAATTTTTTAAAACAAATCTACAGGTAACCGAGCTTTACCGCCTGGCTCTCGAGCTCGGCGCGGAAATCGGGATGCGCTACCGCTATCAGCGCTCCCGCCCTTTCCCGCACGGTGCGCCCGCGCAGCCGGGCGATGCCGAACTCCGTCACCACGTGGTCCGTGTTGGCCCGGTGCAGCGTCACCGCCGTGCCCGCGGCCAGCGTCGGCACGATGCAGGAGACCGTGCCCCGCTTGGCGGTGGACCGGCAGGCTATAATGGATTTCCCCAGCCCGTCGTAAGCCTCTTTCGCGCCCACGGCCGTGTCCGTCTGCCCGCCGGTGCCGGAATACTGCACGGGCCCTACCGATTCGCTGGCCACCTGGCCGGTCAGGTCCACCGTGAGGCAGGTGTTTATGGAAACCATGCGGGAATTCTGCCGTATCACGGACGGGTCGGTAACCCAGGAGCCGCGGCGGAATTCCACGGCCGGGTTGTCGTCCAGCCAGTCGTAAAGCTTGCGCGAGCCCATCGCGAAGGTGCAGACGAACTTATCTTTAATAAGGGACTTCCTCTTATTGGTAATGACGCCGGCCTCGTAAAGTTCCATCATCGAGTCCACCAGCATCTCGGTATGCACGCCCAGGTCTTTCTTGCCCTTCAGCGCCATGGCGGCGGCGTTCGGGATGCCGCCTATGCCCAACTGGAGGGTGGAACCGTCTTCCACCAGTTCGGCGATATGGCCGCCGATGGTCGCTTCCACTTCATCGGGAGCGGGGGACGGCAGGGCGGGCACTTCCTGGTCGTTCTCCACGAACCAGTCCACGTCGCTTACGTGCAGGTGGGTATCGCCGAAAGTGCGCGGCAGGTTCCTGTTGACCTCGAGGATGACCGTATCGGCCGCTTCCAGGATATCCTTTTCGTAGGTAATGCCCAGCGAAAGGGAAACGAAGCCTTTCGAGTCGGGCGGGGTGCAGGTACCGAAGAAAATATCCGGCTTGCGGGCCTGCAGGCGGTCCAGGGCGGCGCGGTGCAGCATATTGGGCACATAGGTGACGGTCCCCGCGCCGGCGGCCAGCGCCTGGCGGGAGCCGGGCGCGTGGAACCAGCTGGCCAGTTCGAAATGACCTTTCATCTCCGGCTTCATATAGAAATCGTAGGGCTTAAGGGTCAGCACCGAGAACACCCTGGCGTTCTTTACCCGGGGCGCGGCCGTATGGAAGCGGCTCATGCAGCCCTGCGGCTCGGAGGCGCACTGCGCCACCACCACGTCGTCGCCGGTCTTTATTTTGGCGGCGGCTTCGTCGGCGGTTATCAATTTCCCGGCATAAGCGCTTTCAGGCGCCTGCTTGGTTTTTTCCATCGTTATCATACCTTCCCCCCGGCCAGTATCCCTCTTTTAAAGATCCTGGCGAACAGTTTTACGGCCGCCGTGTCCGGCAAGCCGTAATGTCCCTTCACCTTGAACAGCTTTTCCATTATGAAATAGTTGGAGTAATTCCAGGTCACCATCATCAGCGCGGCCACGGGGTCGATGTCGGGGGCGATCTTGGACAGGCCGGCGGCGCCGCGGGTTTTCAAAGCCGCCGCGTAGCCCGAGCGCATGTTGGAGAACAGCCTGGCCACGTGCCTGGCCTCGAATTCCACTACGTCCACGTAGATAAGGAGTATATAGGCCGAAAATTTTTCCACGGTGTCGCGCGAGGCGAAGCCGAGCTCCTCTATGTTGTCCGGGAACGAGGTGGAGAGCAGGGCCTTTATAAGCGGCTGGTCGGGGCGGAAGTACTCTTTCTCGTACGTTTCCAGCAGCGAAACGAAGATCGCCTCCTTGGTGGGGAAATAGTTATAGATGTTCCCCAGCGAAACCCCTGCCTGGGCGGCGATGTCGCGGGTGGAGGTGCCGTGAAACCCCTGGCGCGTAAAAAGGCCGGACGCGGCGGAGAGTATTTTGGCCAGGTTGGCCCCCGGAGCGGCTTTTTTATTTTTAAGCGCGGTTCTTTTCATATATGAACGAGCGTTCGTTCAGATAAATTCTAGCAAACGCCCCGCGCCAGGTCAATACCCGCGCGCGGCCTACGCCAGTTTCAGGATCTTTTTGATGGTGATCGGCAGGACCTGGTTATGGAACTCTTTTTTAACGATATAGACGTCGGGGTCGTCGCAGAGGTCCAGCACGGTTTCGGGGTTGGTGGTGGCGAACAGCACCGGCACTTTGCTCATGAAGATATTGCGCAGCCGATCCAGCACGCCTTTCCCGCCCCCGCCCGGCAGCTCCAGGTCCAGGATCACCACGTCGGGCTTTACCTCGCCGAACTTGGCGATAGCCGACATGGCGTCGTCCGCGGTATGGGTGTCAAAGCCGACCTTGGAAAACAGTTCTTTGTAGCATTCCAGGACATAAAGGTCCTGGTCCACGGCAAGTATCTTCGTCATTTAGCCCCCAAAACCGCCGTACCGCCAAACTCGCGGCGCCGCGCGGCTTATCCGCTGGAAAAGACTTGAAAGTCCAATCCTTTTTTCCCTAACTTTCCCATTATAGTAATTTATTCTCCCTGCGCGAGGCCAAAAGCACGCGGCAGCGCGCAGCGGGATGAGGAGCATTTTTATCAGGAGGAAGCACGCGCTCGCTCCCAGGCCGCCTCCGCCTCAGCGGCGCTGCGTTCGGCCTCGGCAGCCTTCGCCTTATCGCCGCTCCCGGAGTAAAGCCCTGCCAGCTCGCGCCAGGCTTCCGGCCAGACCGGGTCCAGCGCCACCTGCCGCTCCAGGCGCTCCATGGCTTCGGCGTACCGTCCCAGCTTCTTCAGCGCCAGTCCCTCCCTGTAGTGGACCTGCACATAATCCGGAGCTAGCAGGCGTACTTTGCGGTACTGCTGAGCTGCCAGCTCCAGGTCGCCGTCCCGCCCCCGGTCGGCATAAACGTTGCCTATAAAATACTGGGCCATCATATAACTGGGCGCACCGGGCCTTTCCTTGGCGTACACCTCCAGCGCCAGGACCCAATCGCCGCGCTTGGAATGGAAGATAGCCAGGTTATGACGAATGTCGGAGGCGAACATGTCGGCAAAACTGCCCCCCGCCCAGATAGCCCCGCCCGCCGCTGCCGCAGCCAGCGCCAGCCGCAAGCCGGCGAAAGGCACCGGCAGCGCCAGCACCCGCCCGTCGCCGCGGCCGCGCGCGGCCAGCAGGGCCAACAGCGCGGCCCCCAGGTACATGAACCAGCCGAACGAAGGCGTGCGCGGCACGCTCAGCGCGACCAGGGAGGCGGCCAGCGCGGCGGAGACGGAGACCACCAGCGCCGCCGCGTAGCCGCCGTGAATGCCGCGGCCCGCCGCTTTGAAGCCGCCCCAGAGCGCCGCGCCGAAAAGCCACAGCCAGAGCGCCAGGCCCACCAGCCCGCCCTCCGCCAGCTGCTCCAACGGTTCACTGGCGGCGTGCTCGGTCTGGATATTGTGCTTGCCGTGGCCCAGTATCTGCGCGCTTTCGCGATACGCGGGGTAATGCACCCGGAAAGCCCCGGGGCCCACTCCAGCCAGCCAGTGGTCCGCGGCCATACGCCCGGCGGCGGCCCTGATGAGGCGGGCCTGGTCACCCGTAGAAGCCCAGAGGTCCGGCGCCGGAGCGGCCGCGTAGAACACCCCCAGGCAGACCGCGCCGGACAGCAAGGCGCCCAGCAACGCGGGCCGCTTCTCCTCAACGGACAGCCTCGCCAGGGCCAGCGCCCCGAAGGCGCCAAGACTCAACAGATATACCAGCAGCTCCGCGGTGGCTCCGGTGAACGCCACGGCCGCGCCGCCCAATACCGAGAGCACCAACGCCGCCGCGCGCAGCGGGCGCGACAGCTCCGCGTCGGCCGCCAGCATCAGCGGTACCGGGGCCATGGCCGCCAGGTAGGCGGCGAAAAAACCGGGGTTGCCCAGGGTGGAGAACACATTGTCGCCGAAGGCGCCTTTCCAGACGAAAGGGTCCACGAAGTGCTGCAGCAGACCATAGACCACCGCTACCCCCCAGGCGCCCGCCGCGGCCGCCAGTATGCGCCTCAGGTCGCCGGCGCCCAGCCCCAGCAGGGCGAGCAGGTACGAGATCAAGAAGATCTCCTGCGTCAGGAAGCCCGGCAGGGCCGCCGTCTGGTAAGGCGAGGTAAAAAAGCGCAGCGCGTTCCAGACCAGCAGGGCGACCGCCGGCAGCAGGAAGGGCAGCAGGCGCCGCGGCAGTTCGAAACGGCCCTCCGCCAGGCCGCCAAGCAGCCAGGCTGTCAGCGCCGCCAGCGCGCCGAATTGCATCAGCGTGTATTTTATGGTGACCGAATCGTACGTGCGCAGGTAGAAAGCCACGGGCAGCGCCGCCGCCATAGCCAGCAAGATGTATTTAAGCCAGAACCGCCAATCCAGGAGTCTCTCCGTATTCATTTGTCCCTCCCGCCGAAAGAGCAGACCGAAGAACCGCTGTCGGAACAGGCCTGGCTTGGCAGGCCAGGCCCCAGCAGCGAGCCCGAGACGAAGACGGCGAGGGCGGCCAGGCCGAAGGCCAGGGCCGCTGACGGCCTCAGGTCTGGTGAAGGCAGCTCCTCTGCCAAGGCCTCGGCCGACGGCATGGCTTGCGCCAGCGCCAGGAGCCGCGCCTTAAATCCGTCCGGCATGGCCGGCGCGCCGGTGCCGCGCAGAGCGGCCTTGAGCCGCCGGCCGGCCGCCAGTTTGCCCGCGCAGGCGGGACAGCGCGCCGCGTGCTTCTCCACCCAGCGCGCCTGCACCGGCACCAGCCTGTCGTCGAGGTACAGGTCCAGCAGCGGTTCCACCACAGCGCAGAACATCATATCCCCTCCATGGGCCCCAGCGCCGCCCGTAGCGCGCGCCGCGCCCTGAACAGCCGGCCCGCCACGCTGCCCACCGGGCAGCCCAGCGTTTCGGCGGCAAACTCGTAGTCCATGCCTTCCATATCCACCAGCACCACGCAGGCCCGCAGCTCGGCCGGCAGCCCCGCCAGCGCCGCGCCGATGGAGCGCCCAAGTTCGCTATTCTCGGCGGCTCTCTCCGGAGAGCCGGCCCCGGCGGCGGGGACGGAGCCGGCCTCCGGCTCCAGCGGCACCTCTCGCAGCCGCTCCCTGCTCCTGCGGGAATTCAAGTACACCCTGAACATGACGCGGTACATCCAGCCGCCAAAGTCGAAGCCGGGGTTGAAAAGGTCCTTCTTCTCTATTATCCGCAGAAAGGCCTCCTGCACCAGGTCGCAGGCGTCCGCCTGGTTGCCGGTAAGCCGGCAGGCGGCCTGGTAGGCCTTAGCGGAATGCGTCTCAATAAGTTCGTCTAGTTTTTCTCTGGCTATCATATCCCGGCCAATGGCCTCTGTACTATATACACCGCCCGCGCCGAAAAAAATACAGCCCCCTCAGCGTCCCCGCTCACCGGTTTTCACCGCCATGTTTCCGCCTGCACCTTCCAGCCATCCTCAAGTTTCTCCACGTAACAATCTATGGGCCTCGTGGTCAGGTCGCTGAAGCGGCGCTTTACCCGGACCAGGGCGCGGCGGCCGTTCTTGACCCCGAGGTCGTAGACGTCTTCCACCCGCGTTTCCAGCAGTTTCTCCATATAGAAAGTCAGGTTCCCGTCGAAATACCTTATCTTCCGCCTGCCCAGGCGGTCGTAGGTAGAGGCAAAGGCCCCGGCGTTTTTGGCGGCGACGGCCGCGTCCTGCGCCGTGAACAGCTCTCGCACCTCGGCCTCCTCCAGCGCCGGCAGACGCGGCAGGGCTTTTCCACCGAAAGCGCTTACGGCGGCGCTCCAGCCGACCTCCGCACCCTCCAACGAAGTACCGTAAACTTCCGAGAATTTATCCTTAAAAACATCGAGCCTTTCCTCCTGAGAAAGCGCCCCGGTCCGTCTGGCAAGCGCGTACAGCTTAAGGAATTTTTCCCTGCCGCCGGACTCCACCAGCCATTTCACGAAAGAACCGGACTTGGTATATGACAAGCTTGAGAACCCCGCCCCATAAGCCAGGTCGGCGGACTCTATCCTGAACCTTCCCCCGTAGCCGAGTATCCTCGACTTATACGACAGCCACTCATGCAGGTCCCGGTCCGACTGGTCCAGATACTCGGCAAGCCCCTCCGCCAGCAACGGCACGCTATGCTTGCCGCCAAGCAATCGGTATGAGAGCGCGTGCGCAAGTTCATGGCCGTAACTTGCTTCCTCATAGCTGGGGCTGAAACCGAAGTAGACCACGCTGATAACTTCGCCCGTAGTTGAACCGGCGCCCCCTCCGGAAAGCGCGGATTCCCTGTCCGGATAAAACGTGATCTTTATTTTATCCCCTGCCGGAACGCCAAGGAACACGGTTATTACATCATAGGCGCGCTCCCGGGCGGCCTTGATAAGCGCCAGATCGCGCTCGGCGGCGCCGCCCCGGACATAGCTGAAAACAAAATGCGGGCTTTCCGAGGAAACAAAGACCTGCCCCGCCCGCGCGGACAGGCACGACGCAAACCCCAGAACCGTGGACACCGAGACCAATATCGTTAGTATCTTCCTCATGCCCTGGCCGCCAGCCCGCCGTAGTGCGAGGCACGACGAAGTCATCCTTATCTTTTATCGCACTCAAATATATTCTTATATGCTGCCGCGAAGCCGACTGTGAAATCGGGATCTTCGCTTTCTATCACATAATTGTCCTGGTTTATAAACTCCGAAAGGTGGAACACGTCATTTCCCCCGGCTTGCGTGTTCCTGAGCGTTATCGCTCGTGGAAAACTGGACGACGGGGAAGCGGAGGTAAAGACCCTGGAATCCCATAGTTCGCCATGATTTGTCCAGCCCTGGAAGGCATACTTCTCAATTTCCCCGGTTGACTTGTTAAGGACGAACAACGCGTTCACGTAGTCGTTTTCCTTCAGTTCATAACTGTATCCGAAGTTGGTCTTATTATGCGTACAAAAGGCCAGTCCCTGGACCGTAATGAACTTACCTTGATTTTTCGCCACATATTCCACGGGCTGCTGTGCGAACACCGTTGCGCACATCCCCGCTACCGCCGCCAAAGATATTAAGTACTTTTTCATATTTTCTCCTTTATATTCATTTAACCAACGCTGAGCCGAGGGCCACGACCGAAATTCCCGCGGCAAGAAGCGTCAATGCCGGGGTGGCCAGGAGCGCCCCGGCCAACAACAGGGTCAGGACCACGCTCAGCAGAGCTTTTCCCTTTTCCGGAGCAGCCCCTTCTCTTTCCTGAGCCGCGGCCGGGGTTTCGGCATTTTCTTCTTTCACGGCCTCCGGAACGGGCGGCGCCTTTACTTCAAGTTTAGTGTAATCCCTGGCCTCGGCATTACATTTGGCCTCGGCCCCCCGCTGGAACTCTCCCGCTACCTGTACCGGCAGCGGGACAGGATTTAAGCCGGAAGTTGACTGCTGTTCGTCGAACCTGCGGCCGCTCTCCATCCTGGCCTCCTCCAGGCCGTACCCGGCCGCGGCGGCCGCTCCGGACATTACAAGTGAAACTATCACGGCCATCATTAATTTTTTCATGCCTTATCTCCTTAACTATTCGCCGCCCTTGCTTATCACGCTACGGCTTATTTTTCACTACTGATAGGTTACCAGACCCGGCGCCGCGGCACATGAGGCGCAGGACCCTGCCGAAAAGTTTTTAGACTTAGGAGGAAATACCAGACCAAAACGGGCTTTCTCCGCAGCATTTCCGCGTTATTGTCCGCGGAGCGCGCTTAAGGTAGAATTACCGTATGACAACATTTTTTTCAGAATCTCTGGCAAAACTGCGCAAAGCGGCGGGCTTCCCCACGGCGTACCGTTTCTACCACGACAACGGCGGCAAGCCGGTGCTGAAGTTTTCCTACAGGACCTACCTGCTTTTCGAGCAGGGCGAGGCCCTGCCTCCTCCGGAGACGCTTCTCCGTATTTCCGTAGCTCTGAAACTTATTCCCAAAAGCCCCCCCGCCGGACTATTCGCCGAGGCCTGGCTTAAGACCACTACCGGCGAAGAGGCCTACGGGGCCATTTTCGAACCAATCGTTTCGATTAAAATGGAAACCCCCGGCCTTTCGCCGATGCACAAGGCTATGGGGAAATTTGTAAAAAAAACCCCCATCTCGGTGGAGCAGTCCGTCCTTATACTTTCCACTTATGATCACTACCGCGCTTTCCTTGTGCTCGCCAACGATGAGGGCAACTGGAGCGCGGAGACCCTCGCCAAGACGATCGGCGTAAAAGCCGCCGCCGCGAACAAGCTATTAGCGGACCTTGGGAAGAAAGAACTTACCCGCAAGGTAAAGGCAGGGTTTTACACTTTCCGCGGTGAGAGGATAATCCTGGAGTTCCCCCGTGCGGAAATAATGCCTCCCGGCCTGAACGACAGGATGCGCGGCTACCAGGCCCAAATGCTTTCGGGCGGATCCCTGACCTGGAGAAGGATGAACGTCCTGCGGGCCGACGTCCAGGAACTCGCCGCTTTTTATCCGGTGCTATCGCTGAGCATGTCGGCCGCCACCGGCTACGGAGTGATGGAAAAAACAAAAAGATCCGCCATGTTCGCGATAGAGTCGAGGGTAGTAAAGTTGTTCGATTTTTAAACCGGGCGCTCGGAGGGGAAGACCAGGTTCACGAGTTATTTGGTCAGTCTTATAGCGAACAGTCGTCTGGCCGCCGCAAGAAAAGGCCCCGCAACGGGTCTTTTTCTTTTGTAATACTTTCAAGGCAGGCGCGTAATAACAGGTGCGAACTCAGAACAAGGAGACCTATATGAAACTTAAAATACTTGCGGCGCTAGTTGTTCTTGCGGGTTTAGGGGCGGCGGCATATGCGGGAGAGGTGAAAATTAACACTACAAAGGTGGAAGGCCGCCTGGTAGACGACACAAACCTGCCCTTCGTTAACGACCCGGCCGTGCTGGGGGAATGGGAAAGCGTGGACTTTGTGCGCACTCCCGCTCAATTCGTCCCGGGGAAACCCGGCTTTACCGGGGAACGCTACCTTAAAGTGATGAAATTCCTACCGGACGGGGTTATGGCCTGGGCGATCGAGTCCGGGGAGACGGCCGTTCTGCCTTTCATGGCCTGGACCAAAGGAGTGGTAATGCACCGCGGCGGAGACAAAACCGCCTCCCGCTACACTATCAAAGAAATAAGCGGCGCCCTGTATCTGTTCTTCGAGTGGAAGAGCGGGGATTACATCATCCGGCATCAGAAACCCCGGTACTATGTGTTGAAAAAGAAATAACCACAAGGACCAGTTAACATAAAACCGCTCTTATTGAGCGGTTTTATGTTTAATATTCGGCTGGCGGGAGTTTATGCTAAATTTGCAACAGGTCTGGGCTGGCCAAGGGAGCAGCCGGTCAGCTAACCGGCTAAAAGCCGTGAAATGTTCCCCAGGAGGAGGGCTTGATCTATGGGTTTATGCATAACTCTGACGCGCGGATCTAGTAAAACGGGCCCGGATCCTTCCTCCGTTCCGGTCATGAAGATCACCGGGATATCTACCATAAGTATCTTCCGCAGACGGTCGTAGACCTTCATCCCCCCACCTCCGGGGATATCAAAGCCAAGGATGACCAGTTCGGGATGAAATTCCTGGTATACAACAAGCGCCCCGGCGGCATCCTCCGCCGTCCTAAGCGCATGTCCCGCTTCCTCCAGGACCCCCCTGTATAGTTCAAGTATATAAAGGTCGTCATCGACCGTTAATATGCGGCTCATGTTTTTACCCCCCCACAAAAGTGCGGCCCCCGCCGTTATCTATCTCGCCGCCGCGCAAGGCACTCCCTAGCGCGGGAAGACCTTGCATTCGTTCCCGCGGCAGACGCCTACGCCCAGGATGTCGTGCGGCATAACCCGGCTCATGAACGCCGTTCTCTCGCCTGTAGTCTTGGACGCAAGTATCCCGGAAAGATTCTTAAGCACGTACAGCGTAGAGGAAAGCTCCCCGGAATCTGCCCGGATGTCGATGTTCAGCCTGTCTTCCACGGGTGAATGCCGTATGGAATGCGGTATCGTAACGGAAGAAAAAATACGTTTTATCCCGGGAGGATAGATGCTTTCCCTGAAACCCACCGTCCAGGAAAGTTCCGTTTCCGATTTTCCGCTCAGGGTCACCTGCGCAACTCCGGGGAGCTCTTTAAGGAGTTTCTCCACCTTGTCGCGGTTGGAGGTCAGCCCCAGCACATTCTCCTCCCTCGGAGTGGAAAACACCACAACGGACAAGGCGAAACTGTCGGTATAATTAGCGAGTGCCATCCCCTTTTCCCGCAGGGCCTTGCTCACGTTAGAGCGCGTTTCGGCCGCTGTTCCTCCGCGGTATACGGACGGGTCCAGGTTTACGCCTATGCAGAAGTTAGCGCCGGGAACCTGCGCCGCCTGGCCGGAGGCCCGGGAGGCGGAAACCGGCACAGGCATGGGAACATCCGCGCCAGAAAAACCTTTCAGCTCCCCCATCGCCCCGTCATCGCCCACGGCGTCGCGGAGATCGGGAGGAACACCGGTGACCGAGGGAACATGGTCCCTCACCGCTAAAATCCCGAGCCCGAGAAGCGGCAGAACAGCCGCGGCAAACATGATTTTCTTATTCATAATCGCACCCTCCGACCTAAGTTTTAAAGCCTTGCACTGACTTGCCGCGACAGATTTATAACCAAGGACCAGGGATTCAAGCGTCCAGAGGCTAACGACTGGACCTCACGAGGCGGAACCCGATGTGGTTGTTGCGGGAGCCATGCTCGTTGAGGCTGCGGTTATCGGCCCGCAGGTAACCGGCGACAACGTTGAGGAAGGAGCCGCCACGAATCACCCGGCCGGAGCCCGCACCTTCAAAGGCACTGCCGTCAATAGGCGCGCCTTTATACGAATCCTGGTACTTGTCCTGCACCCACTGCCAGACATTGCCGGACACATCACATAAACCCTGCGCCGTATTGCCTTTGGGTTTGGAGCAGACCGGCATGGTGCTGTTTGTGCCGCAACCATAACCGCCGTTGCCGTTCATCACAGCTTTGTCGCAGGTCGGTTCATCATTGCCCCAGGGATATTTCTGGTTCCTGCCGCCGCTGGTGGCCGCGTATTCAAACTCGGCTTCGCTGGGCAGCCTGGCGCCCTTGAACTTAGCGTAAGCCTGTGCCTGGTCCCACTCCACGCAGTTGACCGGGTGAAGCTGCCGGCCAGATTTGCCCCAATTACAATATTCGCCAGTGCCCGGTTTTGTGCAACCGCCTTTTATCACGCACTCGGAGTATTGCGCCACCGTAACAGCCGTTTTGGCCATCTGAAAGGTTTTGATGGTCACCTCGGGAACAGGCTTGGCATCTTCAAAACCTTCTTCTATGCTTGTGGTCCCCATGGTGAACTTCCCGCCGGGAATGGCGACATACTCTATCGGGGTGGCAGGTTCCACAGGTTCCACATAGCCTTTATTGATACCTTTGACCGCTGCGGCCTTCGGCTCCGGGATCTTGCCGTCGTTTTTCTCAAAGGAAGGGATGCTGGTATCGAACCTATTATCGGCCACAGCGTCCCTGATGTCCGCCGGGATATGCCTGTGCGAACTCTTAATGTTGCCAAACCCAGCCGCCGTCGCCACTGCGACAACCGCAAGGATATATTTTCTCCAGCTATACATAAGTCCTCCCATCTCTTTCAATAAAGTATACCGGGCGGCGGTTACACCGCGGTAACATGCGGCCTATTGTTTTTCGCTCCATCTATAGCCGAGTCCGATTATCGGCTTGATCCGCTTTCCGTAAGCCCCCAGCTTTTTTCGCAACCGGGATATCGCCACCTTTATCGCTGATCTCACGACTACGGAATCCACACCCCACACTACCTCCCTGATGATCGAATAGGGCAGAACCTGCCCCTGCCGTTTCAAGAACATCGACAACAAAGAATACTCTTTGGACCGCAGAGCGACCCGGCGACCCCGTATGCGCACCTCACCGGAGACCAGCTCCACGCTGAGACCTCCTGCCGCCAGGCGCCAGCCTGAACCTCCCTGTTGAACGGCAGCCCTGCGCAAAAGCGCCGCCACCCTGGACAAGAACTCTTTCGTAGAGAAAGGTTTCACCACATAGTCGTCGGCGCCGGCCGCGAACGCGGCAACCTTGGCGGCTTCTTCCCGCACGGCGCTCAGCATCAGCACGGGGATCGTTGAGCGCTCCGCGGCTTCACGTACCATCCTGCAGAACGAGATCCCCGAAATATCCGGAAGCCGCATATCGGAGATCACGAGGTCCGGTTTGTGCCAGCCCAGCCACTCCGCCGCGCCGCGCGGTTCCGAGAAATGAACAACATCGTACCCCGCGCCGCCAAGCAGCTCCGACAGCGCGGCGGCAAAGCTCTCGTCATCTTCTACGAACAGGATAAGTGTCCTGGGCTTTCTCATATGGCGCGCCTTCTCTATTTGACCAGACACCCGATCCCATAGCCTATAGCCGCGCCTACCGCTACCGCGCCCACCGCCACTATGGCCGCGGTCGCCAGCGGCCCCACCGCCACGAACGCCATGCCCGTGCCCAGAAGTCCGACGGCAGGAAGGACGGCTATCACTATGGGAGAAGCGAGCACGCCGCCTACTATGCCCCCGGCTATCGCGCCTTTCTTTTCGGGCGTCTTGCCCTCGCTCCCGGTTTTTGTGTCCTGTTCGGACTTCAGGGCGGGAGGCGCTTTTACGGTCAGCTTATTGTAATCCCGCGCCACGGCATTGCACTTGGCCGCGGCCACCGGGGCGAACTCTCCGGCTAGCCGCACCGGTGAAGAGCCGGAACTGAACTTAGAGCTTAGCTGGCGTTCCGCGAACTTAAGCCCGCCTTCCATCCTGGCCCCTTCCAGGCCGTAGCCGGCCGCGGAAGCCGCGCCGGACATTACCAGTGAAACCATCGCCGCCATCATAATCTTTTTCATATTTTATCTCCCTATATCCTGCCGCATGCGCTCTGCCTGCCGCGGCTTACTTTCCTATACTCATAGGTTACCAGAGCCCGCGCCGCGGCACATGAGGCGCAGGACCCTGTTGGAAAGTTTTTAGACTTAGGAGGCGATACCGCACCAAACCGGCCTTTCTCCGCAGGATTTCCGCGTTAGTGTCTGCGGCGTAGTTATCCTGGCCCGGTATTGGGCGAAGATTGTTTTACTATGATGAGCCGATATGGTGGGATCGGTGTGCGACTCCAGCGGCCCGGCGCTCTGCCGGAGAAGCGCCAGATAAGCCCTATAACGCCGAGGCCCCGAAAGACTTGCGGAACCTCACTCGTATAAACTTAGGACGGTAGATCCTGGCATCGGCGGCCATCTTCCAGAAATCATGGGCGTTGCAGACATATGAGATAAGAAGTTCATCGTCCGTGCGCGACAGTTCCGAATGCCCTTTGGCCGCGTAGCAGAAATAATCCTTGTCCCAGTCCGCCTCAGGGCATTCGTATACAATATAAGGTCTGCTCCAGGGCCCTTCCGGCGCCGGGGCGAAGCGCAGCATTATATTCTTCGAAAGCCCGCGTTCCGTATAAACCGCGACGTATTCGCTCAGGACCGGCTGATACGACACCGACAGTTCCGCGCCCAGCCGATCGGCGAGACGGGAGGCTTTGGTAAAATCGTCCTGCCATTTCCCAGCGGAGTAAAACCTCCATGACTTAAAATCATCAAGGCTGTCCTCAGGCGCGCGCGCCAGCAGTAAGTGGCGGTCGCCCGTCTTCTCCATTTCCATGCCGTAGATGTAAACCATCCCACCGGCTTGTAAAAGGGGATAACCGAATGCGATCTTATTGCCGCCTGGCAGGGATCCGGTCCACGGGATGTCGCGCTGGATTATCCGCCATTTCGAAGGATGGTCCTCCGGGTTCGGGATGCGCGCCATGGTCAGCCCTATTTCCTTGAAATCCAGAGCGTCCCCGCCCACGGAGTTCCTGGCTATCCTGTTCATAACCAGATACAATCCCCGCTCGATGCGGACGCCTCCGTGGTCAGGCCAGAAAAAGCCTTTGCCATCGTCCGGAACCATGAACGACGAGTGTTTGCCGTTCTTAACAGAGTAATAGAAGTCTATTTTTATCTTTGAAGGCTCTTTCCCTTCCTGGATCGCTATGGTGTTGTTGATGAACTCAGAGTCCACGTGTTTTCCGCCGCGCACTTTGCCGATCCATGTGTCCCCGAAAAGCCAGAGTATCCTGTTCTCGCCCAGAGGCAGCGAGAAAGCCACATCCCCGCCGGTCCACCCGTCTTCCCTGGAAAAAAGCGAATTGTATTCCGCAACGGTCTCGACCGTGAAATCCGACTGCCCGGCGCAACCGCCGAGAAGACCAAAAAGTATTGGTGCAAAAATAAAGGCGTACTTTCGCATAGCTAAGAGTGTAGTCAACGCAGCAACGCAGCTATCATCACTCAGGGTCCCTGGCGGCCAACCAGCGCAGCGCCTTTCTCCAGTATTTATTCCCTGTCCCCACGCAGTATCGCCGGAAAAACTACCTGGGGGATCAGCATCGCCGCGATGAGATACCCAAACACGGGGCTGATCCTGGATTCCCGGTAATATTGCGCGGCCTGCAGGAAAACAAGTACGCAGGCGGTTGACAGCATGGAACCGTACGCCGCGGCCAGACCTGCATACGGGTCCTCCTCGTGAACCGGTAGGTCTTTACGAAGCAGGAAAGCTACGACCATCCCCACCGTCACGCCGACGATCACGTAGGTGACCGTACCCAGCCCCGCCGCGGCGGCGGCCCATCCGGAAAGCATCACCATCATAAGCGCCAGCGCGGCTTTACGCAGAATCAGTATCTTCTTCATGTGTTCCTCCTTTTAGACTTAGCGGCAGACTACGGAAGAAGTTACCTTCCAGCCGCCCCTGAGCAGCCCGCTCTTTTCCTTTGCCCGTTCAATGGAGACGGAGGTTATCCGGCCGCCAGCGTCCGTGGCCAGCGTAAAGGAGTCCTTCTCGCAGCGCCCGACCCAGTTGTCCGAGGGACAGGAAACGCTTTCATAGGCGTACTTCCTGCCGTCCGAAGAAGCCGCGGCCTGCGCTACGCCTACCATCAGGATGTCCGTGTATTCGCCAGCCTTCATTATCCCCACGTTCAGGTTATCCCCGGTACCGGGCTGAAACGCGGAAGCCCTGAAAGCGTTGACTTCCAAGGAACACCCGCCGGGCAGCGGCCCCGAGGCCAGGACCTCAGAGATCTCCTTCATCAGCGCCTGCCCGGACATGCCGGCCGCGGCCGACTTCAGGGAGCCTCCCTCCAGCATGGCGTACACGGTCCGGTTGACCTGCACCGTCTCCACTGCCGAGAAACCTGCCGCCTTGGCGGCCCTGAGCGGAGCAAGAGCGTCCTTAATATCCACGCGCACCAGGTAGCCGTCCCCGTTGTCGAAGAATTTGGCAGGAGAAAGGTCCACACTGTCCAGCACGTGCATTACCATATCCATGCCGGTGTTCGTTACGAACTTGACCAGCAGCGTGTCCTGCCAGTTGGCGGTCGCAGGGGTCACCACTATCTTGGAGGATACGGTCCGCGCCGCCTCCGGCACCGCAACTATTTCCGTGACGGCCATGCCGGAGATATCCCCCGCCCTGACCATGTTAAGTTCCACCGCGCCGGCCGTCATGGCCAGGCCCGCTATTACGGCAACCACCGCTATTCCTATAGTTCTTTTCATGTTATTCTCCTTATATTCTCCGCCGCCCTACCCCCCCCCCGGCGGCAGTCTGCTCTGTCCTGTTAATATGGTACCAGAGCGCCCGCCGCGGCACATGAGGCGCAGGACCCTGCAGGAAAGTTTTTAGACTTAGGAGGGAATACCGCACCAAACCGGCCTTTCTCCGCAGCATTTCCGCGTTATTGTCTGCGGAGCGCTCTTAAGGTAGAATTACCAGCAGTTATGATCCCAATTTTAATCGGACAGGCGCGATATTTTATGCGTTTCAAACCATTACTCCTTTGGGGTCTTACCAGCGTTCTTCCGGTTTGCGTGTATGCCGCCGAAGGCGGCTACAGCGCAGCGCTGTATAAAGCGCAGAAAACAGAGCTTCGCAAGGCTGTCGCGCTGTGGAGGCGGTTTGAATATCCCCTTGCCTGCGCGAAGTTTAAAAAACTAGGCCAAAAGGATAATCCCGTCGCCTACTATTTCTATTCCAATTGCATCACCCGCAATTCACTATCCCTTAAAGCCAGGACCGCCGCAGGCAATCTGAGAAAAGCCGCTTTCCCGGGCGTGCGCCAGCTGGCAGAGACGGGCGATGACCTGGCGCAGTATGCTCTCGGGAAGATGTACTCCAATGGGGAGGGTACGGAGAAGAACCCCGTAGAAGGCGTTAAATGGGCCCTAAAGTCGGCCACGCAAGGTAATCCTGACGCCCAGTGCAATATTGGTTATGCCTACGCGCAGGGCAAAGGCCTGGAAAAAGATGATGAAAAAGCCGCGCAATGGTACAGAAGAGCCGTGGAAAACGGCAGCCCCATAGCACAATACAATCTTGGGACGCGTTACGAGACCGGGCTCGGAGTCGGGGAGGATAAAGAGGAAGCGTTCAGGCTCTATAAACTGGCCGCCGCGCAGGGAGAAGCCGGGGCAGAATATCGCCTTGCCCAGGCACATGAAGACGGAAACGGCGCGGAGCAGGATAAACTGGAAGCTTTCAGATTATATGGCGCTGCCGCGAACTCCGGATTTGGCAGCGCACAATATAAGTTAGGACTGATCTATGACGTTGGCGAAGTCGTGCCGAAGAACCCCTCTGCGGCCTTAAAATGGTGGTGTTTGGCTGCCGCTCACTCCCCGGAGGACCAGTCGGATATGCCGCAGGTGATCGGTTCCGCTAAAAAGCAGATAATCCGTTCCACCTGTCAGAAGTCGGAGAGTTATGCCGGGGCGGACAGGGCCGGGGCAGCGCAGAAAGACTCTGCGGAACAGTATAGACTCGCCGAAGCTTATCAGAACGGCACGGGCGGAAAGCTGGATAGGGCGGAGGCCTTCCGCTTATATCGCCTGACCGCCGAAGCTGGATATCCCCCGGCCCAATACAAGCTTGCCCTTGGGTATGCCGCAGGAGAGGTGGCGCCAAGGAATTCATCGGAGGCCTTGAGATGGTTGTGCCTGGCGGCAGACGCCGGTTATGAGTCGGCCGAAACGGACCTGGTCCGTGACGTCTGCGCTGAATAGTTCCGGCCTCGCTTTGAGATAACTGCCGGGCATTTCCGGTTTGTGTCGCGGAATGTTTACCCTGACAAAAGGCCGATGTAAGGGTTACGGGGCAGCGGTGTCCGCACCTCCAGTACTGCTCTGCATTTTATAGACCCGTCACGCCCTCCTCGGTAACCCTGAAGTCGCAGTCCGTGGTCTTGCAGGAGTACGCAAGAGTCTCCCAGGTGGTACCCTTCTTCGGAGCCATATTGACGGAAATCATTTTCACGTCGTTGCCCGAGAAACTGAAGCCAATGCTGAACACCTCGGCCGGGATCTTTGGGTCCGTACCGTGGTCGTTCAGGATAAACTCGCAGGGAAGCGCCTTGCAGGAGTAGCCCACCTCTTCCCAGGCGGCGCCTTCTGCCGATTTAAATATCAGGGCATTCCCCTTCTTGTGCACCGTAAAAGCTATTTTCATCTGCTGCTGAGGCGCTTCCTGCTCCTCGGGGCGTTCTTTCTCCTTACAGCCGGCCGCGGCCACTGTCAACGCGATTCCGATAGCGAACAAGCTTTTCATTTTTTCTCCCATGACCGAGCGTCCCAGCTTATAACACTTTAAAGCGCAGCTTCCCCCTTCAGTGTCCCTCGGCGACCCTCTTGTGCCGCCTCCGTCAATAGACAAGGTTCGCGCCGAAATCAGGGATCTCGCCGCTATGGACCTGCCTGGTCCACTCCTTTAGTTTACCCCCGCGCATTGTCCAGAAACGCGAACACTTCTCAAAGTACGCGACAACGACATCGCGTTCTCCGCGCTCAAGCAGTTCCCTGGCCAGCATCATGTTGGGACCGAACGACTTCAACTGGGGGGAGCCGGGAGTATCCCCCGCTTTAAGGAGGAACTCCCCGGCCTCCTTTACCCGCCCCTCGGCCAGGGCTATTCGCCCGAACACGATATTCACATCCTGCACGGCGTTCCCGTAGTTCCAATTATCCTTATATTTAGGCATGAGTTTTGCCTGCTCTTTTGCAAAACCAAGGGCGGCCTCTTTTTTTCCCACATTAAGAGCCTCTTTTTCCGCTTGCCCGAGATAACAGAAGCGTTCCTCTTCCGTACGGGCCCGGGAGAGGTCTTTTATCGCTTCAGCAAAGCGCTCCTCCCAGGCCCACTCATGCGTCCGGGGCTTGTTTTCACAAGCCGCCAGCAGGGACGCCACAACAATTATCGGCACGAGCCTTTTCATAAACGCCTCCTTACTCTCTCCACTCATCGCTTGAGGACATGGTCTGTATTATACCCGCCTGCCGCGGCTCACCTTACCATACCAATAGGTTACCAGCGCATGCGCTGCGGCACATGAGGCGCAGGACCCTGCGGAAAAGTTTTTAGACTTAGGAAGAAATACCGCACCAAACCGGCCTTTCTCCGCAGCATTTCCGCGTCAGTGTCCGAGGACCGCGGTTAAAGTGGAATTACAGTGATGGCGACAGAGAGCCTACTTCTTTTTCAATACATAATAGAACGGCTTGGCGCCGCGGAAGATATAGTCGCCGCTCTTCCATTCAAAGAACAGGTAGTCGGCGCCAGCTATCTTCATAATTTCGTATTTGCTGGCCGTTTTATCGCCATGATGCATTACCACTCCCCTGGTCCAGGTCCACCAGGGTTTGCCGCCCTTTCCTTTGGGCAGGAAGACCAGTTCTTTGAGATACAGGTCGCCGCGCCAGACCCGGACCGCGGGGTTGAATTTTTCCGGGGTCTCCACGAAATCCACGCTTTCCCATTCCCCCACCACCGCCGGGTCGTTCTTGAAGGGCAGATCCGTTCTATCCCTTTTTATTTCGGCGGCTTTCTTCAGCACATAGTATTCCGGCGCGCGGTGCCGTATCGTGTAGTCCCCGCTTTTCCACTCGAAGAACAGGTATTTTTCCCCGCCTAATTCGCGGATCTGGTAGCGGCTGGCGGTTTTGTCCCCGTGGTGCATCAGCACGCCTTTGGTCCAGGTAAGCCAGCCGTTGGGGCTTTTGCCTTCGGGCAGAAAGACCAGCTCTTTAAGGAACAGGTCTCCGTCCCAGGCCCGCTTGGCGGGGCTGAATAATTCCGGCTTCGCCACAAAATCCACGGAACGCCAGGCGCCTATTACGGCGGGATCGTTAACGAAAGGCAGGCTGAGCTCGTCCTCCAAATGTCCGGCCTTGTTGACGACGCTTTTTATTTCCTGCGCCGCGCCCGGCCAAGCCGCCAGCAGCGCCAGCAGCGCCAGAGTTATAATTTTCATATCAGAACCTCCCCTCGGCCATGTAGTCTTCCAGCCCCTGCCGCCCGCACTGCCCGTAGCCGTCGGCGGGCAGGTTGTAAGCGGCCGCCAGCGCGGCGCCGGGCCCCGGCCGGTGCCGGATATTCACGAACAGCAGCAAGGCGGCGGCCGCGGCGGCCGGCAGCAGCCAGACGAAGGCGCTCCTCCGGCTTCTTTTTTCGACCCTGCCCAGCAAACTTTCCCTTAAGACGTCCTTCACCCGGCTTTCGCCGCTGAAGTCCGCGCGGCCCAGCCTTTCGGCCAGCCCCGAGAACTCTTCGAATTCCCCGGATTTTTTTCCGTTCATAAAGTCTCCGGTCCCAGCGTTTCTTTCAGTTTCTTCATGGCCCGGAACAGCGTCACGCCCACGTTGCTTTCCCCGAGCCCCGTTTCCCCGGCTATGTCCCGGTTGGTCATTCCCAGCGTAAATTTCATGGCGATCAGCTCCCGTTCGGCTTCCGTAAGCCCGGCCAGCGCCTTCAGCAGCAGGGCGTTCTCCTCGTGTTTCTGCGCCGCGCCCTCCACCGACTCGGCCGAGGCGATGTTCTCCTCCCGGTCGGAGATGCTGAACCAGCCGCGCACCTTCGCGCGCCTGAAATGATCGTTAAGCGTGTTGCGGGCTATAGCGAACAGCCAGGGCTCCAGGCCGTACCGCCCCGGGTCGAAGCTGTCGTACTTGTCCAGCACCTTTTCAAAGACCGCCGACACCAGGTCGTCGGCCGCGTCGCGGGCGATGACCCTGTAGCGGATATAGTTATATATCCGCGCGAAGTATTGGTCGTAAAGTTCTTCGAAGCCCATTTACAGTTATTACGCGCCGCCGGGAGAAGTATTACAGGAACCGCGGGCGCCGCGGGGCGCGCTCAGGCCCGGACGGAGCGCCTGTGCCGGACGTACTCTATGACGCCCGGCAGGATGGAGATGAAAACGATGGCGAGGATCACCGCGGTAAAGTTGCTTTTCACTACCGGGATATTCCCGAAGAAATAGCCCGCCAGCGTGATAGAGAAAACCCACAGCAGGCCCCCGGTGATATTATAGGCCAGGAACTTCCCGTAGGTCATGGCGCCCACGCCCGCCACGAAAGGCGCGAACGTGCGCACTATGGGCACGAAGCGGGCGATAATGATGGTCTTGCCCCCGTATTTCTCATAGAAATTGTGGGTTTTTTGCAGATATTCTTTTTTAAAGATCCTGGAGTCTTTATAGTGAAAGACCTTCGGGCCGATATATTTACCCACCGCGTAGTTCACGGTATCACCGAGCACGGCGGCGACGGAAAGCAAAGCCAGAGCCAGCTTGAGGTCCAGGGCGCCGAGGCCGCAGAACACCCCGATCGCGAAAAGCAGCGAATCCCCCGGCAGGACGGGCGTGACCACAAGGCCGGTCTCGCAGAAAATTATCAGGAAGAGGATAAGGTAGGTCCAGGCCCCATAGCTCTGTATTACCGCGCCCAGGTATTTATCCAGGTGCAGCAGGATGTCAAAAGCGTAGACCAGGTAGCCGAAAAGAGTTGAAAGTATCTCCATTGTTTATTCCAGCTGCGCGGGCGCGCCGCCCTCGAGGGAAGCGGCCGAGCCGGTCACCCGCCCCAGCCTGTCGCCGAAGCGCTCCGCGTGCTTCAGCGCGTCGTCGCAGCTGACCCCGGCGTTCTTAAGATGCTTGCCGGTAAGCGCCAGCCTTTCCTGCACGTCCGAAAAATTTTTCTCGAGGTGGGCCAGTTCCCCCATGATCACCTTGGCCTTCTCTTCTATGCGGAAGCCGCGCAGGCCGTAAACGAGCGCCGTCAGGTACGCGTAAAAGCTGTTGGGGGACACCAGCACCACGTTTTGGGCCATGGCGTAACGCAGCACCTCGTAGTCCGCGCTCAGGGCGTCGCTGATGACCGTTTCGTAGAACACGTTCTCGGCCGGCACGTACATCATGGCGAAATTGAAGGTGCCCTCGGCGGGGTTTATGTATTTGGCCGCTATTTCGTCTATGCGCAGCTTGACGCTCTTTACGAATTCCTTCTTGCTCTTCGATCTCTCGGCGTCGTCGTGGGCCTCGGTGTAGCGCTTGAAGCTTTCCATCGGGAATTTGGCGTCGATAGGCACCATGCCGCCGGCAAGCTTTATCACCGCGTCCACCTTGCCGCCGTTCTTAAATTCCTTCTGCGTCTCGTAGTTCTCTCGGGGGAAGATCTGCTTCAGCAGGTCCTCCAGCAGCAGTTCGCCCAGGTTGCCGCGCAGCTTGGGGGCGCTCAGGATGTCCTGAAGCGAGGAAATATCCCTGCCTATCTCCTGCATGTTCTTGGCCGTTTCCTCGAGGATGCCCAGCTTCTTCTGCACCTCGCCTATCACTTTAAGCTGCTCCGTGATATTGCCCTGGGTGCGGTTCATGTTGTCGCCGACGCGGGCCATTATGGTCTCGAGCTGGGCGGAAAGCAGCGTCTGGGACTGGTTGAACAGCTCCTGCTGGCGCGCCAGCGCCGCGGTCTGCGAGCGGGCCTGCTCCACCTTGAGCTCGGAGAGCTGGGTCTTCAGGTCCAGCATTTCGGCGGTATTGCCCTGGCCGGACTTGCGGGCCAGCACGAAAGCTACCGAGACCACCGCGGCCAGGGTAAGGAGATTAAGAATAAGGGGCAGGTTTTCCACAATGTTATTTTACAATACTATGCTTGCGCCGTATCGGGCGCCGGCGCGGGCGGGCGGCCCGCCGCGGTTAAAATTTATAGCCGAGGCCGGCCTGCTGGCGGGCGCTCATTTCTTTTGCCGAGCCCAGCGAGTAATCGAAGGCCCACCTGCTGCCGCGCAGCCCGAAACCGAAAGTCATCGTTTCCTCCGGCCTGTCGAACAGGTAACCGGCCCTGAAGCTGACGGTCAGCCCCATGGTCATCTCCATATCAAGCTCGGCGCCGGCCTGGTAATAGCTTTTGTCTTTATAGACGTCTATCCAGTCGGCCGAGAACAGGGCCTCGCAGTAGACCAGGTCGGTGGACGGGTCCAGCAGGTTGGGCGGGTTCACCTTCAGTTTATAAGCGGCGCCCAGCCTCTTTACGGCGGGTGACGGATCGCTCCGCTCTTCGAATTTATAACCGCCGCCAGAATTCATGTAAGAAGCGCCCAGGCTTAAACCGTTATCCATAGCGTAAAGGACCCCGAAATCGTAGTTGACCGCGGAAGCGGAAGCGGTCTCGGCCAGCTCGATGCGGGTCCGCTTTGCCGTGGCGCCCAGTCCCAGGCGTTTGCCCAAACGGTAAGCGGCCGAGGCGTAAACGGTGCTGTCGGTCTCCGCCGTCACCTTCCTCGGGGCAAAGCCGGTCAGGTTCAGGTCCATTTCCCCGGAATTGAAGTGCAGGTAGCCGGGCGTAAAAACGAAATTGCCGAACTTCAACGGCGCCGCGATAAAACTGTAGCCGCCGCCGTCGAAACCGCGCAAATAATCCGCGGAGACGGTACGGCCGGCGGCGAAGGCCAGCGCGCCGGGATTGTAATTAAGGCTTTCCGCGTCCCCGGGCACGGCGGTGAACGCCTGGCCCAGCGCCGCGGAGCGCGCGCCCATGGGGGAATTGAGCACCGGCGCGGCGGTCAGACCCGCCTCGGCGGCGGCGCGCCCCGCGCCTGCGGCGCACAGCGCCAGCGAGATATAAAATATTGCGGCGGCCGGTTTTTTCATTTTATCAGCACTATCTTTTGCGTCTCTTTCAGCTTGGGGCCCGTTACGCGCAGCAGGTACAGGCCGCTGGCCGCGATTTTGCCGCTGTCGGTGGCCCCCGTCCAGAAAAAGGTAAGGGTGCCGGCGGGCGCTGGGCCGTTGTGAAGTCTTTTTACCAGCCCGCCGTTAAGCGTATAGACCGTGGCGGTTATGACCCCGGGGAAATATATCGTAACGTCCACCTTGGTTTGTCCGCCTTTGAGCGGCCTGAAAAGGTTGTCCGTCAGCCGGGTAAAACCGGGGCGGTAATCCAGGTTCAGGACGTTAGCCATGACCGCGGACCTGTTGTCGGGATTGGTGACGATCAGACTATAAAGCCCCAGGGGCGCGCCGGTAGGCACCGCCCGGATCCTGAACGCCATGTCGGAAAGCGGCGTAACCGACAGCCTGGTCAGGTTGCCGGCGCTTCCAAAGAGGTCCGCGCTGGCCAGCAGCGGCGAGAAAACTTCGCCCGTTGCCGTAAAATCCGTGGCCCCGTCGTCGATATAGGCCAGGTTGGGGGAAAAGCCGGTGATCACCGGCGAATTGGTAAGGGCGCTGTATACATAGGTAGTGGCGTCGGAATTGAGCCGGGAAGTCAGGTACAGCCGCCAGCGGAAAGTTTCGGTCGAGCGCGTCACCGCGATCCCGGACAGTTCGTTAGCCGCCGCGCCGGTAGAGAATACGAGCGCGGGCGGGGAAAGAAAGCTTGAGCCCGTGGCGCTGTCCGCGGCCAGCACCCGCGTTATGGTGGAGCCGGCCACGTCCGGTGCCGCCAGGAACATCCGGAGCGTCCCGTCCGTAAGCGTGGAGACGTCCAGCTGATAGGCGCCGGTAGTGTCCAGCAGCAGGGTTTCCCCGGAAAAAGTCGCCCCGTTGTCCGCGCTTTGCATCCCGTAGATCCTGTACGCGGCCGGATCCGGCGCGCTTCCGCTATCCCGGATATAGTAAAGGTGCACCTTGCCGGCGCCGGCGTAATACGCTTTCGGCGAGCGCAGCCGCGCGGCGCCGCCGTTGAACGTTATGGAGAAGGCGCTGTCCTTGGTCCAAGCCAGGCCGTCGGCGGACTTGGCGCTCAGCAGCGCCTGCCCGTTGGTGTTGACCCCGACATAGTAGGCGTGATACGGGCCGCCGGCCAGCGCGGCGTCGTAATACAAACCCATGGAGGTGATAGAGCTGGCGTCGAGGAAGGCAGCCCTGGTGGAAAGTCTTACGCCCGGCTCGATGGTCCAGTCCAGGCCGTCGACCGAACTGGCGCTGAACACGTCATAAGCGGAAGGCGTGGAGAAATACATGCGGTAGCCGCCGGCGATAGGCGTTACGCAATGCACCGAGGCCGAGGAAAGGCGCACCCCGTTCTCCAGGTCGAAAGCCGGGGCGCAGAAGGCCGCTCCCGCCCAAACCGTCCACAACACGACCGCTATCAAAATTTTCCTGAACAATTTTCCCCCTGCTGTGGCTGAAAATAACATTTTAATTATAACAAACTCCGCCATGCCAGCGGCGTACACAGAGCGGCGGCTCCCTGCCGGCGGATGATAATTATTCCTCCCGGCGCTTTTTAGGGTTATAATTAATGTATGGAAAGAGATTTCGGAAAAGTGCCGCTGGAGCGCGCGCTCTCAAAGCTCGGTGTCGCCTCGCGCAGCCAGACCAAGGATTGGGTGCTGAAAGGCCGCCTGCAGGTTAACGGCCGCACCGTGCGGGACACCCAGTTCATGGTCTCGCCGGAGAAGGACCGGTTCACCGTAGACGGCAAGCCGATGCAGAAAGACAGCTGGCAGGCCATACTGCTTAATAAGCCCAAAGGCGTGGTCACTACGGCCAGCGATGAAAAAGGCCGCCGCACCGTCTTCGACCTGCTGCCCACGGAGCTGCGCGCTTTGCATCCCGTCGGCCGCCTGGATATGGCCACCACCGGCCTTCTGATCCTCACCAACGACACGCGCCTCTCCTCTTACCTGACCGACCCGGCCAACGCGGTACTGCGCACCTACACGGTGACCGTGGCGGGCGAGGTAACCGAGGCCGAGCTGGGCACGGCCGCGGCGGGGATAATGGACGAGGGGGAACTGCTGAAGCCCGCCAAGCTGACCTTACGGAAAGCCAGCGGCCGGGAATCGCATTTGACGGTGGAACTGACGGAGGGAAAGAACCGCGAGATACGCAGGCTTTTCGCGGCTTTGGGGCACGAGGTCACCGCCCTTAAGCGGGTGTCCTTCGGGCCGCTGCAGCTGGGCGCGCTGGAGCCGGGGCAGTTCCGGCGCCTCTCGAAAGAAGAGCTGAACATAAAAGAAACCGCCGCTCCGGCGATAAAGAGACCCCTGCCGCCGCACCGCCGGCCGCACGACAACAAGCGCTTTAAAAGAAAAATGCCGCCTGGCAGGCGACATTTTTGATCCGGACAAAATTTGGTGGGTGGTACAGGATTTGGTCACAGCTCTCGGGCTCGCCGTCGCTCACCCTCGGCCGCGACCCCGGCTCCCTTCCTCAGCCCGGCGGCTTCGTCGGTCCGCCTTTCAAATCCCCTGCGAGCCAATCCCTTGGCTCGCTCGCAACAAAAATCTGGTGGGTGGTACAGGATTTGAACCTGTGGCATCTGTCGTGTGAGGACAGCGCTCTACCGCTGAGCTAACCACCCAAAAACCGGCTACAACGTTAATTTTACCACATTTACGCCCGCTAAATGAAGCGCGGGCGGGCCGGGGCTCCCTATGGCCGCATCGCCTTCTTCATTTCCTCGGAATCCATAACGTCCGACAGGATCCGCTCCTGAGTCGCCGGCGCCGGATCGGCGCCGCCGGGAGAGCTTGTCATGTCGGCGGGCAGGCCCACATTTTTGGCGACTGTTTCGGCAAGTTCCTCAGCGACCTCGTCGCTGCTCAGAACGCCGCTAAGCGCGTCCATCAGGCTGGGCGGCGCCTCCTTGATCCCCGTGATCAGGGCGTCGTGGATCCCCGGGTCGCGGGCGTATTTTTTTACCAGCTTGCTGAAATCATCCGACTTGGCCAGGCTGTGAATGAACTCCAACGGATCCTTGTCGGTCCAGTACTGGTCGCGCGCGGCGCAAAGTTCGGGCGAAGCGGCCCAGTCCTCTCCGTATTTTGTCAGGGAGGGGTGCTTGGCCTCCATACGGCGGATAAAACTTTCCACCAGCGTCTCGTGCCTGCCTACGGCGTCTTTAAACACCCGCGCCGCCTCCGCTTTGCGGTTGCCGGCCCTGTTAGCGCTCTCCGTCCGCGCCGAACCGATGATGCCGGCGCCCGCGTAGTTCTTGCCGCTGCCCGGCCTCTGCTCCTGCGCGGAGATCTGCATGGAAGGATCCAGGTCCAGGAACGATGGCGCCGCCGCGGTTTTAACCGCTGCAGCGGCGGGAGCCTGCATGGCCCTCGTATCGAGGCCGTAAGTTTCGCTGTCGGCTTTGCGGCTTAACAGGAAAAGCCAGCCGGTCAGGCCTATCGCCGAGCCGCCGACAGCGAACAAGAACAAAAATAGGCCGATACGGCGCCAGGGAACGTCGCTCACGGTTTTCCGTTCGGCAGGAACTTACCCACCATGATCCCTTTCACCCACTCCCGGCCGCCGCCTTCGTGCACCGAGCCCTTGATCACTTTGTTGATAACCGTGCCCTTCCCGAAGCCGCCGTCGAATTGCAGGGCCATCACCCCGTTCTTGACGTCGCCGTGCAGGTCGATGCGCCAGCCGTGCAGAATTATGGTGCCTTTTGTGATCTTGCAGGAGGCGTCGGTCTTAAAGTCGAAAGCGCCCTGCAGGTAAATGCCGCCGTCCACGCCGCCGCCCAGTTTATTGCCCTCCCTGAGCTGGCGATTGCGCGCGTAAATGCGCCAGTTGTGGTCCGGCGGGTCTACCTGTCCCTGGTAGACGCCTTCACACCCGGGAAGTTTGGGTTTGCCGCAGGCGGCTTTCCCGTCTTTGCCCACCGTGCAGGCCATTAAAACCAGCAAAGCCGCCGCTGGTGCGAGTAAATATTTCATGTTTCCCCCCAAGTTCAAGCGGTATCCGCGCGCTTATTATCCGACATTTATAAGTCTTGGCAAATTATAACAATAATCCGGTTAGATGTAGAGCAGGACGGAGAAATAGTGGCACAAGCTGCCCGCCAGCACGAACAGGTGCCAGATGCCGTGGAAATACGGGAAGCGCTTGTCCAGAACGTAAAAAGCCACCCCTGAAGTATAGAAAAGCCCCCCCAGGGCCAGCAGCACGAAACCGCCCAGCGGCAAAGTCCGCAGCAGCGGCCCCAGCGCTATCATTATAAGCCAGCCCATAAGGATATATATAATAAGCTGGGGAACGCGGCTGCCTTTGTTATGCACCGCGTCCAGCGTTATCCCCAGCGCGGCCAGACCCCAGATAACCCCGAACAAAGACCAGCCCCAGGCCCCGCGCAGCGTAACCAGCGTGAACGGGGTGTAAGTGCCGGCTATCAGCAGGTAAATGGACTGGTGGTCTATAAGGCGGAATATTTTTTTAGCGGGGCCGCCCGCGCTGTGGTAGAAAGCCGAAGCCATGTACAGCAGGAAAAGGGTGGCGCCGTAAACCGAAAAACTCACCACCCGCCAGACGTCGCCGCGCAGCGAGGCGGAAACAACCAGCACCACCAGGCCGGCCAGCGCGAGCACGGCGCCCGCGATATGGGTCACGCTGTTAAAGAGTTCTTCCTTTTGCGCCCTATCCATTCTTCCTCCCGGGGGCCATAACGCGCACCGCGCCGGGCAGCGTCTCGAATACCGCGGGGAACCTCCCGTCGGCCTCGCCGTCGATATTGAGATACACCGTTTCCTCCGAATCGGCTTCGAGCCGGCGGACGCGCTTGAGCGTAATGCCGGGAGAGCCCAGGTGGGTCCCCCTGTACAGTTTAGGAAAATTTCTCATCAGGGCGAAACGGCTCATGTCCGCCACCAGCACCAGCTCCATAAGGCCGTCGTCGTCTACGGCGCCGGGCGCGACCAGCATCCCGCCGCCCATGGAAGAAGTGTTGGCGAGGACGCCCAGGTGGTAGCGGCCGGACAGGTCCTCGCCGTCGGCCAGCAGGCGCACGGCCTTGGCGCGCGCCGCAAGCAGGACCAGCGCCGACGAGACGCCGTAGGAGAGAGTGCCGCCCAGCGGCTTGCCGGAGGCCTTGATGCGGTGGGCCACGTCTCCGGCCAGGCCGAACGCCGCGATATTGATGAAATGCCTTACCTTGGGCGCGCCGTCCAGCCCGGCGCAGCTTATGCGGCCCACGTCTATCTTCCTGGACGCGCTGCGCGCGAGCAGGTCAAGCAGCCCGTCCTGGTCGCGCGGGTAACCGAGGTGGCGCGCGAGGTCGCAGCCGGAACCCGCGGGAACGGCCCCCAGCGTTACGGCGCGGCGCGCATGTTCCGGCGCGGCCATCACGCCTTCCAGAGCTTCGCTGAAAGTGCCGTCGCCGCCCACGGCGATAATTTTCGACGCGCCGGCCAGCGCGGCTTCGCGCGCAATTACGGCGGCGTGTCCCGGGCCTTCCGTAACTACGCACGCGGAATCGGGCAGCAGGCGCAGCGCCGCGGCCTTCAAAGAATCCCAGACGCGGCCGGCGCGGCCGTGGCCGGCGGCGGGGTTGAGAATAAAAATTGCGGAGTGTTTTTCCATCCGGGGAACCGGGCCGCGCGTGCTGGCGCTTTCCGGGCAACTGCTTTTCACGACGGGATAAAATGCAGAGGCGGCACTAAAAAGCCTTTGAACCGCGCTTTAAGTGCCGCCTTCTGTCGTTAAGACGCTAAGTTATTTCTTCTTACCTTTCTTCGCAACTTTCTTCGCGACTTTCTTAACGGCTTTCTTTACGGCTTTTTTAGCTTTAGGCATTGTTATGTTTTCTCCTTGCGCCCACTTTGCGCTGAATTGAATTCTATATATTGTGTCCCGCAATTGCAACACTTTTTTTTAATTTTTTTTCAGGCGCGGCCGCGGCGCCAAAAAACCGGGCCTTAATAATGCTCCGGGGCGTGCCCTTCTTTCACTTCTTTGGAGAAAGAAAGGGCCAGCAGCAGCGCGGCCAGCGCGAGGTAACCGAGCGTGAACTGGTACGGCACCTGGTTGGCCGGGTAAGGCAGCGTCCACGGGAGATACATGTTGCCGTCGGGAATGGCCGAATGGATCATCCCGAAGAAGGTCAGCACCGCGCAGACGGCCAGGTAGAACACGGCCGCGCGCACGCGGCGGTCTATCAGCTTGGCCATGAACGCGCCCCACAGCATGCCGGTCAGGATGAACCCGTTGCCCAGCGCGACTATCACCTGCAGCTCAGGCAGCCCCTTGTCCACCGCCGCCAGCTGCCTGTTGAAGATCTCCGTCGGCACCATCGCCGGGTTGGAGAGTTTTATCTGCACCAGGCGCGCCAGCGTCGGGAAATAGGCCAGCGCCACCGCGGGGGCGTGGCGCACCGGGCAGGCGTGGAAAGCCTGGCACATGATGTCGAGGCCCACGAAGATCAGGATCGGGGCGATGACCGCGCGCGGGATCAGCTCCACGATGAACCCGACGTACCCGAGGAACCCGCCGAGGCCGATGAAGATGCCGGTCAGCAGCGTGTACCCGGCGCGGCTGCCCATCGCCTTGTAGGCGGGCTGCCCGATGTAGGGCGTGGACTGCGCCACGCCGCCGCAGATGCCCGCCACCAGCGTGGCGAAGGCCTCGGTCAGCAGGATGTCGCGGGTGTTGAAGTCGTCGCCGGCGACGCGCGCGCTTTCGGTCACGTTGATGCCGCCCACCACCGTAAGGATGGCGAAGGGGATCGCTATGGGCAGGTACTTCAGGGCCTCACCGAGGCCCTTGATGAAATCCAGCGAAGGGACCGGCAGGCCGAAGTGCAGCTGGGCGGTAAAGGTCTGGTAATGCCCGCCGGCCAGGCCCATGGGCGCCAGCAGGTAATAGAGGGCCGTTCCGACGAGCACGGCCGCCAGCACGCCGGGGAAATTCCTGGGCAGCTTTATGCCGGCTATCAGCGTGTAGATGATGAGGCCGAAAGCCACCATCCCCACGATGGGCATGCCGAAGATCTCGACTATCGGCCCGAAGCCGATCAGCGCGAGGCCTATGCCGGCCAGCGAACCCAGCAGCCCGGCCTGGGGGATGACCTTCTGCAGCCAGCCGCCGAAGAAAGAGAGGACCACTTTAAGCACGCCGATCAGCACCATGGTGGCCATGCCGAGGTACCAGGTCAGCATCGCGGCGTCGTACTCGCCCATGCCCCTGGCCTTGAAGGACAGGAACGCCGGGCCCAGCACGGCCAGCGCTATGCCGATGGTCGAAGGCGTATCGAGCCCCAGCGGCATGGCCGTCACCTTCGGGTTGTTGGTGCGCTTCGCCAGGCGGAAGGCCATCCAGGTGTACACCAGGTCCCCCACCAGCACGCCAAAAGCGGTGCCGGGAAACATTTTTTTATAGACGATCTCGGCCGGAAAGCCGAAAGCGAAGATCATGATGCCGGCCAGGAAGGACAGCACGGTCATATTGTCGAACATCAGTCCGAAGAAACCGTTAATATCCCCCAGCGTGAACCATTCGTATTTAAAAGGCGCCTGCTTAGCGTTGTCCGCCATGATATATTCTCCTTAATAGGGCCGCTTATTGATAATAACAAAATCCGGCCGCGGACGGAACCGCGTTCCGCGCGCGAAGTTGTATAATGGGAGCATGCCGGAGGATTGGGTAGAAACCGCGCTTCTGAGCGCGCTGAAAGAGGGCGTGCCGCACCCGGTGTTCCCGATGGGGCTGCCGGTGCTGCTTATACGGCGCGGCGCGGAACTCTTCGCGCTGGAAAACCGCTGCGCCCACATGGGCTGCCCGCTGGCCGCCGGCAAGCTGGACGGCCACATTCTTCAATGCCCCTGCCATGACTGGCGCTTCGACATCCGCGACGGCCGCTTCCAGGACGCGCCCGAACTCGGCGTTAAGACCTATTCTTCGCGAATAGAGAACGGAAAGGTTCTTGTGAGGATATCCTAATGAAGAAAGTAACGATCTACGCGCTCAGCACCTGCCTCTGGTGCCGGAAGACCAAAAAATATTTCGAGGAAAAAAAGATCCCGTTCGAGGCGATAGACTACGACAAGCAGGACGACGCCAGGCAGGAAGAGATGATGGAGGAGATGCGCGCCGCCGGCTGCTCGGGCTCCTTCCCCTTCCTTAAAATAGGCTCCGCCTGCCTGCAGGGCTACGATCCCGAGGAATTCGAGAAGCTGCTGGATAAGAAATGACGGTAGAAGCCCGCAAGAAAGCCCTGCGCTATCTTTTCACCCCCATAGCGGACAAGCTGGGCTATAAATTCACCCCCGTGGAAGAGGACGCCGACTTCCTGCTCGAGCAGGAGGCCCTGACGGAAGCGCTGACCGGGATCCCCTACTGCCCCTGCCAGGCGCGCTCCAAAAGCCGCGCAGAAAATATGAAGATGGTCTGCCCGTGCATCCCCTACCACCGGAAGCATTACGACGCGATGCGCCGCTGCTGGTGCGGGCTGTTCGTCCACAAGGACGTGACGGACCCGGACAAACTGAAGCAGATCCCCGAAAGCAAATTCAACCGGGACCGGTGACAGCCTTATGTTCATAAAAGCCGCTGAAGAAAAGGATCTAGCCCCGGGCGGGATGAAAGCCGTGACCCTGAACGGCCGCGAGATCGTGCTGTGCCGCTGCGGCGGTTCCTATTACGCCGTAGAGCGCGCCTGCGGCCACGCCAAAGCGCGCCTGGAGCGCGGGGCCCTGACCGGCTGGATACTCACCTGCCCGCTGCACTACGCGCAATTCGACATCCGCAGCGGGGAGGCCCTCTGCGGGCCGGCTCCGAAGGCTCCCGAAAGCGGGCATTCCGACCCGGCCGCCCCCTCGCTCAGGACCGCGGGCCTGAAGACCTGGCCGGTCAAGGCTGAAGCGGGCTGGCTGCTGGTGGATGTGCAATAAAAGCGATCGTTCTGGCGTTGTATGTTTAGCGGCGGATAACAGGAGGAACTATGAAACTCGGCATCATAACGGCGGCGGTATTTATGTTTTTCTCGGCCAATTCGCTGCAGGCGCAGGAAGCTTCCAAACCCTGCAAAGCGGACGTGGAGAAATTCTGCAAGGGTATTAAGCCGGGCGAAGGCAGAATAGTAGCCTGCCTCAAGGCGCACGAAGCGGAACTTGGCGCGGAATGCAAGGCCAAAGGCCTGGAAGCCAAGGAAAAGGCCGCCAGCAAGGCCGAGGCCTGCAAGGCGGACCTTGAAAAGTTCTGCAAAAGCGTCAAAGGCAAGAAGGGCGAAAAAGCGCGCTGCCTTAAAGAACACCAGAAGGAGCTCTCCGCGGGCTGCGCGGCCGACCTGGCCCAGCGCAAGGAAGAGGCGCTGAGAAAAAATCCCTGCCTGGCCGACATGGAAAAATTCTGCAAGGGCGTGCAGAAGGGCGAAGGGCGGATAAAGAATTGCATGAAAGCGCACGAAGCGGAGCTCACGCAGGCCTGCAAAGCCCACAATGAAAAAATGAAACAGAAGCGCGGCGAAGGCAAAAAAGGTTCCAAAGGCGGCAAAGGAAAAGGCAAAGGCGGCGGAAGGCCCGCGCCCCCCGCTGACGAAGAAGCCGATTAAGCCAAGCGACCCCGGACTAAAAAACGGGCGGCCTGACAGGCCGCCCGTTTTTTATGCCCCGGCAGGGCGCCAGGCGGACTATCCGCGCCGGCGAGAACGCTCCGCGGGGAAAAAAGGTTTGGCCGGCCCTATAGGCTTGGAAACGAAAAGAAGGGAAGCGTCCTCCACCCTGAGGCCGTAAAGCACGCCGTTAACCGCCAGCAGCCAGCGCGGCGCAACGGCCACGAGGCTGTCCGGGGTTACCGAATAATAATAGAGTCCGTCGGAGCCCCGGCGCAGCGTTACGGTCCCCTCTTCTTCGCTCAGCGGCGCCAGGTTGCGGAAAACGGAATAAGTTACGGCGCCGCCGAAAGTGATCTTAAGGGAATCATCGTACAACCGGTCGAAGAGCCCGTTCACCGGCACCGCGGCCCTTTCCTCGCCCGGGCCGAGGATCTCCACCACGCCGTCCTTTTCCAAGAGGCGCAGCTCCAGGCCGCCGTATCTATAAACGGCGCCTAGCCGCAGGTCGGTTTCCTTCCAGGCGCCGCCGCCCAGGCCGCGGGCGGGCTTGAGCACGAACCAGCTGTTCCACTCGGCGTCAAAAACCACGGTGGCTAAAAAATTTATCCCCCCGACGGCCAGCGGCTGGCAGGCTTTGTCGCGCGCGGCCAGCAGGCCGGTCAGCGGCGCGCCGCCTATCACTGAAATTTCAGCGCGCTCGTCGAACAGCCCCGCGGCGGCCGTTCTCTCGGCCCGCCCCCACTCGGCGCGCGCCGGCGCGGCCGCCAGCAGCAGCATCAGTAAAATTTTCATGAAAATATTCTACCAAAATAGAAACCGCCCGGCTTTAGGCCGGGCGGTTCGTCAACGAAGAAGAAGCGATTACTTCTTTTTCTTGCCGGAATTCTTCATTATGGCGCGGGACACATTGCCTTTCTTGTCAATGAAGTAGAGGTAGCCTTTTTCTTTCTTTATACCGACCTTAACAGCCTTCTTGGCCTTGCCGCCTTTCTTTTTGCCGCGGGCCATGACTGCGCAGGAGATGTCTCCGGCCTTGTCGATGAAATAAAGGAAACCCTTTTCGCGCTTGAGACCGACTTTCTGTATCATTTCTGCCATTTTTACTTCCTCCGTTATGCTCTCCCCCCTGCTCTCGCCGGGGCAGAATTTCGTCCCCGTCGGGGCCGATAATGAAATACTACATTATGCCGACGGAAAAAACAATACCCTTTATTCCTTTTCCGGACCGGCCTCCGGCATATGCTCTTTGAAAAAAGCGGAGACCTTGTCGCGGTAGACCTCGCCGCCCACCTCGGCGCATTTGCCGTGGGACGCGCCGGCCACCACCCACATCTGCTTCTTCTCGGACGGGCACATGCCGAACAGCCGGTCGGCGTCCGCCATGGGCACCAGGTCGTCGTGGTCGCCGTTAATGAACATGACCGGCATCTTTACCCCGGCCACGCTGTAGACGGGACTGTAAGGCTCCGGGTCGGCCTTCAGCTTGCGCCGCACGAAGAAAAGCGTCATCGCCACCAGCGGGAAGTAAGGGGTTTTCAGGCGGTTCCAGCTCCAGTTCGCCACGACCTTGTTGTAAGAGAGGAAAGTGTTTTCCGCCAGGACGCAGACCAGCTCCGGGTACTTGGCGGCGGCGTAGATGGCCACCGAGCCGCCCATGGAAGTGCCGAACACGGCCACCGTCTCCGAGGCGTGCGGCCGGTTGACCTTCAGGAATTCGTAGGCCGCGTCGAAATCGCGCGTTTCCAGGTAGCCCACGCTGGACAGCGAGCCCTTGCTCTCGCCGGACGCCCTGAAATCGAAATAGAAAAGATTAAAGCCCTGCTCGGCCAGGAAATGCGTGTCGCGCAGCGTTTCCCCGCGGTTGGAACACCAGCCGTGGCAGAAGATTATGGTGCGCCCGGTCTCTCCGCCCGCGGCCGGGATGAACCAGCCCCTCAGCCTCACGCCGTCGGCCGTGGAGAAATCTATAGTCTCGTGCGCCAGGCGGAACTGGTCCGGGTTATAGGCCACGGCCGACTTGCGCGCGGGCTGGATTATGGCCGCGCTCTTGCGGTAGGACGTGTAGACGGCGAACGCCGCGATGGCGCCCACGGCGAAAAGGAACCAGTTTAAAAGTTCAGCCTTATTCATAGTCTTCCTTGATCGGCAGCTTGGTTTAAGATCTGCCCGGGTCGCCCGGGCGCCGGCGCCTTTACAGCAGGCCCTTGAGCTCCAGCAGGTCGAAATAATCGTAAAAGCCCGGCTTGCGGCCCGCCACCCAGGCCGCGGCCCTGAGCGCGCCCGCCGCGAACAGCGCGCGGGAATGGGCGCGGTGCGTGAGTTCCACGCGCTCGTGCGGTCCGGCGTAAAGCACGGTATGCTCGCCCACGATGTCCCCGGCGCGCGCGCTGGTTATAGGTGGCAGCGCCGCGCCGCGGGCGGCGGCGACATGCTCCGCGTAGCGCAGCGCCGTGCCGCTGGGCGCGTCGCGCTTGGCCGCGTGGTGGGCCTCGCTCACGTGGACGTCAAAATTTTTAAGGCGTTTCGCGGCTATGGCCGCCAGCGCGAAGGTCAGGTTGACCGCCGGGCTCATATTGGGCGAGCAGAACACCGCGGTCCTGCGGGCGGCCGTTCTAAGCGCGGCCAGCTGCTTTTTTGAAAACCCGGTGGTGCCGGTGACGAAAGGCTTGCGCGCCCTGGCGCAGGCGGCGGCGTAGCGGCAGGCGGCCTCGGGCGAGGAAAAATCTATGACCACGTCGGCCCCCGCCAGCAGGTAGTCGAAAGCGTCCGCGTTCTCCACGCCCGGGACGGGCCTGGCGTCGACGCCGGCGGCCAGGGAGAAAGAGTCCGCCCCTTCCATCTCGGCGCGCACGGCGCGCCCCATGCGGCCGGCTGCGCCGCAAACCAGCACCTTCAAAGCGTGCGTTTTCATATTTTAATTATAAACTTTATAGTATTCTGATAGCAACGGAAGGCGGGCGAAAGGGACGCCGGCCGGCCGCTTCGGCCGTTCTTCCGCCTTGCGTTGCCCTGCTCCGCTTTCTTTTGCTATTCTTAATTATAATGATATACCTGCTATCGCTGGTCATAGTCATTCTCCTTTTCGCGGTAGGGGCGCTGCTGCGCAAGGTGTACAACCTGCGCCTTGAAAAGCACTCCCCCGACAACGAAGGCCGAGATAACTCCCTGAAAACCACCTGGGGCAAGTTCGACGAACTGCTGACCAGCCTGCTTACCATCCACGAGATCGGCATCGTCAGCGCCGGCACCATAAAAAAAGAAGACTTCTACCAGACCGTGGTGGAATGCGCCTGCGAACTGATCAACTCTCCCCGCGGCTCCCTGATGATCTATGACGCCCAGGCCGACGAGCTCAAGATAGCCGCCTCCAAGAACATCTCCAAGGAAGTAATAGAGAACACCCGCATAAAGCCCGGCCTGGGCATAGCCGGCCGCGCCTTCCAGACCGGCGAAACCATTTTTGTGACCGACCCCCAGCAGAATACGCAGTACAAGGACTTCATAGGCAAGGAAGAGCAGAAAGACCCCTTCATCGCCATCCCGCTCAAGCTCAAGGAAAAGCCCTTCGGCGTACTGAACCTGCACCTTTCCAGGGAGAAGGAATCCTTTACCGATTACGACCTGAAGTTCCTCACCCTGCTGGCCGGCGAGACCGCCATCACGCTGGAGAACATCAAGCTTTACGAAAGCCTCGAGAACTTCTACCTGGAAATGGTGCAGACCCTGGCCCGGGTGATAGACGCCAAGGACTCCTACACCGGCGACCACGCCGGCCGCGCCCGCCTGAAGGCCCGCCGCCTGGCCGAAGAGCTGCACATGCCGGCCCAGATGCTGCGCTACGTGGAATACGCCGCCCTGCTGCACGATATCGGCAAGATCGGCATAGACGGCGCCATCCTTTCCAAGCCCGGCAAGCTGACCGCGGAAGAATACGACGAGATCAAGAAGCACCCGGCCATCGGCTACCAGATCCTTTCCCCCATACATTTCCTGGGGCCGGTGGCGCAGATGGTCCTTTACCACCAGGAGTGGTTCAACGGCATGGGCTATCCCGAAGGGCTCAAAGGCGAGGAGATCCCGCTGGGCGCCCGCATCGTGGCCACCATAGACGCCTGGGACGCCATGCGCAGCGACCGGCCCTACCGCAAGGCCCTCAGCGTGGAAATAGCCGAAAGCGAGCTGAAGAAGGGCGCCGGGCGCCAGTTCGACCCGCAGGTGGTGCAAGCCTTCCTGACGCTGGAAAACAGCAACTGGCCGGCGCCGGTGAAATAATCCCGTGCTATTATTCATAGTCCCCACCCCCATCGGCAACCTCAAGGACATCACCCTGCGCGCGCTGGAAGCGCTGAAAGAAGCGGAGGCGGTGTTCTGCGAAGACACCCGCCGCACCTCCCAGCTGCTCAACCATTTCGGCATACAGAAAAAACTTTTCCGCTACAACGAGCACGACGAGCGCTCCGTAGCCGGGGCCATGGCCTGGCTGCGCAGCGGCAAGAGCGCCGCGCTGGTGACCGACGGCGGCTCGCCCTGCATCTCGGACCCGGGCCGCAAACTGGTGACCCTGGCCCGCGCCAACGGCGTTAAGGTTACGGCCCTGCCCGGCCCCTCGGCCGTCATAGCCGCTGCCGCCGGCTCCGGCCTGCCGGCGGACTCTTTCATTTTCCTCGGTTTCCTGCCGCGGTCGCGCGGCAAGATCGTAAAAGCGCTGACCGCGGCCTTCACGCTGAAAAAAACCGTCATCCTTTTCGAATCCCCCCACCGGCTCAAGAAATTCCTGGCCCTCGCGCGCGAAGAGTTCGGCCCGGGCCTTACCGCCATAGTCGCGCGGGAGATCAGCAAGATCTACGAGGAGTGGGTGGGCGGCCGGATCGACGAGACCATAGCCAGGATAGAGGCCGCCGGAGACGTCAAAGGCGAAGTAGTGGTGCTGCTGCGCCCCGGCGGAGACGACGGGGAAGAAGAGGAGCAGGCGGACCGGGCCCCCGGCCCGGGAGACTGGCTGCCGTGAAAAAGATACTTTTCGTCTGCACCGGCAACACCTGCCGCAGCGTACTGGCCCATCACTACGCCGCCAAGCTGGCCTCCGACGAAAAGCTCAAGCTGGAGTTTTTCTCGGCCGGCCTGGAGGCGGACCCCGGCATACCCCAGCCCAAGGCCGTGGCGGACCTGCTGGCCAAAGAGGGCGTAAAAGATTTCAAACACGTCCCCGTCATGCTGACAGGCAAGCTCATAAAGAGCCACGACCTGGTGCTCGCCATGACCGCCGCCCACAAGGCCGACATCGTCTCCCGCTATCCCCGCGCCGCCAAAAAGACCTTCACCCTGGTGGACTACGCCGGCTTCGGCAAGGACGACATAGCCGACCCGTACGGCCGCGACGACCTCTTTTACTTCGAGATCTTCAAGCTGATCAAGTCCGCGGTCAAAGCGGCGCTTGAAAAGCTGAAAAAGAAGTAAAATAAATTAACGCTTTCGCTGCAGACAAAGGAGACCAACATGTACGACGAAATAAAGAAGAACGACCCCCAGCTTTACCAGGCCATCAAAGGCGAAGTACTGCGCCAGCAGAACAACCTGGAGCTCATCGCCTCCGAAAACTACACCTCCAAGGCCGTCCTCGAAGCCTTAGGCTCCGTCCTCACCAATAAATACGCCGAAGGCTACCCGGGCAAGCGCTACTACGGCGGCTGCGAGCACGTGGACGTGGCAGAACAGCTGGCCATCGACCGCGCCAAAAAGCTCTTCGGCGCCGAGCACGCGAACGTCCAGCCCCATTCCGGCACCCAGGCCAACATCGCCGCCTATCTTTCCCTCATCAACCCCGGCGACACCGTGATGGGCCTCAACCTCTCCCACGGCGGCCACCTCTCCCACGGCCACCCGCTCAACTTCTCCGGCCGCTATTTCAAGATCATCACCATGAACGTCAGCCAGGAGACCGAGCTGATAGACTACGTCGAGATGGAAAAGCTCATAGAGAAGCACCGCCCCAAGCTCATCATGGCCGGCGCCTCCAACTATTCCCGCCGCTGGGACTGGGCCCGCATCAAGCGCGCCGCCGACACCTGGAAATGCTTCCTGGTGACCGACATCGCCCATTACGCCGGGCTCATCGCCGCCGGCATCTACCCGTCGCCGGTGGAATACGCCGACATCGTCACCACCACCACGCACAAGACCCTGCGGGGCCCCCGCGGCGGCCTGATCCTCTCCAAGGGCTGCTACGCCAAGAACGTGGACCGCACCAACTTCCCCGGCAACCAGGGCGGCCCGCTGATGCACGCCATCGCCGGCAAGGCCATCTGCTTCAAGGAAGCGATGAGCCCGAAGTTCAAGGAGTACCAGACCCAGGTCCTCAAGAACGCCCGCAAGCTCGCCCGCGAACTGCAGGGCCGCGGCTACCGCATAGTCTCGGGCGGCACCGACTGCCACCTGATGAGCGTGGACCTGCGCGCCAAGAATATCACCGGCCTCGAGGCCGAACAGGCGCTGGACAAGGCCGGGATCACGGTCAACAAGAACACCATCCCGTTCGACCCCCAGAAGCCGATGATCACCAGCGGCGTGCGCCTGGGCACCCCCGCCATCACCACCCGCGGCATGAAGGAGAAGCAGATCTCCGTCATCGCCGGCCTGTTCGACGACGCCATCGCCCACAAGGGCGACGACAAGGCCCTCAAGGGGATAAAGGAGCAGGTAAAACTGCTGTGCGCCGGCTTCCCCATGTACCCCGGCTTCGAGAATTAACCTCAGAGCCTCAAAGAGAAAGCCGCGCCCGCTGCGCGGCTTTTTCTTTTATTTCCCCTCCCGAACTTAACCGGTAGCGCCGCGAAAGCGCATTAAATACCCGGTTCCGGTTCCGGTTTTCGACCTAAGCCTGCCGTCCCGAAAATTGGCACTTGCGCCTCATGCGCAGGTGCCGTGCGCGCTGCTATCCTATTGGTATAACAAAAGCGCACCGCCGGCAAAAGCGGCGGAAGAAAATAAAGGAGACAGTAAATAAAAAACACAATAATAGCGGCAGCGGTACTGATGGCGACGGCGGGTTCGGCCCTGGCGGGAGAATCTGTCTTCAAAGACCTGGCGGGCTCGGTTAGGGACAGTGAAACCCTGGTTTCCAGCATACAGGAACCCGCCCCCGGGCCGGCGGCCAAGGGTTTCGAGACCCGGTTATACCGCAACGCGGAAGGCTGTGAGGCCACCGTGGAGCAGCGCCGCAACGGCGATCTTATATATGTAAGGGAGGCCGGCGGCGCGCAGGCTTTTCTTTGGCTGGGCAAGGACCTGAAAAGCGGCGAGATCACCGCTTTCTGCGATCCGGCCGCGGTTTACCGGCAGGGCGACGGGTCCGTGAAGCTGGCTTGCGGCGAGCACCCCAATGGCGGCTACTATACCCGCGGAGAGGCCGTACTGAACCTGACCGGCGGGCTGTCCGCGGTGAGCGTTCGCGGCGACGTCAAGCGGACCTTCGGCTGGAAGACCGACACAAATATCGCTTGCTCCGGCCTGCGCCCCGCGGATAACCGCGGCGTCTCTTTGAAAAGCGGCAAGTCCTTCATGGGCGTAGAGGCCTGCTCCGTGCTGGACGGGATCTACCCTTCGGACATGACCAACGAGGAAGCGCAGGGGACGCTGGGCGGCTGCTTCAGCGGCATCTCCGCCAGGTACGGCGTACCGGTGACCTTCGCCGCGGCGGGGACCGAAATGACCATCCTGGTAGGACCGGCCAAAGACGGCCAGCCCGGCGGCAACGCCAAAGCCGCCGCCGACCTGAAGAAAGAATTAGCGGCCCGCGGCGGGCAGCTGTTCGACTTCAAAGTCTCGGTAGCGGTCGCCAAGTAGCGCCGCGAAAGCGCAGTAAATACCAGGTTCCGGTGCCAGTTTTCGGCCTAAGCCTGCCGTCCCGAAAATTGGCACTTGCGCCTCAGGCGCACAGGCGGCAAAGCAGCTATCCTATTAGTATGGCAGCCACCAGGCGACTTAAAGAAGGCTGCGACAGACCAGGGGAGGAGAAAATATGAAGAAAACGCTTATAACCATACTGCTGATAGCCGCGGCCGGGAGCACGGCCCGCGCCGGAGAAGGGCCGCTGGACACGCTCAGGGATTTTTCCGCGAAACTGACGGCGGAAACCGCAGCCGCGCCCGCGGTTCCCGCGCCCGCAGCGGCGGCGGAAACCGACGCCCCGAAATTATTCAAGGCAGAGATGGCCTGGTATCCGGTCAAGGTGAACGCGCTGGCGCAGCTGGGCGCCAGGAAAACCGCCGAAGAGGCCGCGGTGCTGAAGTGTGAAACTCAAACGGAGGACGGCGTCTGCGTCGCGGTAGGTTCAAGGGTAACGAACGTCAACCCGGTTCTCGGCTCCATTACGGCCGCCGCTGAAGCCAGGAGCGCCGTCCCGGCTGTAAGGACGAACTTCAGCGCGATCACGGCGTCCCCCAGCCCGAGGAATATTTACGGCGGCTTCAATGAAGTGGAACGCCTGGGCGCCAGGAAGATAGCCGAAGAGGCCGCCGTGGCCGAGTGCCGGGCAGCCGGCTACCTGGCCTGCTTCGCCGTCAAATCCGTCATCCTCTACTGCGACAGTTTCAGGTGCGAAGCGCAGGCCTTCGCAAAGGCTTTCCAGGCCAGATAAGCGCAAAACGGCGGCAGCAGGCGAACGCGGACCAGGGCGTACCGGTCAGAAGTCGAACAGTTTTACGACCCGGCTCTCTATAGCGAAAACGGCTGAATTTTTGGTTTTTTCGTCTATCTCGTAGGCCGAGGCGGCGGACATATTAAGAGAGAGGAGCGGGTAGAAAGCCGCCAGCTCCACCGCGTCGGCGCGCAGCGTTTTCATCCTGCGCCAGGCCAGTTTGCCCGAGGCCATCATTTTGGCCTGGTACTCGCGCATTTTGTCGTTGAGGCCGGGCGGCAGTATTTCCGCGCGCGGCAGCTCAAGAACCTCGTTGGAAAGCTCACAGACGTAGGCGCCGCCCTTGTTCTTCTTTACCAGGCCGGCCTTGGCGAAATCCAGGAGTATTTTCGCCGCATCCCGCTCCTTCAGGCCCAGGATCTTGCCGAAAGCGGCCGGCGAAAGCGGGCTGGCTTCATTTTCCAGGAAGAGGAAGGCCCGGTAATGGTCGTAACTGGAGAGCAGCACCAGGGCTTCAGCCACCGAGACCGGGTGCCGCTTCAGTATTTTGCCCATGGCGCGGTGCAGAGGGGTCATGCCTTCGGAAGCCTTCACCAGAACAAAGGGTTCGAAGACGGCGGCATAAGCTTCCTCGCCGGCCAGGGTCTTCAGCCAGGCCGCGGCCAGTTTGCCGGCGGCGGGGCTTTGCGGGATCAGCTTCAGCGCCAGAGAAAGACGCCTCAGCACTTCGGGGGAGGGCAGCGCCTCCCCCTGTTCGAAGAGCAGGTATTTCCTGTAGGAGAAAGTCAGGACCGGCTTGCCGCCGTTGTCGTGATAGAAGCGGTAGGCGGTGCTGAACCCGGCGGTTTTGCGCAGGTCTATCAGTGTTTCTGAAAAAAAAGTGTTCATGATTTCGAATTATACTATTTACCTGCCATAAGCAACGCGCCATGCCCGTACCGGGGGCGGCCCTCCACTTGCCCGCGGCCTGTTTTTTTGTAATATGGGGCTATGGGAAGAGCAGGTTTATTTTTTGCCGTTCTTTTGTGCCTGGCGCCGGCCGTTCGCGCCGCGCGCCAGGAGAGTTCCTCCGAAGTTAAGACCCTGCTGGACAAGGTGGACCGCCTCTACCGCAGCGACCGCTCCTGGGCGCAGATACAGATGGAGGTGATCACCCCCGACTGGCGCCGCACCCTGCTGATGGATTGCTGGACCGAAGGCCTCGGCAAGACCTTTATAAGGGTGCTCTCCCCGGCCCGCGACGCCGGCGCGGCCACCCTGCGCAACGGCAGCGAGATGTGGAACTACTTCCCCAAGATAAACAAGGTCATGAAGGTCCCGCCTTCCATGATGATGGGGGCCTGGATGGGCTCCGACTTCACCAACGACGACCTGGTAAAGGAAAGCACGCTGATAAACGACTATTACGGCGAGTTCTTTGTCCCCGCGGCGCCCGACGCCGCCCTGCATTATCTCAGGCTGAAGCCCAGGCAGGAGACTATCTCGCTGTGGGGCGCCATAGAGCTGGTCATCCGCAGGTCCGACCTGCTGCCCGTCAGGGAAGACTACTACGACGAAAAGGGCCGCCTGCAGCGGACGATGGAATTCACAGACACGGCCGAGATGGGCGGCCGCACCATGCCGCGCGTGATGAAGATGGTGCCGCTCTCCAAGGCCGGACACAGCACCGTGATCCGCTACCTGGACGCGCGCTTCGACGAGGCCCTGCCAGGCGACACTTTCACGCTGCGCAACCTGCAGCGCGCTAAAACAAACAAATGATCATCTTCAGGATGGCTTTGCGCAACGTTTTCCGCAACCGGCGGCGCTCGCTGCTCACGGGGCTGATGATGGCCGGCGGCTTCGTGCTGTTCTCGGCCACCCTGGGTATTTCCGAAGGCACCTACGGCTCCATCATCGACATGTTCACGCGCAGCCGCACCGGCCACGCGCAGGCGCACGCCGCCGGCTACCTGGAGCGCCCGTCGCTCTATAAAGCCATAAAGGACCTGGACCGCGCGGGCCGGGTGCTGGACGGCCTCCCCGAGGTGGAGGCCTGGGCGCCGCGGGTGTACGCCCCGTCCCTGGCTTTCGCCGGCAGCAAAACCGTCGGCGCGCAGGTAATGGGCATAGACCCGGCGCGCGAAAGGAAAGCCATGAGGCTGGAAGGCCAGCTGGCCGAAGGCGCCTTCGTGCCGGACAGGTCTTCCCCCGGAGTAGTGATAAGCGCGCGCCTGGCTTCGGCGCTCGCCCTGAAGACCGGGGACGAATTCTCCCTCATCGGGCAGGGCGCGGACGGCTCCATAGCCAACGACAATTTCAGGGTAGCCGGGATCCTTTCGGCCTCGGGCTCCGCCTTCGAGGGCCCGTGGTGCCTGATGCACATAGACAAGGCCAGGGAGTTTTTGGCCCTCGGAAACCGCGCGCACGAGATAGCGCTGGTCTTCACCGATTACCGGAAAGCCCGCGAAGACGCCGCCCTGGCGGCCGCCGCCCTGGCCGACCCGGCGCTGGACGTGCAGCCCTGGCAGGTGACGGAAAAGGAATTCTACCAGGCCATGCTGCTCGACAAGAAAGGCGGCGACATCACCAACTACGTGATCATGCTGATCGTGGCCATCGGCGTGCTGAACACCGTGCTGATGTCGGTGCTGGAGCGCACGCGGGAGTACGGCGTGCTGAAGGCCCTGGGCACCAGGCCGGCCTCCGTCTTCCTGCTGATAATGGCCGAAGTTTTTATCCTGACCCTGGTCTCCTGCGCCGCGGGCGCGCTGGGCGCGCTGGGGTTGAACCATTACCTGGCCGCGCACGGCATCCCCATGCCGACGCCGATAAGCTACGGCGGGGTGCGCTTCACGGTGATGCTGTCCGCCGTGACCGCCGGAACCTTCACGCGGCCGGCCCTGACGGTGCTCGCGGCGGCGTTGGCCGTCGGCGTCTTCCCGGCGCTGAAGGCGGCGCGCATAACCCCGGTAAAGGCGCTCTCCAGCCGATGAACTTCTACCTGAAACTCGCCTGGCGCAACAGCCTGCGCAATAAACGCCGCACCTTCCTGGCCGCCCTGGCGGTGGGCCTGGGCCTGGCCGGCCTGATCTTCACCGACGCCATCTCCTACGGCATGCTCGACGGGCTGATCGGCACCGCCACCGGCACCTTCCTCGGCCAGGCGCAGGTGCACAGGCACGGCTTCCTGGACACGGCCGACGCCGACCTGCAGGTAGCCGGCGGCCCGGCCCTGCTGCGCCGGCTGGAGCGGGACCCCCTGGTCTCCTCCGCCGCGCCGCGCACGCTTTCCTTCGCCATGATCTCCTCCCCGGCCAACGCCGGTTCGGCTATGCTCTACGGTGTGGACCCGGCGGCCGAGCTGCGCGTCTCGCGCCTGGCGCGCGCGGTCTCGGCCGGGACCTTCCTGGCGGAAGAAGGCGACTTCATAGTGCTGGGCTCCCTGCTGGCCGAAACCCTGGAAGTCGGGCTTGGGGACAAGATAGTGGTCACCGCCGCCGCGGCCGGGGGCGGCGAGCTGGCGCAGGCCATGTTCCGGGTCGGCGGCGTGATCAAGTCCGGCTCGCGCGCCATGGACGCCAACATGGCCTTCATAAAATTCGCTAAAGCGCAGGAACTGCTCAGGCTCGGGGACGGCCTGCACGAGATAGCTGTAGTGTTCAGGGACCCCGGTTCCGCCGAGAATGCCGCCCTGCCTTTCTGGCGGGACTACGGCGCCGGGGACAACGAGGCCCGGGGCTGGCCCGAACTTATCCCCGAACTGGCGGCAGCCCGGGAAATGAGCGCCTTCGGCATCTTCATAACGGCCATCATCCTTTCCGGCATAGTGGCGCTCGGCATCACCAACACCCTGTTCATGTCCCTCTACGAGCGCATGTTCGAATTCGGCGTGCTGCGCGCCGTGGGCACCCGGCCGGCCCGCATGGGCCTGATGATAGCCAGCGAAGCCGCCATGCTGGGTCTCTTAAGCGCCGCCGCGGGCGCGGCTATAGGCTGGCTCTCCTGCGTTCTGGTCTCTATTAAAGGCCTGGACTACACCGGCGTGGACTTCGCCGGGGTAGCTATGGTGGAGCCCATCCGGCCCATGTTCCGCCCCGAGCAATACTGGCTGTACCCCGCCGCCCTTTTACTCTTCACTTTAATAGTAAGCCTTTACCCGGCCATCTACGCCGCCCGCATGAACCCCGTAAAGGCCATGCGCAAGAGTTTGTAGGGCCGTCTTTGCCTGTGGAGCGGCGGCGAGGGTATGCCTTCGCAGGGGCCTCGCGAGCCCCGAGCTTGCGCAGCGCGAGGGGCGAGTGACAGAGCCGGGCCACGGTGTGGCCCGGCGTACCCGGAGAAGGCATACCCTCGGCGACGCGACTGGGCATCCCGGCGGTATAAAAGGCAAAGACACATTAGGAATATTTTTATGGAAAAAGAACTGGTAATAGAAGCCAAAGGCGTAACCAAGACCTACGAGGAGGGCGAGGTGAAGGTGCACGCGCTCCACCCGGTGGACCTGGCGCTGCGCCGCGGCGAGTTCACCGCCGTGGCCGGCCCCAGCGGCTCGGGCAAGACCACCCTGCTCAACATCATCAGCGGGCTCGACAAGCCCACCTCCGGGAAAATAAAGCTGGCCGGCCGCGAGATGGGCGCCATGACCCAGGCCGAGCTCTCGGACTTTCGCCGCGACCATATAGGCTTTATCTTCCAGGCCTATAACCTCATCCCCGTCCTCACCGTCGGCGAGAACGTGGAGTACGTCCTGCTGCTGCGCGGCACAGGCGCCGGCGAGCGCGCGGCCCGCGTGAACCGCATACTGGAGGAAGTAGGCCTCGGCGGCAAAAAGAACCGTTTCCCCTCGCAGCTTTCCGGCGGCCAGCAGCAAAGGGTCGCCATAGCGCGCGCCATGGTCTCCAGCCCCGACATCATCCTGGCCGACGAACCCACCGCCAACCTGGACTCCGCCACCGGCTCGGCCCTGATGGACATGATGCGGGAGCTCAACGAGAAGCGCGGCATGACTTTTTTATTCTCCACCCACGACGCGATGATAATGGAGAAATCCAAACGCCTCGTAACGCTCAAGGACGGGCGGGTGGACTCGGACAGCGCCGCCGACAAGGCGCAAAGGCATGATTAAACTCCTGGCCGCCCTGGCCCTGGCCGCGCTGCCGCCCTGCCCGGCGGCCGCCGGGGGATTTTCGGCCGGAGGCAGCCTCAAGACCTATCTCTACTCCCTGGAGCCGGCCGGTATCCGCAATTATCCGCTGCCCCGGCCGGACGGGGCCTACGCCGTCACGGAGAATAAATTCCGCCTCAGGACTTCGTGGGACGGGGGAGCCGGGCTTAAGGCCGAAGGCGCCTACGAACTGGCCTTCACAGGCAGGCAGCGGGAATTGGCAAAAGCCCGCCCCCTGTCTCCCGGCGCCGGCGGCAACTGGCGCGTATCGGACCTGGCTCTTTTCCTCTCTCCCTCCTCCGGGGGCGGCGCGGCCCCCGCGGCCCTGGCGCAGAACCTGGACCGGGCCTTTATAACCTGGTCGCCGGCGGCCTTCGACTTTTATGCCGGCCGCCAGGCGCTGGCTTTCGGCTCCGCCAGGGCCGTAAACCCCACCGACGTGCTGGCGCCCTATCCGTACGGCACCATAGACTCCGAAGAGCGGCGCGGGGTGGACGCGCTCCGCCTGAAGCTGCCCTGGCGGGAAATGGGAGAGCTGGACGCGGGCTGGCTGCCGGGCCGCCGCTGGTCCGCTGACAGCGGGGCCGGCTTCCTGCGGGGCAAAAGGACTTTAGGGCTTTGGGACGTCACGCTGCTTTCCGCTGTTTTCCGCGGCCACCTGCTGGCCGGGGCCGACTTAGAGCGCCGCCTGGGAGGGGCCATGCTCAGGCTGGAAGCCGCCCAGGCCTGGGTCGGCAGTTTTTCAGACCGCTCACCAAAACAGGACTTCTTCAGGCTTTCGGCGGGAGGAGAATATCTCTTCAGCCCGCTCGGGGGGCTGGATACCTGGCTGGAATACCATTACAACGGGGCCGGCGCGGCCGGCACCGGCGGCTACGCCTCCAGGGCCGCGCGGGCGGCTTACCGGGACGCCAACGTCTACCTGCTGGGCAGGCATTACCTCAGCGGCGGAGCGGGCGTGCGGCTCTCGCCCCTGGTATCGGCCGGCGCCAGCCTGATGGTAAACCTGCGCGACCGGTCCTTCTACGCGCTGCCTTCGGTAGAGTGGAACGCGGCTTCCGACCTCTACCTTTCGGTCGGGGCGCTGCTGCCTTCCGGGCCCGGCCCGGTTTTCAGCGGGGCCCGGATCGCGGCCTCCTCCGAGTTCGGCCTGTATGACAAGGCCCTTTACGCTTCCGCCAGGCTGTATTTCTAAGCCCCGCCCTTTTCATCGTTATTTCTGTGCTTTTCGCGCTTAATTATTATAAAATAGTAATAATGGCGGAACCCACCCTTTTGGCTTCCGGGCGGAATGACGATTTCAACACAATAAGGCAAAGGAGCATATAATGGTTAAGAAAGTACTGGCGGAGATAGGCGTAATAGGCGGAACCGGTCTTTACGCGATGAAAGAACTCAAGATTATCAGGGAAATCAAGGTTAAAACTCCTTTCGGCGCCCCTTCGGACAATATCATTCTCGGCACCCTTTCCGGCATAAAAGTAGCTTTCCTGCCCCGCCACGGCCGCAAGCACGCCATCCTGCCCGGAGAGATCAACCAGCGCGCCAATATGTGGGCCCTCAAGTCCATAGGCGTTAAGACCATCATCTCCGCCAGCGCGGTGGGTTCGCTCAAGGAAGAGCTCGCCCCTACCCACTTCGTATTCCCCGACCAGTTCGTGGACCAGACCAAAGGCCGCCCCTCAACCTTCTTCGGCAACGGCATAGTGGGCCACGTCCCCCTGGCCGAGCCGTTCTGCCTGGACATCTCCGACATGATGTACAAGGAAGCCAAGAAGCTCGGGATCACCTGCCACAAGGGCGGCACCTACTGCTGCATGGAAGGCCCCGCCTTCTCCACCAAGGCCGAATCCGAATTCCACCGCAAGATGGGCTACTCCATCATCGGCATGACGATGGCCACCGAGGCCAAGCTGGCCCGCGAGGCCGGCTTCCATTACGCGCCGGTCTCCCTCGTGACCGACTACGACTGCTGGAAGGAAGGCGAGGAAGTGAGCCAGCACAAGGTGTCCGAGACCCTGCAGGCCAACGTGGAGAACATCCGCCGCCTGCTGGTGAAGATCATCCCGCTGGTGGCCGCGGCCGGCTGCCGCAACGGCTGCCCTTCCTTCACGAAGAGCTCCATGCTCACGCATAAGGAAAATTTCCCGGCCAAGACTTACGCCAAGCTGAAACTTATACTGGAGGGCTAAAATGGCTAAAAAGCCTGCAAGGAAGAGGGGTACCAGGAGCAACGGCAAGCTTGCCGGCCGCAAAAGGCTCATGGAAGCCGCCAAAACGGCCCAGAAGAACGCCTACTGCCCCTACTCGCGCTACCCCGTAGGGGCGGCGGTGCTTACCGATTCCGGCCGGATCTACACCGGCTGCAACGTGGAGAACGCCTCCTTCGGCCTGGCCATCTGCGCCGAGCGCGTGGCCATCTTCAAGGCCGTCAGCCACGGCGAGAAGAGGATCAAGGCCCTCTGCGTGGCCGCCAAGTCGGCCCGCCCTTGCGGCGCCTGCCGGCAGGTGATAATAGAATTCGCCGACAAGGACGCGGAGATGATCTACCTGGACTGGCAGCCGCTGGAGAGAAAGGAAAAGATCACCATCACCACGGCCGGCAAGATGCTGCCGCTGGCTTTTGACCCCTCGGAAGCCGGACTTTAAAATTTACGGAGGTACTATGGACGTGAAAACCCTGACCAAGCTGACGAAGTGGATGGAATCTACCGACCTCGAGGAAATAACCTGGAGGAGCGGCGACGACAAGATAAGCCTGAAGCTCAACAACAACCCGGAACACAACACCACCATCGCCTCCACTATGGAGCCGGTGCTTTCCCCTTCCATAGGGATCTTCCGCTTCGCCCGCCCCGGCAAGACCAACCACCTCAAGGAAGGCTCTTCCGTGAAGAACGGCCAGGAGCTCGGCGTGGTGGAAGTAGGCAAAGATTTCAAGAGCGTCACCGCCCCCTCCAACGGGCTGCTCAAGATCATTTCCATAGAGGAAGGCAAGCCGGTGGAATACGGCCAGCCCCTCTTCTTCCTAGAGCCCAAATAAAACATGCCCGCAAAGCCCTCAGTCATCAAATGCCCCAAGTGCGGCTACCTGCCGAACATGCTTGGCGACGCCTGCCTTAAGTGCGGCGCGCGGCTTGAAAAAATATGCGGCGAATGCGGGGCCGGCAACCAGGTGGAAAAAAATTACTGCGACCAGTGCGGCACGCTGCTGGCCCTGACCCCGCCGCCCAAGGACGAGAGCGCGCCGCCGCCTCCCCCGGCACAGCCGGGAAAAAGCCAGCCCCCGAAGCTGGAGATGGAATCCATCCAGGACACCGTAAGCGAAAAAGCGGATTCTTTCAGGGACCACTCCAAACCGCCGCCCCAGCCGGCGCCGCCCGAAGCCCCGAAACCCGGCGAGTCCCCTCAGCAGGCCCGCGAGATGCGCGCGGGCTCCTCTCCTTTCATGGCCGACTCCGCGCGGCTGGCAAAACCGGTACCGCTGCCCGTGGCCATTAAACCCGGGCTGGTACGGCGGTTTTACGGGCCAGTGCTGACCGCCCTGCTCGTGGTAGTGCTGCTGGCCATCCTTTACCTTATAGCGGCGCCGTCCATCCCGCGCATGCGCCTGCTGATGACGGCCAAATCCTACCTGACCAATATTTCCCAGGGGAAATACGAGAAGGCCTACGAGCTGCTTTCCACCAATTCAAAGGCGGCTTGCAGCCTGGAAGATTACCTGAAGAACAGCAGCGGCTACTACGCCAAAGCCCCGGCCTGGCAGTTCCGGGACGTCCAGGTTTTTTCCATGACCTCCCAGGCGGCCATGGTGCGCTACCAGCTGAAGGAAGGCGACGCGGAGTGGAAGACCGACTATATCTCGTTCGTGCGCGAGCACAACCGCTGGACCAGGCCCTATATCTGGATCCTGTTCCAGCCGATAGACGAGGCCCTGGCCCGCGAGGATTTTCCGCAGGCTCTCTTTCTTTCACAGAAACTTTACCTTACCGACCCGCTGGACCCGCGTTCCTCCGGTTATCTCTGCGTTTCCGAATTTTTAATGGGGATATACGACAAGGCCGCCGAATCCTGCCGGCGCACCATAGACGGCGCCGCCGCTTTCCCGGTCGGCTTCTCCAACGAGGAGCTGTTCCAGTACAGCGCCCATTACGCCGACAGCCTGCGCTACCTGCAGCGCGACCGGGTGGCCATACAGGAATACGAAAAGCTGATGAAATGGCCGGGCCTCACCACCAAGGAGCAGTGCCCGCTCTTCCTCAACCGCGCCGATTCCTACGTTAACATCAGGGACTACGCCAGGGGCCTGCAGGACGTCATGGCCGCCGAAGGCGTCTGTTTCGAGAACCCGGCCAAGGACGACGCCAAGAAACGCCTGGCCTACATGAGCGGCGGCGCCGGCGCCGCGGCAGTGGCTTTCGTGCAGAAGGCGCGCTTCCAGACGGGCATGCCGCCTATAGCCGAGGCCCGCAAACAGCAACTGGAAGCTTTAAAGGCCAGGCTTGGCCCGCAGGGCGCCAGGCTGCTGCCCAAAGACAATTGGCTGGCGGTGCACCTGGAAGGCCCGGAATACCGCGTCTTCCTCCGCCAGGAAAGTTTTAACCCGCGCACGCGCAAGAGCGAGACCCGGGACGTTTTTATTTTCCACGTTAACCTTTGGACGGGAAAAGCCAAGGTGGAGAAAGCCCCGCCGCCGCCGCCCCCGCCCGGCGCCCCGCCCAAGCGGGAGAATTAAACTGTTTTCCTGGAGGACTTATGTTCAATAAAGTTCTGATCGCCAACCGCGGCGAGATCGCAGTACGGGTGATCCGCACCCTGCGCGAGCTCGGAGTAAAATCCGTGGCAGTCTATTCCGAGGCCGACCGTTCTTCACTGCACGTGCGCCTGGCCGACGAATCCGTCTGCATAGGGCCGGCCATGGCGAGGGAAAGCTACCTCAGCATCCCTGCCATCATCTCGGCCGCCCTTATTACCGGGGCAGACGCCATTCACCCCGGCTACGGCTTCCTCAGCGAGAACGCGGACTTCTCCGCCGCCTGCCGCGACAACGGCATAACCTTCATCGGCCCCTCGCCCAAGTCGATACAGCAGCTGGGGCACAAGGCCGAAGCCAGGAAAATGGCCGTTAAGGCCGGCATCCCGGTAACTCCCGGCACCAAGGACTGCGTCTACAAGGACGCCGCGGCCCAGGCGGCCAAGATCGGCTACCCTATCATGATCAAGGCGGCGGCCGGCGGCGGCGGCAAGGGCATCCGCATCGTGCGCGAGGCCTCCCAGCTGGCCAACGAGATGAACATGGCCCAGAGCGAATCCAAGGCGGCTTTCGGCAACGGCGACGTCTATTTCGAAAAATACATAGAGCTGCCCCGCCACATAGAGGTGCAGTTCGCGCGCGACTCCCACGGGCACACCATAGCTTTTCCGGAGCGCGACTGTTCCATCCAGCGCCGCCACCAGAAGCTGGTGGAAGAATCCCCCTCCCCCGCCGTCAATAAGAAACTGCGAGACAGCCTGGAAGAGGCCGCCGTCAAGCTGGCCGAAGCGGCCAACTACGTGGGCGTGGGCACGGTGGAATTCCTGCTGACCCAGGAAGGCGAGTTCTATTTCATGGAAGTGAACACCCGCCTGCAGGTGGAGCACCCCGTGACCGAGTTCATCACCGGCTTCGACCTGGTGCGCGAGCAGCTGCTGGCGGCCTCGGGGGAGAAGCTCTCCTACACCGCCGGCCACAGCGTGCCGTACCGCGGGCACGCCATCGAGCACCGCGTCAACGCCGAGGATTTCTCCCGCAACTTCGCGCCCTCGGTGGGCAGGATAGAGGAATGGCTGGTGCCGGGCGGCCCCGGGGTGCGCGTGGACACGCACGTCTACGCGGGCTACAACCTGCCGGTTTATTACGACAGCATGCTGGCCAAGCTGATAGTCTGGGCGCCCGACCGCGCGGCCGCCGTGGCCAGGTCCAGGCGCGCCCTTGTGGATTTCAAGGTAAAAGGCGTGCACACCACCATCAACGCGCACCAGCTCATAATAGAGAGCCCCGATTTCCAGGCCGGCAAGACCGATACCGGCTTCATGGAGCGCCTGCTGGCCCCGGCCGAACCGGCCGCCGCCAAATGAGGACCGCGGTTAAAATAATTACCCTTAAAAAAGCCCTCGCCCTGCGCGCGGCGCTTAAGCGCAGGGGCGCGAAGGCCGTTTTCACCAACGGCTGCTTCGACCTCCTGCACGCCGGTCACATAGTTTCGCTGGAAAAGGCCCGGTCGCTGGGGGATTTCCTCTTCCTGGGCCTTAACTCCGACGCCTCGGTGCGCCGCCTGAAAGGCCCTTCCCGGCCTTTTAACAAGGCGGCCGACAGGGCGGCGGTACTGGCCGCCCTCCAGGCGGTGGACGCCGTCATTATTTTCGCCGAAGACACCCCCCTGAAACTGATAAAGGCCCTGCGGCCGGATATTTTAGCCAAGGGCGCCGATTACACCAACGGCAAGGTGGTCGGGGCCGAATTTGCCGGCCGGGTGGCCCTGATCCCGCTGCTTAAAGGCCGGTCCACGACCGCGCTGGCGGGAAAACTTCGCAAAACCCGGCTTCATTGAGGCTTAAGTCCAATTCTTCCTATCATTTACCCCCCCAATTTAATAAAATATCAGGATATTATGACCGACATTTTTGATAAGTGCAGGAATTTCAACATTGTAAAACAGCTGATAGAATCCGGGATCTACCCGTATTTCAAGGCCCTTGAATCCGAGCAGGCCCCTGAGATAACGATCAAGGGTAAAAAATTTATAATGTTCGGCTCCAACAACTACCTGGGCCTGGCGAACGACCCCCGCATGAAGGCCGCGTCCATCGAAGCGGTAAAGAAATTCGGCACAGGCGTGGCGGGCTCGCGCTTTCTCAACGGCAATACCGTGCTGCACATGGAACTGGAGCGCAAACTGGCGGCTTTCAAGGGCCGCGAAGCCGCCCTTATTTACGCCACCGGCTACCAGATGAACCTTGGCGTTATAGCGGCCCTGGTCGGCAAAGGCGATTTTGCGATAGTGGACAAGCTGGACCACGCCAGCATATTGGACGGCTGCAGGCTTTCCCACGGCGAATTGCGCCGCTTTAAACACAACGACCCCGAAAGCCTGGATAAAGTCCTTAAAGAAATCGGTCCCAGGCACGGCAAGCTGGTCATAGTGGACGGCGTGTTCTCCATGGAAGGCGACATCGCCCCCATCCCCGAGCTCTCCAAGGTCTGCCGCAAGCACGGCGCCCGCTTTATGGTGGACGACGCCCACGCCACCGGCGTACTGGGCCGTCGCGGCCACGGCACCTGCGAGCATTTCGGCCTGACCCGCAAGGAAGTGGACCTGGTAGTGGGAACCTGCTCCAAGTCTTTCGCCTCGGTAGGCGGCTTCGTAGTGGGCGACACCGACATCCTGCACTATATCCAGCATATTTCCCGCTCCATGATCTTTTCGGCGGCCCTGCCGCCGGCTTCCGTGGCCGCCATTTCCAAGGCCATCGACATCATAGAGGAAGAGCCGGAGCGCATAAAGAAGCTCTGGGACAACTCCAACTACCTGATGAAGCGCTTCAAAGCGATGGGGCTCAATACGGGCGAAACGCAGACCCCCATCATCCCCGTGCTCATCGGCGACAACGAGAAGACCTTTATGCTGTGGCGCATGCTTTACGACCACGGCCTGTTCACCAACCCGGTGGTCAGCCCCGCCGTCCCCCCCAAGCGCTCCATGCTGAGGGTGGTGGCCACGGCCACGCATACCCGGGAACAGCTGGACCGGGCCCTCGATATTTTCGAGACCTGCGTAAAAAAAGTCCTTAAAAGAAAGTCCGCGGCCCTGGTCAAGTAGACCTGACGGCCTTTTGTCCGCGTATTAAAATTTATGTCCATTGTAATTCGGGAGATCGCCGATAAAGACCTCGGCGCTTTCATAGACTATCCCTACGCCCTTTTCAAGGGCCACCCCCACTGGGTAGGCGACCTGAAAAAGGACGTCCGGCACCTGCTTGCCACGGGACACCCCTTCTGGCGCCACGCCGAGCGCAAACTTATGCTGGCCTGCAGGGACGGGCGGCCCGTCGGCCGCCTGGCCGCCATCGTGAACCACGCCCACAACAATTTCCACGGGGACAAGGCCGGCTTCTTCGGCTTCTTCGAGTGCGAGAACGACAAGGAAGTTTCCGGCGCGCTGTTCGCCGCGGCCGCGGCCTGGCTCAAGACCCGCGGCATGGACTCGGCCGTGGGCCCCGTGAACCCCTCCACCAACGAGACCTGCGGCATGCTGCTGCAGGGTTATGACGCCCCCCCGATGGTGATGATGCCCTATAATCCGCCCTATTACCTGGAACTGGCGGAAGCCGCCGGTTTCACCAAGGCGAAAGACCTGTACGCCTACAAATGTCCCACCGCGGTCCCCTTCCCGGAACGTTTCGACAAGATCCTCAACCGCATGAACCGCGACGGCAAGGTCACGCTGCACTTCGCCGACGTTAAAGCCATAGACGCGGCCATCAACGAGGTCAAAGAGATCTATAATTCGGCCTGGGAAAAGAACTGGGGCTTCGTGCCGATGACGGCCGAAGAGATGGACGACCTGGCCCTGGCGCTGAAGCCCCTGCTGAAGCCCGAGTACCTGTACTTCGCGCGCTTCGAGGGCAAGCCCGCCGGCTTCGTGCTGATGCTGCCGGACTTCAACATCGCCCTGAAAGAAGTGAACGGCGCGCTGGGCCCCCTGAACATCCTGCCCTTCCTTTACCGGGCCTCCTTCAAGCTTAACCGCGGCCGCCTGCTGACGCTGGGAGTTAAAAAGGATTTCCGCGGCAAAGGCATAGAGCTCCTGCTTATAAAACAGGCCATCCAGGCCGCCAAGAAAATGGGCTGGGAGTACGGCGAGGTGTCCTGGACGCTCGAAGACAATACGCTGATAAACACCCCCATAGAGGCCATCGGCGCCGAATTGTACCGGAAGTACCGGATCTTCGAGAAAAAGCTGTAACCCTTCCGCAATCTTTATTTAACCTCCGTTGTCTATAATATCCCTATGCGGTTTTCAGACCTGAACAAAGCCAAGAGCGAACCTGTTGTGCCGGAGCCCCGTAAGCCGGCCCGGCCCGCCCCCGCGCCCGCGCGGCCGGCTCCAGTAAACCCGGAACCCGCCGAACCGCCGCTCCAGGTTTCAGGGCCGGAGAAATTTCCGGATCTTACCCCCGTAGTCGACAGGGCCGAAGCCGTTAAAAAGCATATCGGCGCCTACAAACCGCCCAAGACCCGGCTGGAAGAGAACCAGGCCGCCAGAGAGCCGGAACTCCCCTTCCGCGAACTCGACGCCCAGGCCCGCGAGGTGTACTCGCGCCTGCTGGATACCGCCGGCGACCTGCTTAAAAGCATAAACCAGCCCTATACCGAAAAATACGAATCCGTGCTGCACGCCTGCGGCCTGGCCGCCGCCACGCTTAAAACCAACAGCGTGCTGCTGAACTACGCCCGTTATTCCACGGCGGAGGATTACCTGCGCGCGCACAGCGCCAACACCGCCATCCTCGCCCTGGCCATGGGCCTGGCGTCGGACCTGGAGCCTTCCGAACTGCGCCTGCTGGGCTTCTGCGCCATGGCGCACGATATCGGCATGACCGAATACGGAGACCTTTACGGGCGCGAAGGCCGCCTCAGCGAAGAGGAATTTTCTGCGATCACGCTGCACACGGAATCCGGCGTGGCCAAGCTGGACAGGATCGTGGACCTGGATTACAAGGTAAAGGACCGGGCCAAACGCATAATTTTCCAGACGCACGAGCGCGCGGACGGCTCCGGCTACCCGGACCGCCTCTCCAGCGAGGACATCGACCCGCTGGCGCAGCTGATAAGCGTCGCCGACGTCTTTGAGGCTATGACCCACCCGCGCGCCTGGCGCGAATCCGCCAACCCGCCCGACGTGGTAAAGGAACTGATAGAAAAAGAGGGGCGCGGCTTCAACGCCAGGGCCGTAAAGGCCCTCCTTTCGGCCGTTTCCATTTACCCGCCCGGCTCGCTGGTGCTGCTTTCCACCGGAGAAATAGCGCGCGTGGTAAAAGTGAACAAAGGTTCCCTCACCCGCCCGCTGGTGGAAGTACTGCTGGACCCCGATTTTGTGCCCGCCGCGCCCGCCCTGGTGGACCTGCTGGAGCACCCGCTGACCTCCATAGAGAACCCGGTCGGCCTGGCCGAACTGGAGAGCAGGAACCCCAAGTTCGCCGCCAAGCTGGAGCTGGAACGCTGGTGGGTGGAGTGGTAATGGACAGGAAACAGCTGCTTTTCATAGAGGAAGAAGGCTACGTCATCGACCGGGTGACCGAGATCCTGGCCGCTTTCCCGCAATTCGAGATCACCCGCGCCGACGACGCCGAAAAGATCCGGACGCTGCTGGAGGAAAAAGCTTTCGACATCGTCATAACCGACATTTACCTGCGCGGGGCCAGCGGCCTGGAATTTTCCTTCAAGGCGCGCGAGAAGAACAAGGACGCCTGCGTTATCCTCATAACCGGGCTCGACAACGCGGATATGGCGGCCAGGGCGGTGAAAGAAGGGGCTTTCGATTTTGTGATCAAGCCGCCCGGGCTGGAGCGGATCGGCAGCATCCTGAAGATGGTCTCGCTGGTAAGGGGGCTATCTGCGCAGGATTGACCAGAGAAGCTTGAGCGGGCGCAGCAGGTAAAGCGCCAAGCCGGCGGCGCCGTAGCGGCGCAGCATAAAGCGTTTTTCAGGCACGGCGTACTTTAGCAGCAGGCCGGGGCGGTGCAGGGCGGGCAGCAGGTATTCGAGCGCGGAAGAATGTTTTTCGGCGGCTTTCTCAAAGAAGGCCGCTTTTATTTTTTCCGCTCCGCGCGGGGCCAGGTCCAGCAGCGCCGCTTCAGGTATGGAGAGGGGACCGGGGGCCAGGCGCCGTATTACGGGCCAGATGACGGGCCGCAGGCCGTATATATTTGTTTTGCGGGACACGGCGGCCCAGAATTTTTCCCCGCCGCCTGGGGCGCGCAGCGCTATGCGCACGCAGTCCTCGAGGTTGCGTGGGGACAGTTCGCCGTGGTGCAGCAGGGGGTGGGCGGCCGCGTGCAGGAAAAGGTCCGCCAGGTTGAGGCACAGGCCGCCGGGCCCGGGCTCGAGGCCCCATTCAAAGAGTTCCCCGGTGCTCTTTATGTGCCAGAGGCCGGTATGCAGGTCCAGTATGGCGGGCGGCGCGCTGTTGGGGCTGGGTTTCAGCCAGGCGTCGGCGCTATTCGGCATGGGCTGATAGCCGAGCCTGCCCAGCAGGGCTTCAAAGCCCGGCAGGTCCTTGGGGCGCAGCAGCAAGTCGGCGTCGGCCATGCCGCGCTCGCCGGGCTGGTAAATGCCGAGCTCCAGCAGCGCCGCGCCTTTCAGGGGGATGATCTCAATGCCTTCGGCCAGCGCGGCCGCCCGCGCCTCCTGAAAAGCTCCCAGGAGCAGGATCTCCCGCGCCGCTATCGCTTTATCCATAAAAATGCGTTCCTGAAATTTATATTACCGTTTTAAATTAAACGCCGCAAGCGGGCCCGGCCGTGGGGCCAGGACGCAGGAGCGGGGCGGAAATTTTTTTGCGGGCTAGTAGTAGGCGTCGGGTTTTCTGGGCGGCGGGGCCGGAGGCGGCGCCAGCTTGGGCAGGGCCATCATTTCGATCACGCACTGCTCCAGCTCTTTGGTCGGACAGCCTTTTTTTAAAAATCTGAGGCGGGAATTATCCGTCAGCATCCGCTTTATGATGCCCAGCAGTGTCGAGGAAAAAAAGATGACCGGGATGACCGCGGTCTCGGGATACCGGTGCAGTTCATTGTAAGTCTCTACGCCGTTGGCGCCCGGCATGTTGAAATCCAGCGTTATCAGGTCGGGCAGCATCTTCCTGGCCTTCGCGGCCCCGGAAGTCCCGTCGGCCTCGCGGGAGACGGTAAACCCCTTCGAACTGAGAAAATCCATCAGCAGGCAGGAGAGGTCGTCGTCGTCGTCTATGATAAGCACCGATTTGGACATATATATTTTTATAGCATATTACGCTTAATCCGAAAAAGTTGAACTGCCCCGGATAAAGCGCAAAAGGAATTCCCGGAAGCCCGGGACCGAAACCGCCCGGCGGCCGGCGGCCCCGATAAGCGGCGGTGAACTACCTGGGCCCCTTATGTTCGCCCGTGGGGTGCACCCGCGTCAGCGAGTCGAAAACTATTCCGTAAAGCGTGGCGTTCTTTTCACGGCGGATCCACACCACCCGCGCCTCGGCCTCCAGCACGCCCTTGTCGAGGAACCGGAGCCGCGCGCGGAACTTGTCCGGCATCACAACGGGGTCACCCACCGTAAAAGCCGCCCCGACCGTGGAAAAGTCGATAAGGCGCCCCGACGCGGCCACCTTGCCCTCCACGTCGAAGATCTCGATGACCGAATTGTGCTTGTTGCGCGGCGCGCGCCGCTTGTCCCTTCCGTTCATACCTAGATTCTAGGATATGCCGCTTGCGCAGTCAAAGCCGGCGCGCGTCTTTCCGGCCCCTTAACTTTTACATATAATATCGGGGTGGGCAAAAACATCACCGTTGAGATAGAAACGCTGGAAAAGATGCTGGACATCTACTGCCGGGCCAGCCACGGGCGCGGGGGCCTCTGCGACAGCTGCCGCGAGCTGCTCCTTTACGCCGCCAGCCGCCTGGCCAACTGTCCCCGGCACCCGAAACCTGCCTGTAAAAATTGTCCCGCCCGCTGCTTTTCCCCTGAAAAAAGCGAACTGCTCCGCGCCGTAATGCGCCGCTCCGGGCCGAGCATGATCTTTCGCCACCCCCTGCTTACCCTGAAACATTATCTTTAAGCTCTCCGGCCGGTCCGGCCCGGGCCTTACCGCGCGCGGCGGACGGCCTGCGGCGGCCGTTTTTGTATTATAATCTAGTTAAGATTTATCCGGCGGCAAATTTCGGCAGGACCAAGGGAGCCTTATGAAAGTACTGATAGTGGACGACAATGTCATGACCCGGAGCATGATCAAAGACCTTTTGACGGAAATGAAACACGTGGTGGTAGGCGAAGCGGAGAACGGCGACGAGGCGGTCAGGGTTTTTACGGAGCTGAAGCCGGAACTGGTACTGCTCGACCTGATCATGCCCGGCAAGACCGGCATGGAAGTGCTGGTGGAGCTTAAAGCCATAAACCCCGCCGCCAAAGTGGTGATGGTCACCGCCGTGCAGCAGGATATCATCAGCCAGCAGCTCATGGATAAGGGCGCCACGGCCATACTCCACAAACCTTTCCTGTACGAAGAGCTGGAAGAGGTCTTGAAAAAGGTCGCGTGACCGGGATCCTATGACCTCCAAACCCGACGTCAAGCTTAAAAGCCTGGCGGCAGTGGACCTTTCCAAATGCCTGCTCAGGATCTCCAGGGTCTCCGCCGGCACCTGGCAGGTGGTCGACGCGGAAGTTTCCTCCGGCACGCTCGAAGACGCCCTTTCCAGGCATGAGTTCAAGGATGCCGCGGCCGCCGTCTACCTGAGCCTCAAAGAAACGGCCCCGCTGACGCTCGTCATGCTGTTCGACCCGTCCAACACCGAGTGCATCTCGAAATGCTTTACCGGGCACTCTTTTCCCAAGGGCGCAGGCACCACCCCGGCCGAAGAAGTGATGCTGACGGAGCTGGGCAATATCGTGCTCAACGCGCTTATCAATTCGCTGCTGAACGCCTTGAAGCGCAGCCAGATGCCCGCCGTGCCCCAATTCATCGAAGGCGACCTGGCACGGATAACCGGGGAGCTCGGGCGCGTAGTGGACCTGAAGCGGACCTTCCGGACGCTGACGGTCACCATCGGGATCAAGTCCGATAAATGCGTTTCCAACAGCAAAGTTTTCGCCCTGTTCCCCGAGCCGCTGGCGCAGGAGCTGGAAAACCTGTAGCAGGCCCGCGGCCCGGGCGGACAAAGTTCAACCCTTACCGCGCGGTCAGCGCGGCCCCAAAGGACCGCATGTTCGACAACCTGTTCTCCCTCTATAAACCCGCCGCCTTCATTAAGCCGCTGCCGGCCGAAAAGATCTCCCCCGCTTATACCCGCATGCGCTGGCAGGTGATGCTCAGCGTCTTCGCCGGCTACGCCTTCTTCTATTTCGTGCGCAACAGTTTCTCCCTGGCAAAACCGTACCTTATAAAAGATTACGGCATGAGCAAGGGCGACGTCGGGCTTATCGCCACCGCCCTGGCCATCTCCTACGGCATGAGCAAGTTCATCATGGGCAACGTCTCCGACCGTTCCAACCCCCGCTACTTCATGGCCACGGGTCTGCTGCTGTCGGGCATAGTCAACCTGGCCTTTCCCAGTTTCGCCGGGTCGGTCACCATGATGTTCATCCTGTGGTTCGCCAACGGCTGGGCGCAGGGCATGGGCTGGCCCCCCTGCGCGCGCACGCTTACGCACTGGTTCTCCGACCAGGAGCGCGGCACCATCTTCGCCACCTGGAACCTGGCGCATAACGTGGGCGGCGGGCTGGTGGGCCCCATCGTGAACGGGTCACTGGCGCTGGCCTCCGTGCTGGCCGCCGGCGCGGCTCTGAGCGCCGGGCTGACCTTCCATATAATTTTCTATGTGCCGGCCATCCTTGCCATACTGATGGCCGTGCTGCTGCTGGTCTTCCTGCGGGACACGCCGCAGAGCTGCGGCCTGCCGTCCATAGAAGACCACAAGAACGACCACCCCGACACCGGCGTGGACGACCCGGAAAGGGAGCTGAGCGCGAAAGAGATCTTCGTCACTTACGTGCTGAAGAACAAGCCTCTGTGGATAATAGCCACGGCTAACATCTTCATCTACGTGGTGCGCTACGGCGTGCTTAACTGGGCCCCCACCTACCTGACCTCGGTAAAGGCCTGCCCGGCGGACACCTCCCGCTGGCTGTTCTTCCTCTACGAAGTGGCCGGCATCCCAGGCACGCTGCTCGCCGGCTGGGCCTCCGACAAGTTCTTCGGGGGCCGCAGAAGCCCGGTTTCCTTCATCTTCATGGTGCTGGTCACCGTTTCCGTCTGGGTTTACTGGAAGAACCCCGCCGGCCATTTCCTGGTGGATTCCCTGGCTTTGTTCGCGATAGGCTTTTTGATCTATGGCCCCGTAATGCTGATAGGCGTCAGCGCGGTGGACCTGGCGCCGAAAAAAGCCGCCGGCACCGCCGCCGGCTTTACCGGGTTCTTCGGTTACGTTTTCGGCGCCGTGATCGCCGAGCTGGGCCTCGGCCGCATCGTGGACCGCTGGGGCTGGGACGGCGGGTTCGCGCTGCTGCTGACCGCCTGCGCCCTCTCGATGGTCCTTTTCGCCGCCACCTGGAAAGTGCACCACAAGTCCGATAGATAATTTGCGGTGAGACCCGCCGCGTAGGCATGCCGGCCGGCCTCCAAGTCAGAAGCGCGGCTCCAGGCCAGGTTAAAGGCAAGGCCGGCGCCGATCGGCGCGTAAGTTTTATTATTGCCGCGGCTCGGCGAGTTTTTGGATGGCGGCGTTGGCGATGGTCAGGCCAAAGATGCCGGTCAGCGTGGGCAGGCTGCCCAGCGCGGCCCGGCGGCGCCCCTGTTCGAAATGTTCGGTTTCAGCGTCCACCTGCCTCTTCTTCTTCAATTCCCCCACCGGTTCCAGCGAGTACACGCAGGTAATGTCCAGGTGCGTGCCGCTTTTCCTGAGCAGGTTGCGCACCTTGGCGGCCAGCGGGCAGCCGACCACTTCTTTTATCGGGCCTACGCGCACCTTGGACGGATCGGTGCGCAATGCGGCCCCCATGGAGGCGATCAGGGGCAGGCCGCGCTTTACGACTTCCGCCAGCAGCGCGGCTTTGGGGCCCAGTGAATCGATAGCGTCTATCACCAGGTCGGGGTTCCCTTCCAGTATGGCGCCGAAGGTGTCGGTATTGGCGAACAGATTCATTTTTTCCGCGCGGCAGTGCGGGTTTATGTCCAGCACGCGCTCAACGGCCAGGTCGGCCTTATGCCGGCCCAGCGTGGAGCCCAGCGCGTAAAGCTGCCGGTTGATATTACTGGCGCGCACCACGTCGAAATCCACCAGGCGCAGGCGCCCCACGCCGGAGCGGGCCAGGCCTTCCACGGCGTAGCTGCCCACGGCGCCCATGCCTACCACCACCACGAAGGAATTTTTCAGGCGTTCTAGTTTTTCTTCGCCCAGCATCAGCCTTATGCGCGCAAGTCTGTCTTCGTTCATAGTTGTTTTACGCGGGACCGCCGGCTTCTGGCCCGGCGGCGCCCGCGATATCTCCTAAAAATTTATTACCGTTGGCCCAGGCCAGGGCGGCCAGCTCCTCCGGGGACCTGCCCAGGATGGCCGCGGCTGCCGAGACCACTTCCACGACGCCGGCCGGGCCGGCGCGCCAGCCGGGGGCGTCGGCCTCCGGCGCCTCGGTCTCGAATAAAAGCCTGTCGGCCGGCGCCGCCAGCAGCGCGCGCTTCAGTTTTTCCCGCCCGGCGTCCATGATGGCTCCGCTGAAGGAAAAATATCCCCCCAGCGAGGCGAATTCCTTCAGCATTTCAGCGGGCCCGCCGTAGGAATGCAGCAGGAAGGGGCCGGGCTTTTCTTCTTTTATTATATTCAGCATCCTGCCCCAGGCCTTCACGCAATGCAGGCAGGCGGGGCGACCCAGTTTTTTCGCCAGCCGCAGCTGCGCGGTAAACACGGCTTCCTGCCGGGCCGGGTGAGTGGCGTTCTGCCCGCCGTCCAGGCCTATTTCACCGACGCAGGAGGGAACGCGCAGCAGCATGGCCTCAAGGGCCTCCAGCCAGCCGGGGGCGCCTTCCTTAAGGAACCAGGGGTGCAGGCCGAAGCACGGCCTTACGCCCTTGTTTCCGGCGGCCAGCGCCAGCACGGCTTCCCAGTCGCCGGGATTGGTGCCGTTGCACAGCATCAGTTCCACCCCCGCCTCGGCCGCCAGGTGCAAAGCCTCGGCGGCCCCTGCCGCGGACGGGTAGTCCTGCAGGTGGTCGTGGGCGTCGAAAAAGCGGGTTTTCACAATAAGAGTTTACACCATAACGCCGCCGGCAGGCAACGCGGCTTCCACGGGCGGGCGCGAATATCCTATTATTGAAACAGCCCTGGAGGCTTTATGAAAAAAATAATCTTATTGGCGCTTGTATCCTGCGTTCCCGTCCTGGGCGCCCAGGAAGTCCGGAGCCTGGCCGTGCACGGCCACCGCGGCAGCCGCGGCACCATGCCGGAGAACACCCTGCCGGCCTTTAACGAAGCTTTACGCGCCGGCGTCGACGTGCTGGAGCTCGACCTGGGCGTGACGAAGGACGACGTTTTGGTCGTTTCGCACGAGCCGAAGGTCGTGCCCGAGCGCTGCCTGGCCCCGAACGGCGGGAAAATGAAGCAGGCCGTGCCGCTGCGCTCGCTCACCCTGGAAGAAATACAGAAATACGACTGCGGCTCCCTGCCGAATCCTAAATTCCCCGCGCAGGCCCGCGTGCCGGGCGCGCGCCTTCCCTCCCTGGAGGAGGTGTTCGCTCTGGTGGCAGCCTCGACCTTTCCCGCGGCCGCCCGGGTGGAATTCAACATAGAGACCAAGATCTTCCCCGCCGAGCCTGAACTTTCCCCCGCGCCGGCGGAATTCGCCCGGCTGGTGGCCGAAGCGGTCAAAAAGCGCGGCCTCGAGAAACGCGTAATAGTGCAGTCTTTCGACGTGCGCACGCTTAAGGCGATCAAGAAACTGGCCCCCGCCATACGCACCTCGCAGCTGACCTACGAGGAACTGGTGGACATAGTGCCCGCGCTCCTGAGCGCCGGGGCGGACGTCTGGAGCCCGAATTACAAGTGGGTGACGGCCGAAGCCATAAAGGAGGCCCACGCCGCCGGCATACAGGTGGCGCCGTGGACGATAAACGCTCCGGGAGAGTGGGACCTCGCGATAGCGGCCGGGGCGGACGCGATCATAACGGACTTCCCGGCCGCCCTGCTGGCCCACTTGAAGGCCAGAAAGCTCAGGTAGCCTTCCGGCCCCGCGCTAAAAGAAAAACCGCGTCCCCGACGGACGCGGTTTTTTTACGCCCCCCGGGGCGGTTCCTAGAATTTTCCCTTAAAGGTTTTGGCTATCTTTTCGAAGACGGGCAGGTTTTCCGCGAACAGGTCTTTCGGCGCTGAAAAATGCATCACGTAGAAGCCCTTTTTAGCGGGCAGCACGTAAAGTTTTTCCTTCAGCTGCACGCTTTCGTCCGACTTGGTCTCGGGGTGCAGGAACACGAACCTTTCGCGCCCCAGCTCGAAGGCGCGCCGGCCTCCCAGTTTTATTTTTTTAACGGGGTCATAATTCTCCCTGTCGCTTTTGGTCTCCCCCATCGCGTTGGTGGAATTACGGTCTATGTAATCCTCGTAGTCGTCAAAATCGTCGTTGTTCTCGGCGTAATAGGACACGAACACAGAAGTGGCGGCCTTGTCCGTCTTGGGGGCCAGCAGCTGGATCTCGAAGATCCTGTAATCCTCGTCCTTCTCTTTTTCCCGCTCCAGGCTCCAGGCGGTCGGGATGCTGCAGGAAAAGTAGCCGTGGTCCATGGAGTATTTCTTGAACTGGGCGGCGGCCTTGGGCGCGGCCGGCGTCCCCCCGGCGTTAAGCACGCCGGCGGCAAAACAGAACGCCATCATCGCGGATAATATTTTTCTCATAAAGCCGGGGGCGCCTCGGTTTTCCCCGCGGTGCCCGTTTTTAAAGTTTTGAGGGCCTTGCGGCTCTCCCTGTCCGAGGCGCTGTAGCGTTTCTTATAGACGCCCAGCGCCGAAAGGTCTTTTTCTATTTTTAGCAGTGCGTCGGTGCGGATCTCGCCCGCCGAGCCGGCCAGCTCCTCAGGGGTCATCTCCATTGCTTCCGCCGTGTTAAGGCCGACCGCGTCGTTCTGCGCCCGCTCGGCGGCCGTCAGCCCGGAGCGGCGTGAAAGTTCCTGCGAAACCGCGTCCAGCACCTGGGAGGCCGCCGCGTCCAGCGAAGGCAGCCCCGAGAAGTAGCGCTGGCGCACCGTGACGGCGAATTTCTTGGAACCGCTGGCGCCGTACTCGGTAGCCACCTCCACCCGTTTGGCGGCGTAGGAGGAGAAGCCCCTGCTACTGTCCATTATACCTTTGAAAGCCGCGTCTTTGCGGAGTTTTTCGCTGGTGTAGAGGCCCTCGAGCGACATGGCCTCTATCTCGTCCTCCTGCACATGGGGTTTGTAAACGCCCTGCTTCCTGGCCCAGGTCTCCTGCATCTGGTGGGCGGCTTCGTAGACCACCGCGGGCGACATATACTTGGCTATTTCCGCCACCTGCTCTTTGCTGCGCATTACCGAGTCGGCGGTGTAGCCTTTCATGCGCATGTACTGCTGCACGGTCTCCGAATCCAGCACGATAGTTTTTGTGGCCGGGTCATAGCGGGAGTAATTGCCGTCGCAGGGCCGTATCTCGATCTTCAGCGGACCTTCCTTGGCGTAAAAGGCCAGCACCTTCTGGCCGGCCTTGGTGCCGCCCAGTTCCTTCGAGACCGCCGGGCCCATCATGCCGCCGAGCAGGTCGCGCTGCTGGGCGGGCAGCACTTCTTTGGGCAGCGAATCGCGCGCCGCGTGTATCCTGGACAGGTTGGGATCGCCTTGCGCCGCGCCGCCGTCAAAGAAACTGCCGAGCAGGTAGACCTGGTCGGCGAAAGGCTTGCCTGAAAGCTGGCTGAGCTGAGCCGGGGTAAGGGTGCCGGAGGCTTTAACGTTGTTCACGGCCTGCAGCAGCGCCATCTGGTCCTTGGAGGAGGCCAGGACGGCGTCGTCGTAGACGATGAAAGAGGGGTCCTGCTTCATCAACTGGGCTATTACGGCGTTGCGTTCGCTGATGATCATGGCCGCCCAGGCGGCTTTGGTTATCGTCACATTGCCCGGCACCAGGTCCCCGGCGGCGTTATACCCGTCCCTCGCCTGGTCCCAGGGCATGGAACGCGTTGAGGTCATGGTGCCGAAAACTACGTCCCACTGGCGTATGGCGCTCTTCACCACTTCTTTTTTCGAGGCCGGGTAGGCAGGCTGGTACTTTTCCAGCCAGGTCAGCAGTTTTTCCGGTTCCGGGCCTATTCCGGCTTTGGCCAGCGGCTTATCGGCGTCTATCCTTATGGCAAGGGCCTGGTTAAGTTTATTGGCCTTGGTTTTATCCCACGGCATGGCCAGCAGCTCTTTCAGGTCTTTAAGCGCCTCGGCTTTGGCCGTAAGGGCGGCGGCTTGCTGCGCGTCAGCGGCCGCAAGGTCCTGCGCCGGCCGGTCTTTCAGGAAAGCCGCGGCGGAAGCGGGGTCGCCGGCGGTGATCGCCGTTTCGTAGGCGGCCAGCCTCTCCGCGGCGTTCTGGGCGAAGAGCCCGGTGCCGCAAAACAGCAGGCCGGCCGTAAGAACGGCCAGGCGCAGTTTTTTGGCGGTCGGGGAGTTCATGATCACGGCTTCAGCCGCTCCTCCATCATCTCGCGCAGGAAATCGTCCCAGAGCGAGTCGCGTGAGAAAGCCAGTTTTTCGTAGTTGGCGGAATTATAGCGCAGCTTGGGGATATAAATAGCCAGGCCGTGGGCTTTGGGCACCGAAGGCAGGCCGGTGTCTTTCACCAGCAGCGTTTCGGTTATGTAACCGCGCAAATCGTCCGAAGCGGCGCGAACCTCCGGGCTCGCGGCAAGCTGCCCTCTCACCTTGCCAAGGTAGTCGTAAAGATCTTTGGAGTCCCTCATCGTAAAATTATAGGTAGTGTTGACGGTATCTTTGGCAGCGGCGGCCGCGAAGGCGGCCGGGTCATTGCGCACGGCGCCGACCCAGTTATTAAGCCGGTCCACAAAGCCGGGCAGAGCCGAGGAACGGATGGCGGACAGCGTGACATCGGCGCGGTAGTAAGCGCCGTAGGCGTCCACGATCAGGGCGCCCAGGGCTTCCGAGTCCATCCCGGGATTGGCGGACAGCGGGCCAAGGATGGCGTCGTAAGGGTAGCTGTCCCCGGGGATAACCTCCTCGGAGCCCACGACGACCTCGGCGGAGTCCTTGAATTCATAGGCGACCCCCGCCATCTGCATCAGGCAGGCGTCGGTGGCGAAAACGTTTATTTTCTTCCCCAGCAATTGCTTCACCTGGGCGAGCGCCCGGCCCAGCTGGTCCACTTCCATATGGTTCTTGCTGACGTCGTCGTAAGAGATGCCCAGGCGCCCGGCGCCGTGGTTCCAGATGATCACGGCGGTTTTGCGCGCCGGGTAGCGGCGCACCGCGCGTTTCACGAAGCGCAGCAGGTTGGCGGCGCTGCCCATGTCGCCGTCATTGGAGGCATAGAACGGCGCGGAGGTGATGCGGCCGGCGTCTGCGTCCCTGGTCACAAAAATAGTCTTGGAACCGCGCTGGAACTCCAGGTTGCGCCCGGCCGAACCGTCAACGCCCATTATGCCGTACTCCACCACTACCGCCATCCGGTCGGTGGAGCCGACTTTCTCCATATCGTTTATGCTTTTATCGGCGAAACCGAGTATGCCCAGGTCGTTGACGCCGTTGATGAAAACCATCACCAGCCACTCCCGTTCGGCCTGGTTGGCCGCCTGGGGCTGCGCCTCGGCCGCGGCAGGGGCCGGCACGGCCGGGACAAGCACGGAGGGCTGCGGCAGGTTGGAGTAAAGGCCTTCAAATGAAGCGTCCTGGGCCTTCAGTCCCATGGTAAGGACGGCTATTGCCGCCAGGGTCGCCAGGATAGTTCTTCTCATATAAGCCTCTGCTATATTTTTGCCCATGAGTTGACTTTAATCAAAGGTCCAAGGACCTATATGCGTGTAGGCCATAAGGCCCAGAATAGATCATTTTAATGTGGGGTCGACGGCGCCTATAGATATTATAGGCGAATATCTTGACTTGTCAAGGTCTGCAAGTCAGGCAAAAGAACAGGAGCTAGCGCAGGACTTCGGCGGCAAAAGCCCTTACTTCCTCTATAAAGCCCTGCCAGTCCTTCACCGGCAGGTGGCCTTCCCGCTTGAACAGCACCAGGAAGTTCCTGGAACCCTGCACGCGCAGGCCGAGATTGCGCTCGAACCAGGCGGCGCGGGCGGGCGTAAAGAACATATGAATGGCGGCCTCCTGCGAGCCGGTAAGGCGGTACTTATCGGAGAAGAGCGGGAAAGCGGGCAAGTCTATGTCCTTAAAACCGATAGCCTCACCGATCTTGTACATGAAAGACTCGGGCTTAAGGTCGAAATCCGGCACCTCGCAGCGCGAGCACTGCACCAGGGCCACGGTAAAGTTGTGGGTGGTCCTGTTCTTCCCGCTGCCGGTGGAATAGCTGTAGTCGAAAAACCGCAGTTCGCCGGCGGGAGAAGCCAGCTGTATCAGGCTGGAGGCGCTGTGAGAGCGCCCCACCCTGAAGAGCTCAAGCCCGGTTGACTCCAGGAAGCCGGTCTCGGGCCCGGCGGGCTGGAACGACAGTCCCATCGACGCGGCCAGTTCCGCCAGGTCATTACGGCGGCGCCAGCCCGCGTACATGGACAAACCGATGATGACGGCGACCACCGAAACCAATATCGCTACCGGGTGAGTTTCAAAAGCTTTTACAAGAATATCCATCAGTTCCCCCCTGTTTTATTCAGGTCCAGGCTGTCCAGCTGCTGAACAGCGGTCTTTTCGAACAGCGCCTTCGCGGCCTTCGCTTCGCCGACGCGCCCCACGGTGGTCTGCAGGTAATTTCCCGGCGCTTCCAGCGGGTTCCCGCCCGCGGCGGCGCCTGTGGAGACGGCGGCCGCCTGCCCGGAGGGCCCGGCTTTAGGCTGAGGAATGGTCTCCGGCTGCTTTTTACCGCAGGCAGAGAACCCGAAAGCCGCCAGAGCGGCAAGAACTATTATTTTTTTCACGATCCCCCCTTTTTACCGGCCCCGCCCTAGAGCCGGATTATGCGCTCCGCTATCTGCACCGAATTAAGGGCGGCGCCCTTGTACAGGTTGTCCGAAACTATCCACAGCTGAAATTCGTTGGCGGCCGTCTTCGCCCGGCGCAGCCGCCCGGCGTAAACCACTTCGGTGCGCAGGCCGTTCTCCAGGGGCGTGGGATAAGCTTGGGCCCTGGCCGAAAACTTCAGCCCGGGCGTGCGCCCCAGTTCTTTTTTGAGCGCCGCGAGGGAGCAGGGCCGGGCCGTTTTAAACCAGGCCGCCAGGGAATGCCCGCGCAGGACCGGCACACGCACCGCGGTGGTGCTTATTTTAATTTTTTTATCGCCCCAGATCTTTTTAAGCTCGCCCTCCACCTTGTTCTCCTCGGCGGAGTTGCCTTCCGCGTCGAAACCGCCGACCTGCGGAAAAAGATTAAAGGCGATAGGGCGCGGGAAACCGCCTTTGAGCGCGGGCGCCGCGCCGTTCTTCAAATAGGCCCGGAGTTCCTCTTCCAGGCGGACCATGGCGCTTCTGCCGGCCCCGGAAACCGCCTGGTAAGTGGCCAGGCGCAGCTCGGTCACTCCGAATTTGCGGCGCACGCCGGCCAGGGCCACCGCCGCCCCGGTAAGGGTGCAGTTGGGCCCGGCAATAAGTTTTCTGGAGGCGCTCAGTTCGCCGCCGTTCACCTCGGGGATCACCAGCGGCACGCCTGGCGCCAGCCGGAAGCGGGAAGAATCGTCCACGCACCAGGTGCCCGCCGCGGCCAGGCGCCTGGCGAAGCGTCCGGAAACCTCGTCGGTGGAAACGAAGAAAGCGATGTCGGCTTTTTTCAGAGCGGCCAGGGTAGGGGCGGCGCAGGGGTAACTCCTGCCGCAGAACCGCACGGCGGCCGGCTTGCGCCCCGAGTTAAAGGCGTAAAATTCCCCGGCGGGGAATTTCCGCGTCTCCAACAGGTGCAGCAGTTCACCGCCCACCATGCCAGAAGCGCCGACCACGGCTATATTGTATTTTTTCACAGCGGCTCCGCGGCTGCCGGCGCCGGGGGAGGCGCGGGGGCCGGCACCGTTATTTCTTTGGAATAGCCGGTGTTCTCCAGGTTATCGACGGCCGCGGCCCGCAGGTAGAACATCTCCCTGGAGATCTCTTCGCGGCCGAAAGTCCAGAAATACGGGGCTTTGAACATGTAGCGGGTGACCCGCTGCCAATCGAACTTGTCGTAGGAAACCTCCAGCCATGCGGCGCGGATGTCCTCGCCTATGGCGGTAAAGGAAACGACGATGTTTTCCGGGTTCAGTTCGGCGGCAAAACCCTTGATAAAAACCTTGTATTCGTTGGCCGGCACCAGCTTTACGGCTATGGCGGGTTTCAGGCCGGAGATGGGCGTTTCCAGCACGCCCTCGCCCGACGGCGGATTGCCCTTTATGGAGCGGTTCAGCCAGACGTTCTCTTCCACGCTGTCGCTGAGGGCGGCGGAAATTATGGGCGAGCTTGAAGCGGAAGTAAAATAACGGGACGAGGACCAAAGGGCCAGGTAATTAGGGTTTTCAGCCGAAACGCGGGACAGCGGGATCTCGGTCCAGATCCAGCGGGCCGAGTCCACCCCGTCCAGGGAGTCGTTGGGCAGCGGCTCGCGCGGCAGGTCGGCCGCGTCCACCAGGAAATAGGTATGGTCGGAATTGAAGGTCGGGGCCTGGTTGACCGCCATGTAGATCTTGCCGGGAATGGGCGCGGTGTCCCAGGAAGCGGGCCAGGACTGGATCTTGGCGCGGCCCAGCTTGGCGCCGATGAACGCCTTGGCGTAGCTCCCCGCGGCGATGGGCGGCAGCTTTACCACCCAGCAGTTGTTGTAGCCCACGTACCAGTCGGCGTGAAAGCCGCCGTCGGCGTAAAGATAATATTTGCCCAGGTTCTTTTCCGGGGCGTGGTAGGCGGGAACGGGAGACTTGGCCGCGAAGGCCGAGGCCTTTTCCACGTCGGGAGAGGCCGGCGCCTGGGCGCGCGCGGCGCCGAGGCCGGCGGCGAGCAGCCCCGCCGCGAGAAGATAGCGCATATTGACCTTTGTGCTACTTTTTTAAAATTTGTGTTACTCTATCCAGATCGTCCAGAGAGAAGTAATGTATTATTATTTTACCATTCTGCGGCCCGGGCCCGGGGCAGATTTCCACCTTGGTGCCCAGGGTCTTTTCCAGGGCGGACTCCAGCTCCAGCGCCTCCGGGGTCTTGCGGGAGCCCGCGCGCGGAGCCCGCTGGGCCCTGGGGCGCAGCGCGTGGAAGCCCTGAGCGAAATTCTCGATATCGCGCACCGAAAGCTTTTCCGCCAGGATGCGCTGGAAGGCCTCGCGGCGCTTGGCGGAGTCGGGGATAGAGATAAGGGCGCGGGCGTGGCCCTCGCTGATGGACCCGCCCTGTATGCCCTGACGGATGTCCTCGTCCAGTTCCAGCAGGCGCAGCGTGTTGGAGACGGCCCCGCGGCTCTTGCCCACGCGCTTGGCGATGTCGGCCTGCGAAACCCCGAAATTCTGCATCAGCTGCCGGTAGGCCAACGCGGTGTCCACCGCGTTCAGGTCCTCGCGCTGTATATTCTCTATAAGGGAAAGCCCCAGCTTCTGCTCGTCGTCCAGGTCTTTCTTTACGATAGCCTCTATTTCGGCCATGCCGGCCAGCCTGCAGGCCCGCAGGCGGCGCTCCCCGGCTATCAGCTCATAGTGGTCCTCGCCCTGGTCCTTCCACACGGAAATTGGCTGCAGCAGCCCCCTTTCCTTGATGGATTCGGACAGCTCCGCCAGCGCGGCCTCGTCGAAATTACGGCGGGGCTGGTAGCGGTTGGGGCGTATTTTCCCCACCGGGATCCGCTGCACCATGTCCCCTGAAATATCGTTATTATTAACCTTCGTTATAAGGGAGTCTATCCCCCTGCCTAAAGCCTTTCTCATAGGTGTCTCCTTAACCAAAATCCGTCAAATTTGTGTCCGGAGGCTGAACCTCCGCGGAAGTTCAACCTCCGAGGTCGTATTCCAGCTCGGACTCCTCGGTTACATAGAGGTCAGATTTATTATAGGCGGAAATATCCACACCGCGCCGCGCCAGGAACTCCAGCGCCAGCTCTTTATAGGCCAGGGCCCCGCGGGAGCTGGGATCGTAAACGAAAATGGACTGGCCAAAGCTGGGAGCCTCGGCAAGCCGCACATTGCGCGGAATAACGGTTTTATACAGGCGGTCGCCGTAATATTTGCCTATCTCCCCCTTAACCTGGTTGGCCAGGTTTATGCGGGAATCGTACATGGTAATAACGCCGCCGTCTATCTTCAGACCGGGATTAAGCGCCTGACGGATCTTCTCCACGGTATTCATGAAGTAGGCGAGCCCCTCCATGGCGTAGAATTCGCACTGCACCGGGGTAATTACCGAATTGGAGGAATTAAGGGCGTTAACCGTAAGCAGGCCCAGGGAAGGAGGACAGTCTATGATAATGAACTTATACATATCCCCTATCTTGGCCAGGGAGCGTTTAAGCACGGATTCCCTGGAGAATTCGCTGACCAACTCTATCTCCGCGCCGGCCAGGTTGTGGCTAGTGGGCACTATATCCAGCCACTCCACCGACGTCTGGTGGATGGCGGACTCTATAGGGGCCTTGCCGCAAAGCACGTCGTAAATGTTCTTATTATTTTTGGTTATATCCACGCCCAGGCCGGAAGTGGCGTTGCTCTGAGGGTCAAAGTCTATCAGGAGCGTCTCGTAATCAAAAGCCGCCAGGGCCACCGCCAGGTTAATGGACGTGGTGGTCTTGCCGACACCGCCCTTCTGGTTAGCTATCGCTACTATTTCAGCCATATATGCTCCCCGTCTGCCCGCTTTACCCGCCTAAAGGCCTGATCAAGTTTTCACGTGAAAACATATCCCCTATCGCGAGTTAACCTATTCTATAGTTTTAAGCCTGGCAAGTCAAACACAATCCCCCCACCCCGATTGTTTTCACGTGAAAACATACCACAGCGCGTTTGGCTACAAAGAAACGCCCCCAAAGCGCTGGCCTTGGGGGCAGAAACCTCTTCATGGTGTTTTCAGAGGGTCATTGTTTTCACGTGAAAACTTTATTTATCTCCCATTCTCCTGGCAGCCTCAGCGGCGTCTATCTTCCCCTGCTCCAAATCCTCCAACACCTTTGAAAGGCTGTCTTTTTTCTCTTTACGCTGCCCGGGGAACTTGTGCCCCCACCAATGGCGCCCGAACAAGGCGTCCCACACGGACATAAGCCCTATGGCCACTATGATAATGGGCCAATCCCGCCCAAACCTAAAGGAAAGCCCCACATAGCCCAGATTGCTGGCCCAGATCAGGCCGCCCACGGAAATGATCATTATGCCCCAAAAAAACTTCCTCAAGCTGAATGCGAACATGTTTCCTCCTTATATATAGCGCCTCTGGCTCACTCCACAAATATTTCCACCTTGTCCCCGCCATCCTGCACGTCCACGATCTTCATGGGCTCCTGGCTGTCTATCGCCTCCTGGATCTTTCCCAGGTCCACGTCGTAGCCCTTGTCGGCAAGCTTCGCCTTTATCTTGCTCTCTATGAACGGCGCCATGAACTTGGCCCAGGCAAGAGGAATATTAACGTTCACCTTGGGCTCAGCGGCGCCGCTCTCGTAAACACGTATGCGCAGAACCCGCCCCTTCCGCTCCCCCCCGCCGGAGGAAGAAGCCTTGCCCATCGCCTCGAGCAGCTCCATCGCCTCGGCCGAGGTGATCTTTTTCTCTTCCAACAGTTTAAGTATCCGCATTTTTTCTTCGTTCATATGCTCTCCCTTATTCCAGATTTTTAAGCAGGCCTATCGCGTCCTGCGCGGTTATCTCCCCCCGCTCCAGGCGGCCGACTATCTCCAGGCGGCGCTTTTTGGCCTCAGCCTGAAGACTGCCCAGGCCCAGCCGGTTCAGCAGCGCGTCCAGCTTGTTCTTTACGGTCGGGTAAGAAATATTCAGCTGCCGCTCAACTTCCTTAATATTCCCCCGCGACGCCAAAAAAACTTTAAGAAAAGATTCTTCTTCCGGGGCCAGTGCCGCAAACTGGGGCAACTCAAAACTTCCATTAATTGTGGTCTTGCAATCCGAACAGCAAAGCTCGGTAACAACAACCCTACCGCTGCAAGAAGGACATTTATTAGGAATATTCATTATATTAATCTCTTTATTGACTTTGTTAATTTGTTTATTACTTTAATCAATTTTAGCACACAATTATAAAATTGTCAACACAATTTCAATATCTTACGCCAAAAAGCGAGGGGGGGGGCAAAAAAAGAGGCCCGGGAACGCTCCCGGACCTCTTCATGGTGTTTTCGGCTGACTTAAAAATCAGTGCCGCCGCCGGAGCCGTCCGGGTCGGAGCCGCCGCCCGAATCGGAGCCCCCGCCGCCGCAGCCGCCGCCGTCATCGGTGTCGTCAGGGCCGCCGCCGGAGCCGCCGCTGCCGGAACCGTCGTCGGTATCGTCAGGGCCGCCGTTGCCGGGCTTAGGCTTGGGCTTGGAAGATTTAGCGTAGGCCGTCGTGCAGAGCAGATCGGCGCCGGTCATGGCCCCGTAAGCCAGGATCATGAACAGCAGGAAAAACGCGGTTAAAAGTTTTTTCATTAATGCCTCCCGTAATTTATTTACTAATTTTAGCAAAATCCCCCGCGGAAGCGGGGGACTTTGGTCCCAGGCCAGGGCTTTTTTTAGCCCTATGGCGCCGGGGGCCCTTGGACACTTGCCTTGTCCAGGGGGGGGCTTATTTGCCCTTTTCTATGGAGATGAACGGCACGCCCGCTCCGACGTAACCGGGCAGCACGCCGTTCCATTTCTCTATGGCCTTAAGCTGGGCGTCCACCTTGCGCAGCTCGATAAGCGCGGGGGTGACCTGCTCGCGCTGCATGCGCAAAGCCTCGGCCTCGCCGCGCGATTTGGCTATCTGCTGCTCGGCGTCGCGCTTCGCTTTCTCGACGAGCTTGCCCGCCATCTGGGCCTGCTGGTCCGCCACCTGCTTGTCTTCCACGGCCCGGAGGAACTGTTCCGTAAAGTCCAGATCCACGACGGAAATATCCGTGACGATAATTTCTTTTTTGGTAAGCCGCTCCTTAACTTCGGTGTTAAGCTCCAGCACCAGCGCGTTGCGCTCCGAGATCACCCTCTCGGCGGAGTAGCGGGCCGCGATGGCCTTGAAAACCTCCTGCACCGCCGGGTCCACGATGTTTTCCACGTAGGAGGGCCCCAGGTTCCTGTATATGCTGATGGCGGTCTCTTTCTGTATGCGGTGATTGACCACCAGGTTGGCGTTCATGGTCTGCAGGTCCTTCGAGAAAGCCTGCGTTTTAATATTGGCGCGCTGTATCTGTATGGAGAACTTGGTCACGCTCTCGACGAAGGGCAGCTTGAAATGCAGGCCCTCGCTGTAGGAGTCCACGATGGCGCCAAGCCGGGTTTTTATGGCCACCTCGCCGGGGGGGACGATAAAGAACGCCGAGAACGCCAGTACCGCCGCCGCAATGGCCAGCACCGGGATGAACATCTTGCCGGAAAAGTCTTTTTCCATTTTGCCTCCGTTCTGAGTTTTGAATTCGCCGAAAACCTCTTTTAAATCATCAAAGAAAGAATTATCCATGGCGTAATTATATACTTTTAACGGCCGTCCCGGACAAAACGCTGTTCCACAGGGAGTTTTAATTATTTAAAATATACTTACCAATGAAAAATTTCCTAAAAAAACACCCCAATGTGCCGCTGCTGTTCTTTCTCTCCGGCATAAGCGGCCTCGTTTACGAAACCGTCTGGTTCAGGATGCTGATACGCGTGTTCGGCACCACGCTGGAAGCCACCAGCACGGTGCTGGCCGTTTTTATGGGAGGCCTGGCCCTGGGCGCGGTACTGGCCGGCAAAAAAGCCGATAAACTCGCCAACCCGCTTAAGGTTTACGCCGTGCTGGAGGTCCTGGTGGCGCTGACGGCCCTGGCGGCCACGCTGCTGATGGCGGGCCTGCCGGAACTGATCGCGCCGCTGCTGGCCGAAGGCGGGGCGGCCGTAACCGCCGTGCGCCTGCTGGTCTCGGCCGCCGTGCTGCTGGTCCCCACCGTGCTGATGGGCGCCACCCTGCCGCTGCTGGCCAGCTACCTGTCGTCCGGCACGTCGGACTCGGGCGAAAAGATCTCGCGCCTGTACGCGCTGAACACGCTGGGCGCGGTGCTGGGCGTGCTAATCTCCGGCTACCTGCTGCTGGGACATTTGGGCGAAAAGGGAACCGCCATAGCGGCCGCGGCGCTGAACATCCTTATAGCGCTGCGCCTGGCGGCCTTCAAACCGGAGCCCAGGCAGCCCGGCCAGGCGGCCCCGGCGCAAACCCTGGCCGAAGGGCGCGGCTACCGGCGCATGCTCCTTATTATGGGGGTCACCGGCTTTACCGCGCTGGCGCTGGAAGTGCTGTGGGCCCGGGCGCTGGTGCTTACCATAGGCAATTCCGTGTACGCTTTCTCGGCCATGCTGGGCGTCTACCTGCTGGGCATAGCCCTGGGCAGCCTGTACGCCGAAAAGCGCGCGGGCGCGCCGGAGAACCCCCTGCCGGCCCTGGCCAGGACGCAGGCGGGCATAGCCATACTGGCGGCAGCCGGGCTGGCGGTCTTTTATTTTATAGGCCGCACCACGCTGCACGTTAAATATATCTACTCGCCGCTGACGCAGGCCTCCGATATTTTCTCGCTGTTCGGCTGGACCCTGCTCATAGTTTTCCCCGTGACGCTGCTGATGGGCTTCTTTTTCCCGGTGGCGGCGCAGGTTGGGGTGCGCGCCGCGGGGCGGGTGGGCGCCATAGGCCCTCTTTACGGCGCCAACACCCTGGGCACCATAGCCGGGTCGCTGGCGGCGGGCTTTATCCTTATCCCGCAGCTGGGCACCAAGTTCAGCTTCATTATCGTCGCCCTGCTGGCCGCGCTTACCGGGGCCGTCCTGGCCGGCATGGCCGGGGAAGAGGAAAAACGCCGCTTCACGCCCTGGCTGACCGCCTCGACCTGCCTGGCCCTGGCTGCCTTCGCGCTGCCGGACCCGGTCTTCAATATCATACACAGGCGCCTGGCCGTCAATATCCCGGGCCAGGTGGCCTATTACAACGAGGACCGGGCCGGGGCGGTCAGCGTGATCTTCTCCAGGGGCGGGGATATCAAAACTCTGTTCATAAACGGCTTCTCGGTCTCCGGCAACGGCCAGGCAGGCAAGCTGATGTCTCATTTTCCGCTTATTTTCCAGGCTGATCCCAAGGAAATGTTCATCATCGGCCTGGGCGCGGGCAATACCATGCGCTCCGGGGTAACGCACGGGGTCGGCGTCACGGTGGCGGAGCTGGTCTCCTCGGTGCGGGAAACGGGGCCGCTGTTCGTCAAAGACTGGAAAGAGCTGCTGGACGCCGGCAAATTCACGGTGCGGCTCAACGACGGCCGCAACGAGCTGCTGCGCTCCCGCAAGCTCTACGACGCGATAATAGTGGACGTGACCCCGCCCATCTACAGTTCCGGCTCCGTGAACGTATACAGCCGGGACTTCTTCGTCCTGGCGCGCAAAAAACTCTCCAAAACAGGCGTCTTCAGCATCTGGATACCCAAGCCCTGCTTCGAAAGCGACTATTTCATGATGCTCAGGAGCCTCCGGGAGGTTTTTCCCTGCGTGAACGTCTGGAGTTTCCCCGGCCTGCCGGGCTTCCTGGCCCTGGCGTCCAACAACGAACTGGACATGGACCCGGCGAAACTGGAGGCGCGCATTAAAAGAGGCAATGTTAGGAAGGAACTGCCCTTCGTCTCGGCGCGCTTTATAAAGGAACTGCGGTTCATGACCGACGAGCAGGTGGTGGCGGGCGCCATGCCTTACCCGGCCGTAACCGACGACATGCCCTACACGGAATTCCCGCTGGCGCGCTTTATGGCTTTTTCGCCGGTGTGGTACTAGTCCCAGCCCATTGAATTCATTTCCTCGTCGGAAGAAAGCGGAGGCTGCTCCGCTTTCTTTTTTATATCGGGGCGCGGGCCCTTTACGGCGGGGGGCGGCTGGGCGGGGGAAGAGGCGGGTTTTGCGAGGACATAGGCCGGAACCGCCCAGTTGCGCCCCACGCGCAGCGCCGGCAGCTGGCCCTTTTTAACTTTTTTAAAAACAGCTATGCGGCTTATGCCGAGCATAGCCGCCGCTTCAGGAATTGAAAAATATTCCCGGTCCATTTCACTCCTATGTTAACTTATGTTAACCATAAATGCAAACACCAGCTCCCCTGCGCAAGCCACTGCCAGAACCAAGACAAGACTATTGCCCTAGTTAACCTGTGTTAACCGCGCATCAGTGGTCAAAAAGAGAAAAGGACAAGAACGCCACCGCCCGAACAACAAAAAAGAGCCTGGCGACGCCAGGCAGGCGGGGACCGCCTGAACCGCCGCCTGAAAATTTATATACTATTGGTTCGTCGGCAATAATCATGAAAATCCTCATCCTGGGCGGCACAAGTTTTTTTGGCAAGGAAACCGCCATACGCCTTTCAAAAGGCGGCAGCGAAGTCACCGTTTTCTCCCGCCGGGCCCCGGTGGACGGCCTGCCGATGGATATCCGCCAGACCCGCGGCGACCGCGCCGTGGAAATAGACCTCTCCCGCATGGCCGTAGAACCCTGGGACGTCATCATAGACAATATCTGCTACACCGCCGAGGACGCGCGCAAGGCCATAAACGTCTTTAACGGGCGGGTGGGCCTCTATATCTTCACTTCTTCCGCCTCCATCTACTCCGTGCTGAACGGTTCCTCCTCTCCTTTCAGGGAAAACCAGGCCGAACTGCTGCCCCGCAAAGAGCAGCTTAAGGATAAGCACGCCTACGCCCTGGGCAAATACGAAGCCGAACGGGAATTCCTTAAAGCTTTCCTGGACCGCAGGTTCCCGGTGACCATAGCCAGGCCGCCGGTGGTGATCGGCCCCAACGATCCCACCCTGCGCGCCTATTCCTACTGGCTGCGCCTGGCCGACGGCGGCCCCATGTTCCTGCCGGGCTTTTCCTTTCACAACCGGTTCATTTTTTCCAAGGACATGGCGAGAGCGCTGGAAAACCTGGCCTACGCCCGCGAACCCTACGGCAAGGCCTACAATTTCGGCGATACCGCGCCGGTCACGCTGGACGATTTTATAAAGGTCTCCGCCCGCATCATGCACAAGGACGCCGAGATCCTTTACCCCGACTACGCCTGGCTGAAGGCCAACGGCTTCGACTTTGACGCTTCCCCGTTCTCGATGGGCGGGGATTTCGTGCTGGACACGGCCAGGGCGGAAAAGGAGCTGGACTGGACGGCCACGCCGGCGGCTAAGTGGCTTGAGGAGACCATAAACTGGTATCTTTTCAGCTATACGGGCCCGGCCCCGAAGAATTACGCCGCCAGGAAGCGGGAATTGGAGCTGGCTAAAAAGTGGATAATGAAACTATGACAAAAGAACGAACGCTCAACGCGGCGCGCGCCAAAAAAATAAAGCTTTTCCTGATGGACGTGGACGGGGTGCTCACCGACGGGAAAATGTACTACATCCCCGGCAAAGGAAAGGAAATGGTGGAGTTCAAGGCCTTCCACTCCCTCGACGGCATCGGCCTGCGCCTGCTCAACCAGTTCGGCATAGCCACCGGAGTGATAACGGGGCGGGAATCCCCCGGCACCGAAGAACGGGCCAAAAGCCTGGGCATGGGCTACGCCTACCAGGGCTTTCTTTCCAAGCTGGAACCCCTGCGCCAGATCCTGGCCGGCACAGGCCTCAAACCGGAGAACGTGGCCTACATGGGCGACGACTGGACCGATATCCCGGTGCTGAAAAAAGCGGGGCTGGCCTGCGCGCCGGCCAACGCCTTGCCCGAAGTAAAAAGCGCCGCCCACCTGGTGACCGCCAAGGACGGCGGCATGGGCGCGGTGCGGGAAGTCTGCGATTTCATACTTAAAAGCCAGGGCCACTGGGACACGGTGATGGGCTACGTGGAGACCGCGCACTGGCCGGCCATAAAAAAAGAGCCGATGAGGATAGTGAGGGCTTCAGGGGGGAAAGGAAGATGAAACACCTGGCTTTAACGCTGCTGGCCGCCGGCCTGCTGCTGCCCGCGCCCGCGGCCGCCGCCTACGAGGACGAGGGCTTTTCCGAAGCGGCCGTCTCCACCGAAACGGCAAAGACCTCCGAAGAGGAGGAAATGCAGCCCCTGATACAGGAAACCGACGAGGACCTGGCGGCTTTCGCCACGGACTACATCCGCAAAGACACCCAGCTTAAGGGCGCCTTTTTCCTGGAGGACAAAGTCACCAGGAAGATCTTAAAACTGGCCCTGGTCTCGGTAGAGCCGAAAGCGTCCAACGGCGAGGGCGGCGTAAAAAAAGTGAACGCCGTGTTCAAGGACGCCGGCGGAAAGAAATATGCCGCCGTTTTTCACCTGCAGACCGGCCCGTGGGGCGGCCTGGATATTTTTAAAATAGAACTAAAGCCGGCCGCCGGCAAACCCGGCAAGCGCGGCTAGAACAGGAGACACCATGGGACAATTCTTCGCGGCTTTCGGGGCGGGGCTGATGTCGTTCTTCTCGCCGTGCATCCTGCCGCTGCTGCCGGCCTACCTTTCCATGCTGTCGGGCTTCTCCGCCTCCGAAATAGTGAAGGGCGACGCCAAAGTCGTCACCCGGAAAGTGGTGGGCAACGCGGTCATTTTTATAGCCGGCTTCACCCTGGCTTTCGCCCTGATGGGGGCGGCGGCTTCCAGCGTAGGGGACCTGCTGGCCTCGCAGAAAGACCTGCTGATGAAAGTGTTCGGCGTGGTCATGGTGCTGCTGGGCCTGCACATGACAGGCCTGTTCAACCTGAATTTCCTTAACTATGAAAAGCGCTTCTCCATGCGCGGCATTACCCAGGGCCCTGCCGGCTCTTTCTTGATGGGCTTCGCCTTCGCGCTGGGCTGGTCGCCCTGCATAGGCCCCATCCTGGCCGTGATCCTGGGCATGGCGGCCGTGGCCGGCACGGCGGGCAAGGGCGTGGCGCTGCTGGTGGCCTATTCCGCCGGCATGGCGGTGCCGCTGCTGGCGGCCGCTTTCCTGACGGCCAGGTTCTTCGCCTTCATGGCGCGTTTCAAAACCGCCATGCGCTACGTGGAAATAGCCGCCGGCGTCATCCTGGCCGCCGCGGGCGTACTGCTTTTCCTGGACAAACTGATGTTCATCGCCTGACAGACAGGCGCATAAAAGAAGGCCGCCCGCGCGGCCTTTTTTATTTATTGGAATTTGCGGGAACCGGGCTTTACGGCCGGGATGCCGGCGCGGCACAAAGGGCAGTCCGCCTCGGGCAGGGCGACGAGGTCAAGCTTGAGCAGGCTCACCGACGGGAAGGGCAGGACGCGCGCGCCCATGCGGTTGATGATGGACAGGGCCCCCAGCGTTTTGGCGCCGGCGGCTTCCGCCACGGCCGCGGTCTCCAGCGTGGACTTACCCGTGGTAAAAACGTCCTCCACTATCACCAGCCCGGCGCCCTTCGGCAGGGAAAAACCGCGGCGCAGCGTCATAACGCCGTTCTCGCGCTCGGTAAAGATGAAATCCACGCCGAAAGCCCTGGCGACCTCGTGGCCGATTATCAGCCCGCCCATCGCTGGGGACAGCACCAAATCCGGGCGCCGGCCTTGCCAGGCGGCCGCGAGGGCCGCTCCCATTTTGCCGGCCCAGGCCGGGTCCTTGAGCGCCAGCGCGCACTGCGCGTAATTCGGGCTGTGCAGGCCGGAGGACAACAAAAAATGACCCTCCAGGAAAGCCCCGCTGGAGGAAAGGTGGTCTTTCAGCTCGGCCTCGGTCATTTCAATTCCTTTAAGATCGCGGCGGCCGCGGCGGCGGGCTCTTCCGCCTCGATTATCGGCCGGCCTACCACTATGAAATTAGCGCCCGCGGCCCTGGCCTGGGCCGGGGTCACCGCGCGCTTCTGGTCGTCGCCCAGCGCGGCGGGCCTTATGCCCGGGGTCACCAGGGAGAGCTTCCCGTCGCAGAGCTTTTTCAGGCGCGCGGCTTCCAGGGGGGAACAGACCACGCCGTCCACGCCGTTCTCCAGGCCCAGCGCCGCCAGCCGGCTGACGGTCTTGGCTATGCCGCAGCGAAACCCCGCCCGGAACAGGTTATGCTCGTCCAGGCTGGTAAGCACGGTTATACCCCAGAGTTTGGGGCGCTTTTCCAGGTCGGCGCTGGCTTTTATCATCTCCGCGCCGCCGGAGAGGTGCAGGGAGACGGAATAGACGCCCATGGAGGCGGCGTTCTTTACGGCGCCTTTCACGGTATTGGGAATGTCGTGGAATTTGAGGTCCAGGAAGACCTTGCCGCCGCGCCGGTGCACCAGATCCACGGCGGCCGGGCCTTCGGCCGTGAAAAGAACGGAGCCGATCTTAAAGTACCTGACGGAGCCTTCCAGCTTTTCCATCAGGCGCTCCGCGGCCTTGAGCGTGTGGGTGTCCAGCGCTACGATCAGTTCTGTTTTATGCATAAAGTGTTATGGCGGGGCTGCCAGCGGCGGCGGTCCAGGTATTCCAGGATCTCTTTTACCAGGAAAGGCCCCTCGTAGACCAGCCCCGAGTAAACCTGCACCAGGTCCGCGCCCAGCTTGAACTTCTCCAGGGCCGTAGCGCCGTCGAAAACGCCGCCAGAGCCTATCAGCGGCACCCGGCCCTTTACCAGGCCGGCCGCCCGTGAAAGCATCTCGTTGGAAAGCTCGCGCAAAGGCCGCCCGCTCAAACCGCCTTCGTAGGTCTTCCAGCGCTCCGGCACCGAGGCGCGGCTTACGGTGGTATTGGTGGCGATCAGCCCGAACCCCATCCGCACCGCCAGGGCCGAAGCGGCCTCCAGTTCGGAAGCTTCCAGGTCCGGGGCTATCTTCACGAAGAAAGGGCGCACGCGCTTTTGCCCGGCGGCGAAGTCCATCATCGGCTCCACCAGCCGCCGCAGTTTTTCGCCGCCGTGCAGCGAGCGCAGCTGCAGCGTGTTGGGGGAGCTTATGTTCACGGCGAAATAATCGCCGAAGGGATACATGATCTTAAGCGCTTCCAGGTAGTTCCCGGGCGCGTTCTCCATGGAGCAGTCAGCGTTCTTGCCGATGCTTATGCCCACCGGAACCGGCAGGGGGAGCAGGCGCTCCAGCGAGCGCGCGGCGTCCCAGGCCCCGGCGTTGTTAAAGCCCATCCTGTTGATTATGGCCTTGTCGTCGCGCAGGCGGAACAGGCGCGGCTTGGGGTTGCCGGGCTGGGGCCGCAGCGTGACCGTGCCGAGCTCCAAAAAACCGAAACCCAAGCCCGCCAGGAAACGGGCGGCTTCGCAGTTCTTGTCGAAACCGGCCGCCAGGCCTATGGGGTTGCGCAGCTTCATGCCGGCCACCGTAAGCGGCAGGTCTTTGGCGCGGGCCATCAGGCCCACGAGAGAATTGACGAACCGGATATTCTGGGCGGCGCTGGCGCCCTTGATAACGGCGTCATGGACCAGCTCGGGGTTAAAATTAAAAAGAAGACGGCGGACCAGTTTGCGGTATAAGAATCCCATAGTTGTTTTTACCTAGACAATTCTAGCAAATGGGCTCAGGCGGCACGGTAAACGATTTTTCCAGCTACCACCGTCAGCGCCGGCCAGCCCCGCAGCTTCATGCCTTTAAAGGGAGTGTTGGCGGACTTGGAAACAAAAGCCGCCGGCACGCGCTTTTGGCGGACTGGATCGATAACGGTCAGGTCGGCGTCGGCGCCGGGGCGCAGCGAACCTTTAGCTTTAAGCCCAAGCAGGCGCGCGGGATTGGCGCTGAGCAGCTGCGCGAGGCGGCGCCCGGAAAGCACGCCGGCCAGGACCAGGCGGGTAACGCACAGCGGGGCCAGCGTCTCGAGGCCGATAACTCCGAAAGGCGCGCTTTTAAAGCCTCTCGCCTTCAGCAGGGCGGAGTGCGGCGCGTGGTCGCTGGCGACGATATCTATGGTGCCGTCGGCCAGGCCGCGCAGCACGGCCAGCCTGTCGGCGTCGGCGCGCAGCGGCGGCTTCATCTTGAAATCGGCGTCGTCCCGCTTTATATCCCGCTCCGAAAGCGCGAAATAATGCGGGCAGGTCTCGGCGGTAACCGGCCAGCCGCGTTCTTTAGCCAGGCGCAGCGCCGCCACGGAAGCGGCCAGGCTTAAATGCTGCAGGTGCAGCGGCCCCGCAAAAGAGGCGGCCAGGACGCCGCGCAGCACGGCCAGCCATTCGGCTTTTTCCGGTATGCCGGCAAGGCCGAGGCGCGCGGCCGCGCGGCTGTGCGCCGCGCCGGCGCCGGTCAGCGCGAACTCTTCGGGGTGATCCAGCAGCGGCCGGCCCAGGGCGGCAGCCGTGCCGATAAGCCGCGGCAGCAGCGCGCGCGGCAAACAGGAACCGTCGTCGGTGAAAGCGGCGGCCCCGGCGGCCTTCAGGGCGGCCAGGTTCCCGGCCCGCCGGCCGGCCCGCCCGGCCGTAGCCGCGGCCGAGAAATAAACGTTAACGGCGGCGCCGGCCGCCCGGCGGCAATATTTTTTCAGCAGGGCCGGAGTGGCGAGGGGCGGAAAAGTATTCGGCATCAGCAGGATGGAGGTAACGCCGCCCGCCGCGGCGGCGGAGGCCGCGCTGAGGATAGTTTCGGACTCTTCCGCGCCCGGCTCCCGGGCGTGCACGTGCGCGTCTATAAAGCCGGGGAAAACCCAGAGCCCGGAGGCGTCAAACACCTCCAGGCCGGGGCGCGGGACTATGCCGCGGGCCGCGCGGCGGATTTTTCCGCCGCTCAGCAATATGTCCAGCCGGGCTTCGCCCCGTTCGGGGTCAATTACCAGGCCGTTTTTTATCAGTAGTTCCGGCATTTTTAGAAGGTTGCGTTTTAACCGGCGCGGCGGCCGGCTGCTGGGGCGCGGGCGCCGTTTCAAAAGTCACCAGCCGCATGCCGAAGGCCGCCGGCGACTCCCTGTAGGTCAGCAGCTGCATGGAGGTGAAAATAAGCAGCGCCGCCCAGCCGAGGTGCAGAAAGCGGCGGCCGAAGAACACGTGGGCCGACTTGAACAGCACCGCCAGCAGCAGCGTGGAGCCGGCGGCGGCGTGCCAGACCATCACTTCTCTCGAGGCCTCCTCGTTTACGCGGGAGGCGAAGAAAAAATAGATCACGCCTATAGAAAAAAGAAACGCCAGGAAAGTTCCCTGCCAGCCGCCGCCGTTCCGCTCCAGCAGCACCTGCGTCAGGCGGCTCAGGCCCGCCGCGCCGAGCAGGCAGGACAGGGCGAAGAACAAGTGGAAGCCGCCGCGCATTTCCAGCGAGAAGCGCAGCTGCTCCAGGTCCCACCCTCCGGGCAGCGCCAGTATCAGCAGCGGCATAACGGCGGCCGCCGTGATCAGGGCCAGGGGACCGGCGAAAGCCAGCTTGCGGTTCGGGGTGTCCAGGGCGTAAACCTCGGCCGCGCCCAGGATCAGCAGCGCCGCTCCCTGAGCCGAATGCAGCAGGGTCGAAGCCTTGGTAAAACTGTCGTAGTCCAGGATCATTTATTTCTCCTCTTTTTAGCGGCGCCGCCCAGGTAAAAATAAAGGCCGGCCATGCCGCCGCCTATGAAGAGCAGCCAAAGAGGGTTTGAAAAAGTTACGGGGCCGGGCACCGAGGCCGCTGCCGCGGAGGACAAAGCGACCTCTGCCGCCGGGGCAAGGGTTTCGGCCGGGACGCGGGCAGGGGCTTTTTTGAGGGCCGCCGGGCGCGGCGCGGGAGCCGGCTCGGCCGCGGAGGCCGCGAGAAAAGGAGAAAGGTCCTTGCGCGCCCCGGAACAGGCGTCCGAATTCTTGGGGCAATCAGCGGCTGTTTCGGCGCGAGCGGTAGCCGCGCAGCAGCAGAAAATAAGGGCAAGAAGCAGTGTTTTCATAGCTTGTTATAGGAGCAGAACTCCTGCGCGGGGCGGCGCGGCCGCGGGGCGGGGGCTTCGTCGGGGTAGCCCACGGACAGCAGCACCTCTATTTTTCTGCCGGAACCCAGGCCCAGCGCTTTAGCGGCGCCTTTGGCGCTGAACCAGCCCAGCCAGCAGGTGCCCAGGCCTTGCTCGGCGGCGGCCAGCACGAAGTGCTCGGCCGCTATGCCAATGTCCATAAGGCGGAAATTAGTGTCCTGCACCTGGTTGCCCAGCCAGGCGCTGAATTTGCCGGTCTGGGAAACTACGGCCACTATCGCGGGAGCGGCGGCGGCGAATTTGGTCGCCGAATAGACGCCGGAAAAAGCGGCGGCGCAGAATTTTTCTTTTAGCGCCGGCTCGCTGATCACTATGAATTTATAAGGCTGGGCGTTGCAGGCCGACGGGGCCAGGCGCGCGGCCTCCAGGCAGAGGTCCAGTTTTTCCTTTTCCACGGGGACGGGTTTGTATTTGCGGATGCTGCGGCGCGCGGCCGCAAGGGAAAGGAAGCGTGATTCCGTCATTGGCATATTTTATAATATAGTTGGCTTTTTAAACCCTGCTAAACGGAGATTTCATGGAAAACTGGAAAGACGGCGTCAACTTCGCCATTACGGTCTGCGACGCGGACGGCAAGATCCTGGAGATGAACGCCAAATCCCTTGCCACCTTCGCCAAAAGCGGGGGAGGGTCCCTGGTGGGCAAAAGCCTGCTGGACTGCCACCCGGAACCGTCGAAGAGCAAGGTGAAGAAAATGCTGGAAGCCCCTTTTACGAACGCCTACACTATCGAAAAGAACGGCGTGAAGAAACTCATCTACCAGACGCCGTGGTTCAAAGACGGCAAACCCGCCGGCCTGGTGGAGCTGTCGCTGGAGCTCCCCGCGGAAATGCCGCACTTCGTGCGGAAGCCTTAACCCGGGTGCTGAACCGGATTTTTCAGTATAATTCAACTATAGGGGGACCATGAAAAACCGATTTGCCTTGTTGTTTTTGCTGCTGGGTATTGCGGGCATTCCCTCCATATTTGCCGCCGAGTCCCCGGCGGAAGCAGTACAAGCCGTCTTGGCCGGTTTCTCAAACGGTGACGTCACTCCGCTTATTTCCAGATTGAGCGATATCGACAGAAAAGAATTTTCCGGCCTCAGTTCCAGCCCCGGCCTGCAGTTCATAAAAGACAACCTGAACCTGCCCCCGGAAACCACAAAGAATTGGGGAGAGTATGAGTACGGGATCGCCAACGATTACATCCGCAACATGGGTGTCGTTAAGACGAAAAAAGACGCGGCACTTGCGAAAGCCTACCGGGACGCTTTTATAAAAGACCAATGGGTCCAGGGCAACTACTCCGAAGTAGACCTTGTCTTCCCTCTGAACACCTTTAAGTATTCCCCTGGACTTATCCGTTTTGTTCTATACAAAGAAGCGGGAACATGGAAGATATCACATTTCGGGAGTGTATTCATGACCGCCGCCATGGCGGTACCCATGGGTGGAGCAAACCCTTTTATAATCGGCGATTATGCGGATTTCTGCTTTAGTTACATCTACGGGGAAACCTTCGCGTCTATCCAATTCGGATCCCCAACATTAAAAAGATTATCAATCTCCCGCCAGCTCAAAAACGCATACTCAGCGACCGCGGCGAAGGCGGCCGAGTATATCGCTTCTGGCGGCACAGCTTCACTCGGCAAAGGACGAAGAAAAGAATTAATATACGACGAAAAAGGAAAACCTGTTGGGGAAATGAAATATGATTTCTCGCACAAGAGATCAGAAAAAAACCCCTATTTTGCCAGGCCCCCAAAGATTCAGCTCGCCATGCTAAGAAACCCTTTCATGGCATCTTGGCTCGCTTACGAGCATTTCGCGGACAAACATAAGGCCGATACCACCCTGGCGGCACGAGCCATGGCACTTTCCGGGGAAGCTTACGCAAACGCCGGCCATTATGAAAAAGCAGCCGAGGCTTATGAAGCCGCCGCACTCGGCCCGGACACAGGGGAACAACTAAAAGCAAAAAAAGCCCTCGCCGCCATTTACATGAATCAGCTCCGACAGCCCAAGAAAGCTGAGCAGCATCTACGGGACCTGGAAACCGCAGGCCAGATCCCGGATTACGATAAACTGGAAGTGTCCCCTCCTGAAACACTAATTATCAGAACCGAGCCCGAAATGAAGCGGATAGCTGGTTTTGAACTGGGCGCCGACAAGGAAACTGTTTACCTTTTGTATCATGAAAGCCACCACAAGGATTCCCCGCCATGGGTCGAAAGCACGGTGGTAGAATACCGCATAAACGGCTCCTCCAGGGTAATATCGTCCGAAAAGAATGAGCATGACCGGGGCGACTCATCATTTTTTTATATAGGGAAGGGCGATGACGGTTTATGGATTTATGGCGTAGAAGGAGCTGGCTACAAAATAAATTATTCCGGGGAACTATTAAAATATTTCTCTGACGTCGCCCATAATTTGGATTACTCGCCTAATCCGACCAAACCGCACAAAGCCAGCAATGTTTCTATCAGAGGTCTATTGTCGGCCGATGGCCTTGTTTACACCATGGGAGACTTTCGGGACTACAGGGGGATGAAAGAAACCGCGTTTTCAGGAATACGGATATTTAACGAAACTACCGGTAAAGGAAAAGCAGGGATTATAGAAGAAAAAAAGTATTACATGTGCGACATCCGCAAACGGGCAGAGAAAGTCTCCGTAGCCAGCGCCGACATTGAGGAAATTTTGGTATATGACATGAAAAACCTCAAGCGCAAATATTTAAAGGGGGAACCGCCCTCCAGCAGCCTCACCGCAGCAGAAAACCTATCTTCCGACCACGAAGGGAACCTTTATGTCTCTCTATCCGACAGAAAGGTTTTCATTTTCTCAAAAGACGGAAAGAAACTGCGGGAATTCGACACCGGAGATATTCTACCGCTGCACATATCTGTGGACGGGGGAAAAAATATCTACTTAGCGGGGCCGGTCGGTGACGGAAAAACTGCCGGAATACGGGCATTCTCAAATACTGGAGCAAAACTAGGCAGTTTTGACTTTGAGACTCCAGAACAGGGCGATGGCCGATTCTTCGTACGAAACCTTCAGGTCACTGATAAAGGGACTATTTATGTAAACATTGGCAATTCTGAGATACGCCGCTATAACATTCGCGGCAAGGAGTTGGATCGCTGGAAAAACAAGTTCCGGGGAAACATCCAGCTGGCACCGGATAACGTCCGAGATTCTCTCTATATATTCGCCGCCCGCGACACCTTTCACTATAACGGAGCAGCTACGGAAAAGCTTCCTACTACCCACATGTCATACACCTATATGGCCCAAATGAGCGGCGATTCAAAAGGCCTTGTCCATGGCCTCGATTTCAACTCCGGGGTGTTCCTCCTTGACCCCCAAAATGGAAAGCCGGAGTTTAAGTCGGCCAATGCCAAAAACATGAGCTTGGCAAGCAACAAAATGGCGGTCGACACAAGCGATAACCTGTGGGCTTTAAGCGGCCCAATATTGCGCAAACTGTCACCCGAGGGAAAAGAGCTGGTAAACATAAAAGTAAACGGCCGAAAAATCCGCGGACCAATAAGCATAGATTATGACGCCTGGGGGAATTTCATAGTGGCCGACAGGAACAACAACCGGCTGATACGCTATAACAAAAAGGGCGAAACAATATCCGATATTGATGTGTCTAAATTTACGGACGGGATAGACAAGATCCGCGTGGACAAACACAACAATCTCTACCTATTCCGTGGTGATTTATGGGGCGGAAGAAAAGAGGTCTTGTTCCGCTTTAACGGTCTATTCAGTCAGGAGAACTGATCTTTCAAGCCATCCGAGATGGCGCAGCTGGCCTAATTGCCATCTCTAGGTCTTATAGCTCAAAGCGTGGAACTACGCAGGAAGCGGCGGGCTATGTCCGCCGCGGAGAGGTGGAACAGGGTGGGGCGCCCGTGCGGGCAATGGTAGCCGTCCTTGGCTTTCTTCAGGTCTTCCATCAGCCGCAAAGCTTCCTGCGGCTTCACGAAATCGTGCGCTTTTATCGACTTCTTGCAGGCCATGGTGGCGATGACGCTCCGCTTTATGTCCTCGGCGGCCTTTTGCGGCTCGCCCAGCACTTCCGACAGGTAGCCCAGGAACTCGGAGAAAGCGGGCTGGGTAAAATAGAACAGCGCCGGGGCGGCGCGCAGCAGCGCCACGGCCGGGCCGCGCTGGTCTATTTCGAAACCGGCGGTCTTCATCCAGTCGCGCCACTTGAGCACCGTTTCCATCTGGGAGCGCGACAGTTCCGCTTCCAGGGGCACCAGCAAAGGCTGCACCCGTATGGTCCCCCTGGAAAATTCTTCCAGGTATTTCTCGAACAACACCCGCTCCTGCGCCGCGTGCTGGTCCACCACCAGCAGGCCGGCTTCGCACTCGAATAAAAGGTAGCTCTTGGCCAGCTGGCCGAGATAGTGCAGGTCCTTGCCGCGCCAGTCGGCGGGAGCGGACTGGCTTTCGGCCGCGGCGGCGGCGCCGGGCAGGTCGAAAAGGCTGCCGGTCTCGGCGGCCGGGGAGGGAGGCGCGGCGGCCTCGCGGTAGGCGGGCAGGTCCGGGGCCGAGAACTTGTTCTCGCCGGCCGGCGCGGCCAGCTGCACGGAGGCCGTCTGCTTTTTCAGCAGCTCCTCGTAAATGGTGTTGGAAACGGTCTTGAAGATCTCGTTCTCGCCGGAGAACTTCACGTCCCGCTTCTGCGGGTGGATATTGGCGTCGAAAGCGCCGGGGTCCAGCTCCAGGAACAGCGCGCACGACGGGTGCTTGCCGGCCAGCATATGGCCGTAGCCGCGGTAAAAGGCCTGGCGCAGCAGCGCCGAATTAACGGGCCGGCGGTTGACGAAGAAATGCTGGTTGGCGCGCGTGGCGCCCAGGGCGTCGGGCCTGGAAACGAAACCGTAGACGGCCATGCCGGCGGCCTTGCCTTCCACGCGGGCCATCCCGGAATAAACGGCCTTGCCGAAAATGACGGCCGCGCGGTTCTTGAGGTTCTCCCACAGGCCGCCGGGCAGCACCGGCAGCGCCAGGTTCTCGGCGCCGTCTATGGACAGCCGGAAAGCCGTGCCCAAATTGGCCAGGGCGGCCTCTTCCACGGTCTTTATCAGCTGGGCGCGCTCGGCCGTGTCGCTTTTCATGAACTTGGCGCGGGCCGGGGTGTTGAAGAACAGGTCGGCCGCCTCGATGGTGGTGCCTTTTACCGGCGCGGCGGGCACTTCGGCCACTACATGGCCGCCTTCGCCTTCTATGCCGTAGCCGGAAGCCGCCCCGGCCTGGCAGGAGAACAGCTTAAGGCGGGAGACGGCGAAAATGGAATAAAGCGCTTCGCCGCGGAAACCGAAAGTGGCCAGGGAATAAAGGTCGTCGAAAACGTTGAGCTTGCTGGTAGCGTGCCGGCTCAGGGCCAGGCGCAGATCTTCGCGGTCCATGCCGCGCCCGTCGTCGTGCACGCGGATGAGGCCGCGGCCGGCCTTTTGAAGGTCTATCTCTATCTTCGAGGCGCCGGCGTCCAAAGAATTCTCTATCAGTTCCTTGAGCACGGAAGCGGGGCGCTCGATAACCTCGCCGGCGGCGATCTTGGAGACTACGTCTTCAGGCAGAACTTTTATTTCCGGCATATTATCCTCAAATTTTACTTTATTTGGGCTCAACTGAGCCGGACAAGGGAAACCGCGATGTTTATCATGGAGTGCAGGAAGATATTGACCGGGAGACGCCGCTCCTTCTCGTAAGTATAGCCCAGCAGCAGGCCTACCGGGAACACCAGCAGCGCCGCGGAAAGATGGGTAGCGGCGAACAGCGCGCTGGAAACCAGCAGCGCCGGCAGGAAAGCCATTTTTTTCCTGAAAGAAACGTACATAAGCCGGCGGAAAAAAAGTTCCTCTCCCAGGGGGCCCAGGGCGCATACCGAAAGAAAAAGAAAGACCGCCCTCCAAGGAGAGGCCAGCACCGCCGCTTTGGCTATTTCATATTTGCCGTCACCCGCGGATATCGAGGCCAGAACGGCCTCCGGAGGTTTGCCCGACAGATAGATGAACAGCAGGACCGAGGCGACGATGGCGGCGATTATGAGCAGGTAGCCGCCGAAATATTTCAGCGCGGTTCTCAGGTCGCGCGCCGCGCCGGCGCTCCAGTCCCGCCAGGCGGCGGCGAAGTCTACGCCGCGCTCTTTCAGCACCTGCGCGCAAAGCAGCGCGAAAATGGAACCGTTGAAAAAACTCGCTATCTCCAGGGTGCTCAGGCCGAGCAGGCTGTTAACGGTCAGGTTAACGGTGACGGAAGCGGCCACGGCGCAAAAGGTGCCGAACAGGAATATCGCCAGCAAGTGCTTGTAGGAATCGCAGGCGATGAGGCCGGCGAAAGGATTTGTTTTGTCCATAAAAATAAACCCGGGCGCGGGACCCGGGTTTAGCGCGGCGCGTACTTGGCTAGCGCGGCAAAGGGCCGGGATAGGCGGGCTGGCCGGCCTTGGCCACGTAATCTATGGCATAGGTGAAACTGCCCAGTTCGCCGGTTACCGCCGTGCCCACCACGCCCAGGCCGGCGGCGTTAAAGGCGGCCGCTTTCTCGTCCAGGGCCTTTTTGGCCTCGCTGTCGAAGGTGTAGGTCTCGGGGGCCTGGTAGGTCTCTATGGCCACGGAAGGAACGACGCCTCCCTGCTGGTAAATATTGCCCACCAGGTAATCCACGCTGTAGGAATAGTCGCGGCCTTCGGGCCTGACCACGGCGGACAGCGCCGGGGCGCCGGCTTTAGAGAAAGCCGGCAGGGCGGCCTTGGAGGCCTTCAGCGCCTCGCTGTCAAAGGTGAAAGTTTCGCGGGAATCGTAGCGGGCCACGGAATACTGGGGCCGCGCGCCGTATTTATTGGTCTTGATGACGAATTCCACTTCCACGGCGTAGTCCCCGTCGGGGCGGCTGACGGCTTTGCCGCGCAGGGCCGGCACGCCGGCGGCTTTGAGCAGGGCCACATAGGCGGGCACGTTCTTTTCGGCCTCGCTCTCGAAAGTGAACTTGCCGCCGGTAAACTTCTCGAACTTGACATCGTACTCCTGCGTGGGCCGCAGCAGGTTCTTTACCAGGTAATCCACGGCGAAGGCGCTGTCGTTGCCGGCCTCGTAAAGGTAGGACCCCAGCACCGGCAGTTTGGCGGCGCGGAAATTGGCGGCGCAGGCCTTCATGGCTTCCGCGGCTTCGGTTTCGCGCCAGTAGGAGGCGCCGTTCTTATAGGTTTCGACGATGACCGCGGGAGGCAGAGCGGCGCCGTTCTTGACGGTGGGAAGATAATCGATGACGAAGGAATAATCGTTGCCCAGTTCCACCACGCGGCCGCCCAGGGTGGTGACGCCGGCGGCTTTAAGCGCGTTCAGGCGCGCGGCCAGGCCTGCGGCAGCTTCGTTCTCGAAGGTGAATTCCTCGTCGGTGGCGTAGCTGGCGATAGTGACGCCGGGGGGAACGACGGGAGCGGGGCGGGAAGGCTCGGCGGTCTTTACCGGCGGGAGATCGCCCAGCCGGGCGGCGTCGAGGCTGAAAGCCTGCGAAAAAGAAGGGCAGCTGAAAGCTAGCAGCGAAAAACCGGCGAGCGTGAGTGCTTTGAACATTGGGCCTCCCTGAACTATATATATTCTATTAACTAAGCCGGGCCGCCACATGGGCCAAAAGGCCGTATATTTAGTGGGTCCTATGCCCGCGGCCGGGGGGCGCGCCGCCTAGTTGGTGGTCTTAAGCCTTTTTTTCCAGTCGGAAATGGCGGCCAAAGCCGACAGCGGGGTCATATTGTCGGTATCGCACATTTTTACCTCGTCCAGCACGGGATGGCTGGAGAAAATAGGGAACAGGGGGGTCTGGTTCTCGTCCGAGGCCGCCACCTGGATATTCCCCTTGGTCTCGAGGGTGCGCAGGATCTCCCGCGCGCGCTGAATGGCGGAATCGGGCAGCCCGGCCAGCTGAGCCACGTGGATGCCGTAGGATTTGTCGGCCGGGCCCGGGCCTATCTTGTGCAGGAAGACCACCTCGGTCTTGCCGAGGGCGTTGGTCCATTCCTTCACCGAGATATTGCAGTTCTTGATGCCGGAGAACTTCTCGGCCAGCTCGGTCAGCTCGAAATAATGGGTGGCGAACAGCACCTTGGGCCCGCCTTCGGGCTTGTAGAGGTGCTCCACCACGGCCCAGGCGATGGAGATGCCGTCGAAAGTGGAAGTGCCGCGGCCCACCTCGTCGAGGAGGATGAGGCTGCGGGGCGTGGCCAGGCGCATGATGGCCGAGGTCTCGCGCATTTCCACCATAAAGGTGGATTCGCCGCGGGCCATGCGGTCCTGCGCGCCTATGCGCGTCATGATGCGGTCCACCAGGCCGACCTCGGCGGCGCGGGCCGGCACGAAGGAGCCCATCTGCGCCATGATGACGGCGACGGCCGCCTGGCGCAGGTAAACGCTCTTGCCGCTCATGTTGGGGCCGGTGAGGATGATCACGCGGGCTTCGGCGCCGCCGATGTCCAGGTCGTTGGGGACGAAGGTTCCCGCCGGCAGAAAGCGCTCCACCGCCGGGTGGCGGCCTTCCTCTATCTTAAGTTCGTCGCCGGTGGTGACGCGGGGCCTTGAAAATTCATAGCGCACGGCGCTTTCGGCCAGCGCGTAGAACACGTCCAGCTCGGCCGCTCCGGAGGCGAAGGTCTTCAGCTCGCCGAGGGAAGCGCGCACCTTTTCGCGCAGTTCTCCGAACAGGTGGGTCTCCAGCTTGGACATCTTCTCTTCGGCCCCGAGGATCTTGTTCTCGAGGGTCTTCAGCTCTTCCGTGATGTAGCGCTCTGCGTTCACCAGCGTCTGCTTGCGCACAAAATAATGCGGCACTTTGGAGGCCTGCGCCTTGGAGACCTCTATAAAGTAGCCGAAAACTCCGTTATAGCCCACTTTCAGGGTGGCGATCTGCGTCTTTTCCTTCTCGCGCAGCTCGATGTCGGCCAGCAGCTTCTGGCTGTCCCGGCGCACCGCGCGCAGCTCGTCCAGCCCGGCGCTGTAGCCCTCGCAGATAACGCCGCCGTCGGACATCCTGGCGGGCGGGTTCTCCGCCAGCGCGCGCTCCAGCTCGGCGCGCAGCCCGTTGAGGGCGTGGGAAACGCCGTCCAGGCGCGAAGCCAGCTCGGGGGCGCGTTCGAAGAAGCCGCCGGTGCTCAAAAGCAGTTTAAGCCGGGGCAGCTGGCCCAAAGCCTTCCTGACCGCGGCCAGGTCCCTGGGGGAGGCGCTGAGGTTTATCACGCGGCCCAGCAGGCGCTCCACGTCCGGCACCTGCGCGAGGATGTCGCCCAGCTGCTCCCTGGCCTCGCGGCTCTCGGCGAGGAAAGCGGTAAAAGCCTGGCGGGAAAGGATCTCGCGGATGTCCGAAAGCGGCTCCAGGATCCAGCGCTTCAGCAGGCGGGAGCCCATGGAGGTCCTGGACTGGTCCAGCACGCCCCACAGGGTCTTGGAATCGTCGCCGTCCGGGGAAGCGACCAGTTCCAGCGTCTTTATGGCCGATTCGTCGAGCTGTAGGCGGTTGGCCGGCTCGTAATAAGAGGGCGAAAAAACCTCTTTAAGCCCGGGCTGGGTCTGGCGCACGTAGGACGTCACTTTCAGCGCGGTCCTCATGGCCAGCTTGTGGTTCTGCCAGACGGGCTGGGCTGCCCAGGCCGGCGGCGGGGCGTCGGCCCTGTTGTATTCGGTAATGACTACCTGGCCGAAGCTGAGGCCGCGCCTGAGCAGCTCTTTGACGGTCTTGGTATCGGCCAGGATCTCGGCCGGTCCCGTCTTGGAAACGAAGGACGCCAGCTGGTACAGGTCGGGGTCGTTGAGGTTCTGCGTGGCCAGGAAGTCCCCGGTGGAGGCGTCGAAGGAAGCCAGGCCCCAGCCGACGATATCGATGTGCAGCGCCACCAGGTAATTGGCGGCGCGGGGCCGCAGCAGCTCGTCCTCCACCACGGTGCCGGGGGTGATCAGGCGCACCACCTCGCGCTTGAAAAGCTTGGTCTTCTTCGCTTCGCCGTCGGCGGGGCCGGTCTGCTCGCAGATGGCCACCTTGTGGCCGGCGGCCAGCAGGCGGGCTATATAATTGGAAGCGGAATGATGCGGTACGCCGCACATGGGCACGCTCTGGCGGGCGGTCAGCGTAAGGCCCAGCTCCGCGCTGGCGATCTTGGCGTCTTCGAAGAACATCTCGTAGAAGTCGCCCAGGCGGAAAAAAAGCAGCGCGTGCGGGTAGGCGTTCTTCAGCGCCTGGTACTGCTGCATCAAAGGGGTTTCCGGGGTTTCTATCTGTTGGGTCATAAATCAGTCCGGCAAAGCGGTAAAGGGGAAGACCGGCGGGTTTAGTTTTCGTCAGTGCCGCTGTCGGGCCGCCGGGGCGTCTCGCTGCCCGTATATTGTATCAAAAGGGCTTCCGCCTCTTTAAGGGTTTTAAGCTGCATGAACGAGGCCCTGGCCCCGGCGGCCCCCGGCAGGCCTTTCAGCCAGTAGCCCACCAGCTTGCGCGCCCGGGCCAGGCCGTGCTCTTCGCCGTAAATGCCGGCGTTCAGCTCCAGAAAACGAAGAAAAAGACGCATACGGGCGGCCTGGGTGACGGCGCCGCCCGGCAGCCCGGAAAGGCCGGCGGCTATCTCGGCGAAAACGGCCGGGTTGAACACCGCGGCCCGCCCTATGCCGACGCCCGAGCAGCCCGTGTCCAGGATGGCGCGCGCCTGCGCGGCGTTCTCCACGCCGCCGTTGCCGAAAACCGGGATCTTCACGGCCGCGGCGGAGGCCGCCATGGCCTCCAGGTCCACCGGGCCGGTATGGAACTGCGACGCGGGCCTGCCGTGCAGGGTGATGGCGGCGGCGCCGGCTTCCTCGGCGACCCGGGCCAGCATGGGGCCCAAATTCTCCCCGGCGACGAGGCCCACCCGGAACTTCACCGTAACGGGGACTTTCACGCTTTTTACCATGCTTGAAATTATATCCGCCAGCAGCAGCGGCGTCTTCATCAGCGCGGCCCCGGAACCGGAGCGCATCACTTTTTTAACGGGGCACCCGGCGTTTATGTCTATGACGTCGGCGCCGGCCAGCTCCGCCGCCTGCGCGGCCAGGGCCATGGAGGAGGGGTCGGCCCCGAAAAGCTGTATGGCGGCCGGGTGCTCGCCGGGCAGCAGCTCCAGCATCCTGAAGGATTTTTTGTTCTTGTATTTCAGGCTTTCGGCCGAGACCATCTCGGTAACCACCAGGCCCGCGCCGCCCTCGGCGGCGAGAATGCGGAAAGCGGCGTTGGTAATGCCGGCCATGGGAGCCAGCGCCAGGTTGTTCTTCAGGGCCACGCGGCCTATGGAAACGGGGTGTAAAAGGTCTTTATTGGTCACGGGTTCAAAGCGTAGCTGCCGTCGTGGGCAAGCGTAAATTCCTTGGGCGCGCGCCTCAGGACGGGGGTCGTCTCTTTGGCGGGAGCGCCCACTTTGCGCAGCACGGCCAGCTGAAAGGCAAAAGCGCGGTCCTCGGTCTCGAGGATGACGCCCAGGCTCTTGTAGTCCAGTTTGGCGGGATTGGCCTCGGGCACGCTGGCGTCCGCCTCGCCCGGCGGGGGGGGGGCGCGCCGCGTACGCTTCCTGGTGTTAAGCTCGTACCAGGCGTGCCACGCCTGGTGGGCTATGATCCCGGCGCACCAGGTAAGCGAGCGGAAAGCGTGATCGGAGGAAAGCGCGGCCACGGTGCGGCCGCCGTCCAGGTAAAAGCCGGTCTTGTTCTCGTTGCGGATCACGGAAAGATTTTTTTTCAGGAACAGGAAGGTATCCCTGTCCGCCATCCAGATCAGCTTGAGGGCGTGCGTGACCTGGCTTTTGAATTCCGGCGGGCCCTGCACGTCCAGCCCGAGCTCCGGGTTGTAGGCCTCGGGCAGCGGGAGACGGGAGCGCGGGCGGGCCGCGGCCGGCGGCTCTTCCTGCAGGGCGGCCGGGGCGGCGGCTTCCTCCCTCACGGCCTGCACGCGCCCGTTAACATAATACCAGACGCCGGCCCCCATCACCGCCAGCGGCAGGAAGGCCAGCACCTTGTGGGTGCGGAAGAAACTTACGTGTTCTGTTTCCGGCATATCGGGTCAATAAATACGGGGACCGTAAAACGCTCCGCGCCTTACGGTCCCCGCCGCGCGTTCCGCAGTTATTTGGTCGATTTGAGGTACGAGTTGTAGAAAGCCTGCAGCTCGCTGTCGGCGTCCTGGAATTCCAGCACGTGCTTTTTGCAGCCGCGCCTGGAACAGATCTGCACCATGCCGCCGGCCTTCAGCTCGAAAGCTATCATCTGCGAGCCGCACGCGTCGCACTTGCGGGTGCTCTTCAGGTCGGCCTTGCAGTGGGGGCAGCGGAAGCCGGCTACCTTGCCCAGCGGGATGGGCAGGGCCGTCTCGGCCTTGTAGCTGCCGTAGAGGGAGCTGAGGTAAAGGGGGGCGTGTTTGCCCGCGTAGGTCAGGTTAACCTCTATCGAGGGAGCGGCGTCCAGCTTGGTGCCGGCGTTCATCAGTGATTTAGAGCAGTGGGGACATTTTACTTTAACGCTTAACATCGGGGCCTCCAGGAAACCAGGAATACGCCGGGGGCGCAAGCCCGCCGGTAACGCTTATGATACTAAATTATCCCGCCGGCCCAGCGGCCTATTCGTAGCGCAGCGCTTCTATGGGGGAAAGCAGGGAGGCCTTCCTGGCCGGCCAGAAGCCGAACACGATGCCCACCCCGGCCGAAAAGCCGAAAGCCAGGGCCACGGAAAGCGGCGAAATATAGACGGCCCAGCCGGAGATCTTCGACAGGAGCAGCGAACTGCCCGCGCCCGCTATAATGCCGATCACCCCGCCCACCACCGAAACGATAACGGCCTCGATCAGGAACTGCAGCAGCACCGCGCGGCTGGTGGCGCCGATGGCCTTCCGGAGGCCGATCTCCTTGGTGCGCTCGCTCACGCTGACCAGCATGATGTTCATGATGCCGATGCCGCCCACGATGAGCGAGATGCCGGCGATCATGCCGAGCAGCGTGCTGAAGGTCTTTATGGTCCCCGTCAGCATGGTCTGCAGTTCGGCCATGTTCATCAGCATCACGTCGTCGTCCTTGTGGGCCGGCACGTTGTGCCGCTTGCGCATCAGCGCCTTGACCTTCTCCTGCACCCCGTCCATCTTGGTATAGTCGGAGACTTCCAGCCAGACGGAGTCCACGTAATTCTTGCCCAGCACGATCTTCATGGCGGTCTGCAGCGGGATCACCACCACGTCGTCCTGGTCGCGCGGGCCCTGCGCGCCCTTGAGGGGCAGCACGCCGATCACGGTAAAGTTCTTGCGGTTGATCTTTATGGTCTTGCCCACGGGGTCCTCCCCGGCGAACAGCTCCTTGACCACGGTATTGCCGACCAGCGCCACCTTGGCCAGGCGCGCGCCCTCGGCGTCGGAGAAAAAGCGCCCGTAATAAGGCTGGGAATTGCGCATGGAGGCGTAAACGGCGCCCACGCCGTTGACCGAGGTGCGGGTGTTCTTGGCCCCGTAGACCACCTGCGCGCTGCCGGTGACGTTGGAGTCCGTCCGGGTGACGTTCTCTATCTCCGAGATGGCTTTGGCGTCCTCCATGGTCAGGCGCGTCACCGCGCCGGCGCCCATGCTGGCTCCGCCCGGCCCCCTGAACATGCCGGGCATGACGGCCAGGAGGTTGGTGCCCAGCGAGGACATGGATTTCTGTATGGCCTTCTGCGCGCCGGTGCCCACGGCCAGCATGGCAATCAGGGCCCCTACGCCTATAATGATGCCCAGCATCGTCAGCAGCGACCGGGTCTTATTGCTGATGATGGAGCTGACCGAGGACGCCAGGTTCTCGGCCACCTCCCGCCAGCTCAGAAAAAAAGTTTTGGGGATATGCAGGCGCTTGAGCTCTTTGGCGGCGGGCGGGGCTTTGCGGACCACGTCCTCTATGATCATGCCGTCCTTGAGCTTTATCACGCGGTCCGCCCAGGCGGCGATATCCGGCTCGTGGGTGACCATCACCACGGTGATGCCGCGCTCGTTGAGCTTGCGGAAGATCTGCATGATCTCGTCGGACTGGGCGGAAGCCAGGTTGCCGGTGGGCTCGTCGGCGAAGATGATCTTGGGGTCGTTGACCAGCGAGCGCGCGATGGCCACGCGCTGCTGCTGCCCGCCGGAAAGCTGGTTGGGCCGGTGGCCGGCGCGGTCGGCGAGGCCGACCTGCTCCAGGTATTTGGCGGCTTCGTGCGGCCTGGCCTTCTCGCCCAGGTAGATCTGCGGCAGGGCCACGTTGGAGGCGGCGGTGATGCGCGGCAGCAGGTTGAACTGCTGGAACACGAAACCCAGGATGCGCGCCCGCAGGTACGACAGCTCCACGTCGTCCAGCTCGGACACTTCGCGGCCGAAGAGCTTGTAGGAGCCGGAGCTGGGGCGGTCCAGCAGGCCCAGGATGTGCATCAGCGTGGACTTGCCGGAGCCGGACGGGCCCATGATGGCCACGAACTCGCCCTCCCTGATGGACAGGTCCACGCCCTTGAGCACCGCGAGCGGCTCGTCGCCCATCTGGTAAATTTTCTTGATGCCTTTGAGTTCTATCATAATATTATCCGGGGCCGCGGCAGGACCGAAAGCCGCCTAGTGGGAGCCGGTGACGCGGCGCTGCTGCCTGTTCAGCGTCGGGCGCTTGGGCATCAGCGGGTTGCTGCCGGAGGAGTCCACCTGCGCGGAATACCCGCCGGCCGCGTAGAACACGGTCTCGCCTGCCTCCAGGCCGGAGGTGATCTCCACCTGCTCGGCCTCGTTCTGGCCCGTCTCCACCACGGAATAAACCGGCTGGCCTTTCTCGAGCTTTTTGATCACCGCGGTACGGCCCTGCGGGTCCGTCACCACGGCCGCGGCGGGGATCAGCAGCACGCCCCGGCGCTCGGAGATCCTGATCTTTATGTTGGCCGTCATCTGCGACCGGAAGAACTCCGGCACGCGCTCGGGGCGCAGCTTTACGGTATAGGTCACCACGTTGCTCTTGGTGGTGCCTTCGTCCAGGATCTTGAAGACCTCGCCGCGCACGCTCTTGTCCGGGTAGGCGTCCAGCACCAGCGTGGCGCGCTGGCCCTTCCTGACTTTGCCGATATCGGCCTCGTCGAGGCTGGCGGAAACGATAAGCTTGTCCGAAATGGCGAACAGCACCGTGCTGGCGCCCACAGTCTGGCCCTGCACGACGTTCTTGAGGATCAGGGTGCCGTCTATGGGCGAAATGACCTTGATCGGCTTGTAGGTCTCCTGCCACTGCCTGTACTGGTCGTCCCCGGCGGCGCGCGCCGCGTCCAGGATGGCCACGCGGTCGGAGGAGCTCATCAGGGCCAGCACCTCGCCGGCCTTTATTTTATCCCCTTCCTCCACCAGGATCTCCTCAATGCGGCCGGAGGAGGAGGGCTGGATCTCCACCCGGTTCAGGGGTTCCACTACGCCGGTGGTGTCCACCACTTCCGACAGGTCGCGCAGCTCGGCCTGCGCGGACAGGTATTTGGGCTTGGCGTCGGCGCCTTTCTTCTTGAAAGCGTACCAGCCGCCGCCGGCCAGCGCGGCGATGACGAGGAGGATGATGATCTTTTTCATATTGTTTTCCCTTATCCTTACTTTTCCATGGTCACGCCGAGCAGCTGCTCCAGGGCCTGTTTGCGGCTGTGGGCCGAGCGGGCGTAGTCCAGCTGGTTCAGGTCGGAGTCCACGAAGTTCTGCTCCACGTTCTCAAGGTCTATAAAGCTGATCTTGCCGGCCATGTACTTTATCTGCGCCTCTTTGTAGCGCTCCTCGTTGGCCGCCAGCAGGGACACGGCCGCCCTGGCGGTCTCGGCCGCGCTCTGGTAGTCGTCGTAGCCGGAGCGCAGCGAGGCGGACAGGGAGATCCTGGCGGCCTTGAAAGTCTCTTCCGCGGCCGTCAGCGCCTTCTTATAGGCGGACAGGTTGTTGAAATAATAGGTGGGGCCGCCGGAGAACAGCGGCACGCTCAGGCTCAGGCCCATGGACCAGCTCTTGTCCTGCGGGAACTCGGTGGCGCCGCTCCAGCCGTAGGAGCCGCTGGCCTTGAGGGACGGGTAGGCATAGTAGCGGGCCGAGCTGGTGCGCTCTTTGGCCGCTTCCAGCGTCTTCCTGGCGGCGACTATGCCGGGCGACTTTTCGAGCGCCGCGGCCACGTCGGTTTCTTCCAGGGTGAAAGCCGGCACGCCGATATCGCCTTTGGCCAGCACGGTTCGCGCGCCTTCCAGGCCTATGGCCTCCAGCAGGGCGCGCTGGGCGGAGAGCAGCTGGCGGGCGGCCTTCTTCACCGAAACTTCGGCGTTGACGGCCAGGGCCTCGGTGTAAAGCGCGTTGCCCTTGGATTCCATGCCGCTTTCGTATTTAAGCCGTATGAGTTTGGCGTTCTCAAGCCTGATGTTATAGATCTTCTTCTGCACTTCGGCCCTTTTCTGGGCGAAAAGCAGGTCGGCGAAGGCGCCGGCCAGGGCCTGCCGGGCGGCAGCCGAGGCGGCCAGGTAATCAGCCTCCGCCTTCTCCCTGGAAATGCGGGCGCTCTTTACGGAGGAGACGGTCCGCAGGTTCAGCAGTTCCTGAGAAGCGGAGACGGAGGCCCCCCAGCGGTTGGCGGGGGAGGAGGCGTCGCTCCCGCTGCGCGACACGGAATGGGAGACGCTGACCTGGGGCAGATAGGAATTCAGCCCGGCCAGGTAATTATACCCGGCCTGCTCCATGGCCGCCCTGGAGGCCTTCACCGAGGGATTGTTGTCCAGCGCCAATTTGCGCGCCTCGTCCCAGGAAAGGGACAGCTCCTGCGCGGCCGCCGGGCCGCAGACCGCCAGCGCCGCCGCCAGGGTAAGGAATAGTTTTTTTATGGTCATAGGTTTGGTCTTACGGCCGCGTTCCTTATAGCAACGCGCCTGGCCCCGGTTTTATTGCATATTTTCTACCGACCGGTAAATTAATTATAGCAAAAGGGCCCGCCCCCATGCCGCGGGCGGGCCCTTTTTGCGGCCTGGCGCCTTATTTCAGCTTTTCCTGGCCGGAGAAGCTGCGCTCCAGTCTGAAACCGGCGAGGATCTCTTTGTCATCGGCGGAGGGAGAGCCCGCCATATGCGCGGCCAGCGCCTCCCCGAGGCCCGGCCCGAGCATGAAACCCTGGCCGCACATGCCTACCGCCAGCACATAACCCTTCAGGGCGGCGGGCAGGTCCACCACCGGGAAACCGTCCGGGGTCATGGGGTAAAGCCCGCGCCAGGTGCGGCGCACCTTCAGGTTGGCCAGGCTGGGCATCAGCGCGATCATGCGCCGGGAGATCTCCGGCAGGAATTCGGAAGTGGAGCGCCTGTCGCCGCCCCAGAGCTGCGGCTGCGGGGTGAGACAGAACACTATCTGCCCTTCCCAGTTCTGGTAGAAATAATAGTTCTTGGATTTGTCGCCGGGACGGATATCCACCACCATCGGTTCGAAGAACCGCTCGGCGGGCTCGGTAATGCCCGCTTCGTGGCAGTCCGGCCTTACCGGCACCTTTACGCCCGCCAGCAGCGAAACCTCCGCCGCCTGCGCGCCGGCCGCGTTGACCACCCACGAAGCGTAATACCGGCCCTGGGGAGTCAGCACGCCTTTCGCCGCGCCGTTCTCCTTGAGTATTTCCTTAACCGGCTCTTTAAAGCGGAATTCCGCCCCCAGCTTCAGGGCGCGCCGGTAAAAAGCGTTGCCGCTGAGCAGGGGGGAAGCGGAGCCGTCGTCCGGCGACCAGGTGCCGCCCCGCAAATCCTTGGCGGCTATGCCCGGCACCAGCGCCCGGACCTTCTCCGGCCCTACCCAGTCGATATTGAGGCCCAGGCCGCGCTGCACTTTGAGCAGGTCCCTCAGCACGGCTTCGTCGTTCTCGGTATACACGGGAAAAAGGTAGCCGCCCTTTATCCAGCCGATATCGTCGCCGTGCTTCTTCTCCCAGGTGGAAAAGATCTCGAGGCTGCGCAGGCAGGCTTTTATCTTGGAGGCGTCGGAATGGGTGGCGCGCACCCCGCCTATGGCGCATTTATTCTGGCCCTGGCCGGGGGAGGCTTCTGCCTCCAGCACCAGGGTTTTCAGCTTGCGCTCCGCCAGCGCCATGGCCAGCGGCGTGCCTATGCTGCCCGCGCCTATGATGATTACGTCGTAATTGTTTTGAGCCATAATATCCTCGTCGGTTAAAACCCGCTCCAGCTGGCTTTTTCGTCGGCCTCGGTGCGGCATTTAACGTTGGAGAAAGCGCCCAGCGGCGCCTCCACGAACAGCGGCCTTCTGGTAAAAGCGGTGACCTCTTTAGGGTCCACGCCCTCGCTGCGGAAAATATTCATAAGCAGCGAGGAGCAGGTCTTGGAGCCGCAGGCGCCCATGCCGGCGCGCGTGACCGCCTTGAGCTGGTTCAGGTCGCGCATGCCGGAACGGATGGCGCGGCGGATCTCGCCCAGGCTGACCCGCTCGCAGCGGCAGATGATGGTTTCGTCGTCGGCCTTAGACAGGTCCGCGGGAAGCTGCTCTCCCGCCTCGGCGGGATAAAGTTTCAGCGAGGCCGCCAGGTCCGCGGTCTCCGGGGAGGCCTTCACTATGACTATCAGCGTGTTCTCGGCCTTGAAGTCCTTCACGTCCAGCACCTCGGCCTCGCCCAGGTCCGCGCCTTCCCAGCCCGTCAGGCGCACCTTGTCGCCTTTTTTCACCAGGCCCCGGCCTATCTCGAAAGGCAGCGCCACGGACGGGTGCTTGGCGTCCTTGCGGTGATCCACGATGGTCACGGCCAGGCCCGGGCAGATCAGCAGGCATTTGAAACAGCCGATGCAGTCCCCGGTGAATTTGGGGGTGTTCATGATGCTGTCCCCGGACAACTTTATGGATTTTTTGGGGCAAACGGTCACGCAGGGGTTGCAGGGGATCTCCTGGCGGCAGTGCAGCACGGGGTAAACCGGCCGGGCGTGGTCTTTGGGCGCGGGAGCCAGCGTGGCGCCGGGCCTGGATTTGAGAACTTCCAGCCGGTCGAACCAGAACTGCGGCACGGGCGCGGCCATCACACCCAGGCTCTTCAGCACTTTGTGCGCGGTGATCTTGCCGCTGAACATCGCGGCGGAAGCCTCGGCGATCTCCTCAGCGTCGCCGCAGATAAAGGCCTCCATGCCGGCCTCCCGGGCCTGCGCGTGGAATTCGTCCACGGAGCTCAGGCCCACGGCGATAAGCAGCGTGTCGGCCTTGAAAGTCCTTTCGGTGCCCGGCAGCGCCTTGAATTTCTCGTCGACGGCCGCGATGGTGACGGTCTCCAGGCCGTCCTTGCCGTCCGCGCGGAGTATCGTATGGCGGGTATAGACCGGCACGCCCAGGCGCTTTATCTTGTCGGCGTGCACCTTGTAGCCGCCGCACTGGCCCATGGCCTCTATCAGGCCCACCACCTGGATGCCGGCCTGGACGGCGTGGTAGGCCGCTATGAGGCCCACGTTGCCGCCGCCCACGATGAACAGCCGTTTGGCCGGCCGTACCAGGTCGCGGTTGACCAGCGTCTGGAAGGCCCCCGCGCCGTACACGCCGGGCAAGGTGTTGCCCGGGAAAGCCAAAGATTTTTCGCGCGCGCCGGTAGCGCTTATCACGGCCTTGGGGCGGATGAGATAATATTTGTCCCCGCGCAGGACCCCCACTTTCCTGTCGGAGAACACGGCCAGGCAGGTGGCGTTGGCCCAGACCCGCACGGAGGGATACTCTTTAAGTTTGTCCTCCAGCTTTCCCGCGATGTCGATGCCGCGGGTCCCGGCGTAGCAGTCCTCCACCGAACCGAAGAATTTATGGGTCTGCAGCACCAGCTTGCCGCCGAAGCTGGCCTTGTCGTCTATGATCAGGGTGTTGACGTTCAGCTGCCCGAGCTCGGCCGCGGCCGCCAGCCCGGAAGGCCCGCCGCCGATGATAAGGGCGTCCACGTCCAGCTCCTCCACGCGCCCGAACTCCTGCACGCAAGCGGTGCCCGGCAGCCTGGCGGTGCCGCGCAGGGTTTCCACTTTCATGCCCGCGCGCACCGGGGTTATACAGGACTTGACCGTCAGCCCGTCCGCTATCACCGAGCACTGCGCGCACTGGCCGTTGGCGCAGAAGATGCCCTGGGGGCTGGAATCTTTTTTATGATGACTGAAGATCTTTATGCCGTTGGCGTAAAGCGCGCTGGAGATGACCTCTCCCTCCAGGGCGGAGCACGGTTTCCCGTCAAAAGTGAAATTAAGGGCCGCGCGCTCTTCGGGCTGCAGCACAGGGTGGTCGGTTATTCTTTCCATGGAGTCCTCGTTCCGCCGGCGCCTTTGCCGGCCGTTTTAATATATTACAATAAAAAAAAAGGGGGGTGGAAACCGCGCGGGCCCCCATTTTGATATAATATCCTCTAATATCAGGAGGGGACTAAAAATGAAAAAAATACTTTTAACTCTGGCGGCCGGCCTCTGCGCCTGCGGCGCGGTCAGCGCGGCCGAGCTCAGCTTCACCGACCAGCTCAACCTGCTGCCCGCCGCGGCGGCCGAAGTGACGATCCCGATGGCGCCCGCCGCGCCCGCCAGGTCTTCGAGCTATGTGCAGGTTAACGGCTACGTCACACTGAGCGGCATGGGCTGGGTGCCCGGCACCACCGGCGGCTTCACCAGCGTGACGCTTACCGGCTGGGCCACTTTCCGGGACAGCTCCGGCAGGATAACCAGCAACAACGCCTATATCAGCGTGCCCGTCTCCATGTGGATCTACCCCAACCAGAGCGTGTTCCAGACCGTCTGGCCCAACGTGTACGCCACTTTCTACCGCAACGGCAGGATAGTGGGCTCCACCAGCATGAGCGGCAGCGTCTCCGTCAACGGCTGGCCCAACAGCAGCACGGTCAGCCTGAACGGCAGCGGCTACCTCAGCGGCTCCATCTACGTGGAAGACGAGGAATAAAAGCGCCCCTGCGCGAAAGGGCGGCTTTAACAGGCCGCCCTTTTTTATTATCATCTCTTTATGCATATCCTTGAAGGAAAGACCCTCTCCGCAGAAATACTGGCCTCCCTGCCGCCGCGCATCGCGGCGGTGAACGGCCGCCTGGGGCGGCCGCCCTCCCTGGCGATAATAAATTATTTCGCCGACTCCCCGTCCGCCGTTTACGTCAAACGCAAAGCGGCGGCCTGTGAAAAGCTGGGGATAACGGTAAAGATCTTCAACCCCGGCCAGCAGGAAGGCTACGGCGCCTTTAAGCAGCTGCTGACCCAGCTGGGGGCGGATCCCGCCTGGGACGCCCTCATGGTGGAACGGCCCCTGCCGGAAGGGTTTGAAACCCTGGAAACCTGGGACGCCATCCCGGCCGCCAAGGACGTGGACGGGCTCTCCTCCCTCAACATGGGGCGCCTTTTCATAGCCAAAAAGTTCTCGGAGATAGAGCGCGGCGGCTACTTTTCGCCCTGCACGGCGCTGGCGGTCGTGCGCCTTATGAAATTCCACGGTCTGAACCCTTCCGGCATGAATATCGCCGTAGCGGGCCGCTCGCCCGTGGTGGGCAAGCCGCTGGCGCATATGCTGACCACGCTGGACGCCACGGTAACGCTGTGCCACACCCGCACCAGGGACACGGCCGCGATCTTCAAGGCCGCAGACCTGGTGGTGACCGCCGTGGGCAAGGCCAAGTGGCTCAAGAAAGAAATGCTGCCCCCGGGCATGACGGTCATAGACGTGGGCACCAATTTCGACGAGCACAACAAGATGTGCGGGGACGCGGATTTCGAAGATATAAAGCAGACCGCGGCCGCGGTTTCGCCGGTGCCGGGCGGGGTGGGGCCGGTAACGCTGGCCTGCCTGATAGAGGCCACGGTAAAAGCCGCGGAGCTCACGCCTAAAACGGCGGCCGAGGGGCAGCCGGGAGAAAAGAAAGGGGGAATAATACTCACATGAAGAACTATCCTAACCTGGTCCTGCCGGCGCTGCTGCTGGCGGCCCTGTGCCTGCCTTCTTTCGCCCAGGAAGAAAGCTCCGAACTGAAAGAGGACACCACCACCGAGGCGCCGGCCAAGCCGGCCGCCAAGCCCGCCGCGAAAAAAGCGCCGGCCAAGAAAAAAGCCAAGAAGAAAAAACCGGCCCCGCCGGTCTCCGAGTACAAGTTCAATTCCGGGGAGAGCGTGCCGGCTTATAAGTTCGACAAGCGGGCCAACCCCATCATAAAAGAGAAGAAAAAGAAAAAACCGGCCAAGAAAGCCGCGGCCGGCAAAAGCGGCCAGGCGCAGCCCGCCGCCAAGCTCAAGACCACCAAGCCGATAGGAGAAGAGGAAGCCCCGGCGGAGACCCAGCAGGCGCAGGGCCAGATGGGAGGGGAATAGTGGCCGACCTCCTGGTCAAACTTTACGACCTCCCCTCCTCCGCCGCGCTGCTGGCGGAACAGCGGGCGCGGGGCGTGGAAATAAAGCGCGCGATCGGCCCCGAAAAACAGGCCGTCGTGGAGTGGGCTGAAAAGAAATTCTCCCGCGCCTGGGCCTCCGAATGCGACGCTGCGCTGTCCGCGCAGCCCGCGACCTGTTTCATAGCGGTAAAAGACAAGCAGCTGGCCGGTTTCGCCTGCTACGACTCCACCTCGAAAGGATTTTTCGGGCCGATAGGCGTAGACGAAGCGGCGCGCGCCGGCGGCCTGGGCAAGGCCCTGCTGGTGCGCACGCTGGAAGCCATGCGCGAAGCCGGCTACGGCTACGCCATAGTGGGTTGGGCCGGGCCGGTGGACTTCTTTAAGAAGGCCGTCGGCGCGGTGGTCATAGAGGGTTCCGAGCCCGGCGTCTACAAGCACATGGTAAAAGCCGCGCCCAGATGAAATTATCCCCGGACTGGCATAAAAGCTTTTTCAAGAACTCCTTCTATAATCCCGCCTCCGCACCGGCCGTAGCCAAAGCCCCCGCCGAAGCCGCCTTCGTCCTTAAACAGCTCAAGCTGAAAAAAGGCTCGGCCCTGCTGGACCTCTGCTGCGGCCCGGGCCGGCACGCCGTGGAATTCGCGAAAAAAGGCCTGGCCGTCACCGGCTATGATTTTTCCGGGGAATACCTGGAAGAGGCCGCGGCGCGGGCGAAGAAAAAAAAGGTCGCCCTGCGGCTGATGCGCGGAGACATGCGCCGGCTGAAGTTCCAAAGCGAGTTCGACGCGGCGGTGAACCTGTTCACCAGTTTCGGCTATTTCCTGAAATTCTCGGACGACCTGAAGACGCTCAAAGGAATAGCGCGCGCCCTTAAGCCGAACGGCCTGTTCCTGATAGACATCGTGCACGGGGATTTTTTGCGCGCGAATTTCCGCGGCCGGGACTGGTACGACATGGGCGACTACTACCACCTGGAGGAACGGACTGACGACGGGGACGGCATTTTCAACACCTGGACCAGGATCCCCAAGCGCGGCGGCGGGATACAAAAGAAAAGTTTCTTCAACCGGCTGTACAACAGGGCGCGCCTGACGGCCGCGCTCAGGAAAGCGGGCCTTGAACCGGTGAAGTTCCGCGGTGATTTTAAAGGCCGCCCCCTTTCCGCCAGGAGCATCCGCATGATCTGCCTGGCGCGCAAAGCCTGACCTGCGCGTAAAACAAAAAACCCCGCGTTCCTCCACGGAGCGCGGGGTTTTCTTTTTGCGGCCTTATTTCAGTTCGAAGGTCTCCATGCTGCTGGCTTCGGCGCCCGAAGACAGCGGGCCGGAGCGGAAGAACCTGAGCGTGACGATATACTTGCCCGGCTTGGGCGCGTCCATCAGCTTGAGCTCGTACGTGCCGGCCACGTCGAAAGCGGCGGTCACGTTGAACTTTACGAAGGAGCCCAGGAGCTGGTCCACGGGCATATTCGGGCCGATCGCCGGGATATTCATCCCGTCGGCGGTGATGGTGATCTTCTCGCCCCTGAAGTAGTCGGCGCGGTTGTCCTTCAGGGTAAGGCGCACGTCGCCGCTGGTGGTGATGCCGGCGAAGGTCATCTCCAGCTCTTTGCCGTCCGGCTGCGCCGGTTTCTTGGCGCCAGGCGTGAGCGTAAGGATGGTAACGCGCCTGAACAGGCCGTCGTCGTTCCTGGAGGCCACGCTGTAGTCGTAGAGCATGCCGGAGATGTTTGCCTCTACCTGCTTGGGGCTGCGCAGGCAGACTTCCAGCCTTTCGGTCTCCCAGGGCTCAAGCTTGCGGGAACCGATGTTCACGGTCACCTTGCGCTTGTGGTAGTTGCTGACGGGCCGGCAGTGCTGCGGGCCGCCGTAATTCCACGACTGGCACTCGTCGCCGTACTCTTCCAGGATCATTTCTTCCGTAACACTGAGCGGGCTCTGCGCGTTGAAGGACAGCGTGCGGCAGCTTTCCCTGTAGCCGCCGAAGTTGTAATGCGACGGGGGCGGGTTATAAGGCTGCGGAGGAGGCAGCGGGTGATTGGGATACTGCGGATACCCGGGCTGCTGGGGGTAACCGGGGTGGTGAGGCTGCGGGGGCGGCGGAGGCGGCGGCTGGTGCCCGGGATTATGCGGGATGGGCGGCTGGCCCGGATGATGGGGCTGGCCGGGCTGCTGATGCCCCGGGTTCTGCGGGTAGACCGGGTGCTGCGGCGGCTGCGGACCGGGGTGGTGATTGTTGCCGGCCAGGTCCGACACGATGTCCAGGACGTCGATAAAGTTATCAAGCCCGCCGGCTTTTGAGCCGTCGTAATTGACCTCTGCCGCGCGCGCAGCGGCGGAAACGGACATCGCCGCGGCGAAAACCAACAAGATATGCTTTTTCATCGTACTATTCCCTCCCTATACTCTCATATAGGTAAATCTTATTTAAATAACTCCTACCTCCTATAGAGGCTATAGACCCAGCCCGGCCCGGTATTAAGGCCCAAGGCAAATTAGGCCTTTAGTGAAATAAGAAGAACTTTTAGGATAGCGCCGCGGATAGAGCGAAATGGCGCATGGTGGCCGCATCCTCATGATGTTCGGTCGGGGGCGGTCAGGGGGACCGGAACGCAAAACACGCTCGGCCACACCGTGGCCTCGCTCGGTATTCGCCCGCCGCGCTTATGCAAGCGGCGGGCTCAACGACGGTTTTGCTAACCCGGTCCCCCCGCCCACCCCCTCCGGGTTAGTAAGGCAACAATGGTCCTTTCTGTTACGATCCCCAAAATAATCGGCGCGTGTTAAACCGGAGGGGACGACCGGGGGGATACCCCTGAGCACCCGTTGCGGAAAGGGGGCCCCGCCATAAATTCCCTAGGCGGGGGGAAACCGACGCAAGGGTTTCCTCGGTCCGGGTGAGCAGGGGTATCCCCCCGGTCGGCCCCGAACTAGCATCCCGCGGCCAACCAACCACCGGCCTGTTTCTCTCCCCGGGAAACAGGGAGGCAGCGAGGCAGGGGGGCGGATCAGGCGGCGAGTTCGAACATTTTTTCTATGGAGATCTTGGCGCGCGCGGCGATATCGGCGGGCACCGTAACTTCTTCGGGGGCGGGGTCCTGCAGCAGCGCCAGCACGCTTTCGAGGGTAATGGACTTCATGTAGGGGCAAAGCCGGCACATGGCGATAAAATTCTTGTTCGGGAACTTCAGGCGGGCCAGCTCGCCGAACCCGCACTCGGTCACCAGCAGGTAAGCCGCCGCGTCGGTGTTCTCCACGTAGCGCATCATATCGCCGGTGCCGCCCATGAAATCCACCTCGGCGATCAGCTCGGACGGGCACTCCGCGTGAGCCAGCGCCACCAGCCCCGGGTAGTTCTTCCGGTAAACCTTTATCAGTTCAGGGTCGAAGCGCTCATGCACCACGCAGGTCCCGTTCCAAAGGATGATGTCCTCGCCCGGGGTCTTGCCCAGCGTTTTGGCCAGGTTCGCGCCCATGAAGCGGTCCGGGATAAAGATCAACCTCTCGTGCTTTTCGTACATCCGGCGCAGGATCTTCTCCGCGTTCGCGCTGGTCACGATGCAGTCCGACTCGGCCTTTACCTCGGCGGACGTGTTGATATAGGTGATGACCGGCAGGCCGGGGTGCTCAGCTTTCAGCTTGCGCACGTCCGCGCCGGTGACGGCCTCGCTCAGCGAGCAGCCCGCGTTCTTCGAAGGCACGTACACTTTTTTTGAGGGATTAAGGATCTTGGCCGTCTCCGCCATGAAATGCACGCCGCAGAAAACGATGACGTCCGCTGCGGTCTTGCGGCAGTCGTCCGCCAGTTTATACGAGTCGCCGACCAGGTCGCCTATCCCCAGGATAATGTCGGGCGTCTGGTAGACATGGGCGCAGACCACGGCGTTCTTCGCTTTTTTAAGGCGGTTGATCTCGAGCGTGAGCCCGGCCAGGCGCGGCAGGTCGCTCTCCACGCAGCGCCGGTGGAGGCCGAGCGTTGTCAGCCGTTTAATTTCTTCGTTCAAAGCGGCGTTCATCAGCCTTTCAGCGTCCATTTGCCCAGGATGTCGGGGTGGTTGGAGAAGATCCCGTCCACGCCTATCTCTTTCATGCGCAGCGCGTCCTTTTTGGCGTTGACGGTATAAATGCAGACGCGGAAGCCGGCCTTCCTTATCCTGCCGACGTTGAGTTTAAACGCCAGGCGCAGCGCCATGTGGAAATTGACCGCGCCCACCGCCTTCGCCTTTTTAATGGCCGGCAGCAGCAGCATGGCGCTCAGACCGTGCCCCAGGTAGGCCAGTTTAAGCTCCGGGGACAGCTCGCGAAAGCGCTTCAGCGTGCCGTGGTCGAAGCTGGAAACCACCGTTTTCTCGAAAAGCCCGGGCTTGCTCCTGAGGAAGGCCAGCAGCTTCTCCTCTATGCCGGGATAGACGTTGTTGTCGTTCTTGACCTCGAAATTAAGCCAGGCGGCCGGCGGCTCGATGATAGACATCACCTCTTCAAGGCGGGGCACGCACTGGAAAGCGGGATCGCGCTTGAAATGGGCCGCCACGTTGATCTTTTTAAGCTCGGCGTAGGTCAGGTCCCTTATAAAGACGTCCTTGCCGGCGGTGCGCTTCAGGTCGAAGTCGTGGTGGACCACCAGCAGACCGTCCTTGGTCTGGTGCACGTCGAATTCAAAGTCGCGCGAGCCCATTTCCACGGCTAAAGCGAAGGCTTTCAGCGTGTTTTCGGGAGCGTAGGCGGAAGCGCCGCGGTGAGAGATTATTTTCATATAGGTTAACCCGGCCGCGCCGGTCAGCGGACGAACAGTTTTTTTATCTCCGAAAAATATTCGTCCGAATATTCGAAGCCCGTCATTTTATCCCGCTCGGACCCGGGCCCGTGGAAATCCGTGCCCGCGGTCACGAAAAGCCCGTGCCGCCCGGCCAGGCTCACGAATTCGCGCGTGGCCGCGTTCGTATGGGCCGGGTAAAAAGCCTCGATGCCGTCCAGGCCGGCCTCTTTCCAGGCCGGCAGGTCCATCACCTTGGCCACCACGCCGGGATGGGCCAGCACGGCCTTGCCGCCGGCCTCTTTGACCGCGCGGATGGCGTCTTCCACCGTGGGACCGTTGGGCAGCACATAGGCCGGGGCCCCGGGGGCGAGGTAGCGTTTGAAAGCCTGGCTGCGGCTGGAAACTATTTTGCGGGCCCGCAGCGCGTCGGCCACGTGCGGCCTGCCCACGGTCCTGTCGGCGGGGACGGGCAGGTCCTCAAAAGCTAGCTCCACGCCCAGTCCCCTGAGGAGTTCCAGTATTTTCTTTATCCTGGTGACGCGCCTGGAGCGGAAATCGGCGAGCCGCGCGGCAAAAACCGGGTCGGCCGGGTCTATGCCGTAGCCGAGGATATGCAGGCTTTCGTGCAGGCCGGTGCTGAGCTCCACGCCGTAGCAATAGCTTATGCCGGCCTCTTTCAGGGCCGGTTCCATTTCCGCCCAGCCGCCCGTCATGTCATGGTCGGTCAGGGAAAAATATTTGATGCCGGCGCGCGCGGCCTCGCGGGCCAGCGCCCCGGGCGACAGCGTGCCGTCGGAATAGATGGAATGGTTATGGAGATTTATCAAAGCCATCGGGAACGGTTCCCCTTACCCGGCAAGTTCTCCGGGAGCGGGACCGGCCTGGAAGCCGGGGGGCCGCGCCTGGTCCGCGCGGGAAGCCCGCCGACGGGCCCCGGCGGTCAGCCTACGGCTATTTCTTTAACTTCGGGAACCTCTTCCTTTATCATGCGCTCGACCACGTGCTTGAGCGTCTGCGTGGCGTGCGGGCAGCAGCCGCAGGCACCGGTAAGCCGCACCGTGACCACGCCCTTCTTCTCGTCCACGCTCACCAGCTCTACGGAGCCTCCGTCAGCGGCCAGCATGGGCTTGATCTTCTCTATAACTTTGGCAACTTTATCTTTCATGATGTGCACCTCTGATTAAATTATACCATGCCGCCGGCGGCGCGCGCCCGCCCGCGAAAACTTGGCGCTTAAATCCCTGCCGCGCGAAATAGTAGAATCTTTTTATGCTCAAAGAGGCCAGGAACGTGCACCAGACGGCAGGCCAGCCGCGCCGCCGCTGGTTCGACGACGAATATTTCGACCTGATAGTCTGGTTCGACAAGGACGATTCCGTCTGGGGCTTCCAGCTCTGCTACGACCGCGAGCGCAAGCCACGGGCGCTGACCTGGACCAGGCAGTACGGCTACAAGCACACCGGCATAGACGACGGGGAGCGCCTGTCGGGCGCCTCCAAATCCTCGCCGGTGCTGGTGGCGGACGGGCTGTTCGACGCGCCCTCCATAGGCGAGAAATTCCAGAAGGACGCGGGAGAGCTGCCGCCGGAGATAGCCGCCTTCGTCACGGCCAAGGTGCTCGCTTTTAAACTTTAATGCCTGATAATTTCAAACCCGAAATGGGCGCCGGCGACCTCGGCTTTACCGACCTGTTCGGCGGCAAGCGCGTGCCGAAGACCCACCGCGCGATAAAACTGAACGCCCTGATCGACGATCTGGTCGCGCTGCTCGGCCTGCTCAAAACGGGGCTGAAAGGCCGCGCCGAAAAAGAAGAGATAACTTCGGCCCAGCGGGGGCTGATGCGCGCTTCGGGCATAATCGCCGGCCTGCGCGCCGGCCTGCAGGAGGAAACGGCGGCGCTGGAAAGCCTGATAGAGCGGCGCGCCGCCGGGGTCAAAGCCCCCAAAAAATTCGTGCTGCCCGGCGCCAATGAAACCGAGGCGCTGGCCCACCTGGCGCGGGCCAAAACCCGCGTATGCGAGATCCTGGCCTGGGAGATAAAAGCCAAAGCCCCGGCGGTATACCTCAACCGCCTTTCCGACTATCTTTTCCTGACGGCCTTAAAGAGCGCCCGCAAATAGCGGCTCCCCCTACAATGACCTCACAAAACGGCAAAACGCAGGCGGCGGTTCCGGAGCTGCAGGCCATAGGCGTGCTGGAATCCTGCTTCCGGGAGAAATTCGGCACGCCGCGCCAGCCGCACCTGGTCCCGGGCTCCTCGGCCAGGCTGCGCGTGTATTCGCGCTTTGCGCCCGCGCACTCGCTGGCCGGCCTGTCGGAATTCAGCCACGTCTGGCTCATCTCCTGGTTCCACCTGAACACCAATAAGTCCTTCCACCCCAAGATCCATCCGCCGCGGCTCAAGGGCGGCAAGATCGGGGTTTTCGCCTCGCGCTCGCCCCACCGCCCCAACCCGCTGGGACTTTCGCTGGCGAAACTGGAAAAGGTGGAGGGGGATACCCTGTACCTTTCCGGGATCGACCTGATAGACGGCACGCCTATCCTGGACATAAAGCCCTACCTCCACTTCAGCGACGCCGCCGCGGCGCCTTCGGCCGGCTGGATCCCCGCCAACGCTTTTCCCGAACTGAGCGTGGACTTCACGCCGCGCGCGCTCAAAGACATAGCGGCGGCCAACCCCGCCGACGGGCCGGACCTGCGCGGCCTGATAGCAGACACCCTCCGGCACGACCCGCGCAACATGCGCGACGCCACCCAGATGAAGGACGGCGCGGACCTGGAATTCTTCCTGTGCGCCCGGGAAGTGCACTTTACCGTGACCGGCGGCGCGGCCCTGGTGTCGCGCGTGGAGCTAGCCGGAAAATTCGAAAAGAAAAACCGCCGGGAAAAACCGAAGGCCCGCAAAGAAAACAAGGAGAATCATGTTCAGTAAACTCATCTCAACAAGCTGCTCAAGGAATTTGTTCAGGGCCCTCGTTCTCGCCGCGGCCCTGCTGCCGCTGACCGCCGCTACGGACAAAGGCTACCGCTACATCCTTACCGGCAATCCTGACGACGCCAAGGTGTCGCCGCAGGGCGGCTTCCTCCTGGAGGGCGGCGCCGCCGACCCCGAAGCCGCGATCCGCTGGATGATAAAACAGTCCCGCGGGGGGGATTTCCTGGTGCTGCGGGCCTCGGAAGAGGACGACATGCACGTTTCGGTGCCGGCGCTCGGCAAGGTGGACTCGGTAGAGACTTTTATTTTCGACTCCAGCGGGCCCGCCTACAGCCCCTTCGTCATAGAGAAGATAGACCAGGCCGACGCGATCTTCTTCGCCGGGGGCGACCAGTCGGAATACGTCCGGTTCTGGAAGAACACGCCCGTGCAGGCCGCGGTCAACCGGGCCATAAAGCGCGGCGTCCCGGTGGGCGGCATCAGCGCCGGCCTGGCCATCCTGGGCCAGTTCCAGTTCGAGTCGATGGGGGAATACGTCACGCCGGATTACGCCCTGAAGGATTCCTACAGTTCCGGGATAACTCTGGGGCGGGATTTTCTCGAGATCTCCCCTCTTAAAGGCATCATTACCGACACCCATTTCTCCCAGCGAAACCGCCTGGGGCGCCTGATGGTCTTTATGGCCCGGCTGCTCCAGGACGGCTGGACCAGCGATGCCAAAGGCATAGGCGTGGACGAAGAAACGGCCGTCATAGTGGACAACTACGGCGCCGCGCGGGTTACCGGCAAGAACGACGCGGTGTTCGTAAGGCTGCTGCAAAAGCCCCTGGTCTGCCGCCCCGGCGAACCGCTGACCGCCGAAGCCTTCGAAGTGGTGAACGTGTCGGACGGGCAGGAGTTCGATATCAAGACCTGGAAAGGCGGCGGGCGCCGGAGCCGGGTGGACGTGGTGAACGGCGTGCTTAAGACAATGAACTGAGTCTCCGGCCGCGCCAAAAAAAACCGCCCTCCGAAGAAGGGCGGTTTTTATTTCCAATCCTTAAACGCTACATTCTTTCGGGGGCGGAGACGCCCAGCAGGCCGAGGCCGCGGGCTATCACCGACTGGACCTGCTTCAGCAGGAAAAGCCGGTAGGCGGAGGTTTCCCTGTTCTGCGGGTCCAGCACCTTGTTCCTGTCGTAGAAGGAATGGAAGTTCGCCGCCAGTTCCGTCAGGTAAGTGGTGAGGTGGTGGGGCGAAGAATCCCGCACGCAGTCCAGCAGGGCCTTTTCCAGCCACAGCAGCTTCATCATCAGCCCGCGTTCGTCGGCGTTGATGACGATCTTTGCCTGGTCGAAGCCGGCCGCCGCGTCCACGCCTTTTTCTGAAGCGTTCGAGAAGATGGACGCGATGCGGGCGTGCACGTACTGCACGTAGAACACCGGGTTGTCGTTGCTCTTCTTCTTGGCCAGCTCCACGTCGAAGGTCAGGTGGGTGTGCGGGCCGCGGGAAGCGAAGAAGAACCGGCAGGCGTCCGTCCCGACGTCGTCCACCAGTTCCTTGAGCGCGATAAAGTCCCCGGCGCGCTTGGACATCTTAATTATTTCTTCGCCGCGCAGCAGCGCCACCTGCTGGTGGATGATGACTTTAAAGCTGCCTTTATCGCGGCCGAGCGCCTCGACCGCGGCTTCCATCCTGGGCACGTGGCCATGATGGTCCGCGCCCCAGATATCGATTACCCTGCTAAAGCCCCTGTCGAACTTGTCGAGATGATAGGCGATATCGTTAAGGAAATAGGTGTTGCGGCCGTCCGACTTCACCAGCACCCTGTCCTTGTCGTCGGACTCCAGGACGGTGGAAGTGCCCAGCCACACGGCGCCCTCTTTCTCGTAGACCATCCCGCGCTCTTTAAGGGCGGCCAGGGTCCTCGCGGGCGCGCCGGCGGCGTGCAGCTCGGACTCCATGAACCAGCGGTTGAATTCCACGCCGAAAGCCTTCATATCGGCCTTGTGCAGTTCGAGCATCCCGGCTATTGCGTGCTCCGCGAACTGCGCGTTGGTCCAGCCGGCGGCCTCTTTAGGCAGAGCTGCCGCCATTTCTTTCAGGTAGGCGCCCTGGTAGCCCTTCTCCGGAGGCTCCTGCCCTTCATAGCGGGCCTTCAGCGACTGGCCCAGCAGCTCTATCTGGTTGCCGACGTTATTCACGTAAAATTCCGTAGCGACTTCCGCGCCCAGGGCCCTGTAAATGCGCGCAAGACTGTCGCCCAGCGTTGCCCCGCGGCCGCTGGCCAGGTGCATGGGGCCGGTCGGGTTGGCGGAGACGAACTCCAGGTTGATCTTTTCCGCTTTATATTCGGGCCGCTCGAAACAATCCGGCCTTTCCAGTTCCTTCAAAGCTTCGAACAAAAAAGCGTCCTTGAATTTCACGTTCACGAAACCGGGCGGCACGGCCTTGGCGTCGCAATCCGCCGCCAGCGCTGCCGCCAGCTCCTCCGCTATCTTCAGCGGCGGTTTTTTGAGCAGCTTGGCGCCGGCTATGGGCCAGGCTACGGAGGCGTCGGCGTCTATATGGGGGGGAGGCGCGGCCAGGTGGAAAGCGGACAAGGCCTCTTCCCCCAGGGAAAAGGCCGAGGCCGCGCGGCTTTTAAGGCCGGCTTCTAGGACTGAGAGTTTCATTTCTTCCTGGCGTTCTTCTTTGAGGTCTTCACGGCGGCCGGCCGGGCTTTTTTCGCGGCGGCCTTTTTAACGGGCCGGGCTTTCGCGGTTATCTTTTTTTTAGCGGGCGCTTTTTTGACGGGCGCTTTTTTGGCCGGCTTCGCTTTCTTGGCGGCGGGCTTGGCTTTCCTGGCGGCGGGTTTAACTTTTTTCACCGCTGTTTTCTTGACCGCCGCTTTTTTGACGGCGGGCTTCTTCGCGGCCTTCGCCGGCTTGGCGGCGGCGGGCGCCTTAGGCGCGGCGGCCCGGGCCGGGGCGGCGGCCGCGGCCCTGGGTTCGGGTTTCTCTTCCCACTGCACGGGCTTGTAATCCGCGTAAACCTTGGTTATGGAATAGAATTCTTCGGCCTTGGTGTCGTAAATGTGCACCAGCACGCCGCCGTAATCCAGCACCTTCCAGTTCTTGGAGCGCATGCCGTCCCGGTGCAGGCAGTAGACGCCTTCATGCTTGAGCTGCACCTGCACTTCCTCTTCCACCGCGTCGAGCTGCGGGCCGGATTCCACGGCCATCAGCACGGCGTAGTCGGCCAGCGGCGACTTGCCGGCCAGGTCGTAGATCACTACCGGCTCGGCTTTCTTGGAGTCTCCGGCCTTGGCGGCCATTATGGCGATGTTCTTAAAAGCGTTCTTGTTGATGGTCATATTGTGTTCTTTGTCTTCCTCAATTTCTCCAGCATCTCCGACTCCGCCTGGTGCTCTATATTCATCATCGCGGAGCCGAGTATGGAGGATATTGTATTAAATATGGTGGCGAGGTTGTTCTTCTCCACCGGCGAAAGCCCGGCGGATTTTTCGAACAGCGCGCAGCCGAGCGGCCGCCCCTGGGCGGCGCAGGCCATCAGGTAGGTCCTGTCGTCCAGCCAGGCGCTGTCCACAGGGGCCGGGAGGGCCGGCATTTCCTTGCGGAAGGTTTCCCGGGCGTAAGCCTGCTCGTATTCCGCGTTGAACTTGTTGTAGACGTAGGCCTTGATGTTCCAGGAACCCTCCAGGAAGATCCGGACCTCTTCCATTACCGAGGAGAGGAAATCGCCGGGAGACCGGTGGGGCGTCAGCAGCAGGCGGCTCATGTCGAACAGCATGGTCAGTTCGCTGGAGGTGTGCTGCAGGCGGCGGAAGACGGTGCGCAGGATCTCGCTGAAGATGCTGATGCCGGTTTCCGGGTGCTCTTTTACGAAGGAGAAGAATTCCTGCCTGCCCACCTCGTAAACCTGGGTGTCGCGCGCGGCCCTGGATTGCGCGAAGCGGACCTGGTTGTCCAGCACGGCCATCTCGCCGAAAAAGTCGCCCTCCAGCAGGCTGGCCAGCGTCTTGAACTCGCGCCCCTGCTCGTCCAGGCCCTTTTCTATGACCACCTCGCCTTCCGCTATTATGTAGAGGGTGCTGCCGGCGCTTTTCTCCCTGAAGATCACGTCCCCGGCCTTGTACGCGGTTTTTTTAAAGTAACCGGCGAACTCGGCCAGCATGGCGTCCGAAAGATTGCGGAAAAGAGCGGTCCCCTTGAGCTTTTCTATATCAGGCATGTTTCCCCCTTATCAACCGGCTTTGCCGCACAAGGTCTTGAAGTTGGCCTGGTCGTGCGCCTTGGCCGTAGCCACGTCCAGGGCCACATGCCCCTGCAGCACCAGGTTGGCCAGCGCCTTGTCCATGGAGAGCATGCCGAACTTGGCCCCGGTCTCGATGGCGCTGTAGATCATGTGCGTCTTGCCCTCGCGGATCAGGTTCTGGATGGCGGGCGTCATCACCATGATCTCGCGGGCGGCCACGCGGCCCTTGCCGTCCTTGCGGGGCAGCAGGATCTGCGATACCACGCCCTGCAGCGAGGCGGCCAGCTGCACGCGCACCTGCGTCTGCTGGTGCGGGGGGAACACGTCGATGATGCGGTCCACCGTGGAGGGGGCGTCCTGCGTGTGCAGGGTGGCGAAAGTCAGGTGGCCGGTTTCGGCCGCCGTGATGGTCAGCTGGATGGTTTCCAGGTCGCGCATTTCTCCGACCAGGATAACGTTGGGGTCCTGCCGCAGCGCGCCGCGCAGCGCGTTGTTGAAGCTGCGGGTATGCTGGCCGACCTCGCGCTGGCGCACCACGCAGTTCTGGGCCTCGTAGGTGAACTCGATGGGGTCCTCGACCGTAAGGATGTGTTTCTTGGCCTTTATATTTATCTGGTTGATCAGCGCCGCCAGCGTGGTGGACTTGCCCGAGCCCGTCGGACCGGTGACCAGCACCAGGCCCTTGGGGATAGTGGAAAAAGCGACTATGGCGGGCGGCAGCCCCAGCTCTTCAGGGGTGGGGATCTTGGACGGGATCACGCGCATAACGGCTTCCATGCCGTTGCGGGCCACGAGCGCGTTCAGGCGGAACCGGGACACGCCGGTGATGGCGAAGGAGCAGTCCAGCTCCCAGTCCTTTTCGAACTTCGCGCGCTGCTCGTCGTAGAGCGCCGAATAGATCAGGGTCTTGGTCTGCTCGGCCGTCAGCGGGGCCGTGCCCTCCACCACCGGGATGATCTCGCCGTTAAGGCGCATCATCGGCGGTTTGTTCACGCAGATGTGGATGTCGCTGGAGCCGCGCTGTACCGCGGTCCTGAGAATAGTAACCATGTCCATAGTCCCCTCCGATTCCCGCTAAACTTAAATTCTTTGGCCCAGCCGCCTACCTGCCGAGGCTGTCCTCGTCGAAATCCTCGCCGAGGATCACGGCCGCGCCGGCGACGCTCTTCTGAGAGGGCCGTACCCGCACCTCCAGCGCGTCCAGGCCGAGCGCCGAGCGCAGCCGCAGGGCCGCCGAGGTATCCCGCGAGAAACCCAGGATCCGCGTATGTTTTTCCAGCTTGTGGTACGAGGCGGCCGTTATCACGTCGAAGCCCAGGCCGCGCAGGCGCCTGGCGGCCAGGGCGGCCAGGTCTTTCCTGCCGGAAGCGTTAAAGATCTCCACGCGCGGCGCGGGCCCGGCCTCCACGCCGGCCGGGGCCTCCGCCCCGCGGGCCTGCCGGGAGAGCTCGGTGAGAAAAAAGTTGGAGGAGCCCAGCCCCGAGAAATCCGAAAAAAGGCAAAAGAGGTCGAAAGAGGAGAGGTCGGTAGTTCCGGAGGCCCGCAAGCCGCCGGCCCAGACCGCGGCGTCAAAAAACCGGGCGGGTTCGGCCCTCCAGCCGTTCAGCGCCCCCCAGAGAACTTCCAGGTCGGGGGCGGAAGAGACCGCGATATGAAAAACTTCGGCCTGGGAGGTAGCGCCGCCGGCCAGGGCGAAAAGGTCCAGCGCCCGCTGGGAGCGAAGCGCGCCCGGGCGGGGCTTCGGGTGGCTGACGGTAAAGGCGTTGACCGCGCCCGGGCCGGGGCGGTAGACCAGCAGGGCGGACGCCCTTTCGCCCAGCACGGCGATATTTACATCGCGCCCGGCCATCAGCGCGCGGGAAACGGGGAAGAGGTATTGGGCGGCGGCCAGCGCCAGCGCGGCGGCCACGCCCGCGGCCAGCATCAGCCTTTCTTTTTTTCCTGAAGACTGTTCCATAAAGATACGCTCAGCGGATGCACCCAGCCACCGCCGGAAAACGCATAGGTAAGTTTAACATAATTGGCCGCGCGGAAAGCCGCGTCGAAATCCCTGAAAGCCAGCTTCCGCACCAGCTTTGCTTCAGGGAAATCACGCCCTGCGGCGGCCAGGTCGCTGACGTAGATCAGGCGGGCGAGCGGCCCCATGCCGGGGGCCCCGGTGGCGTGCAGTTCTATGGCCTCTGCGATCTCGGCGTCCCGGAGGCCGAACAGCCGCCTGGCCCGCGCGGCTCCCGCCCAGGCGTGCAGCAGGACGGGGGCTTCCTTCAGCATGGTCCCGAGGAAAGGCGCGCGGCGGCACCTGGTCCGGGCGTATTTTTTCAGCGCGGTAAAAGACAGGTCCCGGGCGCAATCGTGGACCAGGCCGGCCGCTGCGGCTTTCTGCGCCGGTATGCCCAGCAGCGGGGCCAGCTCGACGGCCAGGGCGGCTGTCTCGACGGAATGGCGGAATCGGGCGGGGGTAAGTATTTTTTCAAGCACCGCGCGCTCGCGGGCGAAGTAAAGGCCGCGCGCGCGGCCGCGCGCGAACACCGCGCCGTGCAGTTCCGGGGGGCGCCGGCCGAGGAATAGGGCGCCGCGCAGGTCGCTGGAAGCGGCCCGCGGAAACCGCCCGGCCAGCGGTGTAAAGGGCACGCCGCGGGCGGCGGCCAGGGAATAGCCGGGGCGCAGGCCGGCCAGCAGCCGCGCGCTTTTCAGCACGGACCGCCAGCGCCGCCACTCTTTAAAACCGCCCAGACAATCCGAGCCCAGCAGGAAAAAAAGCGGGGAGCCGGGGTGCAGCTTCCTGAAATGCTCCACCGTCTCGTAAGTATAGACCACGCGCTTGAGCCCGGCCTCGAAAGAGCTGATCTTAACGTCGGGACGGTTCAGCCCGGCCGCCGCCAGGGCGGCTTGCAGCATGGCGCGCCGCTCGGCGAAGGGCACGGGCCGGAAATCCTTGAAAGGGGTATGAAAACCCGGCACGAAATAAAGCGTTTGCGGCTTCAGCTGGCGCAGCGCGGCGGCCGCCAGCGCGAGGTGGCCGCGGTGCGGCGGGTCGAAACTGCCCCCGTAAATTATTATCGGTTTTTTTCCAGCCGTCATATTTAAGGACCGGCGCCGCCGGTTCCGTAGCCTATTTTAGTATAATATACTCCAATTAACAGACAGAAAATCACTATGGCAAAAAAACGAGACAACTGCATAATCCTGCTGCTGGACGCCCCGGAACCGGAAAAGATCAGCCAGGAACTCAAAACCGCTTTCGGCCCCGAGAGGGCCGCGCACGTCAACAGCGACCTGCTTCTGAACATTTACAAGATGGCCAAGGCTTTCCCCGACGCCATCCTTATCCTCTCTTACGAGAAGACGGTGCACCACCCCGACCTGACCTGGCTGGACCCCGAAGACCCCGGCTTCCTCGAGGTGAAGAACCGCTCGCTGGAAGACCGCATGCAGGACGCCTTCCGCCTGGCCTTTTTTACGGGCGCGAAAAAAGCGCTGCTGCTCAGCCATCTTTCCCCTGAACTTAAAAAGGACTGGCTGTACCAGGCTTTCGACTCCGAAAGCGGCAAGACCGTGGTGGTCGGCCCCAACCAGGAAGGCTCCCTTTACCTGCTCGGGCTGACGCAGCAGAACATGAAACTGCTTGAAACGCCCGGCTTCTCGCACGGCAAAAGCGCCGAAACCATGGCCGAGCGCGTAAAGAAGAACAAGCTTTCCGTCTTTAACACCCCCGAGACGTACGCGGTGACCGGCGAAGAGGCTTTGCGCAAGTGGATGGAGAGCCGCGAGGTTCTGCCCCCGCTCTTCCACGCCGCGGACCCGCTGCCGCCGCAGCAGCCGGAAGCCCCCCAGGCGCAGGAGCACAAGAAGCATCACAAGCGCCACGGCAAGAACGGTCAGGAACCGCTTATTCCCCCGACCCCGGAGAAACCGCCCCTTTAAAGGGCTGCCCGGCCCGGGGAAAAGCAGACATAAAAAAGACGCCGACGCCGGCGCTTTTTTTATTTGACTTGGCCGCCTTAAATGTATAATATATAGATATCCTATTAGATAGTTAACACACGGCCTGTTTATTTATATTTTTGCAACATTTTTTCCCTTAAAACCCGGGGTTTCCATAGGGATTAAAAAAGTTATTAACAGGAAAAACGATTAAAAAACAAGCACTATTCAGGTATTAGGAAAAACTATTAACAGTTGTGGATAACTTGTGGATAACTTAACCGATATCAAGGAAGTATGGCAGGAAGTGATCAAAAAACTCGGCCTCGAGATAGGCGCCGAGTCTATTGACCTGTGGGTGCGCCCCATTAAGGTTATCCTCGTGGAAGGGGATACCCTTAAGCTGGAAGTGCCGGACTCCATCATCTACAATACGGTGAAGCAGCGCTACGAGGAGAAGATCGTCGCCCTTATAGCCTCGCTGACCGGCAAAGAGCTGAAGATAAATTATTCTATGTCGCTGGCCCCCTCCGAGGCGCCGCCCCCGCCCAAACCGGCGCCCGTGGTCCAGGGCCCCCTGCCGGCCAATTATTTTTCGTTCAACCCGAATTACACTTTTGAAAGCTTCATCATGGGCACCTCCAACCGCTTCGCCCACGCTTCGGCGGAAGGCGTAGCCAAGACCCCGGGGCAGACCAACCCTTTCTTCATCTACAGCGCGCCCGGCCTGGGCAAGACGCACCTGCTGCACGCCATAGCCCACGGCATCTTCAAGAACAACTCCAACGCGAAGATCCTCTATACCGCCAGCGAGAATTTCGTCAACGAATACATCGACGCGGTGCGCAGCCAGGCCACCGAGCAGTTCCGCAGCAAGTACAGGAAACTCGACTGCCTGCTGCTGGACGACATCCAGTTCCTGGTGGACAAGGAACGCAGCGAAGAGGAATTCTTCTACACCTTTAATTCCCTGTTCGAGTCCAAGAAGCAGATCGTGGTCACCTCGGACCGCCCGCCCCGCGAGCTGGCCCTGGGGCAGCGCCTGATCTCCCGCTTCCTGTCGGGCGTGGTGGCCGACATCAAGATCCCCGATTTCGAGACCCGCGTGGCCATCCTGCGCCAGAAGCGCGACCAGCATAAATACGAGATCCCGGACGACGTGGTCACTTTCATCGCCGAGAACGTTAAAAAGAGCATCAGGGAGCTGGAAGGCTGCCTGATCACGGTGGGAAACTTCTGTTCCAATATGAAGATCCAGCCGTCCATAGACGCGGTCAAGGAAATAATCAAGGACCACATCAGCGACCCGGAACACGAGGACAAGAAAGTGACCGTGGAACTGATCAAGAACGTGGTCTCCGACAAATACAACATAGAGCTGAAGGACTTCAACACCAAGAAGCGCAGCGAGGTCATAGCTTTTCCGCGGCAGGTGGCCATGTACCTGGCCTGCAGCCTGACCGAGATGTCCCTGAACGACATTGGCGACGCCTTCAGCCGGGACCACGCCACGGTGCTCTACGCCAAGAACAAGATAGGCCAGATGGTGCAGACCGACCCCTATTTCAACGAGACTCTCAACCAGATGATAACTAAGATAAAGAATGTCAGTAACTCGGCATAACTGTTAATACGCCCGAATTTTGTCAGGCGTGTCAGCAATTTACAAAAGACTGTCAATAACTTCTCCCAATGAATTCAACACGGCTGACAGTATTAACAGGCTGCTCTTATAGAGGACTATGATTATGAAAATAAACAGTAACAGGGAAACCCTGATAAAGGGAATTCAAACGATTCAGGCCGGAGTTTCTTCCAAGACCGGCACCATACCGATACTGCAGAACTTTCTGATGGAAACCGAGGACAAGGGCCTGAAAGTGGTCTTTACCGACCTGGAAATGGCCATTAAGCACCATATCCCCGTAACTATAAAGGGAGAGGGCAGTATAACGGTTCCTATAAAGAAATTCATGGAGATCATCCAGAACCTGGGGGACGACTCCGAGGTCAATATAGCCGTGGACGAGAACAGCCGCATCTCCATCCTGAGCGGTAAATCCAAGTTCAAGCTGGGCGGCGCCCCCAAGAACGATTACCCCGTGATCCCGGACCTGGATGAGAGCAACTCTTTTAAAGTCCCCGCCAAGACTATGGCCGACATGATAAACAGCACCATCTTCTCGGCTTCCACCGAGGACGACAGGCATTTCCTGAACGGCCTGCTCTGGAAATACGAAAAAGACACTTTCTCCCTTGTGGCCACGGACGGCAGGCGCCTCGCCATAGCCTCTTCCAAAAAAGTGAAGGCGAAAAAAGACTTCAAGGTCATAGTTCCCTCCAAGATCCTGGGGGAACTGGCCCGCTTTATCAAAGGCGGCGGCGTAAAGGACGCGGAGGAACTGACGGTAGGCCTTTCCTCCAACCAGATAGGCTTTAAACTAGGCAAGACGGTGTTCATCTCCCGCCTGGTGGAGGGGAATTTCCCTTCCTACGAGCAGATCATTCCCAAGAGCCACGACATGGAGATCTCCCTGAACGCCGCCAAGCTTATGGCCGTGACCAAGCGCGCGGCCATCTGCTCCAACGAGCGCTCCGGGGCCGTTAAATACACCTTCAAGAAAGACGCCCTGGTGGTGAATTCCGCTTCCCAGAGCATGGATTTCGAGGACGAGCTGGAAATAGACTACAAAGGCAAGGATTTCCAGATAAGCTTCAACCCAAAATTCGTGATGGACATCCTGAAAGCCGCGGGGGAAAGCGAGATAACCGCGGAATTCACTTCCCCGGCCACCCCGGCGCTGCTAAGGGTAAAGGGCCGCGAGGACCTGGTTTATATAGTAATGCCGCTGCGCACCCAGTAATAAATATGTTCCTTGAGAAGAGAAAGGCCAATTGGACCAGGGCGAACGAGGTGGTGTCTTCCTGGCGTTTCCTGGGGGGCGTGGCCCCCGACCGCCTGGCGGTGCTGGACGCGGTCTGGAAGAAGGAAATGGGCCGCCTGGCGGACCATTGCGTGCTGCTCGGGGTGGAGCGGGGCCTGATACTGGTAAAACCCTCTTCGGCGGCGGCCGCCAGCGAACTGGCGCTGCGCAGTTCGGTCCTGGTCAAGAGCCTTAACAAGTATTTCAAGCGGCCGTGGATAAAAGCCATAAAGACGGCCAGCAAAATTTAAAAAAGAACGAACCCCTCCGCGGGGTCCGGCCTTAAACAGGAGAAAGACAGCATGACGAACAAGACAGCATATGATGCCTCCAATATCCAGGTCATGGAAGGCCTGGAAGCGGTGCGCAAGCGCCCGGCCATGTACATCGGTTCCACCGGCGTACAGGGGCTCCACCACCTGGTCTACGAAGTCGTGGACAATTCCATAGACGAAATTCTCGCCGGCGGCTGCAACAAGATCGACGTCATCCTCAAGGACGACAACGTCTGTTCCATCACCGACAACGGCCGCGGCATCCCCGTGGACCCGATGAAGGAAGTAAAGGACCCCAAGCTCAAGGGCAAATCCGCCCTCGAGGTAGTGCTGACCGTGCTGCACGCCGGCGGCAAATTCGACGGCGGCGGCTACAAGGTCTCGGGCGGCCTGCACGGCGTGGGCGTCTCGGTCGTGAACGCGCTGTCCGAGTATATGGAAGTGCTGGTGCACCGCGACGGCAAGATCTGGCGGCAGGAGTACAAGCGCGGCAAGCCGCAGGCCGACGTCAAGGCCGTAGGCGTAACGGACCATCACGGCACCGTGGTGACCTTTAAGGCCGATACCGAGATCTTCGGCGAGGGCATCCTGTCCTTCGATACCGTGTCCAACCGCCTGCGCGAACTGGCGTTCCTGAACCCGGGCTGCCGCATCAATATCATCGACGAGCGCGAAGAGGGCAAGAAGCACGCCTTCTTCTTCGAGGGCGGCATCAAGCAGTTCGTGAAATTCCTCAACACCAACAAGCAGGTCATCAACGACGAACCCATCTTCGTCTCCAAGGTGGAAGGCGACACCATGCTGGACCTGGCCATCCAGTACAACACCGACTACTCCGAGACCATGTTCTCCTTCGTCAACAACATCAAGACGATAGAGGGCGGCACGCACGTGTCCGGTTTCAGGTCCTCGCTCACCCGCGTCATCAACGACTACATCAAGAAATACAATCTCACCAAGGACAAGGAATACAGCGTTACCGGCGACGACGTGCGCGAAGGCCTCACCGTCGTGGTGTCCGTGAAGATCCCTCATCCCCAGTTCGAAGGCCAGACCAAGACCAAGCTGGGCAACGGCGAGGTGGAAGGCGCGGTCAAGACCCTTACCGGCGAAGCCCTGGGCGTGTTCTTCGAGGAGCATCCCTCCATAGCCAAGGCCATCTGCCAGAAAGGCCTGGGCGCCGCCGAGGCCCGCGAAGCGGCCCGCCACGCCAAGGACCTGGCCCGCCGCAAAGGCTCGCTGACCGATTCCGGCCTGCCCGGCAAGCTCGCAGACTGCCAGGAAAAAGACCCCAAAAAATCCGAGATCTTCATCGTGGAAGGCGACTCGGCCGGCGGCTCGGCCAAGCAGGGGCGCGACCGCGTGTTCCAGGCCATCCTGCCGCTGCGCGGCAAGATCCTGAACGTGGAAAAAGCCCAGCTGGTCCGCATCATCTCCAGCGAGATGATCCGCAACATGATCTCCGCCATCGGCACCGGCATCGGCGAAGGGGAGGACGGCTTCAACATAGAGAAGCTGCGCTACCACAAGATCGTCATCATGGCCGACGCCGACGTGGACGGCCAGCATATCCGCACGCTGATGCTTACCTTCTTCTACCGCCAGATGCGCCCGCTCCTGGAGCAGGGGCATATTTATATAGCCCAGCCGCCGCTCTACAAGGTCAAGAAGGGCAAGTTCGAGTCTTATTTCGACAACGAGGAGAAGCTGCAGAAGTGGCAGCTCAAAGAGGCCCTGTCCGGCATCTCCGTAAAGGCCAAAGGCAAAAAACTCGAAGTCAAAGAGATCAGCGACCTGATAGAGCTGATCATCGCGGCGGACAACACCAGCCGCAAGCTGGAAACCAAGAACCTGACGCTGAAGGATTATCTCAAGTTCCTCGCCGACGGCAAGGTCCCGATGTACCGCATCGAGACCGGCCCCGAGACTTACCGCTATTTCTTCACCGAAGACGAGTGGGACGCCTACGAGACCGAATACGTGAAGTCGAAGAAGGACGCCCTGGTCAAGGCGGCCGTGGTGGTGGAGGGAGAGGCCCCGGTGGAGATCGACGAGGACGACCTCGGCCCCGATTTCCAGACGCTGGGCGAGTTTACCCGCCTGAACAATATCTGCAACAAGCTCAAGGCCCTGGGCCACAGCCTGAACGAATTCCAGATCGAGGACGAAAAAGCGCCCGCCCTGTTCGACCTGATCACGGAGAAGAATATCGTTTCCTCCAGGGACCTCAAGACCCTGATGGAGAACGTGATGAAGGCCGGCGCCGCCGGCGCGCACATCCAGCGCTATAAAGGTCTGGGCGAAATGAACCCCTCGCAGCTGTGGGAGACCACCATGGACCCGCTCAAGCGCAAGCTCCTCAAGGTCACCCTCGAGGACCCGGCCGAGGCCGAGAAGATGTTCACCACCCTTATGGGGGACAAGGTGGAACCGCGCCGCTTGTTCATAGAGCAGAACGCCCTGGCCGCCCGCAACCTGGATATTTAAAACGGAGCAATCTAAAATGGCAGAACCTAAAGACCTTACACCGAAGCAGACGGAAAACATGTTCGTCAATATCGTCGACCGCGACATCAGCGAGGAGATGAAGTCCTCCTATATCGACTACTCCATGAGCGTCATCGTGGGCCGGGCCCTGCCCGACGTGCGCGACGGCCTGAAGCCCGTGCACCGCCGCGTGCTCTACACCATGGACGACATGGGCCTGCAGCACAACAAGCCCTTCAAGAAATCCGCCCGCATAGTCGGCGACGTGATGGGTAAGTACCACCCGCACGGCGACGCCTCCATCTACGACACGCTGGTCCGCATGGCCCAGCCGTTCAGCCTGCGCTACATGCTGGTGGACGGACAGGGCAACTTCGGCTCCGTCGACGGCGACCCCGCGGCCGCCATGCGTTACACCGAGGCCCGCCTCTCCGGCATCGCCGGCGAGCTGCTGGCCGACATCGAGAAAGAGACGGTCAAGTTCGTCCCCAACTACGACGGTTCCATGACCGAGCCGTCCGTGCTGCCGGGCAAGCTCCCCAACCTCCTGGTCAACGGCTCTTCCGGCATCGCCGTGGGCATGGCCACCAATATCCCTACGCACAACCTCGCCGAGGTCTGCGACGCGACCATCGCGGTGATGGAAAACCCGAATATCGAGACCAAGGACCTGATGAAGATCATCAAGGGTCCCGACTTTCCGACCGGCGGCATCATCCGCGGCCGCAAGGGCATCAAGGATTACTTCGAGACCGGCCGCGGCTCCATCAGCACGCAGGCCCGCGCCGAGATCGAGGAGATGAAGGGCAACCGGGAATGCATCGTCATCACCGAGATCCCCTACCAGGTCAACAAGGCCACCCTCATCGAGAACATCGCCTTCCTGGTGAAGGAAAAGAAGATCTCCGACATCTCCGACCTGCGCGACGAGTCCGATCGCCGCGGCATGCGCATCGTGGTCGAGATCAAGCGCGACGGCAACGCCCAGGTGGTCCTGAACCAGCTCTACAAGCACACGCAGATGGAAGCCTCCTTCGGCGTCATCATGCTGGCCATCGTGGACGGCCGCCCGCGCGTGCTGCCCATCAAAGAGGTCATGCTGCAGTACGTGCGCCATCGCCGCCTGATGGTGGTGAACCGCACCAAGTATGACCTTAAAAAAGCCCTGGCCCGCGCCCACATCCTGGAAGGCTACCTGATAGCCCTGCAGAACATCGACGCCGTGGTCGAGATCATCAAGAAATCCAAGGACTCGCTCGAAGCCAAGATGAAGCTGATGGCCAAGTTCGCGCTGTCCGACATCCAGTCCCAGGCCATCCTCGACATGCGCCTGCACCAGCTCACCCGCCTGGAAGTGGGCGCCATCGAAGAGGAGCACAAAGCCCTGATGAAGCTCATCGGCGAGCTGCGCGCCATCCTGGCCGACCCCAAGCGCGTGCTGAAGATCATCGTCGACGAACTCAAAGAGATGAAGGCGAAGTACGGCGACAAGCGCCAGACCGAGATCACCGGCGAAGCCGCCGAGCTCGACATCGAAGACCTCATCCCCGAAGAGGACGTCATCATCACCATGTCCCACGGCGGCTACATCAAGCGCATCGCGGCCGACACCTACAAGGTGCAGGGCCGGGGCGGCAAGGGCATCATCGGCTCCGACGTCAAGGAAGAGGACTTCATCGAGAAGCTCTTCGTGACTTCCAGCCACGCCACCATCCTGATGTTCACCACCCGGGGCAAGGTGTACGCGCTCAAGGGCTACGAGATCCCCGAAGGCAACCGCACCTCGCGCGGCAAGGCCATCGTGAACCTCCTGCAGGTCAAGGACGAGACCGTCACCTCGGTGCTGGCCATCGAGTCCTTCGCCGAGGCCAAGGGCAAGGAAGCCTTCATCGTGATGTGCACCCGCAAGGGCAACATCAAGAAGACCCCTATCGCCGACTTCGCCAATATCCGGCGCTCCGGCATCAACGCCATCGGCCTGGAGGACGGCGACATCCTGACCAGCGTGGGCCATACCGACGGGTCCTATGAGATCATCATAGGCACCAAGGAAGGCATGTCCATCCGCTTCAGCGAGAGCGACGTGCGCTCCATGGGCCGCAACGCCATGGGCGTGCGCGGCATCCGCCTGGGCAAGACCGACACCGTCATAGGCATGGAAGTGGCGCCGCTCAAGACCAAGAAGACGCTGCTGACGGTCTGCGAGCTGGGCTTCGGCAAACGCACCGACCTGGACGAGTACCGCCACCAGGGCCGCGGCGGCTCCGGGGTCATCACCATCAAGGCCACCGACCGCAACGGCGCGGTAATCGGCATTTACCTGGTGGAGAACAAGGACCACCTGATGGTCATGACGGAAAAAGGCAAGATCATCCGCATGTCCTGCAAGGACCTGCGCGTCATCAGCCGCAACACGCAGGGCGTCCGCCTGGTCCGCATGGAGGAAGGCGACAAGATAGCCTCCGTGGAGCCCGTGGTGGACGACGGCGTGGACGGCGTGCCGCCTCCCGCGGAACCGAAGAAGTAGCGAATAGCTGCGAAACGGCGGCCGGCGGAGCTAACCCTCCCCGGCCGCTTTTTTTGCCATTTAAACCCCGACAAGGGGGTGTCGGGGTGGCCTGCGATACTATCTCCGCGCTCACCATTGAGGCAGCTGCTGGCCGCAAAACGCGCCAGGGAAAGGGGAAAGAATCGGGGGGGGGAATTGTAGATAACCGCACTTACGCTTCCTACAGATCAGCAAATCTTTGCAAATGAAAATATATTGGCGCGTCCAGCGCCTTTCTTTTTTTATGAAAACAAGCATTCTCCAGGCAAAAAAGAAATGACCTTAGCTTTGATCACGGTTGGCATACAAATTGCTTCGTAGCAGGCGCAAGCCAGCGCGGTTCACTGCCGCGCCGGGCCGAAAGCGGGAAAACCGGAAATGCCGGTCATAACGCATGTCGAGTTCCAGAGGCGCCGGCCGCCAGGGATGCCGTCGCCGGCAAATAACTTTAAGAGGTGGCAATATATGAAAAATTCAATTGTAAGATTTATTATTGGAGCTGTAATGGCAGGCACCATGCCGGGACAACAGGCAAAGGCGGCGGTAAACGCGGTTAATTCGGGGTCGGCGCAGGAATTTAAACGGCATATGTATACTACGGATATATTTACGGGAGAAAATTTCAGACTTACTCCGTATACGACCCGTTTCCAGCCCGAAATTATTTCCGGTCCTGCACTATATGACGCGTCAATAAAAGAACAACTCGCGCGCACGGTATATGCCGTATGCATGGCCAGAGCCGCAAAGAATGCTGCGACTATCAGAACAGACGGATCGTTAACCGTTCAGCATTGTGAACGGGCCGCTGCTCAGGTAAAAGTTATGCCACTTGAGCGTTTTGCCGAGAATGGCGCGGCCAATGCGTTTGCGGAGTGGATCTTTAGAGTGGATGGGGACAACTGGTATGGTTTTAATTCCTTGTTGCGTGAAACCAGGAATTACCTTGTTAAACGCGACAGGGAATTATTCATGTTAAAAGGATTTTCGCCCGATAATGTTCTGGTAGATGCACTCAGTACCGAAGACCTTCCTCTTGTCCTTGATCTGGTTGAGTGCACGGTTACTTTATGGACCTTGGAGCTCGCCGACTGACGGCTCCGAAAATTTGCCGGCTGCCGGTCCAGCCGCAAATTGTGTCCATGAGCGGCGCAGGATAGTGTAGTCCACCCCGCACCAGCCCCTGCCAGGAAGGCGAGAGTCAAACCCGCCGGTGCCGCGCATAAATTGCGGAAAACATAAGCGCAGAAATCGTTAGTTCCCCCGGACTTTTGTTTGGTATATTTAAAGGGAGAGATCTCATCCGAAGGAAAAATATGCGCCATAGGCCGGCACCTGCCAGAAAACTGCTTCTCATTATAGACATGCAGAACGGGTTTTTCGACATGTTCAAGAAACTCTATCCCGCCAGGGAGAAAGTGGTAAGGAATATCAACGCCTTGAGGGAGATTTTCAGGCAAAACGATGACCTGGTGGCCTTCGCCGCTATCGTTCATAAGAAAGACGGCTCAACTATAGGGCTGGAGGCGAAGAAGGCCTGGAACGTTGAGGGTTCAAGGGAGGCCGGGATCATCCCGGAGCTTGCGCCGGTTAAGGGCGAGACGGTCCTGAAGAAAACACGGTTCAGCGCTTTTCACCGCACCGGCCTCGCGGAGTTCATCCGGAAGAACAAGGTCACGGAAGTCTATATAACCGGCCAGGTGGCGGGCATGTGCGTAATAAACACCAGCCTGGATTGCTATAACCACGATATCCCGTCCAAAGTGGTGACCGACGCCGTTATGGACACCACCAAGGAAAGCGTGAAGTTCTTCTCCGGATATTTCCACTCCCTCGGCATCGGCATAAAGACCGGCGATTACATAAAACAGAACCCCATTTCGGCTTGCCTTCTGACCCCCACATACAAGCCTGTGGCTGACAGGCAGTTGTATGCCGCAAAACGCGCTCGGGAAAAGGGAAAGAATCGGGGGAAACTGTAGATAACCGCGCTTATGTTTCCTGCAAATTCTAATAGTGGCCGGGAGAGGTCAACCTCCCCGGCCGCTTTTGCTAAAATATGGGTATGGACCTGACGCTTTTTATCTCAACCGTTTTCACGCTTACGCTGGTAATGGACCCGCTGGGCAACATCCCGCTGTTCATGACGGCCCTTAAAGGGGTGCCCGAGGAGCGCCGCCGCGCCGTGGTCACGCGCGAGCTGTTCATCGCCCTCGGAATAATGGTTTTCTTCCTCTTCTTCGGCAAGTATATCCTCGGTTTCCTCGCGCTGGACATGGTGGCCCTCAGCGTGGGCGGCGGCATAGTGCTGTTCCTGATAGCCATCCAGATGATCTTCCCCACGCACCACTCCGCCTTCGCCGAAAACCCGGGCGGCGAGCCGTTCATCGTGCCGCTGGCTATCCCGCTGGTGGCCGGGCCCTCCACGCTGACCACTATCCTTATTTTTTCCATGAAGGACCCCGGGGCCTGGGGCGTGTCGCTGGGCGTAGTGGCCACGGCCTGGGTGATCAATATCTTTATCCTCAGCTTCGCCGGGAAGCTTTCCAAGATCCTCGGGGAGCGCGGCCTGCTGGCGATGGAAAAGCTGATGGGCATGATCCTGGTGACCATTTCCGTGCAGATGATAATGACGGGGCTTAAAAAATTCCTGGTAGGCTAAAGGCGGTTCGCGACTTCTATGAACAACCTGCTCAGCCGCTGGCGCAACGCCGACCCCGCCTTCAAGGCTTTCCTGTTCGGGGTTTTCTTCCTCGGCATAAATTCCGGCATCATCTCCTCCGCGTTCAATAATTATCTGAACGATTCCTTCCGCATGTCGGCCGACGCGCGCGGCTTCCTGGAATTTCCCAGGGAATTCCCGGGCTTCATGCTGATCTTCATCACCGGCCTGCTGGCCGCGCTGCCGGTGCGGCAGTGGGCGGTCATCACCAGCCTGCTGACCGCGGTCGGCGTGGCCGGCCTGGCTTTCCTGTCGCCGACCTATAACCTGATGCTGGTGTGGATGCTGCTGTGGAGCACCGGCGGGCACCTGTTCATGACGGTGGAGAGCGTGATGGGCCTGCGCTTCGCCAAAGAAGGCGGCCACGGGCGCCGGCTGGGGCAGATAAGCGGCATGACCAACTTTGCCGCCATAGCCGGCGCGGGGCTGGTCTGGATACTCGCTAAAACGGCCGGCCCCAGGCTTTACCAGATCGCTTTCCTGGCGGCGGCGGCCGCTTCGCTGATGTCTGCCTACCTGTTCTCGCGGATGAAGGCGGCGGCGGAGGACTCGGCGCCCGGCGGCAAGCGTTTTGTTTTCAGGTGGAAGTACAGGAACTTTTACATCCTCAACATTCTCTTCGGAGCGCGCAAGCAGATCTTCCTGACCTTCGGGCCCTGGGTGCTGGTCACGGTGTACGGCGCCAGCCCGGCGCTCATGGCCGCCCTGGCGCTGGTCTCTTATTTCCTGGGCGTGGTGTTCAGGCAGGCCTTCGGCGCGCTGACGGATAAAATAGGCGAAAGGAAGATGTTCATCGCGGACGCGCTGATCCTGCTGGTGATCTGCGGCGGCTTCGCTTTCTCCACTTTCAAGCCGGTGCTTTACTCGCTGTTTATCCTGGACAGCCTGATGTTCGCCACGCGCATAGCGCGCACCACCTATCTCAATAAGATCGCCGAGCAGAAATCCGACATAGCGCCCACGGTATCGCTGGGCGTCACCATGGACCACGCGGTTTCCATGAGCATCCCGGCCGTGGGCGGCCTGCTGTGGGCGGCCTACGGCTACCAGGCGGTGTTCCTGGCGGCCTCGCTGCTTTCAGTGGCCGGCTTCTTCGCCGCGCTGGCCGTGGACGACGGCCGCCGCCGCGGGCCGGCGCCTTTAACCCCGGAGCCCGCGCAGCCCGACTGATATGAAAAGCCTGGCCGTCTTTTTTCTTTTGAACCTGGCCGCCGCCGCCGGCGCGCAGCAGGTTAAATACGCCCCGGCGGACGGGGCCCTCGCCGTGCCGCTGTCCACGGATAACTCCTATTTCCGGAGCCCGGCGCACCCGGCTTACGATTACTGGAACCTCTCCTCTTTTTACGCGGCGCAGAAGAACGATTATTCCTGCACCTCCGCCTCGGCGGCCATGGCGCTTAACGCGCTGCTTAACTCGCGCCGCCAGCGCGGCGACCAGGACGAGAATATAACCGAGGACGCGCTGACGGAAAAGATCTCGAAGCTCAAATGGAAGGAGCTGACCAGCGAAGCCGGGCTGGACGGGCGGCACGGGCTGACCCTCGCCCAGCTGGCAGCCGGGCTCAAAGAAGCCGCCGCCGCCTACGGCGCCGCCGGGGCCGCGGTGACCGCGGTGGAGGTCAGCAGCCGCACGGGGCTGGCGCTGGAGAATTTCAGGAAAGCCCTTTCTTCCAACGAGCGCGATCCCCGGGACGTCATGCTGCTGCATTTCGCGCAGGACGCGCTGACCGGCGCCCCGGGCGGGCCTTCTCCCCACGTTTCCCCGGTGGGCGCCTACGACGAGAAGACCCGCCGCGTCCTGGTGCTGGACGTGGACCGGCGCTGGTACGAACCCTATTGGGCGGCCGACGTCCAGGTCTTCAAAGCGATGGCCGTTAAGACCAAAAATTTCGGGCACGGCGGCTACGCCGTAATAAAAGCGGCGAGATAAGCGAAACCAAGGAAAACACAATGGCTGAAAAAAAAGCTGACAACAAAGTGATCTACTCGATGGTGAACGTGAGCAAGGTCTACGACAAGAAAGCCGTGCTCAAGGACATCTACCTTTCCTATTTTTACGGCGCCAAGATCGGCGTGCTGGGGCTGAACGGCTCGGGCAAGAGCTCGCTGCTGCGCATCCTGGCCGGCATAGACACGGATTTCAGGGGCGAGACCGTGCTTTCCCCGGGCCACAGCGTGGGCATGCTGGAACAGGAGCCGAAGCTGGACGAGACCAAGACCGTGCGCCAGGTGGCCGAAGAGGGGCTGCCCGAGGCCATGGCCGCGCTGAAGGAATATAACGAGATCAGCGACAAGCTGGCCGAGCCCATGGACGACGCCAAGATGAACGCGCTGATAGAACGGCAGTCCAAGGTACAGGAAAAGATAGACGCCCTGAACGCCTGGGACATAGACTCCCGCCTTGAACTGGCCATGGACGCGCTGGGCTGCCCGGCCCCCGACACGCTGGTAAAGAATATCTCCGGCGGCGAAAAGCGCCGCGTGGCCCTGTGCCGGCTGCTGCTGCAGGAACCGGACATCCTGCTGCTGGACGAACCCACCAACCACCTGGACGCCGAGGCCGTGGCCTGGCTGGAACATCACCTTAAGGAATACAAGGGCACCATCATCGCCGTGACGCACGACCGCTATTTCCTGGACAACGTGGCCGGCTGGATCCTGGAGCTGGACCGCGGCCAGGGCATCCCCTGGAAGGGCAATTACTCTTCGTGGCTGGAGCAGAAGGGCGAGCGCCTGCGGCAGGAGGAGAAATCCGAGAGCGACCGCCAGAAGACGCTGAAGCGGGAACTCGAGTGGGTGCGCATGTCCCCCAAGGCCCGCCAGGCCAAGTCCAAAGCCCGCATCACCGCCTACGAGACCCTGCTGGGCGAGAGCGGCGAGAAACTGGCCAAGGACCTGGAGATCTTCATCCCGCCGGGCCAGCGCCTGGGCAACCTCGTCGTGGAAGCCAAGAACGTCTGCAAGGCGTACGGCGACAAGGTCCTGATGGAGAATATGAATTTTTCCCTGCCGCCCGGCGGCATCGTCGGGATCATCGGGCCCAACGGCGCCGGCAAGACCACGCTGTTCAAGATGATAACCGGCGAGGAGAAGCCGGATTCCGGCGAATTCCGCGTCGGCGAGAGCGTGCAGCTGTCCTACTCCGACCAGCACCGCTCCACCCTGGACCCGGCCAAGAACGTCTGGGAAGTCATCTCGGGCGGCATGGACCTGGTGAAGCTGGGCAAGATGGAAGTGAATTCCCGCGCCTACGTGGCGCGCTTCAACTTCAGCGGGCAGGACCAGCAGAAGAAGGTGGAGAACCTCTCGGGCGGCGAGCGCAACCGCGTGCACCTGGCCGTGATGCTCAAGGAAGGCGGCAACGTGCTGCTGCTGGACGAGCCGACCAACGACCTGGACGTCAACACCATGCGCGCCCTTGAGGAGGCGCTGGAGAACTTCGGCGGCTGCGCCGTGATCATCAGCCACGACCGCTGGTTCCTGGACCGCGTGGCCACGCACATCATGGCTTTCGAGGGCGACAGCAAGGTCGCCTGGTTCGAAGGCAACTTTTCGGAATACGAGGCCGACAGGCACGCCCGCCTGGGCAACGCCGCCGACACCCCGCACCGCATAAGGTACAAGAAGCTGACCCGGCCGTAGAGAGAGCGCCGGCAAGGAGAAACCGCGATGAGCTCTATTACAGCCGAGGAACTCGGCCAGCTGCCTTTATTCTCGGGCTTTCTAAAAGAGGACGCCGAGGGTCTTTGCGGCGCCATGACCAAGCGGGCGGCCGCCGCGGAGGAAATCGTAGTCCGGGAAGACGCGCCCGCCAATTGCGTATTTTTCCTCCTCTCCGGCTCGGTCCGGGTGGAAAAGCGGCTGGACGAAACCGAACAGGACTTCAAGGTCCTGTCGCAGCTCGGCCCGGGTGATTTTTTCGGCGAGGCCGTGGTCACCGGCCAGCTTGCCCGGTCCGCCAGGGTCGTCGCCGCTTCGGACACGGTTTTCGCCGTGATCGAAGGGGCGGCGCTTAACGGGTTCATCGACGCCAGGCCAAAGGCCGGTTCCGACCTGCTGCGCCGGATGCTGGCGGCGGTCGGCGCCAGGCTCGCGGGAACTTCCGGAGAACTGGTGATGCTTTACGACGTCAGCGCCCTCGCCTTCGCGAAATTCGGCAGCGAAAAAGAGTTCGCGGCCCGCCTGCTTGAAGAGGCCATGCTGCATTTCGGCCCGGGCTGGTCGGCCGGTTTTTACCTCTATGACCAGTTCAGCTCCGCACTCGACCTGGCCGCCGTAAGAGGCGAAAATTTTGCGCCCCCGCAGGGGCTGGAAACCGTCACCGGGAATAAAAAGAATTTCTGGCAGGACGACAAGACCTTCGTCTGCGTTCTGCCCGGCGAAACAAGGCCGGACGGCTTTATCGTCTTTACCGCGGCAAAGCCCCCCGCGGGGGGGGAGAAGAGTTCCGCGGAGATAAGGCTGGGCACGCTGGCTTTCCTTTCCAACGCGATAGTGGATAATATCCGTAAAGCGCGTGAGAACGTCCTGCTGGGCAGGGCTTTAAAGCAGAGCCAGGGCAGGTGGGGAGAGCAATGAACCGGGGCGCGGACAAACCGCGCCGTGACGGTTTAAAACCGGAGCGGGGAGGCACAAATGGCTGAAGCTCAAATTGTTTTCGACCTGGGGACGGTGCTGCAGACCGGCGCCGCCCTGGGCGCCAGCGATATTATCCTGATGTCGGGCAAACCGCCGATGGCCAGGGTGAACGGCCAGGTCGCGCCCATACAGGGCCTGCCGCCGCTGCCGGCCGAGCAATGCCAGGCGCTGATCTATTCCGGCATGCAGGGGAACCTGCGCGCCCGCTTCGAGGCGGACTGGGAACTGGACTACTCGCTTTCGATCCAGAACGTGTCCCGCTTCCGCGTGAACGTGCTTACGCAGCGCAGCGGCCTGGCGGCGGTGTACCGCGTGATCCCGGCGCAGATCCCCGAACCCGAGGCGCTGGGGCTTACCCCGGAAATGATCGCGGTGACGGATCTGCCGCGCGGGCTGGTCATCGTGACGGGGCCCACGGGCTCGGGCAAATCCACCACGCTCGCCAGCCTGATGGAGCGGATAAACCAGAAGTACCGTAAAAGCATCATCACGATCGAAGACCCCATAGAATTCGTATACGAGTGCAAGAATTCCCTGATCATGCAGCGGGAAGTGGGGCAGCACACCAAGTCCTTCAAGGAAGCGCTGCGCCGGGCGCTCAGGGAAGCCCCGGACGTTATCATGGTGGGCGAAATGCGGGACCTGGAGACCATCCAGCTGGCGGTGACGGCGGCAGAAACCGGGCATTTGTGCTTTGCCACCCTCCATACGCAGGATTGCGCCTCCAGCGTGGCCCGCATGATAGACGTTTTCCCGCCGGGGCAGCAGGAACAGATCAGGACCCAGCTTTCGCTTACCCTGCAGGCCGTGATCGCGCAGGTCCTGCTGCCGGGCGTCACCGGTCAGGGGCGGGTGGCGGCCAGGGAGTTCATGACCCTGACCAGCGCCATAGGGAACATGATAAGGGAGAATAAATCCCACATGATCTACAGCGCGCTCGAAGCGGGGAAAAAATTCGGCATGATGACGATGGACCAGGACCTGGCCGCGCTGGCCGCCGCGGGCAAGGTCAGGATGCAGGACGCGCTGACGAAGGCGCTGTCCCCTGAGGACGTGAAACGGCTGATGTCGATGCTCATCGCCCAGAAAACCGGCCAGCCGCAGCCCTGACGGCCAAAGAGATAAAAAAAGCCGCCGGGGAAGCCCGGCGGTTTTTTTTGCCCGGAATGCGGGTTACTTTATGCCCATCTCCGCTTTGAGCACGCCCAGCGCCCGGTCGGCGTCCGAAACGTTGAGGAGCAGGCGGCCGCTGGCCCCGCCGAAGGACGTGCCGTAGACGGTGGTGATATTGATGTTGTTCTCGCCCAGCACTTTGGCCAGGCGCAGCAGCTGGCCGGGCTTGTCGGGCAGCTCCAGCGAGATCATGGAGGTCTCGATGGTGGTGAAGCCGGCCCCGGTAAGAATATGGCTGACCTTGCGCTCGGCGTCCACGGCCACGCGCACCACGCCGGAATCGTCGCGGATCTCCGAGGCTATGCCTATAATGTTGACGCCCTCGTTGGCGAACAGCTCTATGAACTTGGAGAGCGCGCCCGGGACGTTGGGAAGGAACACGGTGTATTGCCTGATAAGTTTTACTGGCATAAAAGCTCCCGCTGCCGGCTGGATAAGGCCCGCACGGGCCTTTCCTCAATTAAATAATTTTTGGGGCGGCGGGTAAACCCCGCGCTGCCCGCCGGGCCGCGAAGCGAAGCCGGCGAAGCTTTTAAAAGTTATATAATCAGACTTGAATATGAAGCTGTTCCCCGAGGGAAGATCAAAGGCGCTGTCCGCCGCGGCGCTGGGCGCGGCGGGCGTTTCCGGGCTGATGGCCCTGAAGGGCGCGCGCGACCTTTTTACCCTGCTGGACGTCTTCTCCACCCCCGCTTTCTACCTGGGCCTGGCCCGCGCCACCCTGCCGGTGCAGATGCCGCCGCTGGCCGGCCTGCTGACGCGCAACATGCGCGCCGCTTTCGCTTTCGCCCTGGTGTTCTGGCTTTCGGCTTTAGCGCTGGCGCTCGGCGTGTGGCTGCGCAAAGAATGGGCCAGGCGCGGCGCGGTCTGGATGCTTTACCTGCTCAGCGCGGCCGCCCTGCTGCTGCTGCTGTTCCCCTGGCTGGCCGTCCCGCGCCCGCTGTACTATAACGGCGTGCCGCTGGCCCCGGAATTCAACGCGGCCGTAAAAGCCGCCGCCTTTTTCGCGCGCGTGCTCTCCCTGCTGGGGGGCAGCCTGTGCCTTTGGTGGGCGCTGGCGCTGGACAGGGGCGCGCTGCGCCTGGAATTCGGTCCTGCGGGGGAGAAAAATGAAAAGAATTAAAATATTTTTAGCGGTCCTCCTGTCCTGCGCGGCGCTGGCGCCGGCCGTTTTGGCCGGGGGTTTTAAAATGCGCTGGGTGGAGACGGAGCTGCTCCTGGACCGCGACGGGAAGGCGCAGGTCTCCTACGCGGTGCGCTGGAACTCCGACGACGCCCAGCTGCACGGATTTTACTTCGAAGGCTTCCAGGAAACGCCGGTTTTCGACCTGGAAAAAGCCTACGCGCTGGACGGCGCCGGCATCCGCTACCCGCTGGAGATAAAGAAACTTTCGGACAGGAAGTACGACATCGTGCTGGGCGGCGGCCGGGCCTTCAGCTCGGGCGAGATTACTTATTTCTTCCGCTACGCGGCCGACCTGCAGGCCTCCGGCAACCTCACGCAGACCATGGCCGGCGAGAAACGCCTGGCCGTCTTGAACTGGGCGCCGGTGCAGTGGGACGACGCCCTGGACCACGAGGCGCTGACGGTGCGGTTCCCCGTGGAGCTGGCCGCCCCCGCCGTGGACGCCCAGGCGCTCTTCGCCATGGATTTCCGGACGGAAAAATTCGTGAACGAGCGCTACTCCATAGATTACCCGACGGTAAGGAACGCCGAAGGGAAAGACGTCTTCAGCGTGCGGTTCTTCCGCAAAGCGCTGGAGAGCCGCTACCACTTCCAGGTGCAGGTTTACCTGGACGCGGCGCGGTTCGCGCTGAATACCATGGCCTACGGCAGCCTGGCCAAGGCCGCGCCCGCCAGGACCAAATATCTCCCGGCGAAGGAAAAATATTACCTGAACCGCTATTTCCCCGGCAGCATGCTGGCCGCGCTGCCCGTCAGCCGCGGGGAAACGCTGTTCGTCATCCTTCTGCTCGCCTTGCTTTTCGTGGCCGCCCCTTTCTTTATCCTGACGGTAAAGCACAACGCCATGCTGACGGCGCAGGCCGGGATCTCGGCCGTGAACTGGGACGGCGGGGAGTGGGCCGCGCCCAAGGCGCAGGTAAGCAGTTTCCGCGTGGCGGGCAAGGTGGCCAAAAACCTCAGCCCGCTGGAGGCCGGCGTGGTGATGGGGGTGCCCCTGGCCGAAATGCTGGGGCTGATGGTGGCCAACATGGAGCGCAAAGGCCTGCTCAAGGTCCGGAATTACTCGCCGCTTACCGTGGAGCGCCTGCCCGGCATCAGCGCGAGCAACGACCCGTACGAGACCGCGCTGCTGGCCGCCATAAAGCCCGACGGCACCCTGGACGAAGCGGGGGCGCAGTCCGCGCTGAAGACCCTGGGCGCCGGGGTGGAGCAGAAGATCTGGGACTGCGACCTGGAGGCCACTAAAGAACATTACCGCAAAGAGGTGGACCGGCGCGGCCAGCAAGGCATGGACACGGACCTGGGCTATTACTGGGGCGGGTACCACCGCCACTATCACAGATACGACAACAGGGCCTATGACGGGGCCGTGAAGGCAGGGGACGGGCTTAAGGCCGCCCTGCCGCAGGATTTCAGCGCCGGTTTCGATTCCTTCCGCACCTCCAAGATGTGTTACGAGGGAGCTTTCGCCAATTCAGCGTGTCACGACGCCTGCCATTCGGCCTGTCACGACGCCTGTCATTCCGCCTGCCACAGCGCCTGCCATTCCGCCTGCCACGGGGCCTGCCACAGCGCCTGCGTGAGCGGCGGCCATTAAAGCCGGACCGAACGACCTATGGACTGGAAAAAAAGGGTGGACTGGATCGACGGCTACGCCGCGCGCATAAAACCTTACGTGCGCGTGCGCGCGGCCGATTCCCTGCTGATAAAGATCCCCAACCAGACCCACAAGCTTAACCCGCAGGGCGTGAAACTGCTGAAATTCGTCCTCGACGGCGGCAGCGCGGTCTCCGTGGTGGAGACATACCCGCAGGAGCAGCGGGAGAAAGTCTCGCTGGACATGTATTATTTTTTCCGCGACCTGATGGCTATTCTAAAAGGCTGCTGCGGCGAGCGCGACGAGCGCCGGGCGGTGGAAGTAAAAGAATTCGCCCTGGGACACAACACCCTGCCGGTGCTCAGCGAGATAGCCGTGACCTACCGCTGCAACCTGGCCTGCCGCTTCTGCTACGCGGGTTGCGGGTGCCGCAAGGACGAGGCCCACCCGGACCTGCCCGCCGCGGACCTGAAGGAAATCCTGCGCGTTATCAGCGAGGAGGCAGAGGTCCCTTCCGTCAGCTTCACCGGCGGTGAACCGCTGCTGCGGCCCGAAATTCCGGAGCTGGTGGCTTACGCCAAAGCCAGGGGCATGTGGGCCAACCTGATAACCAACGGCACTCTGGCCACCGAAGAGACCGTCGGCAAGCTGGCCGAAGCCGGGCTGGACTCGGCCCAGGTAAGCGTGGAGGCCGGCAGCGCCGCGGAGCACGACGCCATAGCGGCCCGCCCCGGAGCTTTCGCCCTTACCGTCCGCGGCCTGGAGAACATCATGAAGGCCGGCATCCGCGTTCACACCAACACCACGGTGTCCGCGCTGAACAAGGGCCGCCTGGAGGGCGTGCTGGACCTGGTTAAAAGCCTGGGGCTGGAAAAATTTTCTATGAACCTGCTGATGCCCGTGGGCTCGGCGGGCAAAAACTTCGACGAGACGTTCGTCTCTTATACCGAGGCCGGCGCGTTGGTAGAGCGCGTGAAAGAGCAGGCGGACAAGCGGGGCCTGGAGTTCATGTGGTACTCGCCCACGCCCCTCTGCATCTTCAACCCCATCAGCCGCGGGCTGGGCAATAAAGGCTGCGCGGCCTGCGACGGCCTGCTCAGCGTGGCGCCCAACGGGGACGTGCTGCCCTGCTCCAGCTACCCGAAGCCTATGGGCAACCTTCTGAAAGAAAAAGGCCGGTTCAAAAAACTTTGGAACGCCGAAGAGTTCGCCTGGTTCCGCCGCAAGGAGTTCGCGCACGAAAAGTGCCGCGCCTGCCAGTATCTGGCCGTGTGCAACGGGGGGTGTCCGCTGTACTGGGAAAAGGCCGGGTACAAAGAACTGCTGCAGGTATCAGCCCCCGGGAGGGAAATATGAGCGTATTGCCGCCGCCGCAAAAAGACGGGGAGATAACATTTTTCATGGCCAAGAGCCTGCCTTACCGGCCGCGCATGGCGCTGGTGGGGCTGCTGCTCGCCGCCGGCCTGGGCACGCAGGTGACGGCCGGTTTCTGGCCCGGCTACGCCCTGCTGGTGCTGGGGCTGCTGCTGGGCGTGAATTCCGGCTATAATTCCAGCCCCGCCCGCACCGGAGAGGAAAGCTGGGAGCGCGTCACCCCCGACGCCTACGAAAAAGTAAAACTGAAAGCCGAACAGCTCAAGGCCTGGGACGAGGATCTCTTCGACGGGACCAGCACCCTGGGCCTGGCGGGCTTCGGCGTTACGGCCGCGCTGTGCGCCGGCCTCTACGCCTGGGCCGCCGGCACGTGGTCTTTCCCGCCCGGCTACTGGGTGTATTTCGCGCTGGACGGGGCCGTGCTGCTGCTGCCGCTCTGGTTCGTGGGGACGCGCGGCTACCTGAAAAAGGACAAGCTGATAATAAAGATCGGCATGCTGGAAGAGGTGATGGCCGCCCTGAAAGACCCCAGCGACGTGCAGGTGCAGCCCATGCTGTCCCTGGCGCCCACGGCCTCCGGCGGCAAGGAACCGGGCGACGCCCGCCTGATGCTGAAACTGGTGGGCGCGCCGAAAGAATTTTACGGCATACAGGTGCAGCTGTCCATCAACAGCGTGCAGGGCAAGGATTTCCCTTATCTTTACTGCGTGCTTATCGCCAAAAACGGGTCCGGCCTGCTGGGGGGCTGGGAGCCTCTGGCCGCCCAGCCAGAGCGTTCCTTCTTCACCGGCCTGGTCGGCTCTATCTTCGGCCAGATAGGCAATTTCGGCTCCCCTGAACTGGTCTACGAGCCCAGCTCGGCCGGCGAGGTGGATATCATGGTGGTGCGCCAGCGCACTACCCGCGCTACCGGCTATCACACCGCCCCCGCGGCGGCCTTAACGGTGGTGGACTACTCTTTGAAACTGGCCAGGGCGCTGCTGGCCAAAAACCCCGGGACCGCCGGTTGAACGGAAGGGGGGGGTTTGGTAAAATATAAGCATACCGGCGGCCTCTCCTGCCGGCCAGCCGAACATCCTGCCGCAGCCTAAACAGCGCACAACCGAGGTTTATTATGTGGAACTATACCGATAAAGTCTTTGAGCATTTCAAAAACCCCAAGAACGTGGGAGAAATAGAGAATCCCGACGGGGTCGGCGAGATCGGCAGCATAGTCTGCGGCGACGCGCTGAAGCTCACCCTCAGGATAGACAAACCCTCCGACAAGATCGTGGACGCCAAGTTCAAGACCTTCGGCTGCGCCAGCGCCATAGCCTCCTCCTCCGCCCTCACCGAAATGGTGAAGGGCCTCACGCTGGCGGAAGCTTCCAAGATCACCAACCAGCAGATCGCCGACTACCTGGGCGGCCTGCCCGGCGAGAAAATGCACTGCTCCGTGATGGGCATGGAGGCCCTCGAGGCCGCCATCAAGAATTACCGCGGCGGCAAGCAGGAAAAGATCATCATCGGCCAGGCCGAGAAGATCGTCTGCAAGTGCTTCAGCGTCACCGAATCCGTCATCCTCAAGGCCATAAAGCTCAACAACCTGCACACCATAGAGGAAGTCACCAACTTCACCAAAGCCGGCGGCGGCTGCAAGCAGTGCCACGGCGAGATAGAAAAAATACTCAAGGACTACTGGGCCGAGGCCGAGCATAAGAAATTCGACAAGATGACCGTCGTGGAAAAGATCAAGATGATAGAGAAAGTCCTGGCCGAAGAGATCAACCCCAAGCTCAAAGCCGACGGCGGCTGGATGGAGCTGGTTGACATACAGGGCCAGAAAGTAAAGCTCCGTTTCCTGGGCATGTGCCACGGCTGCCCCTCCTCCGGCGCCACTTTGAAGAACGTGGTGGAGAAAGAGCTGCGCGAGCGCATCGACCCCGCTATAGAAATAGAAGCGGAATAATATCGAAGCGGCGGAGGGGCGGACGCAGGGGCCGGATAAGCAAAACCCTGCCGGAGCCCGACGCTTGCGTAAGCGCGGAGGGCGAGGCGGGGAGGGG
>Ga0209211_10000149_pt1 | contig 151038 bp, 170 predicted proteins | sample RifGroA2_FD_183992 | JGI IMG/M metagenome (GOLD analysis project Ga0209211, IMG submission 183992) | Groundwater microbial communities from Rifle, Colorado, USA - Groundwater A2 (SPAdes) (version 2) | ecosystem: Environmental > Aquatic > Deep subsurface > Groundwater | place: Rifle, Colorado...
GCGGCGAGGTCGCTCTTCAGGCGCAGCATGATGGGCTGGGTCTCGGGGTCGCCCATGCGGCAGTTGAACTCCAGCACCTTGAGGCTGCCGTCCGGCGAGATCATCAGGCCGGCATACAGGAAGCCGGTGTAAACAATGCCCTCGCTTTCCATGCCGCGCATCACCGGCTGGATCACTTCGCGCAGCACACGCGCATGGATTTCCGGCGTGACGACGGGAGCGGGCGAATACGCGCCCATGCCGCCGGTGTTCGGGCCGTTGTCGCCGTCCAGCAGACGCTTGTGGTCCTGGCTGGTCGCCATCGCCAGCACGTTCTTGCCGTCGGCCATCACGATGAAGCTGGCTTCCTCGCCAGCGAGGAATTCCTCGATCACCACACGTGCGCCGGCGTCGCCCAGCTTGTTGTCCGACAGCATCATGTCGATGGCTTCGAACGCCTCGTCATTGCTCATCGCGACGACCACACCCTTGCCTGCGGCGAGACCGTCGGCCTTGATGACGATGGGCGCGCCGTGCTTCTCGACATAGGCCTTCGCTGCCGCGATGTCGCTGAAGGTCTCGAAGAACGCAGTGGGAATGTTGTGGCGCGTCATGAAACGCTTCGCGAAATCCTTGGAGGATTCGAGCTGCGCGGCAGCCCTGGTCGGGCCGAATATCTTCAGGCCTGCCGCGCGGAACGCATCGACCACGCCCGCTGCCAGCGGCGCCTCAGGACCAACCACGGTCAGCTCGATGTTCTCACGCTTCACGAACTCGATCAGGTCCGGGATCGCGGTGATCGCGACGTTCTCCACGCCGTCTTCCAGCGCCGTACCGGCATTGCCCGGTGCGACGTAGACCTTCTGCACCTTCGCGCCCTGCGCCAGACGCCATGCCAACGCGTGCTCGCGACCGCCGGAACCGATAACCAGGATTTTCATGTCGATATTCTCATCTTAAATAGAGCTCACGTAGGGTGGATGAGCGCAGCGCTATCCGCCGAATGCATGATGCGAAACCATACGGCGGAAGGCGCTACGCTTTTCCGCCCTACATATTTAATGGCGGAAGTGGCGGAAGCCCGTAAACACCATCGCCAGTCCGTGCTCGTCGGCCGCGGCGATGACTTCGTCGTCACGCATCGAGCCGCCGGGCTGAATCACCGCCTTCGCACCGGCTTGCGCCAGCACGTCGATGCCGTCGCGGAACGGGAAGAAGGCGTCGGACGACACCACGGAATTCGTCAGGCTCAGGCCTGCGTTCTGTGCCTTGATGCTGGCGATGCGGGTCGAATCCACGCGGCTCATCTGGCCTGCGCCGACGCCCAATGTCTGGCCGCCCTTGCAGAACACGATCGCATTGGACTTCACGTACTTCGCGACGCGCCATGCGAACAGCAGGTCGGTCAGTTGTTCGGCGGTCGGCTGCACTTTGCTGACGACCTTGAGTTGCGATGCCTGCACGTTCAGCGCATCCGGCGACTGCACCAGCAGGCCGCCGCTGACGCGTTTGAAGTCGAACTGGTTGTGGGCGTTGGACAGCGGTACGGTCAGTACGCGCACGTTCTGCTTCGCGGCGGTGACTTTCAGCGCGGCTTCGGATGCGGAAGGCGCGATGATGAGTTCGACGAACTGGTTCGCGGTAATCTGCGCGGCGCTCGCTTCGTCCAGCTCGCGGTTGAAGGCGATGATGCCGCCGAACGCGGAAGTGGTGTCGGTCGCGTAGGCCAGCTTGTAGGCGTTCAACGCGGTGTCGGCAATCGCGACGCCGCAAGGGTTCGCGTGCTTGACGATCACGCAGGCGGGCTGATCGAAAGTCTTCACCAGTTCCCACGCAGCATCGGCATCGCCGATGTTGTTGTAGGACAGCTCTTTGCCTTGCAGCTGGGTGTAGTCGGAGATGCCGCCGGCGACCGGGTTCAGGTCGCGGTAGAACGCGGCGCTCTGGTGCGGGTTCTCGCCGTAGCGCATGTCCTGCACCTTGGCGAAGTTGAAGTTGATCTGCGCGGGGAACTCGCTCTTCTTGCCGTCGCTGTCGATCGCAGTCAGGTAGTTGCTGATCATGCTGTCGTAGGCGGCAGTGTGCGAGAACGCCTTCTTCATCAGGTCGAAGCGCGTCGCGTCGCTGACCGCAGCGCCGTTCATGCGCATCTCTTCCAGCACGTCCGTGTAATCAGCCGGATCGGTGACGATGGCGACGTGCGCGTGGTTCTTCGCCGCAGCGCGCACCATGGTCGGGCCGCCGATGTCGATATTCTCGATGGCGTCTTCCAGCGTGCAGCCGGGCTTGGCGACGGTGGCCGCGAACGGGTACAGGTTCACCACCACCAGATCAATGGTCGGGATGCCGTGCTTCGCCAATGTGGCGACATGCTCGGGCAGGTCGCGGCGCGCGAGGATGCCGGCGTGCACCTTGGGCTGCAGCGTCTTCACGCGGCCGTCCAGCATCTCGGGGAAGCCGGTGTAGTCGGCGACCTCGGTGCAGGGCACGCCGTTGTCGGCGAGCAGCTTGGCGGTGCCGCCGGTGGAGAGGATCTTCACGCCGAGGCTATGCAGCCCCTGTGCGAATTCGAGGACGCCGGACTTGTCCGACACGCTGATGAGTGCTTGCTTGATTGCTGCCATGATGATTCCCGATTAAATAAATTCTGTTCGGCAGGGGCACATGAAACTTTTGTTCCGGCACCGGCACGGCACGCCGTGCCCCTACGATGTTTCTTATCGTTACGCTATTCCGTGCTGCAGCATTTTCTTGCGCAGCGTATTCCGGTTGATGCCCAGCATCGCGGACGCGTGGGTCTGGTTGCCGCCGACTTGTTCCAGCACCATTTCGATCAGTGGTTTCTCGACGCAGTCCATGACCATGTCGTACATGTTGCAGCAGGGATCTTCGCCGTCGAGGTCGCGAAAATATTCCTTGAGCGCCTTCCGCACGTAGCGGGCCATATCGTTCTCGTTCACCAAACAATCGTTCATGCTGCCAGTTCCTCCCTGTAGCACAGTCGCGGGCCGCTCTGCGCTTGTTCTGTAAAAAATGCATCCACCGCCGCGAGCTGTTCTTCGACGCTCTCCAGTTGATTCATGTGATGGCGAAAATGCGCCGAGCCGACCAATCCCTTGGTGTACCAGGAGATATGCTTGCGCGCGACGCGCAGGCCGGTGTACTCGCCATAAAAGTCGTAAAGCTCCTGCACGTGATCGGCGAGGATGCGATGGATCTCGCCGACTTCCGGCGACGGCATGTGCATGCCCGTATTCAGGAAATATTCGATCTCGCGGAACAGCCAGGGGCGGCCCTGCGCCGCGCGGCCTATCATCACCGCATCCGCGCCGGTGTGTTCCAGCACGTAGTGAGCCTTCTCGGGGGTGGTGATGTCGCCGTTGGCGATCACCGGAATTTTGATCTCCGCCTTCACCGCCGCGATGGTGTCGTATTCGGCGTCGCCGGTGTAGGCGCAGGCGCGGGTGCGGCCATGGATCGCCAGCGCCTGGATGCCGCTGGATTCGGCGATGCGCGCGATGGCAATCGCGTTGCGGTTGCTCTTGTCCCAGCCGGTGCGTATCTTCAGCGTCACCGGCACGTCCACCGCGCCGACCACCGCTTCCAGTATCTCGGCAACCAGCTTCTCGTTCTGCATCAGCGCGGAGCCCGCCATCACGTTGCAGATCTTCTTGGCCGGGCAGCCCATGTTGATGTCGATGATCTGCGCGCCGTTATCCACGTTGTATTGCGCGGCCTGTGCCAGCATCTTCGGGTCCGCGCCGACGATCTGCACCGAGATCGGATCGACCTCGCCCTCGTGATTGGCGCGGCGTTTGGTCTTCTCGGAACCGTACAGCAGCGAATTCGACGCTACCATCTCGCTCACGGCCATGCCCGCCCCCATGCGCTTGCACAGCATGCGGAACGGCCGATCGGTCACGCCCGCCATGGGTGCGACGATCAGATTGTTCTTCAACTTGTATTTGCCGATTTGCATGCGCCTGAGCGGGAAGGATTTCGAAGGGGGCGGCGATTATAAATTAATCAGCACGACCATGCTATGATGCCCGCGAAATTTTCACGGAATATCCGATTATGGAATTCGACATCGTCATCGTCGGCGGCGGTCTGGTGGGAGCCAGCCTGGCCGCATCGCTCAGGCACAGCGGGCTGTCGCTGGCGCTGGTGGAGAGCCAGTGCTCACCCGCGCTGCCCGAAGACCCCGAACTGGCCGATTGGGACAGCCGCATCTACGCGATCAGCCCCGGCAGCCGCCGTTTCCTCGAAGAGGCCGGCGCCTGGGATCATCTCGCCACGCACCGCGTCGCGCCGGTGGAAGAGATGCGCGTATTCGGCGACGATGGCGCGAAGCTGGAATTCAGCGCCTATGAAATGGGCGTGTCCGAGCTGGCCTGCATCCTGGAGAACCGCGAGCTGCAACATGCGCTATGGCAAGTGTTGCAGCAGCAGGACAACCTCACCCTGCTGCACCCGGCGCGTTGCGCCTCGCTGAGCGTCGGCGAGAATTTCGCCGAACTCGCGCTACAGGACGGACGCAGCATCCGGGCGAAGCTGATCGTCGGCGCGGACGGGCGTGACTCCTGGGTGCGCAACCAGGTCGGCATCAGCGCAGCGCCGGTGAACTACCGCCATCATGGCGTGGTCGCCAACTTCACCACCGAACGCCCGCACCGCGGCATCGCATACCAATGGTTCCAGCCGGACGGCATCCTCGCGCTGCTGCCGCTGCCGGGCAACCGCGTATCGATGGTGTGGTCGGTCAGCCCCGAAAGGTCTGCCGAACTGCTGACGCTCACCCGCGAAGAACTCGGCGACAGGGTGGCTGCCGCAGCCCGGCACACGCTGGGCGAGATGCAGGTCATCACGCCCGCCGCCGCCTTCCCGCTGCGCCTGCTGGTGCTGCCGCAGATCGCAGCACCCCGCATCGCGCTGATCGGCGACGCCGCGCACAACATGCACCCGCTGGCCGGACAAGGTGTGAACACCGGCTTCCGAGATGCGCAACAACTGGTTAAAACGCTGCTGGATCGCGGCGGCTGCGCCGACTGCGGCGACGCGCAACTGCTGCGCCGCTACGACCGTAAACGCAAGGAAGACATCTACTCGATGCAGGCCACGACCTACGGCCTGAAACACCTGTTCAACAACGACGATCCCATCCTGCGCAAACTGCGCAATCTCGGGATGGACGCCACCAACCGAATGACCCCGCTGAAAAAACTGCTGGTGCAGCACGCCCTTAACTAACCACGAGGCCCTTATGAAGAAACTGATCGCCCTGTTTGCCGCCGCCCTGCTGTCATCCTCCGTCCTCGCCGGCGAAAGCGAAATCCGCCAATCTTTGCAAGTCAAGTTCCCCAACATCGGCAAGATCGAGCATGTCGTCAAGACGCCCTACTCCGGGCTATACGAAGTCATCATCGGCGACCAGTTGCTGTACACCGACGCCAAAGGCGAATACCTGTTCGACGGCCATGTAATCGAGCTGAAGAACCGCCGCGACATCACCGAAGAACGCCGCCGCGTGCTGTTCGCGATCGACTTCGACAAACTGCCGCTGGACATCGCAATCAAACGCGTCAAGGGCGACGGCTCGCGCCGCATGGCCTATTTCACCGACCCGAACTGCGGCTACTGCCGTAAGCTGGAAAAGGAACTGAGCAAGATCAACAACGTGACTCTGTATATGTTCATCGGCCCGATCTTCTCGCCCGCATCCGAAGACATCGTGCGCAACGTCAAATGCGCCAAGGACCCGCTGAAAGCATGGAGCGAACTGATGCTGAACGGCAACGCGCCAGCGAACGCCTCCTGCGACACCAAGAACGACAAGGTCATGGCGCTGGCGAAAAAGATGAACGTCAACGGCACGCCCAACCTGATCTTCGGCGACGGCACACAGGTTCCCGGCTACCTGCCGGCGGAGAATCTGGAAAAATACCTGGACGCTTCGCGGAAGAAGTAATTCTGCCTCTCCAGCAAACAAGCCTCTCAAGAGACCCACAAAACCACAAGCTGTCTCAAGGCGGTAACACACTCTGCTTCCCCCTTTGGAAAAGGGGGATCAAGGGGGATTTGAAATGTGGATTCACTCATCCTCCCGCAAATCCCCCCCCCGCCCCCCTTTCACAAGGGGGGATTGTCCGCCCCTCTCCATTTCGCATGACTGCCACATAGGTCAAACCTTGGTGCGCCGCCTCGTCAGCTAGCGCACATAGCCGATAACCCGCAGGGCATCGAAGATTTTTCCCGCCAGCAACGCATGGCCTTCCGCATTCGGATGCAGCGGATCGACCTTCATCGCCGGATCGGAGAGCACCTCGGGGATCGCCTCTTCGATCAGCGGCACTCGATGTTCGTCGGCCACTTTCAGGTAAAACTCGGGCGGCGACAAGTTCCGAAACACCGCACCCGCGACGCTAGGCTGCGGCGTCGCCAGCAGCACCGCCTTCGCACCGGAGGCTTTGACCATATCGAGGATCTGTCCCAGGTTGGCGACGGTCTCCGGTTCGGGAACATGGCGCAGCATGTCGTTGCCGCCCAGCGTCACCAGCACCAGCACGGGCTGATGTTCTTCGAGCAACGCGGGCAACCGCACCAGCGCATCGCTGCTCTTGTCGCCGCTCACGCCGCCATTGACAACCTCCCAACCCGTGCGGCTCGCCAGCAACGCAGGCCACGCCTGTTCGGACATCACGCCGGCTCCGGCGGTCAGGCTGTCGCCTAGCGCCAGCACCTTGCTGCCTGAAGAAAGCGCACTCTCTTTCGGCTTGTCGCCGCAGGCGGTGAGAAGATTGAGCGCGACGATCAGCAGAATGGCGACGGCCGAAAGAGCGCCGCGCCTCGAAGTCGTCGCCGTCCGCCGGTTCACTCCTGCACCCTGCCGCGCAGGCTCTTCAGCGTGCCGTGCTTCGCCTTGCTGTCCATGCGTTTGCGCTGCGAACTGTGCGTCGGCTTGGTCGCGCGCCGCTCCGCAGGCAGCACCGCGATGCTCTGCACCAGCTCCTTCAGGCGGCGCAGCGCCTCGGTGCGATTCTTGTCCTGACTGCGGGATTCCTGCGCCTTGATGATGACCACGCCGTCCTTGGTGATGCGATGGTCGTTGAGCTGCAGCAGGCGCTGCTTGAACTCCGGCGGGAGCGACGAGGCTACTATGTCGAAACGCAGATGCACCGCGCTCGACACCTTGTTGACGTTCTGCCCGCCCGCCCCCTGCGCGCGCACGGCGGTCATCTCGATCTCGTGATCGGCGATCAGGACGTTGTGCGCGATGTAGAGCATGCGAAGATCAGGCAGGCGACAACATCGCCAGCCCCCAACCCACGCCGAAGCCGGTGACTTCGGAGGCGACGATGCCCAGCCCGCCGTCGCAGCGGCTAGACGACAGGTCCACATGCAGCCAAGGCGTGTCGTGTTCGACGAAACGTTTCAGGAAACGCGTCGCGAGGATATGGTCGGCCTCGCCCGCGAGCGTGCACTGCTTGATGTCGGCGACCTTCGAGTCGAGTTCGGCTTCATAGTCCTCGTCCTGCGGGAAGGCGCACAGGCGCTCGCCGGTCTGTTTGCCCATGCTCACCGCACGCTGCGCCAGTTCGTCGCTGGTGGCGAACACGCCGGAATAGCGCGCGCCCAGCGCGGTCGCCATGCTGCCGGTCAGCGTCGCGAAGTCGATCATCATGTCCGGCTTCGCGCGCGAAGCGAGCGTCAGCGTGTCGGCCAGCACCATGCGGCCTTCGGCGTCGGTGTGGATGATCTCGATGGTCGTGCCGTTGAGCGCCTTGACGATGTCGTTCTGCTTGTAAGCCTTGGGGCTGATGTGGTTCTGCGCCAGCGCGAGCCAGCAGTCGATGTTCACCGCCAGCTTCTGTTCGCTCGCCGCGAGCAGGATGCCGAGCGCGACCGCGGAGCCGTTCATGTCCTCGTGCATGTTGTGCATGTAGCGCGACGGCTTCAGGTTGTGGCCGCCGGTGTCGAAGCAGATGCCCTTGCCGACCAGCGCGACATTGCGCTTCGCCTTCGGATGTTTGTACGACAGATGCACGATGGCCGCGTCCTCGGGATCGCTGCCCTGCGCCACCGCGACGAACGCGCCCGCGCCCATCTTGCGCAGCTTCTTCATGTCGAACTCTTCGTGTTTCCAGCCATTGTCCTGCGCCAGCGTCTTCACGCGAGTGCGATACATGCCCGGCGTCAGCTCGTTCGGCGGCAGGATGGTCAGCTCGCGGCACAGCAGGTTGCCTGCGGCCTGCGCGCGCAACGCGTCGAACGGCTTCTTGTCCACGCCGCCGACCAGCGCGATCTTCTGCAACGGCTTGCGCTCGTCCTTCTTCTTGTGCACCGGCAACAGCGCGCTGTTCACCCATGCGCCGTACACCGCCAGCTCCGCCGCGCGTTGCGCCGTCGCGCCGGACACATGGATCGCCAGCGCCTTAGGCTGCTCGTCCAGCAACAACTGCAACGCCTTGCGCACCAGCACCTGCTGCGCAAACGTGTCCTTCTCGCCATCCAGCATCGCCCAAGCCACCAGCGACCCGTCCGCCGCATTGGCCGCAACCGGCGACTTCGCCAGCTCCTCCGCCTTCATGTTGCGGCGTTTGAGCACCGCGGCGAGCAGATCGCCGTGCGGCGCGTCTTTCGGCAGGGTCTTGCCCTTGGGCAGAACGATCAGTTGATGGGATGCGGAAAGGGTGTTCGAAAAAGTCAGTGGGGCGAGGGGCATTATTGTTCTCCAAAGATCAGGAACCGATTATACGGGCAGCCTCAGACACTCACCATCATGCCATTGATCGCTCTTGTAAATGAGCTGCATGTTGGATAGCCTGCCATTTATCAATACTTGGGCATCTTCAAATGGCACCTCAACCTCTTCTCATACGCCAATTTACACTAAGCAAGAGCCATCTCGCGGCACTGACAGATGCCGAGCGAAATTTATTCTTTCTCTCTGGACATATATTGAACGAGCTGAACTCGTTGAATAAAGTATTCGCCTGGAGCCTGCGAAGTGAAGATAGCAACGAGTCAGATATCATTAGCCTCACCCAAGGAATACAGTCGATGATCTACGCACGTATTCTTGCAGGAAAGCTATGGGAAGCTTGGGAAGCTCTTCGCGCAACATGGTTCTCAAGCAAGCCGTCTACCACACTGGAAAATGGTCTACACCCAGATTCGCGGATCGCCCTTTCCGCATTGAAAGGATACTTCAGCCACTCGAACCTAATCTTCGATGTGCGAAACTCATTTGCATTTCATTACTCCCGAAAACTTGGAGAACGATGGGAAGAAGTAGCTGACGAGAACAACCTTCAAGTTATTCTCGGAGGCACTATCGGCAACAACATTAATCTCGCTGCTGAGCTAATTACAAACGCAGCCATTATTAGAGCCGCACATCCAACGGATCCCGAAGCTGGCTTGCAGGCGTTTTTGAATGATGTCCAAACCATGTCTGAGCATTTCACTACCTTTTTGGAGGGCGTTACGCTTTTCTACCTAGAGGAAATGCTGGGCGATAGCCTGACCGAGCAGGGGCGCGACATTGAAATCAAGGTAACCCAGCCGTTCTCGGAAGTACGGATACCGTACTTCTGCGCCCCAGACAAGATATCAAGCCCCTAATCTCCTGTTTCAAAGGCCGGCTCCCACCCCTCCCTGTGCTAGCATTACGCCCCTGAAAAGCGTCGCCCGACGCCGCAATACGAAGAAACACACCATGCGCCAATACCTCGATTTAATGCAGCACGTCCTCGACCACGGAACGACAAAATCCGACCGCACCGGCACCGGCACGACCAGCGTGTTCGGCTACCAGATGCGCTTCGATCTCTCCAAGGGCTTCCCGCTGGTCACCACCAAGAAGTGCCACCTGAAATCCATCGTGCATGAACTGCTGTGGTTTTTGCAGGGCAGCACCAACACCAAATATCTCAAGGACAACGGCGTCTCGATCTGGGACGAGTGGGCGGACGAGAGCGGCAATCTCGGGCCGGTGTACGGCAAGCAGTGGCGCTCGTGGGAGGCGGTGGACGGCCGCGTGATCGACCAGATCAAGATCGCAGTCGATCAGCTCAAGAACAACCCGGATTCGCGCCGCATCATCGTCTCGGCGTGGAACGTGGGCGAACTGGACAGGATGGCGCTCGCACCCTGCCATGCGTTCTTCCAGTTCTATGTCGCGGGCGGCAAGCTGTCGTGCCAGCTCTACCAGCGCAGCGCCGACATTTTCCTCGGCGTGCCGTTCAACATCGCTTCATATGCCTTGTTGACGATGATGATGGCGCAGGTGTGCGGGCTGGAGTACGGCGACTTCGTACACACCTTCGGCGATGCACATCTGTATTCGAACCACATGGAGCAAACCGCGCTGCAACTGTCGCGCGAACCGCGCCCGCTGCCGACGATGAAGATCAATCCGGAAGTGCGCGACATCTTCGGCTTCAGGTTCGAGGACTTCACGCTGGAAGGCTACGATCCGCATCCGGCGATCAAGGCGCCGGTGGCGATTTAACGCCTGCACAAATGAACGCCTCGCCTCTCGCGAACAGCGCGGTCGACGACAAGCAGCTGCTGAAGCTGCTGGCCGAACTGAAGCGCATACGTGCGAAGGTCAAGAAGACGCAAAAGGCCTGTCTCGAAGCATGGCAGCCGCATATCCACTGGCGCGGCTTCAAACCTTCCGCGCAGAACATGGCGGCCTACATCGGGCTGCGCCGCCAGGATTTGCGGCCCGTTCAGTCGCAGCTCGCGGCCCTCGGCCTGTCGTCGCTGGGCCGCACCGAGGAGCATGTGCTCGCGAATCTGGAGGCCGTCATCCAGGCGCTAAAGGCGCTGACCGGCGAGCGTCCCGAAACGAAGAAGATACAGTCCACCGCCACTGCCTTTGCCAAGACCGCAGCGCACCTGAACAAGCTGACCAAGCGGCTGCTGGGCAACGCGCCGAAGAACCGCCAGGTGCGCATCATGGTGACGCTGCCCGGCGAGGCCGCCACGGACTTTGGGTTCGTCAGGGAGCTGGTCAAGCGCGGCATGGATTCCGCCCGCATCAACTGCGCGCACGACACGCCGGAGAGCTGGCGCAAGATGGCGACCTTCGTCCGTCAGGCGGAAAAGGAAACCGGACGCTCCTGCAAGATACTGATGGACCTCGCGGGACAGAAACTGCGCACCGGCCCGGTCGCGTTCGACCATGGCGTGGTTCGTCTCAAGCCGCGACGCGACAGCCGCGGTTCCTTCCTCGAATCCGCGACGGTGATGCTGGACGCCAGCGGCGCGCCGGGGCGAGAAGCCATCAAGGACGTGCTGGGAAATCGCTTGCCGGCGCGGTTGAGCGTCGATCCCGCTTGGCTGAAACGCGTGAAAAAGGGCGACAAGATTTCGCTGACCGATCTGCGCGGCAAGGCCGTCACACTGATCGTCGAGGAACGATTGTCCAAACTCGAAGTGCTCGCCTCGTCGCGCAACTCCGCGTATCTGGAAGAAGGCAGCGTCCTGCGCCATGCGGACGCCGAATGCAAGGTGGGCGCGGTGATCGCGCCGCCCGTCGACATCCTGTTGCGCATCGGCGACATGCTGCAACTGACCCGCAAGCCGCTGCCGGGCGAGCCGACGAAGATCGACGAGGCGAACGGTCGCCTCATCCCCGCCCACATTTCCTGCGCCGAACCGGCGATCTTCGACTGCCTGAAGACCGGCCAGCGGGTGCTGATCGACGACGGCCATATCTGCGCCGAAGTCGCCGAGCTGAACGACGAAGGCGCGCTGCTGAAGATCACCCGCGCCCGCTCGCAGGGATCGAAGCTCGCGCCCGAGAAGGGGCTGAACTTTCCGGACACCGACATAACCCTGCCGGCGCTCACCGGGAAGGACCGCGAGGACCTGGACTGCATCGTCAAGCATGCGGACATCGTCGGCTACTCCTTTGTCCAGAGCGGCGAGGACATGCAATTACTGATAGACGAACTGGCGAAGCGCGGCGCGGACAAGCTGGGCATCGTCGCCAAGATCGAGACCCGGCGCGCGCTAAAGAACCTGCCCGAGATCATCATCCGCGGCGCGGGCAGCCATCCGTTCGGCGTGATGATCGCGCGCGGCGACCTAGCTGTTGAGCTGGGCTATGAACAGCTCGCTGAGACGCAGGAAGAAATCATGTGGCTGTGCGAAGCGGCGCAGGTGCCGGTGATCTGGGCGACGCAGGTGCTTGAAGGACTGGTCAAGCAGAACATGCTGACCCGCGCCGAGGTCACCGACGCCGCGATGGCCGAACGCGCCGAATGCATCATGCTGAACAAGGGGCCGTTCGTGCTGGACGCGATCGCCGTGCTGGACATCATCGTCGCCAGCATGCACTCCCACCAGAAAAAGAAAAGCGCGCAGATGCGGGCGTTGCAATGGTGACAACAACCATTCCACTATAATCGCGCATCCCAATCGACCCGAGCTTTCCGATGACCGCAAATCAAACCCCTCGTCTCGCCATCATCGTCGCGATGGCGAAGAACCGCACCATAGGCGTAAACAACACGCTGCCTTGGCGCTGTCCGGAAGACCTGAAGCACTTCAAGACGTTGACGATGGGGCATCACATGGTCATGGGGCGCAAGACCTACGACTCCATCGGCAAGCCGCTGCCGGGACGCACGACGGTGGTGGTCACGCGCAACAAGGAATTACAGATCGAAGGCTGTTTGATCGCGCATACGCTGGAACAGGCCATCGCGGCCTGCGCAGGGGACGAGGCGGCATTCATCGTCGGCGGCGCGGAGCTTTACGCGCAGGCGCGGCCGCTGGTCGATACGCTGTACATCACCGAGATCCAGCAGGACATCGAGGGCGACGCGCACTTCCCGGCATTCGACAAGACCGAGTGGCAGGAAGTCTCGCGCGAGATGCGCGCACAGGAAACGCCGCAGCCGCTGGAATACCACTTCGTTTGCTACCGGCGTAAGTAGAAATCCGTTCGGCCAAGGCAGGTTAGTCGAACCATGATTGGATTAATCCAGACACCCGTGCCGTCCACCCGTCGACAAGGGCGAACGGCTTAGCGTTTTCTAAGCGGGTCGAGCAGCGACGACACACCGTTGTGATCGATCTCATGCATCAGCTCGACGTTCTACATTTACGTGTAAGGGTTTCCTCACTACTTATTTGCCGTATCCCAACACTCGAACCAGTCGGTCAAAGCGCGGATTTCGCCAAGGCCGGCGAGTCGGTGATCGATGGCATCGTGATTGCCCCACACTACGTCCGCCATGACGCCAGCGGCGACACGGGATTCGATGTCCTGGCAATAAAGTCCTAGCTCGCGTTGCACATAGAAGCCGTAGGTGCGGCACGCCACTGGGCGCTGGGCATAGACGGGGCAGGCGCCGGTAGCAAGGTCCAGTAGTGGGCAAATGACGGGGCGCGACTGCTGGCTGGTCAAGGCTGCCATGTTCCTGCGGATTTCATGGAGTCGTTCCGGCGGTAGGTTTGCCAATCCTTCTCGCAGCAAGTCCCATTCTGCCAACGTCAGTTGAGGCACATCGGCGAGCCGCCGACAACAACTATCGCATCCCTTTCCGCACAGCCAGTCGGAACGATCTCCTCGAATGGTTTGTACGCGCACGTCGATATCGACATGTAGTTGGGCTAGTGTGGTCATCGATTTGCCTTGGTACGAGAGAGTTCGGAGTTTTGTGAATTTGCGAAGTGTGGATGGCTGCATAGCAGCTATCGAGCTCTATTCGTATAACTGCTAAATCGCACGCTCCCGACTCAACCGTATCGCAATCGCCATCTGCCTTGCCTCTTCTTCCTTCAGCGTGTCGTTGATTTCGCGCATCACGCTGTTCAGGTCTACGGGTTTTTCGTCGCGCTCGAAGCGTCCGGCCAACACGATATCCGGGTGCAGCTGGCTGCTCTGGTAGAGCGCCCAGATTTCGTTGCCGTAGTCGGTGGCGAGCAGTTCGGGGGCGAATTGACCGAAGTAGCCGGCGAGGTTCTGCACGTCGCGCAGCAGCATCTGGCACGCGTGGTTATTGGCGGCAGCGTCGATGGCCTGGGGCAGGTCGATGATGACGGGGCCGTTGCCGTCGACCAGTATGTTGTATTCGGACAGGTCGCCGTGGATCACGCCGGCGCACAGCATGCGCACCACTTGGGCGATGAGGATGCGGTGGTATTCCAGCGCCAATTCCGCGGTGAAAGCCAGGTCGTTGAGGCGCGGGGCGGCATTGCCATCGGCGTCGGTGAGCAGTTCCATCAGCAGCACGCCTTCGTGAAAGTTGTACGGCTTGGGCACGCGCACGCCGGCGGCGGCGAGGCGATATAGAGCATCCACTTCAGCGCTTTGCCATGCCTCTTCCTGCGCCTTGCGGCCGTAGTTCGTGCCTTTTTCCATCGCACGGGCGCGGCGGCTGTTCTTCACCTTGCGGCCTTCGGTGTAATCCACGCTCTGGCGGAAGCTGCGCTTATCGGCCTCCTTGTAAACCTTGGCGCAACGGATTTCGTCGCCGCAACGCACCACATACACCGTGGCTTCCTTGCCGCTCATCAACTGGCGGATAACTTCGTCAACGAGGCCGTCTTCAACCAGCGGGACGATGCGTTTGGGGGTTTTCATCAGCGCTTTCTAAGTGGGTCCAACAAAGACGACAGCCCGTTGTGATCGATCTCCTGCATCAGCGCCAGCAGCTTACCGATCTCGCCGGGCGGAAAGCCTTTGCGGGCGAACCAATTGAGGTAGTCGCCGGGCAGGTCGGCGATCAAGCGGCCCTGGTATTTGCCGTAGGGCATGGTGCGGGTGACCAGCAGTTGCAGGTGTTCGGGGTTCATTGTCGTTACCCGAAATCAGAATCGCTCATGCGACATCAGGTAACGCCATTCCCCGATGGGCATTCTGGACATGGATACGCGCCCGATGCGCAACCGTCTCATGCTGACGATTTGCAGTCCGACACTGTCGCACATGTGGGCGATCTGGCCGGGGCGCACGCCCTTGAGGGCGAAGCGCAGCCGGGTTTCGTTCTGCCAACTGACCTTGGCCGGGGGCAGCGGTTTGCCGTTGAAGCTGAGTCCGTGGTTGAGAAGCTTGAGTCCGTTGTCGGCCAGCTCGCCGGCGACCTCGACGACGTATTCCTGCTCGATGGTGGCGGCATCGTCCGTCAACTTGCGCGATACCCGGTAGTCCTGGGTGAACACCGCCAGGCCGCTCGCATTCGCCTCCAGCGGCAGGCATTGCGTCAGTCGCACGAAGTGCTGCTTGAGGATGCGGATCTCGGACGGGTCTTCCGCCGTTTGCGTCTCGGCGCGGATCAGTCGCGGTATGGAGTCGGCATTCATCTCCGTGGCCGGCGGCTGGTGAAACAATATGGTGATCGGCTCGATGGGGACAAGTGTCGCGTCGGGAAGGAGCGCGACTGTCTGCTCCGACACCATGAACTGCGGCTCTTCCACCACCTGCCCGTCCACCGTCACCCAGCCGCCCGCAATATACAGCTCGGCCTCGCGGCGCGAGCAAGGGACGAGTGCGGCAAGGCGTTTGGCGAGACGGATGGGCTCAGACATGGGATGTGCGTACTGGAAACGGGGATGCGCATTGTAAACGCTCAGGGCTCGCTATCCCCTGTAAAATCCGCACATGGACAACACCTCTAAAACCGCTCAGCGCCCCACGCTGGAAGGCATCACCCTCGAAACCATCGTCACCCGTCTCTCCGAGCACATGGGCTGGGAAGCGATGGGGGAAGCCGTGCCGGTTCGCTGCTTCACGCACGACCCCAGCGTCAAATCCAGTTTGAAATTTTTGCGCCGCACCCCTTGGGCTCGGGCGAAGGTCGAGGAGCTTTATCTGCGCGAGGCGAGGCGCTGGCCCGCGGCCTGACTTGCAAACGGGATTCGATGATGTGGTGACAGCCGTTCATCGAACGAGAAAAGCATCAAGGCATTATTCAGCCATCCGCTCATTCCTTCCCCCTGCAAGGGGGAAGGAATGGTGAAACTCGCCGCCCTCAGGCGGCTCCCGGTTTTATCGAGCCCCGGTCTTTGTCGGGTAATTTAATTCTTCTTCAGCAGCGCTTTCAAATCGGCGAACGGGTTATGCGTCGCCACGGCCTGATCCTCGCCTTTCCTGTTCCGCACGGCCTCATCCAGTTCGCGCGAGTGTTCGTTGTCGTGGCAGTATAGGCATAGCAATTCCCAGTTGCTGCCATCCGCAGGGTTGTTGTCGTGGTTATGGTCTTTGTGATGCACGGTCAGTTCGCGCAGGCGTACGCCCGAGAATTCGCGGCCGCACCGCCCGCATATCCACGGAAATAACTTGAGAGCCCGTTCGCGATAGCCCTGCTCGCGTGCTTCGCGTTGCTGGCGCGCTTCGGCAACAACGCGGTCGAGCCGGGCATGGTCGGGTGTGGTGCGTTTTGGCATGGTGGATAGTCCGCAACAAGTTGATGCCACTATAGCAGCGAGTATCCGGCTCAGGTTGTCTCGCGTCTATGCCGGACCTTCTTTTCCACCTTGTCCGCGACATAGGCAGCGAATTCGCCGACGTTGTCATAACCCTGCGCGATGACGAATTCCGCCAGCGCGTCTATCTGGGCTCTGGTCTGTTCGATTTCCGCGAAGCTGCGTCCGCAGGTCAGGCAGATCGCGCCATCGTCGCGGCAGGCAGTCTTGCCCTTGCAGGGGGTGAAAGTGCTCATGCCGGGTTACCGTCCTTGTCGAACATCACCATGGTCAATTCGCCGTCGATGTCGGTGATCTCCGCCGTGCTCAGTTTTCCGTTGTCGTGGTAACTGTAGCGATGCATCAGTTCGATTTCGCCGTAGGCCATTTTATCGAAGCCGGTGAGTCTGCCCTGTGCGTCGAAGTAGCCGCAGAAGTAGGTGTTGCGGTTCTTTACTTCGTGTTCCTGCAATTCGCTGACGAGATTGAACGGCAGCTTCACGCCGGAGTAGGTGACAAAAAACCGGGGCTCCCCCCGGTTTTCCTTGCTCGTGTCACTCATCGCGATCAGGCGCGCAGCAGCGCCTTGGCCATTCTTTCCGAAAGCTGGTCGGCGGTGAATTGCGGTTCGTTGGGCGGATACAACTCATCCTCGATGAAACCGAAGCCGCTCTCGCTTGCCAGTGTGAGCAGCTCGCGCACCTTCTGGCAGGCGAGCAGTTTTTCTTTCAGTTCAGGCGTGGTGCGGGCTTTGTCGGAAAATGCCTTGATGTCTTTGATAGCCATATTGATCCCGTAATTTTTGGAATGAATGAAACATCGGGACAAGTTTGTCCCGACATTGTCGGTTGAAATGTCGTGATTTCAGCCTTACGAGACAGGGGAGCAAATTACATGCCTGCCGGGAGGGCAGAGACGCTTGAGCGGCAGAGCCGTTCGAATTCCTGCACCGGAACGGGTTTGCCGAAAAAATATCCCTGGAAGCGGTTGCAGCCGTACTGGATCAGGAAGGCGAACTGGTCGTCGGTCTCCACGCCTTCCGCGATGATCTCCAAGCCGAAGTTGTTCGCGATGCTGATGATAGTGCGCACCATCACGGCGTTGCTCTTGTCGGTGGCGATGTCGCGCACGAAGGACTGGTCGATCTTGAGCTGTTCCAGCGGCAAGCGCTTGAGGTAAGCCAGCGAAGAATAGCCGGTGCCGAAATCGTCCATCGCGAAGCGGATGCCGATGTCGCGCAGCTCCTGCATTTTTTCGATGGCCTCGCCAACATCGTCGAGGATGAAACTCTCGGTCAGTTCGAGCTTGAGTTTCGAGGCGCGGATACCGCTCTTCTCTATCGCCTCCTTCACTTGTTCGACGAACCAGGGCTGGCTCAATTGGCGCGGGCTGACGTTGACGGACAGGATGATTTTGCGCATCGCCGGATCCATCTCCCAGCGCTTGAGTTGCGCGCAGGCTTGTTCGATCACCCAGTCGCCGATGGGAATAATCATGCCGATCTCTTCCGCCAACGGGATGAATTGCGCCGGCGAGACCATGCCGCGGCGCGGGTGGTTCCAGCGGATCAGCGCTTCCGCGCCGACGATGCGACCGGATGCGTCCACCTGCATCTGGTAGTAAAGAACCAGCTGATTCAGGTGCACCGAGGCGCGCAGATCTTTTTCCAATTCGGCGCGCAATTCCATTTCCACCTGCATCGCCGGATCGAAGAAGCACACCATGTTGCGCCCGCCGGATTTGGCCTGATACATCGCCAGATCGGCTTGTTTCAACACTTCGTCCAGACTGTTCTGGTGGCCGCGGAACAGGGTGACGCCGATGCTGGGCGTGCTCTGGTGCTCGATGCCGTTGAGTTGATACGGCATGACCAGTTCGGCGCGGATTTTTTCGGCGATCAGTTCCGATTGTGTCGCGGCTTCCTGTTCGTTGCTGCTCAGCGCTTCCAGCGCCACGACGAACTCGTCGCCGCCGAGGCGCGCCACCGTATCGCCCTCGCGCACGTTTCGCGTCAATCGCTTGGCGATTTCCTTCAGCAGCAGGTCGCCGATATCGTGACCCTGCGTGTCGTTTAACGTCTTGAAGTTGTCGAGGTCGATGAACATCACCGCGCCGTGCTTGCCGCTGCGCGCGCTGAGCGACATGCTCTGCAGCAGGCGTTCCTGCAACAATCGGCGGTTGGGCAGTTGCGTCAGTGCATCGTAGAACGCGAGGCGATGGATTTCTTCCTCGGACTGTTTGCGCATCGTGATGTCCTGCACCATGAACAGCACGACATGCTCCTCGCCCATTTGCGCCAGCGAAATGTCGGCCAGGAAGGCCAGGCTCTTCTCGCCGATGCTGCGCTCGAACCCGTATTCGTTGCAATGCTTCCCGCTCGCCACAACCTGCACGATCTTTTCGTCCAGCGCGGGAACTTCGAGCAACGCGCCCAACGTCATGTTGCGCCATGACTCGTCGCCGGGCAGTTCGAACATTTGCAGCACGGCATTGTTCACCAGCCGGATGCGGCCGCGCGCGTCCAGCACGATGAAGCCGATAGGCATGTTGCTGACGATCTGCTCGGTGTAGCTGCGTGCCAGCGTCAGCGCCTTGTGCTCGACGTGGAAGTAGGTATCCAGCGCCAGCCCCATGTCGAAGAACACCACTTTCATCAGCGCGCGGCAGGCGTCCAGCGCCAGTTCTGGCGAGTCGGCGTGATGCTCCAGCACCAGCGGCATGACCTCGCCGAGATATTTGCAATAGGCGCTCATGTACCACTTAGGCGTCAACCCGACGCGCTGGTGCACCACGCCGATATGCAGGCGGTTCTCCACATAGGCGCGGTCGTAGCGGCCTTCGGTGAGCTGGCTGAAATAGTTCATCTGCGCCTGCTTCATTCGCGCCAGCTTGGCCTCGTCGCCCAGCAGCGGACGTATCTCCGGGAACTTCTGCAAGTGATCGTAGAACACCTCGATCAGATGCTCGCGCCTGCCCGCCAGAACGCCGTGGAGTTCCCCGAGCAAGGCCGCATCCCGCTCGTCCATGGACAGAAAGGATTGCCGTTGCGCGATCTCGGCATCGTCGATGCCGATCTCGGTTAGCAGGGATGAGTGGGGGTGCATGTTTAACCCGAAAAGTTCATTAGCAAAAAAACGTCATGACGGTCTGATGAATGTCCCATGTTCAAATCTGCTTCACCTTGATGTTCAGCGTCTGGATGCGGTAGGCGATCTGGCGCGGCGTCATGTCCAGCAGGCGCGCGGCCTTGGCCTGCACCCAGCCGGCCTGTTCCAGCGCGGCGATCACTTTCTCGCGTTCGTCGAGGTTGGGATCGTCGAGGTCCACGTTCTGGATCGCGCCGCGGCTGGCGGAGATTTTTTCGTCTATGCCGGTGAGCAGGATCGCGTCGCGGTCTATCACGTTGGATTCGGTCATCACCGCGGCGCGCTCCAGACAGTTTTCCAGTTCGCGCACGTTGCCGGGCCAGTCGTGATGCATCAGCACGCGCAGCGCCGCGTCGGTCAGGCCCAGCGTGCGTCCCTGCTGCGTGCCGACTTTCTCGACCAGGAAGCGCGCGATGTCCGGGATGTCTTCCATGCGCTCACGCAGCGGCGGCAGCGTCAGCGGCATCACGTTCAGGCGGTAGTACAAGTCTTCGCGGAAGCGTCCCTTTTCGACTTCGCTCTCGAGGTCGCGGTGGGTCGCGGCGACGACGCGCACATCGACCTTGATCGTGCGCGTGCCGCCAACGCGCTCCAGCTCGCCCTCCTGCAGCACGCGCAGCAGCTTGGCCTGAAATGACGCGGAGATTTCGCCGATCTCGTCGAGGAACACCGTGCCGCCCTCGGCCTGCTCGAAGCGACCCTTGCGCTGCGCGACCGCGCCGGTGAACGCGCCCTTTTCGTGGCCGAACAGTTCCGACTCCAGCAGCGTCTCCGGCAGCGCGGCGCAGTTGAGCTTGACGTATGCGCCTTTAGCGCGCGGCGAGTTGTAGTGGATCGCGTTGGCGATCAGTTCTTTGCCGGTGCCGGTCTCGCCGCGGATCAGCACGGTGGTATTCCACTTCGCCACCAGCCGCACCTGCTCGAAGATGCGGCGCATCGCCTGCGTGCGGCCGATGATGTTGTCGAAGCCGTACTGGCTGCGCACGGTGCGGCGCAGCACGTCGCGTTCTTCGGCGATCTCCTGTTTCTCCTGCGCGACTTCCTGCGACAGGCGCACGCTCTGGCCGATCAGGTTGGCGACCATTTCGAGGAAGCGGCGGTATTCGTCCAGCTCCCGTGCAGCGCCGGGCGCGGGCTGAGCCGCGAGCACGCCCACGGTCTTCTTGCCGAGATGGATGGGCACGCCGACGAACGCCCCGCGCGGGTTGTAGATGCCGAGACGCGACAGGAAGCGCGGCTCGTCCATGATGCGCTCGACCACGATGCTGTCGCCGTGCTTCAGGATCGCGCCGACCACGCCTTCGCCGGGAAGATAGCTGACCTCCTCGGTCATATCGTCGGACACGCCATGCACCAGCGACACTTGCAGCGCGCCGGTCGCGGGGTCGGTCAGGCTGACCATGCCGCGCTCCAGCGCCATGCCTTCGTGCAATGCATGCAACACGCCTTCCAGCGTCTGCTTGAAGTTGAGCGAGCGGGACAGTACGCGACTTACCTGATACAGCGTCTCCAGTTCGGCGCGCAGCAGTTCGGATTCCATGCGTGGATCAGTCATGGCTGCCTCCGTTAGTCATTGGCAACTGCACGCGCATGCGGCAGCCGATGCGATAGTCGGGATCGATGTCGATCGAACCGCCGTGCCGCGTCGCCGCTTCCTGCGCCATCGCCAGCCCGAGGCCTAGATGGTTTTTTGCCGCGCCCTTGGTGGTGAAGAAAGGCTGGAACACCTTGTAGCGCAGTTCAGCGGCGATGCCGGGACCGCTGTCTTCGACGCAGGCCTCGACATGATCCGGATGCACGCGGCAAGTTACGCGCAGCTCGCGCTTGCCGCCGCGACGCTCGTTCACCGCCTCGACAGCGTTGTCGATGATCTGCTTGAACAGGTTGGCCAGTTGAGCCGCATGGCCGGAGACCGTCGCCGGCTTGTCCGACGGCAGCCATTCCACGACGATGCCCGCACCCAGTAATTGCGGCGTGGCGAGTTTGAGCACATCCGCCAGCGTCTCGTTCAAGTCGATAGTCTGCACAGCCTCGTCGGCATGTTCGGGGATGCAGGCGCGCAGGGTGTCCAGCGCCTCGCGGCTGTTGCGCAGCGCTTCTTCCAACGCCTGCACCGGAACGCCATCCGCGCCCTGCGTGGACAGGCGGCGCTCCAGCAGGCCGGCGACCGCGCTTAGCACATTGAACGGTTCTTCCAGCCGGTAGACCGCGCCGGCCAGCGTCTCGCGCAGCCCCTGCACGCGCTCCTGTTCGGCCAGCAAAGCGCGCAGCCCGTTGATGCGGATCGCCTCCTGCTGGCGCTTGAGTTCGCCGATGTCCTGTATCGTCAGCAGCAGGTAGTGGCGGCGCATCGGTTCGTAGAACGCGTCCGCGCCGACATCGTGTTCCTCGAACCAGGACACCGAGCAGGAGAACCAGCGCACCGGGCGGTTGGGCGCTACGATGCTCACCTCGCGCGCGGGCAGGTTGCGATGCTTGTCGCAGGCTTCCTGCCAAACGTCGCCCAGTTGCTCGCGCAGCGCGGCGAGCAGCCGCACTGCGGGTTCCTTGCCGAGATCGCCGATCAGCTTCTTGTATTCATGGTTATCCAGCAGCACGCGCTCGTTCTCATCGAGCAGCACGATGGCGACTTGCGCCGCGTCCACCACCGATTCGATCAGCGTCTTCTGGTTCTGCACCTGCCGTTCGAGGCGATGCACTTCGGTCACGTCGCGCTGCATGCCGAGGTAGAACGCGGTTTCGCCTTCCTCGCTCACCACCGGAGTGATGGTCACGTCGGCAAGATAACGGCTGCCGTCCTTGCGCTTGTTCACCAACAGGCCGTTCCACGGACGCTGGCGCTGGATCTGCGCCCACAGCGTTTCGTACACCAGCTTGGGCGTGACGCGGTAAGACAATATGGACTCGTTATGGCCGACGATTTCGTCCTGCCCGTAGCCGGTGATGCGCGCAAACGCGGAGTTGGCGTACAGGATGTTGGCACGCGCGTCGGTGATCGAGATCGCCTGCGCGGCCTGCTCGACGGCCTGCCGGAAAAGATGCGACGGCAGACTGTCTGTGTTTTGTGCGGTTTTGGACATGACGGCTCCGTAATGGATGACAGTTATGGTTCAGCAATAAGCATGCCCGTAGAAATCGGGTTTGCCTTCAATGCCGTGACAACCCCGCAGATTGTTGCGTTTGCTACATCACCCCCTACAACAACAAGATTTCGTTCGCACCCCATTGGTGCATCGATGCGGCAAGCGCCTGATTCTGTGCGCATCCGATTCCGTGCAGCATGGCTGGCACGACGTTTGCACAGAACAGCACAGGAGACGAACGATATGAGCGAATACCTGTTGCTGCTGCTTGCCACCGCACTCGTGAACAACGTGGTGCTGGTGAAGTTTCTCGGCCTGTGCCCGTTCATGGGCGTGTCCAAGAAAATGGACGGCGCGCTGGGCATGGGCATGGCCACCACCTTCGTGCTGACGATGACGACGGCCGCGACCTGGATGCTGGAGCACTGGCTACTGATGCCGCTGGGCATCCAGTACCTGCGCATCCTCGCCTTCATCCTCACCATCGCCGCCGTGGTGCAGTTCACCGAGATGCTGATACGCAAAGCCAGCCCCGGCCTGTATCAGGTGCTGGGCATCTACTTGCCGCTGATCACCACCAACTGCGCGGTGCTGGGCGTCGCGCTGCTCAACGTGCAGGAGCAGAACGGCTTCATGCACAGCCTGCTGTACGGCTTCGGCTCGGCGGTCGGCTTCACGCTGGTGATGCTGCTGTTCACCGGCCTGCGCGTGCGGCTCGCGCTGGCGCAGGTGCCGGCGGCGTTTGCCGGCGCGCCCATCGGATTCGTCGTGGCCGGATTACTGTCGCTGGCGTTCATGGGGTTCGCCGGACTGGCGTGAGATTGATGTAGCCCGGATGAAGGCGCAAGCCGTAATCCGGGAAGGCCCCCGGATTCCACTGCGTTCCATCCGGGCTACGGATTGTTGTTTTAATCGAGGGGAAATTGAAATGCTGCTCGCAGCCGTCGTCAGCCTGACCATATTGGGAACCGTCTTCGGATTGTTGCTCGGCGTCGCTGCGCGTTATCTGCGCGTCGAAGGCAACCCGCTGGTCGCGGAGATCGAGCAACTGTTGCCCGGCTCGCAGTGCGGGCAGTGCGGCTATCCCGGTTGCACCGGTGCGGCGCAGGCGCTGGCCGAGGGCGGCGCGCCGGTCACGCTGTGTCCGCCGGGCGGACGCGCGCTGGCGCAAGCGCTCGCCGCCAAGCTCGGCGTCGATGCCGATCTTTCCGGCGTGGAAGATAAGGGCCCGATGATCGCCGAGGTGAAGGAAGAAATCTGCATAGGCTGCACGCGCTGCTTCAAGGTCTGCCCCACCGACGCAATCATGGGCGCGGCGCAACAGATCCATGTGGTGTTCCGCGAAGCCTGCACCGCCTGCGGCAAATGCGTGGACGCCTGCCCGACCGAATCGGTCACGCTGCAACCCGTGCCGGTAACGCTGCAATCGTGGCACTGGCACAAACCACAGACAGGGAGTGCGACATGAAGCTCTTCGACCTGAGAGGCGGCGTACACCCGGAAGGCCGCAAAGACCTGTCGGCGGAATGCCAGATCCGCAGCGTTCCCCTGCCTAAGACACTGTATGTTCCGTTGCAGCAGCACATAGGTGCGCCCGCTACGCCTGTCGTCAACGTCGGCGACCATGTGCTGAAAGGCCAGCTCATCGCTCATGCACAGGGCGCGGTGTCCGCGCCGGTGCATGCGCCGACCTCGGGCGTGATCGCCGCGCTCGGCGACCATGCCGCGCCGCATCCTTCCGGCCTGCCGGTTCCCACATTCACGCTGGAAAGCGACGGCCTCGACCAGTGGATCGCACTGAAAGGTGAGGACGATCCGTTCACGCTGTCGCCGGAAGATGTCGCTGCGCGCGTCGCGGCGGCGGGCATCGTCGGCTTGGGCGGCGCGACCTTCCCCTCCGCGCTGAAGCTCAACCTCAGTCGCGGCGTGCGGACGCTGATCGTGAACGGCGGCGAGTGCGAACCCTACCTCACCTGCGACGACCGCATCATGCGCGAGCGCGCGGTGCAGATCGTCGAAGGCATCAGGCTGATCGCGTATGCCGTGGCCGCGCAGGAAGTGCTGGTCGGCATCGAGGACAACAAGCCCGAGGCCATCGCCGCGATGCAGGCCGCCGCGCGCGGTAGCGCGGTGCAGGTGATCGCGATGCCCAGCATGTACCCGATGGGTTCGGAGAAGCAGATCGTGCAGGTGCTTACCGGCAAGGAGATACCCGCAGGCGGACGTCCCGCCGACATCGGCGTGCTGGTGCACAACGTCGCCACCGCCTATGCGGTGCAGCAGGCGATCCGTTACGGCCGTCCGCTGATCTCGCGCATCGTCACGCTGAGCGGCGGCGCGTTGAAGACGCCGTGCAACGTCGAGACCCTGGTCGGCACACCGGTGGAAGAACTGATCGCCGTCGCGGGCGGCTATGCGCAGCCTGCCGCACGCATGGTGCTGGGCGGGCCGATGATGGGCCAGCAGTTCGCCAATACCGGCGTGCCGGTGATGAAGGGTACCAGCGGCGTGCTGGCGCTGACCTCGAAAGAAATCGGCCAGGCGGAACCCTCGCCCTGCATCCGCTGCTCGACCTGCGTGCGCGCCTGCCCGGTCGGCCTGCTGCCGCTGGAGATGGCGGCGCATATCCGCGCGTCCGACCTGACCGGCGCAGTCGATCTCGGGCTGAAGGACTGCATCGCCTGCGGCTCCTGCTCCTATGTCTGTCCGGCGCATATCCCGCTGGTGCATTTCTTCAACTACGCCAAGGGCGATCTGGCCGCGCAGGAGCGCGCCAAGCTGAAACAGGAAGCGACCAAGAAACTGGCCGAAGCACGCACCGAACGCATCGCCCGCATCGAACGCGAACGTGCCGAAGCGATGGCAAAACGCAAGGCCGCGCGCGAAGCGAAAGAACGCGCCGCAAAAGAAGCGGCTGCACAGGCCGCAAAGGAGGCCGCATGAACCCCATCGCCCATTCCCCCCACGCCCACGCGCCGATCTCCATCGGCAAAGTGATGGGAACCGTACTGCTCGCACTCACGCCCGCCACGCTGTTCGGTTTCTGGCTCTACGGCTGGCCGGCAATCAATCTGTGGGCGGTATCGCTGATCGCGGCCATCGTCGGCGAGGCTGCTGTGCTGCGCCTGCAAGATCGCGCAGTCAAACCGGTCTTGATGGACGGTTCCGGCATCCTCACTGCATGGCTGCTGGCCTTGTCGCTGCCGCCTTATGCACCCTGGTGGATCGCGGTGTTGGGCAGCCTGTTCGCAGTGATCATCGGCAAGCAGATATTCGGTGGGCTGGGACAGAACGTGTTCAACCCGGCGATGGCCGCGCGCGTGATGCTGCTGATCTCGTTCCCGCTGGAGATGACCACCTGGGTCGCGCCCCTGCAATCGCCGGGCTTGCTGGACAGCCTGCGCATCACCTTCATGAGCCAGCCCATCGACGGCATGGCTAGCGCCTCGCTGTTGGGCCATGTGAAGACCGAATTCACGCGCGGCATCGGGCTGGAGCAGGCGCTCATCGGTCACTACGTCCCGATGGACATGCTGTGGGGCAGCCGCGTCGGCAGTCTGGGCGAGACGACTGCGGTGCTGCTGTTGCTGGGCGGCTTGTTCCTGATCGCGAAGCGCATCTTCACCTGGCATGCGCCGGTCGCGATGCTGATCGGCGTGGCCGTGCCCGCGCTGGTGTTCAACATGATAGACGGCAACCACTACGCCGGGCCGATGGTGCATCTGCTGTCCGGCGGGTTGATGCTGGCGGCGTTCTTCATCGTGACCGATCCGGTGACTTCGCCGAACACCGCGCTGGGGCAATTCATCTTCGGCCTCGGCTGCGGATTGCTGACCTGGATCATCCGCACCTGGGGCGGTTATCCGGAAGGCGTAGCGTTCGCGGTGCTGCTGATGAACGCAGCCACGCCCATCATCGACCAGTATGTGAAACCGCGCATCTACGGGCGCGACAGGAAAGGCGCGGCGCTGCCTGCGAACAAGGGGTGATGCGATGAAACTCGAAGAACTGCGCACCAAACTCGGATACCAGGGCCTGCTGCTTGGCGGCGCGGCCTTGCTTACCAGCGTCTTGCTGTCCTTCTTCTCACAGGCCACCGAGGCGGACATCAAGGCGGCAGAAGCGGCCGACCTGAAACAGTCGTTATCGCAAGTGCTGCCGGGCGAATACGACAACGACCTGCTGAAGGACACCGTCACATTGCCCGGCAGTCAAGGCGAGGTGCTGGTGTATAGAGCGCGCCGCGCCGGCAAGGTCGAGGCAGTGGTATATCGCGTAACCGGCCACGGTTATGCCGGAAACATCCTGTGCGTGATGGGCGTGTCGCGCGAAGGAAAAATACTCGGCGTACGCGTCATCAGCCACAAGGAGACGCCGGGACTGGGCGACAAGATCGAGCCGGCCAAGGCGGACTGGATACATTCCTTCGAGGGCAAGTATCTGGGCGATCCCCCTGCCGACAAGTGGGCGGTGAAGAAGGACGGCGGCATATTCGACCAGTTCGCCGGCGCGACCATCACGCCGCGCGCCGTGGTGAAAGCGGTGAAGGGCGGGCTAGAGTTTTTCGATGGCAACAAGGCGAAGTTGCTGGATGAGGCCGGAGGTGTGAAATGAACGAAAAATACGCACGCATCACCCGCGATGGACTGTGGGACAACAACGTGGTGTTCGCGCAGATGCTCGCACTCTGCCCGCTGCTCGCCGTCACCAGCTCCGCGACCAACGGCCTCGGCATGGGGCTGGCGACCACGGCGGTGCTGCTGCTTTCTAACGTCATCGTCTCCAGCGTGCGCCATCTCATCAGCCCCGAGGTGCGCATTCCGGTGTACATCGTGCTGATCGCCACGCTGGTGACGCTGGTGGACATGAGTCTGAACGCATGGGCGCACGAGCTGTACAAGGTGCTGGGCCTGTTCATCGCGCTGATCGTCGTGAACTGCGCGATCCTAGGCCGCGCCGAGGCGTTCGCCTCGAAGAACTCCGTGACCGATGCCGCGCTGGACGGGTTGATGATGGGGCTGGGCTTCACGCTCTCGCTGGTGATCATCGGTGGCGTGCGCGAGATATTCGGCAGCGGCACGCTGTTCGCCAACGCGCACCTGCTGCTGGGCCCGGCGTTCGCCTTCCTCGAAACCACCATCGTGCCGGAGTACAAGGGCTTCTTGCTGATGATATTGCCGCCCGGCGGCTTCATGGCGGTGGGCCTGTTGCTCGCCGCGAAGCGCGTGCTGGACCAGCGCCGCACGGCACGCATCGCGTTAGTCGCGCAGGAGGCTTGATATGCAGATCGCCGTCGCCTATTCCGAACCCGCACAACAGCTCTGGCTGCGCATCGAAGTACCGGACGAATCTACGGTGCAGGCTGCCATCGAGCAGTCCGGCATCCTTAAAAAATTCCCGCACATCGACCTGGCGGAATACAAGGTCGGCATCTTCGGAAAAATAGCCGAACTCGATGCCGCGCTGAAGCCCGGCGACCGCATCGAAATCTATCGCCCCATCACCGCCGACCCGGCCACCGTGCCGCGCCGCGTCATGGCGAGCGACGACGAAGATTAAGTTTCATTTTTTTCAACCCACCCTCAAGAGAGTAAAACCATGCTATTCGACACCTACGAACCAAAAGGCCTGCTGTTCAACATGAACTTCAAGGAATCCGAGGGCAGCTATGCGAGCTATCGCGGCGATCTGGTGCTGGAGCTCGGCGAAGTCGGCGATGCTCACGGCCACCTCAAGCCCCCCGTGCACACCATCAAGAACACCGTGGTGCTGGCCGAGAACGACAAGATCAAGCTCTATGTCGGCAGCCTGGATGACCTGGCACTCTTGCCCAAGGTGCTGGCTTACTACCAGGCCGATTTCGCGCCTGACGTGAAGGTCATCATGTTCGTCGTGAACATCAACAAGCCGCTGGTGATCGACCTGGGCGGTCTCTCCATCGCCGCTATCGGCATGCAGGAAGGCCTGATCTGGAACGAACTCATCGACATCGCCGCACTCGACAAGAGCGACTTCAAGGGCCAGTCCCCGACCGGCAAAATCGCCACCGTGTACAAGGCGCTGTCCGACTACAAGCCCAAGGGCGACAAGGTCAGCTTCGATGAGGCGCTAACGCGCACCGTGGAACTCACTCGCGCAGGACGCGGTCCGGTCTAACCGAGTCCGAGGGCAGAGCGTTCCCTCCCCCTTGCATAACCAGCGACTTAGTTGGCGTTATTTGCCAGCTTAGTCGAATGGCTAGTAGCTTCATCAGGGGGAGGGTTAAGGAGGGGGTAGAAACGCTCACAACTCTACCCCCATCCCCATATTCGAGATAAACACATGGCACGCATAGGACTCTTTTTCGCCAGCAGCACCGGCAACACGAGGCGCATCGCCAAGGCCATCAAGAAGCGTTTTCACGACGACACCATGGCCGACGCGCTCAACGTCAACAAGGCCACGCCGGAACTGTTCGCGAGCTACAGCCACCTCATCCTCGGCACTTCCACGCTGGGTGCGGGCGCGCTGCCGGGACTCTCCACCGACTGCATGGGCGGCGGATGGGAAGAATTCCTGCCCAAGATCGAGCATATCGATTTCACCGGCAAAACCATCGCGTTATTCGGCCTCGGCAACCAGGACAAATACCCGGACGAGTTCGTCGATGCGATAGGCATACTCCATGATTTTTTCAAAGCCAGAGGCGCGAAGTTAGCCGGCTTCTGGCCTGCCGACGACTACGCCTTCATCGCCTCCAAGGCGCTGGTGGACGGAGAGTTCGTTGGCCTCGCGCTGGATCACGAGAACCAGAAACTGCTCACCGACGCGCGAGTGGATGCCTGGCTGAAACTGATCGCGCCCGAGTTCGGGTTACATCTTTAATGCAGCGCACAAAACGATGACAAAAAAAGATTGCGATTGCCAGAAGCAAACCGACCGCTACGTTAGCTTCATCGGCATCGATTGCGACGGCAACGCTCGTCGCGTGATAGAACTGATCGATAAGCATCTGGCCGAATCCGGCCAACCAGAACCGTTCTGGGAATATTTCATGAGCAAACGCACCCCAAGTAGCGGCCCTGCGCCGGATGACCTCTTTCTGGTGCATAGTCACATCAACCAGATACGAGAACTATTCGAGAAACTCGCCGACGAAGATGCGCTGGCACTATTATTTAATCTTGAAGAGGAGTGCTGCTGACGCCTGCATCAGCAATCTCGATAGATGGCTATGCGCAATAAAAACCGCATCGCATGTTTTTGACACACATACTAAAGACCATGAGAAAACCGACACTCTCGCAACGCCTGAAAGCCAAGAAGCGCAGCCAGGCACTCATCATCGGCCTCACCTGGTACAACGAAGAAACCTGGGCGCAAGTGAAAGCCTCGGCGACCGACCCGGAATGCTTCGAGGACAGCTTCGAAAAATGGAAAGCCGTAGCGATCAAAGCCCGCAGCGAATTCCAGCGCTCCGGCGTGCGCGCGATCGAATGCCTGATCGTCCCCGAGGAGCTCTCCGCCTGGTGCGCGTCACACGGACAGGAGAACAACTCCACCTCAAGGGCGGAGTTCGTCTCTGAAAATTTGAGCGCGGCCTTCGGCCAGTGACACGCGGCTGGAAGCCTGATGAAGTTGGTTACGAGAAGACTTACTTGTCTATGTGAACTTGCGAGTTTCTGTAGCAAGCGAATTCGAAGCTGACCTCAATGGCACTCTAATCAACCAGCCCAAGCCCATCACGCAAACCGCTGCTGCAAATACTTGATGATGTCGTCGGACTCGTACATCCATTGCACCTGACCTTGTGCATCGGTGATACGCAAGCACGGCGTCTGTATCTTGCCGCCGCCTTGCAACAGGGCATCGCGATGTTCGGATACATGCTGGGCATCGTGTAGTGTGACCGGCAGAGATAATCTGCCCATCTCGTGGCGCACCTTGATGCAGAACGGGCAGGTTTTGAAATGGTACAGCGCCAATTGGCTGCACTCCAGATCGATCTGCTGTCGCGCCTCCGCGCTGCGCACCATACCTTTTGGCATCGCCAGTTTCGCCCATAGCAGCATGAACGGCATCAACACCAAGCGCAGCATCCTGAAAAACATTCTTATCATTTTCTCTTCCGGGTTTTGTTCGAATGCAGGATTGCTGCATCTCAAGGGTGCGCGATTCTACTTAATCAAATGACAGTTGCCAGATTTTCTGCCAATTTTCCGATGATCGCCCAATCCAGATCGAGTTCCCCCTGGGGCGTGGCGATACGCATACCCGCATCGTGTACCTTGCCGACGAATGCGCCGTCACTGGCGATGGGGCTCATGTATATCTCGCGCTCAGGGCTGATGCCGTCGCGCACGGCGACCAGTGCGAAGGACAGGCTGGAGGCTTCCGCAGGCGTAAGTCGCAACACCAGATCGTCGGCAAGTTTCAAACTTATCTGTTTGCCCAGCACGCGATGCTGCATGCTGCCGACTTCAAAAGAAAATGGCTCAGACATGCGCCGCCCCGCGCGCTTCTTTGAGCATGCGCATGCAGTGGATGTTCGCCGCCAACTCCAGCGCGGTGAAATCATCCAGCGTCATCAATCCGGCATCCGCTCCCGCATCCAACAGCAGGCGCACCAATGGTGTTTTACCTGTCGAGGCGCAATAGATCAGCGCGGTGGCTCCGTTCACATTCTGCGTATCCAGCGGCGCACCGGCCTGGATGAGCGCGGAAGCACATGCTGCGCTGTCGGCAAAACAGGCGAACCACAACGCGCCGTTGCTGTCGGCATTCATCCTGCCCGGATCGGCACCGCGCGCCAACAATGCCGCAAGCACGTTGAGATCACCCAAGCGTGCCGCATGCATCAATGGTGTGGTGGCATTGGTGATCGTGCTTTCGATCTGTAGCGGTTCGGTCACGTCGAATCCGGCTTGTGCCAGCCAGTCTTTCAGTGCTTGGTCGTTCATTGCATTTCCTTGGGTTTCATTCGTAAGCAGGCAAAGTCGAGATGCGCGGATCGTCCAGCGCCATGCCAACCGCGTAGTGGTAGACCACTTGGAATGTATCGTCTTTAAGGCCGAGCACTTCATGCACCGCATCGTCGAAGAAACAGCCGATGCCGGTGCCGCGCCAACCGGCGGCCTCGGCTTCCAGCGTGATGATGTGTCCCAGCATGCCCGCTTCCCAATGCAGATGACGGTAGGCAGCCGGATCGGCGGAGACGGGTGCGGCGAATTCCGCCAGCATCATGAAGGTGACGGCGCACTGCGCGGCGATGTCCTGATGGCAGGACAAGGTGCGCGCGGTCTTGCCTGCGCGTGCGGCGACCAACTGGAACAGCGGCAATTCCGCATTGACGGACTGCCAGGTGAACGACTCGCGGAACGCGGCGCGCAAGGTGTCCTTTGCAATCACGTTGCGCGGCAGCGCGTACACGCCGGGGGCGACACCTTCGACGCGATGCACCAGCATCACCGGATGCACGCGCGGCGTGTACGGCCACAGTTCCCACACCGGCGAACCGCCGGGCAACAGACTGGCGAGGATGCGTTTGAACACGGCCTGCGGCATCACCGATTGTCCGTCGAAGGCTTGGGCACTGCGCCGTTTCAGGATGACTTGCGCGGCATGGATGTCATCACTGCAAACCTCTGCGGCAATGGGATGAGTTGATACCGGGCTGGAGGTGGGCGGAGTGCCGCGTGTTGCTGCCGCCACCTCCTCGATCACTGGCCATTGGTATAGCGGCTTTGCATCCAACAGGCTTGGTTTGCCTGTCCAGTTTTTCCAATCCGTTGGAAAAGCATTGTCTGTCCCGTGCAGCGCCACGATGACCTCGGCCTCTTCACTTTCCACGCCGGCAAAATCATCCGCTCGGTCTGTCCCCAAGCTATGCGCAAGCAGTGCCGAATCCGTCGCCAACAAGCGCGGACGCCAGCCGTGCAATGCCGCCGCATAGCTTACTGCGGCCAGCACATGCCCCATGTCGAGCTGGCAATAGCGGAAGGCGCGTTCGCCGTATTTCCATGCCTCGCGCCAATGGATGGAGCTGAAACCCAGCCACGCGCCTGCGGTGCGCGTGTCGCTTTCCCATGCGCGGCGCTCCAATGCGTGATCGAGATTGTGATAGTGGTACAGGCCATCCTCGATGTCCGCGCCCCCGGCGCTGATGAGCCAGGTCTCGGTGGGATGCAGGTTGCCGGACGAGGGATGCGCGCGCAGCGACCAGCGCGAACCGGCATATTCTTTCCAGGCGGTGAGGCCGACGCACAAGCGCAATAGCGAACCAAGATTGGCGTCGTTCAACGGCAGGGATGGGCGCGGGGCCGCGAGTTCGCCCCAGGGGATATCGGCTACGACGATTTCGCGCGGCAATGCGCTGCATTGTGCGCCGTCCCAATCGCGGAAGGCTTTGGGTTGCGCGTCCCAGTCCAGCGTGCCGGGGCCGGCGGCATACCGATCCAGCGCGTGTTTGCTGCGTGCGTGATAGGCCAGCACGGTAGCGACACGGGCATCGCTCATCTTTAACTCAGCCCGGTCAGCTCGTCGCTCAGGCAACCGACAGGCTCCGCCAATGTGCCTTCCGCGTCGATCTCGAAGCGCACCAGATAGATCTCTTCATCCGGCATTTCCTTGGCATGGCCGACGTTGACTATCACGCCGCGTGTACCGGTGGCGGCGAGCAGTTCATCGGGGGCGGTGCCGGGGATGGCGCTCTCGCCGGTTTCTTCCAGCGCTTCGTTGTAGAGGTCTTGCGCGGCGAATACCATGTCGCCCATCTGGAATCTGCTCATGATCTGTTCTCCCGAGTACGTCCGATTTCGATTCCGTTCGTGTTGAGTCCTTCAAAGGGGCTATCAAACCATGCTCCGCCCGAAGTGACTGCACCATATGCTTTCCCCCTTTTTTAAAGGGGGACTGGAGGGGGATTTAGCGGACTGCAAAAACCATCCTGCCGCAAATCCCCCCTTTGCAAAGAGGGCATACCTAACTTAATTACAGCGCGGGAATCAGTTGCGCCTCGCAACTGATCGCTTCGCCATTGCCCCACGCCGTGACCATCTCCACGAACCAGCGCGCATCGCGCGGGTGCGGACAGAACAGGTCATACTCGGCGTAGAAGCTGCCGTCGCCGTTGAAGGTCAACGTGCCGCAGCGATCATTGCGCGCATTGCGCCACACGCCTTCGTATCCAAATTGCTGGCTGGCCGGGTCGATGACGCGGGTGAACTTCAATCCGTCCAGCGCTATCCGTGGTGCCGCTTCCGTTGCAGTATAGCGTTCGGCTTCCTGCTGCAGCGCCTGCACGATACTTTCAGCCGACTCCGTCAATTCCACCGGAAGTGGATCGCTCACCGTCGAGCTACCAGATGTCCGCCGGCGTCTTCAGCCGCTCGACAACTTTGCCGCCCAGCAGATGCTCGTCGAATATCTCGCTCACATCGTCCTTGGTCACGTTGCTGTACATCACGCCCTCGGGGTAGACCAATACGTTCGGCCCCATGCTGCAGGGACCGATGCAACCGCTAGGCGTCACCAGCACCTCGGCGAACGCCTGGCGCTGCTGCCATTGCTTCATGAATTCGTCCACCACTTCGCCGCAACCTTTTGCCGCGCATGAACCGCGCGGATGTCCGGCTGGACGGCTCTGGGAACAGACGAATACGTGTCTCGCTGGCTTTGGCATATCAGGCTCCCGCAGGCATGGGTTGATGGGTGTGGCACTGCTTGGGGCAGACGCGGCCGCAGGAGCCGCAACCGATGCAGTCCAGCGCGTTGGTGAGTGTCATCACCATGCTGTTGTCTTCGTCTTCGTCGTAGTTCTCGTCGTCCTCGCTACGTTCGACCAGCTCGAACACGGTGCGCGGGCAGACCTTGTAGCAGCGGCCGCAGCCGATGCAGTTGGCCGCGTTCAGTTCGGTGACGAAAGTGGGTTCGTAAGGCCTGCCGCCTCGGGTGGTTCCGGTGATGTTAGCCATGTCATTTCCTGTCATCTATAAAAAATCTGCAACATTCTGTAGGAGCGGCTTCAGCCGCGATTGCTGCGCTATGCGCGACTCTGCCTATCGCGGCTGAAGCCGCTCCTACAAGTTCGTACTCAGCTTTGAATCTCTTTCTGTGCCGCAACCAGTTTCGCGTTCGCCTCGGCCCAGGCCTGGCAAGCGTCATAAGTTGATTGCGCGATGCCGGGAATCTCTTTGTATCCGGCAGGCAGCCGCTCCTCGACCAGGTCGTGCATCTGTCCCGCCCACTCCGTGGCGATGCGCTTGAGCTTCTTTACTTCCTTGTCGAGACTCTTCAGTTCTTCTTCGGTCATGTGCTTACTCCAGCTTTTAGTTTGAAGACGCAAGTTGTTAGTTGGCGTTGTCCGCTACGCGGGTTTCAACTTACGACTTACGTCTTACGACTAGTGACTACATTCCCGCGACTTCGGGATACTTGCTGACACTGGACAGCGCGACCGACAACACCTTGTCCGCCTCGTCCTTCATCTTCGACAAGGTTTCATAACCGTAGCGGTGCACGTCGCGCAGGGTCTTGTCCATCACTACCAGCTTGCCGACGGTGATGACCGCGCGGCCGAAACCTTCGTGGGTGATGTTAATCATGGGCACGGCCATCTGGCCGCATTCCTTCTCGATCAGCGAGGCGATGGCGTTGTAGAACGCCTTGATGCGCGCCAGCAGGATCTCGTCCGGATCGCCGATCACCGGCATCTCGCGGCGCTGTTCCTTGGTCACCACATACGGCGCGAGGATGCGTTCCACCGGCCAGCCGTCGTAAGTGCCGTAACTGTCGATGGCGCGCATCTGCTTGACCATCTCCTGGATGAAATCGGTGGACAACAACGGGTCTGCTGCGACTGCCTGGTTCATGGTGTTTCTCCTTCGGTTGAATTGCTCACTTAATCTCTGACGACGAGCGCCGCGTAACCACTTCCCTCTTTGGAAAGAGGGACCGATAACCAGCGACTTGGCTGACGTATTTTGTCGGCCTAGTCGAATGGCTAGTAGTTCCATCAGGGGGATTTTGCAACGCAGGGATTTACCTCTGCACCTAAATCCCCCCCTGCCCCCCTTTTTCAAAGGGGGGTTCCTGACAACTACTTCAACTTTTGCACTTGCATCTGCGGCACCCAGCCCGACCAGCGCCCCAGCAAAAATCCTGCGGCCATGCCGTTCGCAGCGCCCAGCACCGCGCCGATGTCGCCCAGCCCGAACGACGCAGCGATGCCCGCCCCCGCCAGCGCCAGCACGGTCGGCAACAGGTAGGCCAGCAGCCCGGCCTTGAGCAGATCGCCCTCGCTCATGCTCAGATGCAACTCGTCGCCCGCTTGCACATTCGCATCGCAAGGCACTGCTATGGGCTTGCGGTTGTGCGAAAAATACTTGCCCAGGCCGGACACGCCGCAGCTACTTTTCGAGGCGCAACCGCCGCAGCCGGACTCCGCGGTCGGCTCGACCTGCGCCTTGCCGTCGGCGATAGAAAGCACGCGGACCGGTGCGGAGATCATTCCTGCCACTCCTCGTCCTCGGCGAAGCTCTTTCCACCCGACTGCTTCTTCAGGTGCTTCGCCAGCCACAGCGGCGGCTCGTTCATCAGGCTCTTCTGCAGGCCGGACAGCAGTTCGTCAATGAGGGTGCCTTCGTCCACGCGCATCGGCTGGATGCCCCCGGCCAATAGTTGTTGGATCGCGGACGCGCCCGCGGCATTGCAGTACACCGCCGCGCAGTCGCCCAGCAGCTCGACCTTGGCGGCGAGCTTGCCCTCGTGTCCATCCATCGCGGTCTCGATGAATTCGGCCACTTCGATCAGGCGCGTGTCGCGCTCGCCCAGTTCATAAATGGCGAATGCCCCGGCCGCGCCGAAGTGCTGATCGACCGCGCGGCGGTCGCTGGTCGCAAAAGCGATCTTCACTTTCATCGCATGCTCCTTAATGGGTTTGACCAGCCGCAGGTATCGCATGACCTACCTCTTCAAGAAGAACTTCCGTTCGTGGTGAGCTTGTCGAACCATGAACGGAAGTCTTGCCGGCAGGTTGCAGTGTTCGCCCTTCGACAAGCTCAGGACGAACGGACTTTTGATTTCTGCCTTTGGAATGCCGTTGGTAGATGGAGACATATGGAGCGGTCTCGTGATGTCCGTGCTCCACCAGCAGGTTCGCCAGGTCGAACAGCGCCTGCCGCGTGCCGCGATATCCGACCCACAGGCGCTGGTAGCCGCCGAGCAGGTCGTATTGCGGAAACCCCGCACGCAGCAGCGGCACGCCGAGACGGCGCGCGCTCTCCACCGCATGCGAGTTGCTGATGACAAGTTGCGCGCCATTTTTTCTGGCGGCGATTTCGAGGTCTTCCAGATCGCCGATGCCGACCTGCGCAGCGCTCACGTCTTGCAAAATATTGGCGCGTGCGGGAGCGACTGCCGCAACCACTTCGCAACCCATCTCCGTGACTAGCCGCGCATAGCCGTAGAGCAAATCCGGATCGGCGGCGATGGCGATGCGCGCGAAGCCGAGCATGAAATGCGCATCGACCATCGCGTCCTGCAACTGCGCGCGCTGGCGCTCGATTTTTTCCGGCACCGGCTTGCCGCTGATGTCGGCGAGCGCCGCGACGAAGCTGTCCACCGTATCCAGCCCCATCAGGCTGTCGAAACGGAAGTCCGGCACACCCGTTTGTTGCTTGAGAAAGTCCGCCGCATCGAACAACGAATTGCCCAGCACCAGCGTGGCGATGGACTCGCCCATGCTGGCGATGTCGGATACCGGCGTGCCGCCCAACGTCAGCGGACTGCTCTCCATCTCGGTGAGATGGCCGTCGAGCGAGTCGCCGATGTCCGGCAGCACCAGCGGGCGCAGGCCGAAGGCTTCGACGAGCTCCTTGATGTGCTCAACATCGCCGGGGGTAAGGAATGATCCGGCCAGCACGTTAACTTGTTTTTTGCGCTTGCCGACATCGTTAGTCTTTTCCGGCAACATCGTTTCCAGCGTGGCCTTCACCGCCAGCGCGTAACCGCTTTCCAGACAGCCGGTGAAGTCCGGCGTGTTCACCGGCACCACAGGGATGTGTGCAAACTCAGGATGCGCCACATAAAACTCTTTCACCAGCCGCTTAATGTCCGTGCCCTGCGTCTCAGATAACCCCGTGGTCGGCAGGCCGATCAGCGCCGGCTTGCTCTTCTCGCACACCGCGCGCAGCCCCTCGATCACGTTCTCGTCCGCGCTCATCACCGTGGACACCTGATCCATCGCGGTGGTCTGCAACGGTATCGGTTCACGAAAGTGGCGCACGAAGAACACCTTGCCGAACGCGGTGCAGCCCTGCGAGCCGTGCATCATCGGGATGGCCTTGTTGATGCCGAGGAAGGCGAGCGACGCACCGACCGGCTGGCTGGCCTTGAGCGGATTCACCGCGAGCGCTTTATTGCGTTTCAGGATTTCAGCCATGTTGTGCTCCTGCCTTTGACTCCTTCCCCCTTGCAGGGGGAAGGTTGGGATGGGGGTAGAAATGTGGATCAGTGAGCAGCATGGTTTCTACTCCCACCCTAGCCCTCCCCCTGCAAGGGGGAGGGAATGATTCGCTGGAATTGAATTGATGCCGTGTTGATTTCATCATCACGCCCCCAACTCCACACCCGGCACACCCGCCTTCGCCCACGGCGCAGGCTTGCGTACCGATTCCCATACCGGACTCTGGATGGTCAACGCCAACTGCCGCGCAAGTTCGATCATGCCGCTGTAACCCTCGTAGCCGAATTCGCGTTCCTGATTGATGTCGAGAAAAGGGATGCGCGCCTTGAGTGCGGTGTACATATTGCGTCCGCCCGCAATCAAAATATCGGCCTGATATTCCTTCACCGCGCCCAGCAGCGCCTTGGGGCTGCCGTCGGTAATCATGCGGGTTTTGTCGCCCATGATTTCGCGGATGCGCGCCTTGTCTTCTTCGGTGGATTTGTTGGTGCCGGTAGCGACGACTTCCAGCCCTAGGTCTTGCAGCGCGGACACTATCGACCAGGATTTCACGCCGCCGGTGTAGAGCAATACGCGCTTACCGCGCAGTTTTTCTCTCCACGGATCGAGCGCGGCATTGATCTTCGCCTCCTCGCGCGCGATCAGCGCTTCAGTGCGTTCGGTGAGCGATGGGTCGTTGAGCAACTTCGCGAATTCGCGGAACGCCATCGAGGTGTCGGTCACGCCGTAGAAGCTGCCCTCGAAGTAAGGCGTCTTGTAGTCGGTCTGCAGCTTGCGCGCGACGTTGAGCAGCGCCTTGGCGCACACCACCATGTTGGCTTCGGCGCGGTGCATGGTCTGCACTTCATGGAAACGCGCATCGCCTGACAAGGTGCAGAGGATGCGCAAACCGAGTTCGTCGAACAGCGGCAGCACGTTCCAGAATTCGCCCGCGATGTTGTATTCGCCAATCAGGTTCACGTCGTGCACGGTGATGCCGGGACGTTGCGCTTCGACCGGCACCGGCAAGGGCTCCGCCGTGCCCACCACATACTTGAACATCGCCTCGCCCGCGATGCGGTTGCCGAGATTCTTGGTGCCGTAGAAACCGGCGCAGTCCACCGGCACCACCGGCACGCCGGTCTTCTCGGCGGCGGCCTTGCACACCGCGCCGATGTCGTCGCCGGTCAGCGCCGGCACGCAGGTGTTGTAAACAAATACCGCCGCAGGCGCATAACTGTCGACCGCCTGCTTGATCGCATGGAACAGCCGCTTCTCGCCACGCCCCATGATCACGTCCTGCTCGGTGAGGTCGGTGGTCATGCCGATGCGATAGAGGGTCGGCCCGGAGGAACGCGTGCCGCGGTTGTCCCAGGAACTGCCCGCGCAAGCGATAGGGCCATGGACGATATGCGCCACATCGGCGATGGGCAACAGCGCGATCTGCGCCCCGTCGAAAGAGCAGCCGCCCGCCGTCGCACCCGGCTTGGGGCGCGCACAACCGGATTTCTCCTTCTTGTTGTGCTCACAGGCCGGTTCGTTCAGCAGTTCGGCGATGTCCTTGGCTTGCATGGCAGTGGCTCACGATTATTGACGCTCTCGTATTTGCAAATGCTGTGCCAGCGGCGGCATGTTGATTTCAATAGATTTTATCTGATGACAATTTGTAGCAAATCCGACAAGGCCGACAATTGCGGACCGACATCCCGGCAAACTCCGCTATGATGCCCTTCGACTTTGTGCCTGCACGATGCCCATGAAACGACTGCTGCTCGTCATCGCCTTCTTGGTCGCACTGTTCTCGACGAACGCGCGCGCCGATGATCCGTGGATCACACCGGGGGCCGATGGCCAGCCGGAGGTGCATCTCTATTTCTTCTGGTCGCTGACCTGTCCGCACTGCGCCGAGGCGCATCCCTACATCGTGGCGATCCCGCAAGCGCGCCCTTGGGTGAAACTGCACGCACTCGAACTGTCGCGCAACGCGGACAACCTCAGGCGGTACCAGACCATGGCGGAACGCTCGGGCATGGAGGCGACATCGGTCCCGGCGATGCTGTTCTGCGGCGAGAGCCATATCGGCTGGGAGAGCGACGCGACCACCGGCGCGCTAATCCGCCAGCGTCTCGACGACTGCCGGGCCGGCGCGCTGGCGAACCGACCGACGCAGACTCCCCCGGCCGAGACCATCCGCTTGCCGCTGCTCGGCGACACCGATCCGGCCGGTATGTCGCTGCCGGCGCTCACCCTGATCCTGGCCGGGCTGGATGCATTCAATCCCTGCGCCTTCTTCGTGCTGCTGTTCCTGCTCTCGATGATGGCGCACCAGCGCAGCCGCTTGCGCATGCTCGCCATCGGCGGCGTCTTCGTGCTGGTATCCGGTCTGATGTATTTCGCCGCCATGGCCGCGTGGCTGAACATCTTCCAGCTCTTCGGCCACCTCGCCTGGATCACCGTGGCGGCGGGCGTGCTGGCGGTGTTCATCGGCGCGGTCAACGTAAAGGACTTCTTCCTGTTCGAACGGGGCCTGTCGCTATCCATCCCGGAGTCGAAGAAGCCCGACATTTTCCGCCGCGCCCGCGCCATCCTGAACGCGGAAAGCCTGCCGGCCATGCTCTCGGCGACGCTGTTCCTCGCGATAGCGGCGAACTTCTACGAGCTGCTGTGCACCGCAGGATTTCCGATGGTCTACACGCGCCTGCTGACACTTGCCGACCTTGCACCCGCTGCGCGCTACGGCTATCTCGCCGCCTACAACCTGATCTATGTGCTGCCCCTCGCGCTGATCGTCGTCGCATTCGTCCGCGCGGTGGAGGCGCGCAGGCTGACCGAACGCGAGGGCCGATTGCTCAAGCTGATGTCCGGCGTCATGATGCTGGGACTCGGCTCCATGCTGCTGCTCGCCCCGGAGCTGATCGGCCGGGCCGGCATCGCCTTCCTGCTGATGGCCGCCGCGGTTGCCGTCACGCTGATCGCCGCACGCATGACCCGCAAAGGAGATAGCGAACATCATGGATAACACCCGTAACGCTTCGTTCCACGAAAGACTTAACGGCCGCTTTCACGGCATGTTGAAATGGCAGCAACTCGATGCGCTATGGCAGCGCGTCAAGACCGACCAGTGGTATTTCTATCAGGTCGGCGAAGCCCTGCCCGGCGAACCCCTGTGCGGTGATGAACTGGCACAACGCATCGATGCGCTGGATGCGCTGCTGCGGCAGGAACATGCCTATGACTTCTGCGGCATCGTTTATGCAGACGACGGAGAGCATCCGACGCTGATCAAGGTCTACGATCCGAACAACATCGGCTCATCATGCAGCCGCAGCACGACGCCCACCCTCCCGGGCTGGATACTCAGCCTCTCGCCCCCCTCGTTGCAGGAAATCAGCGTCCCGGTTCCTGGCAACCGCAAACGCTGGTGGCAAAGATTCTCCCTCGGCTAGGCCGAATACGGCGCGGCAACCCAATCCTTCACCAGCGCTGCCTCCGTCTCCGGCAGATAACCAAACCCGGCATCGAGGTCGCACGCGATGGCGTAGGCGACCTTGGGCGGTGTGAAATTGCCCGCGACCAGATGGAAGTACCAGGCTGCGGGATAGCCTGCGGCGCGGTCGAAGGCCTGTAATTGCGCGGCCATTTCCACGCCGGACAGTTCTTCGTTCCAGTGGAAGGGTTTGAGTTCACGCGCGTGGCGCGACACCAGCGAGACCGAGATCACCGGGTTGCGGTAGCGGTCCAGATGCTCGCGCAGGCCGACGATCCAGTGGTCGCTGAAGTGGCCGCGCGACGCGGCGCTGCTGTGCGTCCATTCGGAGAACAGGCGCGCCAGCCCGGCATTGCTTCCCTCGGCAGTCTTGGCGCGCGCGACGGCCTGGCGCACGTCGATCAGGCGGCGGAACTGGTAGCGCGGCGCGCCGACCGCTTGCGCGTCGAGTTCCAGCGGCGCAATCGGCTCAATCAGCTCCTGCATGTCCTGCGGCAGGCTGGCCGGATCAACAAGTTCGCGGTCGAGCACTTCCTGCAATTCCTCGATCTCCAGTTGCAGGAAATCGGCGGGCATCGGGCCGTAAGCCGCAACGAGATAATGCGTGCGCCCGGAATGACGCGTGACCCTGAGGCCTGCTTCGGCATGCTGTTCCACCAGCTCGTTGATGTCGTCGCCGCAGGCGCGCAACTCGCGCTTCGCCCAGGTTTCCAGATTGTCGGCCAGCCGCTCGCCGTCTGCCGCGATCAGGCCGCCAGGGCGATACCAGCCGCCCCGGTTCAGCGCGTAGCCGAAGGTGCAGCCGGGGCGGATGCGGTTGGCGATCTCCAGCAGCGCGGCATGGTGCGGGCGCGGCGGCAGCGATTCGATCTCGGCGGCAAGGTCGCGCAGCGCGGTTTCATCGGGCGTGTACAGGCTCATTCGTGTTCCTCGCTCAAAAAGTCGTTCAATCGTTGCCGCACCGCGGCGCGCACATCCGGTTCGGCATCGTCCACCAGTTCGGCAATGGCTACAAGCGGCGCGTGCTGCGCGGCTTCCAGACGCACCACCCAGTCTTCGTCGTGCAACAGCTTCGCCGCATCGTCCGGCAGCATGCGCCCCGCGACGATGCGCCGCACCTCGGCGTCCGCATCCCGCGCCATGCGCCCCAGCGCGAACGGCGGCAGGCGGCGCGCCACTTCCTTGCGCACCTCGCGATCCTCGTCGTGCGCCATGCGCGGCAACTGACCGTGCGGCAACCGCTTCGCCACCTGCATGCGCACCAGATAATCCGCATCGGCTATCAGCGCGTTCAGCCGTTCCGGCGCTAAGCGGTTCGCCACGGTCATGCGCACTTCGCGGTCGCTATCGTGCAGGTAATCGTCCAGCTCGTCCACCGGCAAGCGGCTCGCCACCACGCGGCGCACCACCTCGTCCTCGTCGCGCGGCATGGCACGCAACACCTCCAGCGGCGCATGGCGCGCGGCGATGGCGCGGCGTTCCCAGAAGCCGTCGGCCAAGCTGGCCTCGGCGAACTGCGGATTGCGCCGCAAGAAACGGTCGATCTGCCGTCCGCTGTTCGCGATCAAGCAGATGTCGCCCGGCACGCAATGCCCTTCCGCCAGCAGCGCGCGATGCGGACAGCTCGCGCAATCGACCGGCACACTCAACGGCGACGGGCCGATGCGACGTTCCGGCATGTTCTATCCCTGCTCCACAAAATCATGCGCAGAGTATGAGCAACCCCCGTGCCATCTCGCGAACATCGCGCGTTTGCGCGACTCTGGAACCGCAGCCTCATCCGCAGATTACGCAGATTTTCATGCACTTACGTTCGATAAGCACCTCACCCAAAGGCGTGACTGATTAACGATATAGCTCGTTGTTTAATCTGTGGAAATCTGCGTAATCTGCGGGCAACTGCTTTTTTAAGGTTGATTCGCCGCACTTGATGCCCGCCCCCGTCTTCGCCGTAGCGCCAAACCGACAATCCTCATGCGACCAATGTCGCAAAGCTCACAAGCCTTATCACGCTCCCGCATGCCGGCATGCTTGTTATTGCGGGGGAGTCGTTGCCATCCGCCGTTGCTCCGCCGATGGCATGGTTATTGCGCTCGTTTAATCGGTTCATCAGGAGGTCGCTTGCGCAGCATATCGAAATAAAAAAACAGGGGGGTATATGGTCAGCTACAAGGGAGCAGAAGTCGACGACGAATTGCACGGCCTGATCGGGCGCATGGGCCGGGTCGAGGAATATCGCGAGAGCCTGCAAAGCCTGCAAACCGTATGGGACAACCTGACGCTGCTGGGCTATCTGTCGGGCACCGGCGCGGATATGTCGGAGACGCGCGGCGCTTTCCAGCAACTGACCGGCAGCCTGCTCAACCATCTGGGCCGCGAGACGCTGAAGAAGACCGTGCTGGCGATGAAATCCAAGGCGCAGGTCGCGGTGGACATCATGATCCGCAACCTGTTCGAGCGCACCGCCGACATCGGCTTCCTCGCGATGGACGGCATGGTGCGCGATTACCTGAAGGAATGCGCGTCGCAACAATACGGTCAGGGCGTGAGGAATCCGGCTGTCGGCACCGACCTGTCGAAACGGAATGCGCTGCTGCTGGCGCACTTCCGCGAATACGCGCGCAAGTATTCGGTCTATTCCAACATCCTGCTGCTGGACACCGAAGGCAACGTGCTGTTGCAGCTCGACGAGCACAACCATGTGACGCACAGCAACGACCCGCTGGTGCGCGAGTCGCTCGCGACCAACGCCGCCTATGTCGAGACCTTCCGCAAGAGCGATCTCGCGCCGCGCCAAGATGCCGCGCTGATCTACTCCTGCCGCGTGGCCGACGAGCAAGGCGAGAATCTCGGCGTGCTGTGCCTGAATTTCCGCTTCGCCAACGAGACCGAACGCATCTTCGCCAACCTGTCCGGCCAGCACGACTGGAGCGCGATTACCCTGCTCGACCGCGAGGGCCGGGTCATCGCCAGCAGCGACCACTGGCATATCCCGGTCGGCGCGAAACTCGCGATGGCGCTCGACGGCGACTGGAAGGTCGTGCGCGCCGCCGGGCGCGAATATCTCGCCGTCACCCGAGCCACGCAGGGCTATCAGGGTTACATGGGGCCGGGCTGGTACGGGCAGGTGATGATGCCGCTGGATCATGCGTTCGAGCATGATGCCGGCCTGAACATGAGCGACATTCCCGCCGACGCATTGCACGCGGTGATGAGCAACCCCAACCTGTTCGGCAGCGCCCTGCGCGAGATTCCGGTGCAGGCCGCCTGCATCCAGCGCGGGCTCAACCGCTCGGTGTGGAACGGCAATGTCAGCCAGCGCAGCAACGACCGCCAGGCGATGAACCCGGCCTTCTCCAAGGTGCTGCTGTGGGAAATCAGCAACACCGGGCAGAAGACGCAGAACGTGTTCGAATGCTCCATCGGCAACCTGCACCAGATGGTGGTGTCGTCCATCTTGCAAGACAGCCAGTTCCAGGCGGCGCTGGCGATAGACATCATGGACCGCAACCTGTACGAGCGCGCCAACGATTGCCGCTGGTGGGCGCTCGCCCCGGTGTTCCGCAATATCCTTTCCTCGCCACAAATCGACGAGGCCGCGCGCAAACAGGCGAGCGAGACGCTGGCGCACATCAACAGCCTGTACACCGTCTACGACAACCTCGTGCTGTTCGACCGCACCGGCGTGGTCGTCGCCGTATCCAACCCGAGCTACCGCGATTGCTGCGGCCAGCAACTGGGCGAGGACTGGGTGCGCCAGACCCTGCAACTGACCGACAGCCAGGATTACGCGGTATCGCCCTTCGCCCCCACGCCGCTGTATCGGGAGCTGCACACCTACATCTACGCGGCGGCGGTGTTCGATCCCACCGACAGCCGCAAGGTCGTCGGCGGCATCGGCATCGTGTTCGACTCCGCGCCACAATTCGACGCGATGCTGAACGACGCCCTGCCGCGCGACGAAAAAGGCGAGGTGCCGCCCGGCTGCTTCGGCGTATTCGCCGAACGCAACCGCCGCGTGCTCGCGGCCACGCTGGACACTTTGCATCCGGGCGACACGCTGGAGATCGACGAACAGTATTTCCGCCTGAACAACGGCCACAGCCATTCCGGCATCGCCGTATACAACGGTCACTATTACGCGGTCGGCGCGAGCGTCTCCAAGGGCTATCGCGAATACAAGAGCGAAGAGGACGCCTACCGCAACGACGTGGTCGCGCTGGTGCTCACGCCGCTGGGCGAAAAGCCCCGCGAAGAACGCCACCGCAACGCGAGCGCATCGCGCAACCGTTTGCAGCGCATCAACGGCAAGGTAGAAAGCGACAGCGAATCGGTGGAGATCGCCACCTTCTACGTGGACAACCACTGGCTGGGCATAGAGTCGCGCCATGTGGTGGAAGCCGTGGACACCAAGGGCCTCACCAGCGTGCCCGGCTCGGGCGAAAACATGCTCGGTTACCTGATGTTCCGCGAGACCCTGATCCCCATCGTCGCGCTATGGGGCATGCTCGGTCAATCCGACATGCAGCGCGCCCACGGCGGCGACCCGCAGATCGTCGTGATCGAACTCAAACCCGGCGTATTGCTGGGCGTGATGGTGGACGAGCTCGGCGAAATCCCGGAGATCCCGGCGGAGCGCATCGAAAAAATCTCCGGCATGCTCGCCGGCAGCACCCTGTCGGAAAGCCTGGTCAAACCCGACCCGCGCGATCCGCACAGCGGCATGATCGTCGTGATCTCGCCGGAAAGGTTGCAGCGCAGTTTTCTGGAGTCATAAAGACGGCAGGTTCTTGCGCAGCACGGTCATGTGCGAAGTTTCGAAACCGAGCCTGCGGTAGAAATCCAGCGCGGCATGGTTGTCGCGGTCGGCCAACAGCGTGACGCGCGTCATGCCCTGTTCGTGCGCCCAGTCCAGCACATGCTCGACCAGCATTCGCCCGAAGCCGCCGCCGCGATGTGCGCGAGATACGATCACGTCTTCCAGCAGCAGCACGCGCCCGCCTTCCGCGGTGCTGACGGTGATCAGCGCGTTGGCCATGCCTGCAACCTTGTCATTGATACGCAGCACAAACAGCCTGCCCAGTAAGGGTTCGTCGATTATCAGTTGCAGGCCGCGCAACTGCTTGTCGCGCTCGGGCCGGAAGTCGCTCTCCAGCGTGAATAACTCGGCGAGCAGATCGGCCAGTTGCGGCAGGTCTTCTGCGGTAGCGAAATTGATTTCAACCTTCATTACATGCTCCAAGTCAAAGTAGCCCGGATGAAACGAAGTGAAATCCGGGAGCATTCCCCGGATTCCGGCCTGCGGCCTTCATCCGGGCTACATCAAGGCCACGCTCTTCACCTGCGCGCACACAAACATGCCCTCGCCCAACCCGAGATGGTCGCGCGAGCGGCGGGTGATGCGCGACAGCAGCATCTGCGACTCGCCGACCTGCATGCGCACGATCACCTTGTCCGGCCCTTCGTCGCGTATCTCTTCGATGCGCGCGTTCAGGATGTTGTTGATGCTGCTGCCTTCCGGCGCCTGCGTGGCGATACTCACGTCGCGCGCCAGCACGCGGGCGCGCACGCTTGTGCCGAAAGGCTGATCCACCCTGCCCACCCACAGGCTGCCGCCGGGAAAATCCAGTTGCGTCAGGTGATAGGCCTCGTCGTGCCGCGCCACTTCCGCTTCGATCACCGCGCCCGCATCGTCGAAATGCGCGGTGGGCAGGTCGAGGCGCGCGAGCGTTTCGCCGAGCGCGCCGCTGGCGATCACGCGGCCTTTTTCCAGCAGCACCAGATGGTCGGCCAGCCGCGCGACCTCGTCCAGCGCATGGCTGACGTAGAGCACGGGGATATTCAGCTCGCGATGCAGCCGCTCCAGATACGGCAATATCTCCTGCTTGCTCGTCGTGTCGAGCGCGGACAGCGGCTCGTCCATCAGCAGGATGCGCGGGCTGGTGAGCAGCGCGCGGCCGATGGCGACGCGCTGGCGTTCGCCGCCCGAGAGTTGTGCAGGGTCATTGCGCTCGATCAGGTGCGATAACCCCAGCCATTCCACCACCTGATCGAGCTGCACACGGCGCTCGGATGGCACGATGCGCTTGTAGCCGTATTCCAGATTGGCGCGCACCGACAAATGCGGGAACAGGCTGGCCTCCTGGAACACATAGCCCAGCGGCCTTAGATGCACCGGCACAAAAGTCTTCTCGTCCTGCCACAACTCGCCGTTCACATGCAGCCAGCCCTGTGTGCGCTCAAGACCCGCGATACAACGCAGCAACGTGGTCTTGCCGGAACCGGACGGGCCGAACAGCGCGGTGACGCCGACCGGCGGCGCGCTGAACGCGGCATCCAGCTCGAAGCCGTCCCGCTGCATTTTGAAATGCACGCGCATCCAGATCGCCTGTTTCTCGCTCATCGGGTCACCCGCCACGACTTGCCGCCAGCGAGGTAAAGACCGAGCAGCACGACGAAGGAGAACAGCACCATGCCGCCCGCGAGCAGATGCGCAGGGCCGTATTCCATCGCCTCGACATGACTGTAGATCGCGACCGAGAGCACGCGCGTCTCGCCGTCGATGTTGCCGCCCAGCATCAGCACCACGCCGAATTCGCCGACGGTGTGCGCGAAGGCGAGGATGATCGCGGTCAGGAAACCGGGGCGCGCCAGCGGCAACGCCACGCTGACGAAACGATCCCACGCGCTCGCGCGCAGGGTCGCCGCCACTTCCAGCGGACGCTGGCCGATGGATTCGAACGCGTTCTGGATCGGCTGCACCGCGAACGGCAGCGAGAACAGCACCGAGCCGACCACCAGCCCGGCGAAGGTGAATGGCAAGGTGCCGAGGTTCAACGCGCGGGTCAATTCGCCCACCGCGCCTTGCGGCCCCATCATCAGCAGCAGGTAGAAGCCCAGCACCGTGGGCGGCAGCACCAGCGGCAATGCCACCACGGCGGACACCAGCCCCTTGTACCAGCGGCGGCTGTGCGCCAGCCACCAGGCCATCGGCGTGGCGATCAGCAACAGCAGCAGGGTCGTGACGCTTGCAAGCTTGAGCGTCAGCCACACGGCCTGAAGATCGGAAGGGTCTAGTGTTGCCATATGATGATTAAGGTAGTTCGTATCCAAAACTGCGGATGATCGCTACGGCCTTCCCACCCTTCAAGAAGGCCAGAAAAGCTTGTGTCGCCGCCTTGTCTTTTGCCGCGCTCAATTGCACCGCGCTTTGCCGGATCGGATTATACAAATGCGCAGGCACGATCCACGACGAACCTTCCGTCGCCTTCCCATCCTTGGTGATTTGCGACAGTGCAACGAATGCGAGATCGGCGTTGCCCGTTGCGGCGAACTGGAAAGTCTGCGTGATGTTCTCGCCCGTCACCAGCTTGCCCCGCACCGCGCTCCACACGCTCATCTTTTCCATCGCTTCTTTCGCCGCCATGCCATAGGGCACAAGCTTGGGATCGCCGATAGCCAGCTTGTTGTATGCGCCCTTGCCCAGCACCGCGCCCTTGGCATCGACCAGTCCCGGCTGCGCGCTCCACAGCGCCAGCTTGCCCATGGCATACACGAAGCGCGAACCATCCACCGCCAAGCCCTCCGCCTCCAGACGCTGCGGCGTTTTTTCGTCGGCGGCGACCAGCACATCGAACGGCGCGCCGTTCGCTATCTGCGAATAAAACTTGCCGGTGGAACCCAAGCTGACTTTCACCGTATGTCCGCTTTCCTTCTGGAACAACTCGACAATCCGCGCCATCGGCTCGGTGAAATTCGCCGCCACAGCCGCGCGCACCTCACCAGCGCACGCCGGCGCACTCATCAGACCGAACGACATCACGACTGCGGCAACGCGGCCGCGCAATGCAGATATATTCATCATCGACTCCATCAAAAGGAACTGGCGCGATGATAGCAAGCAAGATGAAGGCCAGCGAAAACTATATAGGCCGGATTATCTTGGTCTTTGGGCATATTGACCTGGCAACGGAGGGCGGGTACGGTACGGGCTGGTAAAAGTCCGCAAACAAGCCCGCCCTTTTAACTCATGCGCAAAGATTTTTTCTACACGCCTAACCACATTCCCGCCGATGAACGTTTGCGAAATTTCGCATTTTCGATCCTGTTGTTTGCCTATGGCTCGTATGGGGTGTGGAGCAATGACCTGTATATACCGGGGAAGCGATCCAGAGGCATTCACCTGCACGACGTCCCCGCGTGGATTATGTACGGGGCCATCGTCTGTGCTTGTTTGGTGATGCTATCGGTCGTTGTCGATCACTATGACAAACGCAACAATGAAACCAACTACAAATTGTTCGCCGATGTATTCAAGTTCCTGGGCTGGGGATTTTTTGCGCTGTCTCTGATCATGGCGATCATTCGTTAATCCAGTGCCGTAGGTGGGGTTAGCGCAGCGTAACCCCACCTACCAGAGCCGAAAAAAATGAGCGCCGAAGCGCCCATTTTCCATATTGATTATTCCAGTCAGAATTACGCTTCATCCACTTCCGCCAGCACTACGCCGATGGCTTGCAGCGGGTCGTCGGTCAGGCTCAGGCAGTGTTCGCTGCCGTTCACCAGATAGAGATTGAATCCTTCGCGCCGTAACGCAGGCGACAGGCGGGCGGGCATGTCGTCGTCGTTGCAGACGGTGAAGCGCAGGTCGGGCCAGGTTTGTTTCAGGCTGGCCAGCTCGTCGTCGTTCAGATCGCCGAACGATGCTGCGGCATCGGCGATCTGATCCAGTGTTTCGGCGGCGATCATCGGTTTAATCCTCTTCGATCTCGGCGAAGCGGCTCAGCGATTTCGATTCCACGCCGAGGATCTTGGCGAGCCAGGGCGGCGGGGCGTCGAGCACGGCTTGCAGGCGTTGCAGGGCGATGTTGGCCTTGCCGCCTTCCGGCGCCTTCACCGGATGGACGTTGGCGCGCACGGCTTTGGCCGCGGCGGGGCCGCCGATGGATTGCACGTAGACAATCTGGCAGTCCTTGATGAGGTTGGCGCGCGCGACGTTCTTGTCTTCGGCGTCGTCGGCGAAGCTGGTGGGACGGATGTCGATCAGGCGTATCTCGTCGGGCCCGACCTGATACACGAGGAAGCGCGGGCAGGAGCCGAAATGGCCGTCGAGGTTTTCTTCGGTGTTGGAGGCGACCGCGACGCGCAGACTGCCGGGCATGTCGCCGTCTTTATACGCAGAGGCCAGCGGCAGGTTCTCGGCTTCGTCCGCCGCGCCCCAGAGGTGGCGCACCGCCAGCTTGATGGATGCGCCATCCACGTCCGGCTCGACAGTCTCTTCGCCGGAGAGGATCAGCTTGATGTCGGCCACGGTCACCGTGGCGAGTTTCTCTTCGGTGATCGGCAAGCCGATCAGGTCGCCCAGCTTGGCCGCGAACGCACCCGCGTTCACATCGGCGAGGGCGCGCGCGGCTTGCGCGATGCGCAGCGCTGCGGTTTTGGTGATGACGGTGGTGGTGGGCATGGTTACCTCATCGAAATTCTGGCTGGTTCTTCGGCTCGTCATTCCCGCGAAGGCGGGAATCCAGCAAGAGCATATATACCGCGAAGCGACACAACGTCGTCCCGCTTCGCGGGGCCTTTCAATTCACCTGGATTCCCGTTTCGCGGGAATGACAGATTTTTTTGTTACACCGCAACCTGCGTGATGCAACCCTTGATCGGGCAGAGCTTCACGCATTGCGGCTTGTCGAAGTCGCCTTCGCACTCGGTGCATTCGCTTGCGTTGATGACGTAAATACCCTTCTTCACGCTGATGGAAGCCGTGGGGCAGTCCGCCACGCAATCGTCGCAACCGGTGCACAAATCAGCGTTGATTTTGTATGCCATGATAATTCTCCTAGTCGTTTATTCCGCCGCATCGAGGCGCTTGGCGCGCACCGAATAAGGCAACCGTGCGGGAGCAGCTTGCGGCTCGATGTAATACGCGCCGCCGTTGTTCAGCTTGATTTCCCCGCCCCACTTTTCCGGGGTGTCGAACTCCATCGAAACGATGGTGTCCTCGAGATCGCGCTTGGGCAGATAGAACTGATAGCTGCCCTTGCTGTCGCGACGGATCATGATGTTTGCCATTTAGTGCTCCTTTCGTCGCAGCAAATCGTAGGGCGGATGAGCGCAGCGTTATCCGCCGAGCGGGGCTCATACGGCGGAAGGCGCTACGCTTTTCCGCCCTACTCTTTCTATTTAGCGCACCAGGTCGTGGTTGTAGTCCGTCGTCCCCATGCCGCGGGTTTCTTCGTCCAGACGCTCCAGCACCGCATTGGTGATGGTGGTCAGCATCTGCATCGCACCTTCGTAACCATGCGTGGTAGCACGGTGCAGGTGATGACGATCGAAGATCGGGAAGCCGATACGGATCAGAGGAACCTCGAACTCCTTGCCCAGTGCCAGCGTGTCACGCTGGATGAACTTGGCGTAGGAGTTGCCGATCATGAAGTCCGGCTTCTCGGTCAGCACCAGCGAACGGAAGTGCCACAGGTCGGCGCCGGCGAACAACTGGGTGTTCTTGCCGTATGGAGTCTCGGCCAACATCTTTTCCATCGCCTTCGTCCACTTCTTGCTGCCGTTGTTGCACAGCACGTGCAGCGGCTCGATGCCCAGTTCGGTGAGGAACTTGGTCATGCCCATGGTGAAGTCCGGATCGCCGTACAGGCTGATCTTCTTGCCGTGCAGCCAGGTGTGGCTGTCCATCATCATGTCGACCAGACGGCCGCGCTCCAGTGCCAGCGATGGGGATATCTCCTTGCCAGTGACCTGGGCAACCTTCATCAGCCACTCGTCGGTCCACTCCAGCCCCATCGGGATATTCATCTTCGGCACTTCGTGCTTCCAAGTGGCCTCGACAAATTTCCGGGTCTTTTCCAGTTGCATAGGCTGCAGCAGGAAGGTGGTGGCGGCGTTAGGCGCATCCTTCACTTCGTCCTGGGTCGTGCCGCCGGCGTACATGCGGAACTGGCCGTCAGCCGGGGTATCCAGCACTTCGGTCGGGTCGCTCAGCATGGTGTGCGCAACGCCCATCTCGTCCAGCATGCGATGGATCACGCGGTAGTTGCCGAGGTAGGTTTCGAAGCCGGGAACGATGTTGATCTTGCCGTTCTTGCCGGGCTCTTTGCCTTCCATCGTGTTCAGCGTGAAGTAACGGATGATGCCTTCGAACATGTTGTCCCAGCCGGTGACGTGCGAGCCGACGAAAGATGGGGTATGCGCGAATGGCGTCGGAAACTCCTGCGGAATGTTGCCGGCCTTCTTGGTGTTAGTGATGAAGGCATTCAGGTCGTCACCGATAACTTCGGCCATACAAGTCGTGCTCACCGCGATCATGTCGGGCTTGTACATCGCCTTGGCGTTTTCCAGGCCGTCGATCATATTCTTCTGACCGCCGAACACCGCCGCGTCTTCAGTCATGGAATCGGACACGCAAGAGATAGGCTCGCGGAAGTGACGGTTGAAGTAGGAACGGAAGTAAGCCACGCAACCTTGCGAACCGTGCACATACGGCATGGTCTTCTCGAAGCCCAGTGCGCACAGCACCGCGCCCAGAGGCTGGCAGGCCTTGGCCGGGTTAACGGTCAGGGCTTCGCGCTTGAAGTTCAGCTCGCGATATTCCATCGTGGTGGTCCACTTGAAGGTCTCTTGAACCTTGTCCGCAGCATGGCCTTCTTCGAACAGTTCTTTCTTGTTCTTCAGCGTATCCTTGTATTCGTCCTGACGGAACAGCGGATAACAAGGTTTGATGTCATCAACTTTTTGCATTTCTATCTCCTTAGCCGCACTGCTAATTTGCAGATGCCGGCACAGATTGAGTTTGGACGGCGATGTTTTGCGCGTCACCTGAACTTTGCTTCTGCTCCTTCCCCTTGTCGGGGGAAGGAACAAAGTTTTTTACTCTGCCGTCTTCAACCACGGTGCGGTCAACTTGCTCCAGCACGGATTGTTGAGGGTCATGTCCATATCGCGGGCGAAGATGGCGAAGCCGTCATAGCTGTGATACGGGCCGGAGTAGTCCCACGAGTGCATCTGACGGAACGGGATACCCATCTTTTGGAAGATGAACTTTTCCTTGATGCCGGAGCCGACCAGATCAGGCTTGACCTTCTTCACGAACTCTTCGAATTCGAGGCCGGTCACGTCGTCGTACAGCAAAGTGGCGTTGCCCATTTCCTTGATGGTGCGGTCGTAGTCGTCGCCGTGCGCGAACTCGTAACCGGTGCCGACCACTTCCATGCCCAGGTCTTCATAGGCGCCGATCACGTGACGCGGACGCAGACCGCCCACGTACAGCATGACGCGCTTGCCTTCCAGACGCGGCTTGTACTTGGCGATGACGGCTTCCATTTGCGGCTTGTACTTGGCGATGACCTTCTCGGCGTTGGCCTTGATGGTGTCGTCGAAGAAAGCGGCGATCTCGCGGATGGAGGCTTCGATCTTGGTCGGGCCGAAGAAGTTGTATTCCATGTAAGGAATGCCGTACTTCTCTTCCATGTGACGGCTGATGTAGTTCATCGAACGGTAGCAGTGCAGCAGGTTCAGCTTGGCCTTGGGGGTGTTCTCCATTTCAGCCAGTGTGCCGTCGCCGGACCACTGGGCGATCACGCGCAAACCCATGTCTTCGAGGATGGTGCGGGTTGCCCATGCGTCGCCGCCGATGTTGTAGTCGCCGATGATGGTCACGTCGTACGGAGTGGACTCGAAAGCCTTCTCGTCGCGGTTGCCCAGCACCCAGTCGCGGATCGCGTCGTTGGCGATGTGGTGACCCAGCGATTGCGAGACGCCACGGAAACCTTCGCAGCGCACGGGGATGACCGGCTTGTTGATCTCTTTGGCCGACTTCTTGGACACCGCTTCGATGTCGTCGCCGATCAGACCGATCGGGCACTCGGACTGGACCGAGATGCCTTTGTGCAGCGGGAACAGGCCTTCGATCTCGCCGATCAGTTTGGCGAGCTTCTTGTCGCCGCCGAACACGATGTCTTTTTCCTGAAAGTCGGAAGTGAAGTTCATCGTGCCGAAGGCGTTCACGCCGGTGGTACCGACGTAGTAGTTACGGCGACCGGCGCGGGAATACTGACCGCAGCCGACCGGGCCGTGAGAAATGTGGATCATGTCCTTGATCGGGCCCCACACCACGCCCTTGGAACCGGCGTAAGCGCAGCCGCGAATCGTCATCACGCCCGGCAAAGATTTGCGGTTCGATGTGATGCACTTCTTGGACTGTTCGATAGATTGATCGTTGACGGCGAGGTGCTTCTCGCGGTCCTTTCTTGCCTTCTCGGGATAGACCTCAAGCACCTCTTGAATGAGGGCCTGGGTCTCTTCGCGTGTTAATGCAGACATTTCGTTCTCCTTTGACGACCCACCAATATGTGGAGACGTCTATCAGATTTAACTTGCTCGGTAAGAATGGCGGACCGTACCCAACAACCAACGGCCCGCCGTCCTTGACACCTTGCTATCAGGCAGCGACCGCAGCCTTGCCGATGATGGACTCGTCTTCCGCTTCCATGATGCCGAATTCCATCAGCAACTCTTCCAGCTCGTCCATGGTGATCGGAGTCGGGATAACGAACTTCTTGTTCTCCACGATCTTCTTCGCCAGTTGACGATACTCGTCGGCTTGCTTGTTGGTAGGATCGTATTCGATCACGGTCATACGACGGATCTCGGCGTGCTGCACCGAGTTGGCGCGCGGGATGAAGTGAATCATTTGCGTACCCAGCTTTGCAGCCAGCGCGATGATCAGCTCATCTTCACGGTCAGTGTTACGGCTGTTGCAGATCAGGCCGGCCAGACGCACGCCACCGGAGTTCGCATACTTCACGATGCCCTTGGCGATGTTGTTGGCGGCGTACATCGCCATCATTTCGCCGGAGCAAACGATGTAGATTTCCTGCGCCTTGTTTTCGCGGATCGGCATTGCGAAGCCGCCGCACACCACGTCGCCCAGCACGTCGTAGAACACGAAGTCGAGTTCGTCGTCGTACGCGCCTTCTTCTTCGAGGAAGTTGATCGCGGTGATAACGCCACGGCCGGCGCAACCGACTCCTGGCTCAGGACCGCCGGACTCGACGCACTTCACGCCGCCGTAACCAACCGACAACACGTCTTCGAGTTCGAGGTCTTCCACGCTGCCAGCTTCGGCGGCCAGTTCCATCACGGAATTCTGTGCCTTCGAGTGCAGGATCAGGCGAGTCGAGTCAGCCTTCGGATCGCAGCCAACGATCATCACTTTCTTGCCGGATTCGGCCAGAGCCGCTACCAGATTCTGGGTGGTCGTTGATTTACCGATACCGCCCTTACCGTAAATTGCGCATTGACGCAGTGCCATGTTAGTCTCCTGAGAGGTTGCAAAAAGTTGCGATTGAAATCTGTCGCTCGCACCCTCTACACCGCAAGCACCGTGCCACCCGCCGCAAAAATACCCAACCGCATGAAATGCAAGAGAAAATAAATTCCGCGCCGGACACCACTGCGGATGTGGAACACAACAAAACGGAAAATTTTGTAGCAGTGTCTACAACAACCTCCGTCCTTCTGCCCCGCTGGGCCAGACTTCCGATCAACCGCTGCAACCTGCCCGCCGACATCCTGGGCAGCCTCACCTTCCAGCACGCACCCACCGAACTCGAACTCGACGGCGTCGCGCAATTCCATCGAGGCCTGTTCGCCCTTCTGGACAAGATTGACGATCCCGCCGAGCGCGCCCGCGCCTTCGCGATGCACATGAATGCCGCGTTCTACCTCGACGAACCGGAACAGGCGGGCTACACCCCGCAAGCGACACACAAAAGACAAAAAGCCGACTACCTGCGCATGATGCGCGGCTGGAGTTTCGATTCGGATGGTGCGGAAGGTGCCGCGTTGAAAGGCTGGGTGGAATCGCGCTTCGGCCTGCTGCCCAGACACCACGGCGGCCCGATACGCGACTTCTCCGGCGTGGCCTACCGCCGTTATCTGGAAATGCGCGCGACCGCGCTGTATGGAACCAACGCGCTGGAAGCGCAGCTCGACCTGCTCTTCACCTATTGCCAGTACGAACTCGCGCGCCTGCATCCCGACGAAACCCACCTCACCCTGTATCGCGGCATAAACCGCGTGGACGATCACGAAACGCAAGCAACGCTGGACGACAAACACCGCGTCGTCCTGTTCAACAACCTGAGCTCCTTCACCGCCAACCGCGAACGCGCCGACGAATTCGGCGACTACCTGCTCACCGCGCTCGTGCCGTTATCGAAAGTGTTCTGCTACACGAGATTGCTGCCGGGGATGTTGCAGGGGGAAGACGAATACACCGTGATCGGCGGGTTGTATGAGGTGGGGATAGCGGCGTATTGATGGCAGGAAATCCATTAGGCTCAGGCATCATTGGCGCTTCAAATCAACGGAATGCCGGTACAACTCAAATTTGCTAGACTGCGAAACTGCAATATCAGGAGATCGCACCATGCTAACAACAATAGAAGTGACCATAGACAGCACCGGGCATTTGCATAGCGTCGAACCCAAGCAAACCATCAAGCCGGGGCGCGCACTGCTGACTTGGCTGGAACCTGATGCCGCACACGAACCGGCCTTGATGGCGGAGGCCGCCCTGGAGCAAGAATGGCTCAATCCCGAGGAGGATGCAGCGTGGGAACATTTGCAGCCGGGCAAGTAGTCGTCCTGCCTTTTCCATTCTCAGACCTCAGCCGTAAGAAGCTGCGTCCGGCTTTATTGCTGGCAGATGCGTTGGTTATTGTGCGAGCTTTAGAGACAAACTGGCGAACTTAATGACATCATGGACTGCTTGAAAGAGATGCCTTCCGAAAAGATAAGCACCTCGTCGCCAACCCTATTGGATGCACTTTGAGATAACTTATAAAGTATCTTTTTCTTCTCGGCGTACAAATTCAGAATGAAGTCGTGATTATCATAAGAAACCATCCACTTTTTCTTCATTTTGTGAACATGTCTCGAAAGTTTTTCGTGATCGGCTTTCAAATAAAAGTTCATATACAGATCGGCACCCTTTTGATAATAGGGAGGATCAAGATAAATGAATACCTTCTCCAATTTATGATCCATCTTCCGCACAAATGCCAGCCCATCCAAGTTTGAAACTGAAATCCGGCTTTTGAACTGAGCTATCTTCTGTATCCGAGCAATGAGGTCTTTCTTATTGAAGCGGACATCTATCTTGTAATTACCCTTCTGCTCATAGCCACCGATAACCCCTCCCTTGATGACGCCAGAGACGTTTGTTCGATTGAGGAAGAACGTGGACTTAGCCAACTCAAATAAATCGACTGACTGTGCATCTTTTTGAATCTCTTTGTACTTATACCAACTGTCCATCGAGACTTCGACATCATTGATCCAACTGCAAAACTCATCTGGCTGCGCCAATACTGAAGCCCAGAAGGCGTAAATTGATCGATCAAAATCGTTAATATAAATACGATCTACATACTCTTCAAAAAGCAGTCTCAATGCCAGTCCTGCTCCACCAGCATAAGGCTCAGCATATGCTGAGCCAAGGAGACCGTTTTCATAAAACAACTTTGAAACAAACGGGAAGATGCAATTCTTGCCACCCGGATAACGTAGGGGCGAACAAAAGTTACTCACGATTTAGCCGCCTTACCGTGGGAATCAGTCAGGATAGCTCCAACGATTATGGAAACTGCCAAGGTTTGATCCATATTCGCCGATGCCGAGTAGTTATGGGCTCCCGTATGCAGCAACTGAATGATGCTTGCTTCTGTCACGTTATTGTTTGATAGCGTCGTCTTTACATCCTGATCCATTGTGCCTTTCGCCTTTTGGAATCTAGATTTGATAAATTTATCCAGGTCTTGCTGACAGTCCTTAGCAGCGGCTTCGCAAAGTAAGCGAAGAGCCATGCGAATTAAGCTCGGAAAAATTTCGGACAAAGAGTCTTTGTTGTCGCTGTAAAAAGAGTGAAGATCAACAATGTCTCGGTACAGGTTACTTACGCCCCCGATGCGAAGATAAAGTGGACTACCGAAAATTTCGGTAGTCTTCGTTCGAACGCGCTTGCTTTGCTTTGGTTTTGCCGCGCCATCGGAGATCGCATTTTTTGCGTTGAGGCTCACTTCCCGAGCTTTATGCCTCCTATGCTCCTCGATGATTCGCTGAGAAGAGGGATCCAATACTTCGAGAACTTTGCCTCGATTCAACCGTGTCGAAATTTCTTTTTCTTTAATCTTTTTGGAAATGTCGTCAAGTATCTCTTGTGTTTCGGAGGAGCTGTGCTTGCTGAGCAGCTTGTCACCATCAAGTGAGATTCCAAGTTTAGTTAGTATGTCCTCCCGGAAAATTTCTTCTTTGACAAACCGCTGATTCAGATGGGGGTTGGCACTGATAAGGCCGGTACTTTCCTCCATTATCAAAAACGGCGTCTTCTCTTGCTTCATGTGTTTGTGAAGAAATATATCGCGCTCAAGAGGTAGCCAAGAACCTGTATCGGCGTGCTTCCTATATACGTTTTGAAGGGCGATGTCTTTTGAACAGACATTACATGGAATTTCATTTGGAAAACTCGGAATTGAGGCTGTATCGAATCCATCGACAGACACGAGCCTATGTTTTATTTTGGCAAGAATGACCCGTCTATTTCCGTCATATACAACAGGCTTCTTCCCATGAAAAACGACCGTCGGCAACTCACTATAGTCGTAATGTTTCCCCATCTCCTTAGCTAACTTCGGCAAACTCCATTTTGATCGCTCGTCATCAAGTGCCCTATCCACAATGTCTTGATCAGTGGCTTTTTCGTCGATGGGGTCTCGCGGATTTTCGGTCCAGAGCACCAAGTCTTCCAGTTTGAGCGTCCTTACCTCTTGCCCCATATATCCCCCTCAATTTATACAACTTGCACCGAAACATCTTAATTGACGACATCCTATCGACCTGCGAAGTAGTTATGAATGACATCTATCGGAGCAATTATGCCAGTTTGGCACACCGCTCACCAACGACCGCCGTAAGCGAAAGCCCGCGTAGCCCGCATAGGATGCAGTTGAGCTTTGCATGGACAATCGACTAGGCCAACAAACAACGTCGGCCAAGTCGCTGGTCAGCGCAAGCAATACCCATCGCCCATTTCGATCAATGATGGGTATCGCGTTGCTCAACCCATCCTACAACCGCCACGTACTTCGCCCGCGCTATTACCCCAACTATTACCCTTACTAAAGGGTAATTACCCCCTCCTTCTCAACCGATTCAGGGGCTGCATCGCAATAGTTCTACAGCCCCAGCAACGCCGATATCTTCGCGCGCACCTCGTCCAGTTCTTCCGCTGTCGCCTTGCCTTTCGGCGTGGCCTTGCGCGCTTTCCAGTCGAGGTTCTTCACTTGATCGGATAGCACCGCGCTGTTGACGCCCTGGGCCTGGATGATGACCTCGAACGGGTAGCCTTTGATCTGGGTGGTCATCGGGCAGCACAGCATCGTGCCGGTCTTTCTGTTGTAGGCGGCAGGGCTGAGTACCAGCGCGGGGCGGTGTCCGGCTTGTTCGTGCCCTGCCTGCGGGGAAAATTCGAGCCAGACTATATCGCCCGCATCGGGCACGAAGCGGGCGGCCATTACCAGATTTCCTTGCCGACCGGCGCTCCCGTATCGACGGGCTCGTGCTGGTTGCTGGAGGTAATGCCGCCCAGCAACTCATCCAGTTTGTATGCCTTGCGGCGCACCGGTTCGATGACGATGCGCCCCTGCTCTTCGCGCACATCGACGGGCTGATCCAGACCGACATGCGCCGCCGCCATGATGGCCGCCGGAATACGTACAGCGGCGCTGTTGCCCCATTTCTTGACGATGACTTCCATGATATTTGTCTCCCGGGATGCGATAGGCCTCAGTTTAGAAAGCCTCTCGATGTGTGTCAACATTGTTGATACTTGGCACACAGGCAGAAGCAAGGGACGAACCCCGGTGCATTCTGCTCTTCGAATGCTGGGGTTCGTTCCTCACCCCAGCCTACGGAACTGCATCCCCTGACTGCTCACAATCGAAGCGCGATATACTTTTCTTGTACGTATATCGACAAGGAGTAAATCATGCAAGTTGCCAAATGGGGAAATTCGCTGGCGGTGAGGTTGCCCGCCGTGCTGGTGCAGGCGCTGGGTTTGAAGGAAGGCGATGAAATTTCCCTGCATGCCATCAACGCCAAAACCTTTGAGGTTTCCAAAAAGCAGGACGTGAAAGAATTGCTTGCCCACCTGCATCAATTTCGCGGACGCCTGCCTGCCGACTTTCACTTTGACCGTCTGGAAGACAACGAGCGGAGTTAACGATCATGGTGATTGATACCACCCCGAATGATGAAACGCCCTGTAGGTGCGACCCTTCGATAAATTCAGGGCAGGCTTGAGTCGTGCTAGATACGTTCTAGCTCCACGTTACCTTCGCGGCTGAAGCCGCTCCTACGAAAACCGCCGCACCCTGTAGGCTTCAGCCGTGAAAAGAAGTTCGCACCTCCCGACGCTCCCACGAGTGTTGTTCTACATCCTCATAGCCCCACGCTGGCCTTTTCCTTGGCCGATTTCTTGCTCAAATCCACCCTGTAACCTCTGCAACATCGGCTGACATCAGTCTGATTCCCGCAACCTCAGCATCTGCCGACTTCTCAAGCAGCGCATCACGATTGTAGGCAATCCGACATCGCCGGCGTTTGTTGTCGAGTCGCGTTCGCAACCAATTCAGGAAAAGACGATGAAGTTCTACATGACGCCCGGCTCGTGCTCGACCGGTATCCACATCCTGCTCGAAGAGCTGGAGCTGGTGTTCGAGGTGTATCTGGTGAATCTGATGGCGGGCGATCATCTGCGGCCGGAGAATCTGGCGGTGAATCCCAAGGGCGCCATCCCGACGCTGGTGCGCGACGATGGTTCGGCGATCACCGAGTTCCAGACCATCGCGTGGTGGCTGGCGCGCGCTTACCCCAAGGCAAAGTTGCTGCCGGATGACATCGAGGGCGAGGTGCGGGTGATCGAGACGCTGGACTACGTGGTGGGCACGATCCACGGACAGGGTTACACGCGCATCTTCACCACCGACAATTACTCAAGCGATGCAGCGGAGCATGCGGCGATCCAGGCGCGCGGGCGCGAGATTGTGAGCAAGGGTCTTGCGTTGATGGATGGCGTATTGGCTGGCAAGGACTACGTAATCGGCAATTTCAGCATCGCCGATGCGGCATTGTTCTATGTGGAATTCTGGGCGGACAAGATCAAGCTGGAATTGCCGGCTAACTGTCTTGCGCATTACCGGCGCATGCTGCAACGCCCTGCGGTGCGCCGGGTGTTGATGGAAGAAGGTTACCGGGTATGAGCGAGAAGCCTGCACAGCTAAAGACCCAACTCGACTGGTCAGCCTACGAGAGCTACGGCAGTTTCGGCAGTTTTGATTTTGGCAGTTTCGGCGAGAGCGAGGTGGCAGCGCCTGCCACAGGCGGCGGCTACGCCAAGGCGGCGGCTGTGTGCATGGGTAAGCGCCATTGCCAGAAAAAAGACAAGGGTGTGATGTGCCCCAGCTTCCGCGTCACCGACGACGAGAAGCACTCCACCCATCATCGCGCTGTCACGCTCAAGGCGGCTCTCGATGGCGAATTCGGTGCGCATCCATTCCTGAGTGAAGAACTGTCCGAGGCGATGGAATTGTGTGTGAGTTGCAAGGGCTGCAAAAGCGAATGTCCGCATGGGGTGGATATGGCGCTGCTGCGCGTGGAAGCGCTGGCGCAACGTTGGGCGCAACTCGGCCGCGTGCCGTTGCGCGAACGCTTGTTCGCCTTCACGCCGCGCTACGTCAAACACCTGAAACACTTCAACTGGGTGGGCGCGTTGCGCACACGCATGCCGCTGATCGCCAAGGCGATGGAGCGCTGGTTAGGTATCGCCGCCCGGCGTTCATTGCCGAAGGCAGCAGCACGCGATTTCATCTCGACGCAAGCGCAGTCGGTCGCGGTCGCCGAGGGCGCACGCGAGGTCGTGCTGCTGGTGGATACATTCTCCAATCATCTCGATCCGCAGATCGCGCAAGCTGCACTGGAAGTGTTGCAAGCCGCCGGTTACACGGTGCATGTCGCGCAGCCAGCGGCAGGCGAACGCGCGCTGTGCTGCGGCCGCACCTTCCTTTCCAGCGGCCTGATAGACGAGGCGCGCGCCGAAGCAACGCGCTTGCTTGATGCGCTGGTGCCGTTCGCCGAACGCGGGCTACCGGTGATCGGGCTGGAGCCTTCCTGCCTGCTGATGTTGCGCGACGAGTATCACGCGCTGGGCTTGGGCGAGCGCGTGGCGACCCTCGCCAAGTCGGCTGTGCTGCTGGAAGAGTTCCTCGCGCGCGAACACGATGCCAAGCGACTTCAAATTGCATTCAAGCCACTGAACGAGCAAGTGCTGGTGCACGGACATTGCCACCAGAAGGCATTCGGTGCGATGCCGGCGATGGCAAAGGTATTGGGGCTGGTGCCGGGCTTGCAGGTGGAGTTCATCGAGGCCAGTTGCTGCGGCATGGCCGGCTCGTTCGGCATGGAGGCGGAGCATTACGAAGTGTCGGTGCAAATGGGCGAACTCAGCCTGCTGCCCCTGGTACGCGCCGCCGATGCCGACACGCTGCTGATCGCCAACGGCACCAGTTGCCGCCACCAGATCCGCGACGGCGCGGCGCGCGAGGCGACGCATCTGGCGCAGGTGCTGCAACGGGCGCTGCGATAGGCCTCAGCTTAACCCAGTAGGGTGGGCACGCTTCTGTGCCCACGCGGAAATTTGCACGACTACCGCGTGGGCACAAAAACGTGCCCACCCTACGTACTGAAAGGGGAAGAGGATTACGCGGTGATCGGCGTGATGTACGAGATCAACATCACGCCCTATTGATCCTGCCGACTGGATGTTAGTCGCGAACGATGAAAATCACACGACACCCGCGCCATGCGCCTGTTCGTCAGCGAAATAACTGCTGCGCACCATGGGTGCACAGGCCGCGTGACTGAAACCCATCTCCTGCGCGGCGCGCTCGTACATCGCGAAGGTCTCGGGCGGCACATAGCGCAGCACCGGCAGGTGTCCATCCGAGGGTTGCAGGTACTGGCCTATCGTCAGCATGTTCACGTCGTGCGCGCGCAAGTCGCGCATCACTTCCAGCACTTCGTCGTCGGTCTCGCCCAGGCCCACCATCAGGCCGGACTTGGTGACGACCTGCGGGAAGCGCGCCTTGAATTCCTTCAGCAGCTTCAGCGAATGGGCGTAGTCCGCGCCGGGGCGCGCGAGCGTGTACAGGCGCGGCACGGTTTCGAGATTGTGGTTCAGCACGTCCGGCAGGTCAGCCGCCATCGCGTCCAGCGCGACATCCAGGCGACCGCGAAAATCCGGCACCAACGTCTCCAGCCTCGTGGTCGGCGAACTGGCGCGGATCGCGCGCAGGCAGTCGGAAAAGTGTTGCGCGCCGCCGTCGCGCAGGTCGTCGCGATCGACGCTGGTGATGACGACATAGCGCAGCTTCAACAGGCCGATGGAGCGCGCGAGGTTCTGCGGCTCTTCCGGATCGGGCGGCAGCGGCTTGCCGTGCGCGACGTCGCAGAACGGGCAGCGGCGTGTGCACACGTCGCCGAGGATCATGAAGCTGGCCGTGCTCTTGCCGAAGCATTCGCCGATGTTGGGGCAGGACGCCTCCTCGCAGACCGTGTGCAACTGGTTCTCGCGCAGCATGCGCTTCACGTCGTGATAGCCCTGCCCGCTACCGGACTTGACGCGTATCCATTGCGGCTTGCGCAGACGCTCCTGCAACGGCACGATCTTGATCGGGTTGCGCGCGGTCTTCTGTGCACCCGTTTGGCGCTTCTGGATTTTTTCTTCGTTGCTCATGCTAGCCTCAAAGGCTTTCTAAAAATTCGCGAGGAGGGATGGATGCAAGGCGCACGGAGCGCAGGAACCGGAATGTACTTTATGTACATGAGGATTCCGAGCACCGCGCAACGCCGCAGACGCCCTCCGCAGCAATTTTTCACGCATTGCCGATGCCGCTGGTCGGCAGCTTGATCTGCTGCGCAAAGTCCAACATGCGCCTGATCGGCAGCACCGCGCGCGGAATGATTTCCGGATCGACATGGATTTCGTTCTTCCCGCTCTCCAGCACTTCAGCCAGATTGATCAGGCCGTTCATCGCCATCCAGGGGCAATGACTGCAGCTGGTGCAGGTCGCGCCGTAACCCGCGGTGGGCGCTTCGAGGAAGACCTTGTCCGGACACAGCGTGCGCATCTTGTGCAGGATGCCGTTGTCGGTCGCGACGATGAACTCCTTCGCACCGGAATGCTGCGCCGCCTTGATGAGTTGCGTGGTCGAGCCGACCACGTCGGCCAGCTTGACCACCGCGCGCGGCGACTCGGGATGCACCAGCACCAGCGCGCCTGGATGCAGCGCCTTCAGTTCGATCAGCTCTTTCGCCTTGTATTCGTCGTGCACGATGCACGAGCCCTGCCACAGCAGCATGTCCGCGCCAGTCTGTTCCTGCACGTAACTGCCGAGGTGGCGATCCGGCGCCCACAGTATCTTCTCGCCGCGTTCCATCAGGTGCTTCACCACCGGCAGTGCGATCGAGCTGGTCACCATCCAGTCGGCGCGCGCCTTCACCGCCGCGCTGGTGTTGGCGTACACCACCACGGTGCGATCCGGATGGGCATCGCAAAAAGCGGCGAACTCGTCCACCGGACAACCGAGGTCGAGCGAACATTCCGCTTCGAGGTCCGGCATCAGCACACGCTTTTCGGGATTCAGTATCTTCGCGGTCTCACCCATGAAGCGCACGCCGGCGACGACGATGGTCTTGGCCGGATGTTGGTGACCGAAGTTCGCCATATCGAGCGAGTCGGACACGATGCCGCCGGTCTCCTCGGCGAGATCCTGCAGATCGGGATGCACGTAGTAATGCGCAACCAGCACCGCATCCTGCTCCTTCAGCAATCGCTTGATGCGCGCGATCAGCTCGGCCTTCTGCTCCGGGCTCGGCTCCTGCGGGCGCTTCGCCCAGGCACGCGCGGTGCTGCAACTCGATTGCACCGCATCGGGATGATCGTAGGCGATAGAAATGATGTTATCTGGCATGGCTTCTTTCCGCTAATTGCGCTATCGCCGCGCGGTTGCTCGGCGAGAACACCTTGTCCGCAGCCTCTTGCAATGGCAGCCACAGGAAACGCAGATGTTCGCGCGGCGCAAGCTGGACTGCGACCTGCTTCGGCAGCCTCAGGCCGAACACATGCTCGGTGTTTTCGGTGACGCCGAGTTGATAACGATGGCGCCAGTGCGGGTAGATTTCGTAGACGTTCTGAATCTGCCAGTCGGTCAGCGCATATTGCGACGCATCGATGCCGGTCTCCTCGCTCACCTCGCGGATCGCCGTATCGGCCAGCGCCTCGCCCGGTTCGCAACTGCCGGTGACCGATTGCCAATAACCGGGATGGTCGGCGCGCTCCAGCAGCAGCACTTCCAGGTCATTCGTAAAGATCACCACCAGCACCGAGACCGGCTGCTTGTATTCCGCCATTAAACGAAGAATATCCAGAACGCCTTGTTGCGCTGCCGCCAGTACACGGAAGTATCGGCAAGGATATCGAGAGCAATCTCGCGGTCGTTGGCGGACAGGCCGAAGGTGTCGCTGACGTTGCGCAGCAACAGCACGTAACCGGACACGTTGCCGCACCAGGACAGGTCGCACAGGTCGTCGGCCAGCGCATCCCAGTTCGCGCCGAACTCGGCCGGGAATCTGGCGGCGCGCGCCAGCGCGTTAAGCAGGTTCTGCTTGCCCTTGACGCCCTTGAGGTCGGCTTCGAACAGCGCGAAGTTCGCCTCATCGGCGGCGGCACGCAACTCGTCCACGCTGCAAGTCAGCGTGTAGCTACCCGCCGCAGCGGTATCGTTCAATTGTTGCGCCAGTGGATTCATGGCTATTCTCTGATGCGTTTGAAAGTCCGGTAGTGATCTGGGCTGTAATAACATTCTGGCAACTTTCCGCATACGATGCGCCGCGCGCCGCGGTTGCGCGCACCCGGCGTTTTCACCGTGTACTCGCGATAGTAACCGCGCCGCTGCTGCGGCAACACCCGTTCGTAATTCTTGAACACCGTGCCGTCGCGATCATAAGCGTACGGCCCGCCCTGTTCGATCACGCGCAATGTCTCGCGCGCCTCGACGGGCAGTTCGGCCCTGACAATGACCGGAAGTTCCCCGGAACCAGCCGCCTGTACCTGAGCCTGCGGCAACCACAGCAGCAGCGCCAGCAGCCAGAAGCGCAGGTAACGCGACATCATTTAGTCCTTGGCGACTTCCACGCTGGCCTGCACCTGCTGGCGCAAACGGATATGCAGGTCGCGCAACTGGCGCTCATCCACCGCGCTAGGCGCATGGGTCAACAGACATTGCGCGCGCTGGGTCTTGGGGAAGGCGATCACGTCGCGGATCGACTCTGCACCGGTCATCATGGTCACAATACGGTCCAGGCCGAACGCCAGACCGCCGTGCGGCGGCGCGCCGTATTGCAGCGCGTCGAGCAGGAAGCCGAATTTGAGCTGCGCTTCTTCCGCGTCGATGTTGAGCGCGCGGAACACCAGGCTCTGCACTTCTTCCTTATGGATACGCACCGAACCGCCGCCCAGCTCCCAGCCGTTCAGTGCCAGGTCGTAGGCCTTGGCCAAACACTTGCCGGGATCGGTCTCCAGGAATTCCAGATGCTCGTCCTTCGGGCTGGTGAACGGATGGTGGCAGGCGACCCAGCGCTTGCTTTCGTCGTCGTATTCGAACATCGGGAAGTCCACCACCCACAGCGGCTCCCAAGCCTTGCCGTTGGTGTAGCCCTTCTCGTGGCCGATCTTGCTGCGCAATGCGCCCAGTGCGTCGTTGACGATCTTGGCCTTGTCCGCGCCGAAGAAGATGATGTCGCCGTTTTGCGCACCGGTGCGCTCCATGATGGTCTTCAGTGCCGCCTCGTGGAGGTTCTTCACGATAGGCGATTGCAGGCCGGTCTCGTTCAGTTGCGTTACATCGTTGACCTTGATGTAGGCCAGGCCCTTCGCGCCGTAGATGCCGACGAACTTGGTGTACTCGTCGATCTCGCCGCGGGTGAACGCCGCACCGCCCGGCACGCGCAAGGTTGCCACGCGGCCGGTCTCGGAATTCGCCACGCCGGCGAACACCTTGAACGCGACGTCCTTCACCGCGTCGGTGACTTCGGTCAGCTCCAGCGTCACGCGCAGGTCGGGCTTGTCCGAACCGAAGCGCGCCATCGCTTCCGCATGGGTCATGCGCGGGAACGGGTTGGGCAGATCGACATCCATCGTTTCCTTGAAGATAGTGCGGATCATCTCTTCCATCAGCGCGGTGATCTGCGCCTCGTTCAGGAATGAGGTCTCGATATCGACCTGGGTGAATTCAGGCTGGCGGTCGGCACGCAGGTCTTCGTCGCGGAAGCACTTGGTGACCTGGTAGTAGCGGTCGAAGCCCGCCACCATCAGCATCTGCTTGAACAACTGCGGCGATTGCGGCAGCGCAAAGAATTCGCCCGGATGCACGCGGGACGGCACCAGGTAATCGCGCGCGCCTTCCGGCGTGGACTTGGTCAGCATCGGCGTTTCGATGTCGATGAAGCCGCGGCTGTCGAGGAAGCGGCGGAACGCCATTGCTACCTTGTAGCGCAGCATCATGTTCTTCTGCATCTGCGGACGGCGCAGGTCGATCACGCGATGGGTCAGGCGCACGTTCTCGGACAGATTCTCGTCGTCGAGCTGGAACGGCGGCGTCACCGCCGCGTTCAGCACTTCAATTTCATGGCACAAGATCTCGATCTCGCCGCTGGTGATATTGGCGTTGGTCGTGCCTTCCGGGCGACGACGCACACGGCCGGTGATGCGCAGCACGAACTCGCTGCGCACCGATTCGGCTATCTTGAACATGTCGGCACGATCCGGATCGCACACAACCTGTGCCAGACCTTCGCGGTCGCGCAGATCGATGAAGATCACCCCGCCGTGGTCGCGGCGGCGATGCGCCCAGCCGCAGATGCTGACGGTCTGGTCGAGTTGGTCGGTGTTGAGTAGTCCGCAGTAATGAGTTCGCATGTTCAGCTTCTTGATAGTTAATCTTGTCTTGAAAGGTGTGCTTCCGTGTGGGCATGCACGGTCTCGGGCGTGGCGACCACGCCCATCGATACGATGGTGCGCAACGCGACATCCACGGTCATGTCCAACTCTATGGTATCTGCCTTGCGCACGTAGAAATAAAAGCCGTTCACCGGGCTGGGCGTGGTGGGGATGAACACCGCCACGTATTCCTCGTCGAAGCGACTACTCACATCGCCCGGCACGTTGGTCTGGAAAGCCAGCGACCAGGCATGCGGATGCGGATAATGCACCAGCAGCACCTTGCGAAACGAGTTGCCGTTGCCGGACAGCAGCGTATCGCTAACCTGCTTCACGCCCTTGTAGATGCTGCCGACGAACGGCACATGCAGCATCGCCTTCTCGGAATGCGCCCACAGCCGCTGGCCAAACACGTTGCGGATCAGCAAGCCGGTCAACAACACCACCGCAAAGGTCAGGATGATGCCCAGGCCGGGAACATGCAGCGGCAGCCAGCTGTCTGGATGCCAATACTCCGGCAGCAGCAGCAACGTCTGGTCCATCGTGCCTATGGTCAGGTTCAGCACCCAGATGGTGATGCCGAGCGGAACCCAGACCAGCAGCCCGGTGATGAGGTATTTTTTCATCGATCAGCCGGCCATCGGGCAGGAGCCCGCGCTGGCGCAGGGCGCGCATTCGGCCTTGGGTTTGTCCTTGAAGTCGGTGACATAGTAGCCGTTGCCCTTCAACTGGAAGCCGGCGGCGGTCAGTTGCTTGGCATAGGTCTCCTTGCCGCATTCGGGGCAAACGGTGAGCGGTGCATCGCTCATTTTCTGCATCACGTCCTTCTGCGTACCGCAGTTGGAACAGGCATAAGCATAAATAGGCATGACATCCTCCTATCGGAAATTCAAAGTCGCGCATTATACATTAGGGGGTGGTACTGCCGCGACCTACCCCCTGAAAAGCACAAGCCGCACAGGTTTACTGTGCGGCTTGCCGTGCAGCGCGATCAATCAACCCTTGGCGGCGATCAGGCGCTCGTACTTGGCACGCAACTGCTCTTCGCTCTCCACATGGGCCGGATCCTTGGGGATGCAATCCACCGGGCAGACTTCGACGCACTGAGGCGTGTCGTAGTGGCCCACGCATTCAGTGCACTTGTCGGGATCAATGATGTAGATTTCATCGCCCTGCGTGATCGCGTCGTTCGGGCATTCCGGCTCGCACACGTCGCAGTTGATGCATTCGTCGGTAATTATCAGTGCCATACTTCTCTCCTCATTAAAATCAAATCTAATTTTTCTGCTGCAATCTTGCCGCCACCAGCGGCGAGACGAACTTGCCGACATCGCCGCCGAAGCGCGCTACCTCGCGCACCATCGTCGCGGAAATAAACGTGTACTGCTCTGCCGGCGTCAGGAACAATGTTTCGACCTCGGGATAGAGGTTGCGGTTCATTCCCGCGAGCTGGAACTCGTACTCGAAGTCCGATACCGCGCGCAAACCGCGCAGCACCACGCGCGCATCGTGCGCCTGCACGAAATTCATCAGCAGGCCGTTGAATCCTTCCACGCGCACATTGTCGAAATCCGCGAACACCTCGCGCGCCATATCCACGCGCTCTTCCAGCGTGAACAGCGTATGCGCCCGGCTTTCCGCCACCGCGACGATCACTTCGCCGAACAGCCCTGCCGCACGGCGCACCACGTCCTCGTGCCCGCGCGTGATGGGATCGAACGTGCCGGGATAAACGACTTTTATTATCACTGCTGAATTCCCAATAGTTGGTAATACACCTGCCCAGCCTTGCCGGATTTTTTTACTTGTAATGTCGGCGGCACATCGACCGCCGCGCCGGATTCCACATACAACAGGCCGCCCTCGTTCAAGCGTTCCGGCAAAATTTCCAGCAATTTCGGCAAATAATCGGCGGCAAACGGCGGGTCCAGAAAGATCACGTCGTAGCGCTGCTTATCGCGGGACGCGAATTCTAGCCCATCCTGCGCATGAACGAAAACGTTACAAACCCCTAAAGTTTTAAGGTTATTCTGCAACGCACGCGCCACTGCGGGATTTTTCTCCACCATCGTCACGCGCTCGGCCCCGCGCGAAGCGGCCTCGAAGCCCAGCGCGCCGCTGCCTGCGAACAGGTCGAGACAAGTCCGACCGTACAGGGTTTGGCCCAGCCAGTTAAACAGCGTCTCGCGCACGCGATCCGGCGTGGGACGCAGTCCTTCGGCATCGGGAAAGGTGATGACGCGGCTGCGCAGCTCGCCGCCGATGATGCGTACCTTGTTTATTTCGCCGCCTCTTGTTGTGTTGTTGGCTGTGCAATTGCTCCCTCGGGCGCACCGACAATCACCGTCGCCATGGCCTGCGGATCGAGGTGACGCGCGAACGCCTCGCGTATCTGCGCGATACTGACCTGCTCGATCTTGCCCGGAAAATCGTCCAGATAAGTCAGGGGCAAGTCGTAGAAGCCAATCACGCTGAGGTAGTCGAGTATCTTGCGGTTGCTGTCGATGCGTAGCGGAAAACCGCCGACGATGTTCTGCTTCGCGGCGATCAACTCCTTCTCGGTCGGCCCCTTGGCGATGAATTCCGCCAGCGTGGCGCGCACCACTTGCAGCGCTTCGTCTGCCTGCTCCTTCTTGGTCTGCAGGCCGACCTGGAACGCGCCCGGCTGCTTCATCGGCATGAAGTAGCTGTACACGCTGTAGGCCATGCCGCGCTTCTCGCGCACTTCGTTCATCAGGCGCGAGACGAAACCGCCGCCGCCGAGAATGTAGTTGCCGACATACAGCGGGAAGTAATCCGGATCGCTGCGCGCCATGCCCGGTGCGCCGATCAGGATGTGGCTCTGGCTGGCCGGATGCGCGATGCGCCGTTCGCTCGCGGCGATCTTGGTCGCCACCGCAGGCAAGGCAGCCGGTGCAGCCCCGCCCGGCAGCCCGACGGTCAACTGCTCCGCAATCGCCTCGGCCTGGTCGCGCGACACGTCGCCCATGATCGCGACCACCGCGCCGCCCGCCTGATAGTGCGTCTCGTAGAAGGCTCGCAGATCGGCCACGGCGATCTTTTCCACGCTGGCGATCTCGCCGGAAACCCGCAACCCATAAGGATGGTCGCCGAACACCGCCTGCTGGAATGCCTTGTCGGCGATGCTCTCCGGCTTGGTCTCGGCCTCCTTCAGCGCGGCGATCACGCGCGCCTTTTCGCGCACGAGGATTTCGTCAGGAAACAGCGGGCGCTGCAACACGCGCGCCATGATGTCCAGCGCGCGGTCGCGTTCCGTCGCGCTGCTCAGCGTGCGTAGCGACACGCCGGCCCTGTCTTGGTCGAAGCTGCCGCCAAACTGCGCACCGATGTCCGCCATGCCGCGCGCGACATCGTCCTCGCTCAGGCCATCCGCACCGAGATCGAGCAGGTGATGAGTCAGCCCCGCGACACCGGATTTTTCCGCCGTATCGAAACTGCTGCCCGCGGGGATACTCACCGCCACGTCCAGCATCGGGATGTCGTGATTCTCGACGAACAGCACCTTCGCACCGCTGGTGCTTTGCCAGTGCTGGATGGCCGGCGTGGCTTGGGCCGACGCAGCCGCGAAACACAGCACTGCGGCCAGTAATCCGGAAAGTGTCCCCGAAAGAGTCTTAGTGAGCATGATTCGTTCCTTGTGGCGGACGCTTCGGCTTGCCGGAAAGCGGCTGCGGATCGAGTACCGCAACGGTCAGACTGTCGTCCCGCAAAAATTCCTCGGCGACCTGGCGCACCTGTTCGGCGGTCACCGCCTGCAACTTCTCCAGCATCAGCGGCACGGCGCGATGCCCGAGACCGAGGCTTTCCAGCTGGCCGATCTGCATCGCCTGGTAGAACAGCGAGTCGCGCTTGTACACCTCGCCCGCCATCACCTGCGCCTTGACGCGCCGCAACTCTTCGTCGCTGACGCCGTCTTTCACCAGTAGCTCGATCTCTTTACGCAACGCGATCTCGACATCGATCACCGTCTTGCCCTCGCTGGGCGTCGCCTCCAGCACGAACAGCCCCGGCCCGCGCGCGAACGAATCGTAGCCGACGCCGACGCCGCTGGCGACCTGCTGCTCGCGCACCAGACGTTTGTTGAGCCGCGCCGATTCGTTGCCGTCCAGCACGCCCGCGAGCACCTCCATCGCATAAGGCTGCCAGTCCTGCGCCGGATCGCGCAACACCGGTGCGCGGAAGCTCATCACCATATGCGGCAGTTCCGCCGGGGCTTTCACCACCAGCCGCTTGATGCCGAGCTGCTTCGGTTCGTCGTAGTTGCGGCGCGGCGGCATCGCGCGTTTCGGGATCGCACCGTAGTATTTCTGCGCCAGCGCGAACACCTCGGTCGCCTCCACGTCGCCCGCGATCACCAGCGTGGCGTTGCTCGGCGCATACCAGCGGGCATACCAAGCCTTGGCGTCGCCGACGGTCAGCGCCTCCAAGTCATCCATCCAGCCGACCACCGGATGCTGGTAGGGATGCTGCTGATAGATCGCCGCCATCATTTTTTCCTGCAACAGCGAATGCGCCTCGTCGTCGGTGCGCCAGCGGCGTTCCTCCATCACCACCTTGATCTCCTTGGCGAAGTCCGCCGCAGTCAGCTTCAGGTTGCGCATGCGATCAGATTCGAGCTGCATCGCCAGCGGTAGTTTCGACTTGTGCAACTGCTGGAAATAGGCGGTGTAGTCGTAGCTGGTGAACGCATTCTCGCGCCCGCCCGCGGCGGCGATGCGCTTCGAGAATTCGCCCGCCGGCACAGTCGCCGTGCCCTTGAACATCAGGTGTTCCAGCACATGCGCGATGCCGGTCACGCCGGTGCGCTCGTCCATGCTGCCCGCCTTGTACCAGATCTGCTGCACCACCACCGGCGCGCGGTGATCTTCCTTGACGACGACCTTCAGGCCGTTCGCCAGCGTGCGCTCGAACACTTCGGCCTGCACAGCGCCGCCCAGCAGCAGCGCGAAGCAAAACAGATAAATCCTCATAGTCCCTAGCCCTTAAAGGTGTAATCGGCATAAAATGCCGCGCGCATTATGCGATATTTTCTCGGTCATACCTAACCCGAACGAGCCGGAACCAAATGTAGGTCGGGCTATGCCCGATATGGTGGGCAGAGCCCACCCTACGCCAGCGCTTGATCTACGATACATTCTTGTCATTTTTTGACATCACTTGACTGGTAAGAGACTAAATGTTCAGCTTCCTGAAAAAAAACTCATCCGCGTCTTCTGCGGACACCAAGCCCGATAGCGGCTGGATCGCGCGCCTGAAAACGGGACTGGCCCGCACAAGCAACCAGCTCACCGACCTGTTCGGTCGCGGCGGCAAGATCGACGACGACCTGTACGAGGAACTGGAAACCATCCTGATCACCGCCGACGTCGGCATGACCGCTACCGGCGCCCTGCTCGCCGACCTGCGCCACCGCGTGCGCGAACAGCGCCTCACCGAGGCTGAACAACTCAAGCAGGCTCTCGCCGAATGCCTGCTGAAACTGCTGCAGCCGCTGGCGCAGCCATTGAAAGCCGACACGCACAAGCCCTATGTCATCATGATGTGCGGCGTCAACGGCGCGGGCAAGACCACCTCCATCGGCAAGCTCGCGAAATACCTGCAGGGCCAGGGCCTCTCAGTGCTGCTCGCAGCCGGCGACACTTTCCGCGCCGCCGCACGCGAACAACTGATGACTTGGGGAGAACGCAACAACGTCACCGTGATCGCCCAACAAAGCGGCGACGCCGCCGCAGTGATCTACGATGCGGTGCAAGCCGCGCAAGCGCGCAAGATCGACGTGGTACTGGCCGACACCGCCGGACGCCTGACCACACAAGCGCACCTGATGGAAGAAATCAAAAAGGTGAAACGCGTCATCGCCAAGGCACTGCCCGAAGCGCCCCATGAGGTGCTGCTCGTGCTGGACGCAAACACCGGGCAAAACGCGCTATCTCAGGTCAAGGCCTTCGACGAAGCCCTCGGCGTCACCGGCCTGATCCTCACCAAACTCGACGGCACTGCCAAGGGCGGCGTAATTGCCGCGATCGCCAAAGCGCACCCGATCCCGGTGCGCTTCATCGGCGTCGGCGAAGGACTGGACGATTTGCGGCCGTTCGTTGCGGAGGATTTTGTAGCGGCGTTGCTGGGGCTGGACGCCTGATTCAAACCGTCGTATGTCGGGCGGAGTCCGACACTGCGGCATAGTCCGCCCTGCAACCATATTCCCCGTTAGCGTTATAGGTCATCTCACTTTCGTTTTTTCAATACCGTTTTCACCATCTTCCCGAACGCCTTGTCCTTCTTCCGTTTATCCACATAAGACATCTCGTTGAAATCGGATTCGGCCTTGAGCTTCAAATAGCTCTGGTAATGCTCCGGGTTCAGTTCGCCGCGCTCTATGGCCTTGCGGATCGCGCAGCCCGGCTCGTTGTTGTGGCTGCAATCGGCGAAACGGCACCGGCCCGCAAGCGCCTTGATATCGGCAAAACTGTCGTCCAGCCCTTCACCCGTGGTCAGGATGCCCAGCTCGCGCATCCCCGGCATGTCGATCAATAGCCCGCCGTTGTCGAGCGTCACAAGGTGGCGGCGCGTGGTGGTGTGTCTGCCCTCGCCGGTGCCGCTGACGACCCCGGTCTCCAGCGCATCCTTGCCCAACAGATGATTGATCAGCGTCGTCTTGCCCACACCCGAAGAACCGAGCATGCAATAAGTCTTGCCCGGCACCACCAGACTCTTCACTTCATCCACGCCCTCGCCCGTCATGCTGCTGAGCGTGATGATGCGCGCCGAGATACCTGCCGCACGGATATGGCCGAACATGCGCTCCAATTCTTCCGCGCTCACCAGATCCGTCTTGGTCAGCAGCAGCACCGGTTCGATGTGCCCCTCGTTCACCATCACCAGATAGCGCTCCAGCCTGCGCACATTGAAATCAAAATGGCACGACTGCACGATGAACGCCACATCGATGTTCGCCGCGATCATCTGGAAATCGATATTCTTGCCGGGAGACTTGCGCCGCAGGAAAGACCTTCTTGGCACCACATCGTGGATGCTCGCATGCGACGCCGCGTCGTGATACTCCGCACACACCCAATCGCCCACACAGGGCATATCAACGGAAGATGCGGCGGTGTGCAGGAACTTGCCCGTCAGCTCGGCAGGCACTTCGCCCTGCTCGTCGCGCACGACATAGCGCCCGCGGTCCACGGCAGTCACCCGCGCCAAGCGCTGGCCCGATTCGCACGCTGCCTGCTCCGCCAGTCCGCTATCCAGACCGAGATCGGTCAACTCCATGGTGTGCCTGCCCCTTTGATTCGGAAAAGAACATCGCCCTTGCGGGCGATACGTAAGAAACTGATGCGATGCTGTCCCTATTTCGTCATCGCGAGCCGGTCTCCTGTAAGACGCTTTCCTGAAACAGCTCTGATACAAAACCCATCACCACACGGATGCGCGCAACGTGCCGCAAATCACCATGCACCACCAGCCAGATCGTTCTGGAGGGGCCTTCAATTTGCGGCAGTATGCGCACGCAACCGGATTGAGCCGCCATCAGCAAATGCGGCATGACTGCGATGCCCATCCCCGCAGTGATTGCCGACAAGCGCGCCAGCGTGTTGTCGCTCCTGAACAGACAACGCCCCCGGCCCATGATCGCTTCAAGCCAGGCATTTTCCTCTTGTTCCTTGAGTTCATCGCCATAGGCGATGAAAGCATGCTGTTGCAGTGCATCGACCGATTCAGGTGTGCCTTGTCGCGCCAGATAATCTGCAGAAGCGTACAGGCCAAAACCCATTTCACACAATCGGCGCGAAATCAGGTCAGCGTCGGCAGGCTTGAATAGGCGCAGGGCAATGTCCGCCTGCCCGCGCTTGAGATCGGAGCTGGTAACTGCCGGCTCCAGCACAACATCCAGCAAGGGATAGCGCTTGCACAATTCAGGCAAGCTCGGCGTCAGCACGCTCACGCCCAGCCCCTCCGGCGCGGCAATCCTGACTGTGCCCGCAATCGAGTTCGTATCCCGTTGGCTGGCTCTGACGACATCTGCCGCCCCCGCCTCCATCAGTTCTGCAGCGGCAAGCAGGCGCTGACCATCCTCGGTTAGCGTAAGTCCTGTGCTATGGCGCTGAAACAGGCGCAGGCCAAGTTGCGCCTCCAGCGCATCGATGCGCCGCCCCACGGTAGGCTGATTGCTATCGAGCGCGCGGCTTGCGGCAGACAGGCTGCGCGTGCGAGCGGCCGCGAGAAAATAACGAATGTTGTCCCAGTCTACGTTATTCATTTGTGCATATGCGCGATACAGATTTTGGCGAAGACGATACAGCGACGAATAGCTTAGCATGAAGCCCATTGTTTAAGCCGAAGGAAGAAAGCATGCAAACTCAAGCCACCGTAGATCACGCCGCGATCAAGACAGGCCAGCTGTTGTCCATCGCAACCCTCCTCGTCGCCCAAGTGGCCGGAAACTGGGAATTCGTCGCCGCCCTTGCAGTGATCTTCCTGCTCACAGCCGTGATCAATCCGCTGGGGCCTTTTGTTCTGGTCTATCGCCTGTTGTTGAAGCCGCTAGGCATCGTCAGGCCGGACATGCGCGTGGACAACCTGCAGCCGCATCTTTTCGGCCAAGCCGTGGGTGCGGCAAGCGCGGCCATTGCAGCATTCGCGCTCCACGCAGGTTATGTCTATGCCGGATGGGGATTGGTCTGGATACTGATCGTGCTCACTGCGATCTCATACAAGGGATGGTGCATAGGCTGCTTTCTCTACTACCAACTGAACCGCCTGGGACTGCGGGGTTTCTTTGCCCACAAACCGACGGACAAGGGCGTCACGCTCGGCTCACGCCCCAGAAAATGACCAGTCGAATTGTATCGAGTCGCCCTTCCTCAAGTCGCTCAGCATTGCGAATGCCGTAGTCCCCTATTACCCATGATGCTAGCCCCTGCTAGGCTGCTGTTGCGGTCAATATCGCCCCTGAGTCTTGTTGATGTAATTCGTCAGTTCCTGAGTCTCCTGATTCATCCGCGCCAGGTTGGCATGGGTGACGCGGAACAGCGCGCGCATCACCTTGAAAGCCACGCGCGGATGGGTATCCAGCAACGATTCGAAGTCGGCAGGGGTCAGCGTGTAGACCGCGGTGTCGCCCACCGCGCGCAACGTCGCCTTGCGCGGCGACTGCTCGACGAAGGCGCGGGTGCCGGCGCACTCGCCCTCCCGCATGGTGTAGACCGTTTGTTCCGCACCATTGGAGTCCTTGCTGATGACGGTGAGCTTGCCTGCGGCCAGAACGAACAGCGTTTGATCCGCCATGCCTTCCTCCACGAGCAATTCGCCATCCTTCAAATGGCGCACCCCCATCTTCGCGGTCAGAAGCTTGGCCTTGTCTTCGGTCAGCTCGGTTCCCACCGTTGAATTACGGACCAGTTTGTAGTCTGCGACTTCGCTCATTGCTCAACCCCTCCTTTTCATGTTTATCGGTGTAACGGGTGGTGCATCAATTCAATCGACCTGCACGGGCATTCAAAATACTCAAGCCGCCAGCGGCTCGAACCGGTGTATTGCCCTTCATCCCAAATTCGACCCCATTAGCTGCTAGCTTACCGCGCCAATCGATTGAGCAACACCGTCTGCAAGTCACGCCGACTATCCAGCACTGCCATGATCAAGACTTGCCGATTTTCAATCCGGTAAACGATGCGCCAAGGCGCGCTGACCAATTCCCGGTACTGAGAAATGCCGGTATGCAAAAGCTCTGGCACGATGCGACCGCGATTGGGCAAGGTAATCAAGAGCGAGGCTTTGGTTTCCAGCTTGCCCATGATTGCCAGCGCTTCATCGACGCTGTCCTGCGCGATGTAATTGATAATCTCGCTCAAATCCTGCTGTGCCGTGTGTGTCCACAGTACCTGATACGGCTTGGCTTCAGCCATGTTGCTTTTTCTGCTTCAGCAACGACGCCCGCAGGGAATCAAACACCTTCCCTTGTGCGGTGAGGCGGTTCTTCTGTGCATCGGCCTCGCCCTGAACCATCAGCTTCAACATCAGGAAGGCATCCTGCTGGGCGCGGTAGGTCGCATAGTCCTGCACCACAGCACTCGCCGAACCGTTTTGCGTCAGGATGATATTTGCCCCTCCGCGCGTCTCCTGCAACAAACGGCTCGCGGAAGTTTTGAAATCAGTCAGGCTGATGATTTGTTCTTGCATGATAGATCACCGAATAAGGACTGAATACGGTCATTCTAGCGGGAGGGGAAATAAAGGCAAGCGAATCAAAAACTAATGCGATGCTGCCCCCATCCTGCCTCCTCGATCCAGAAAAGAACATCGCCCTTGCGGGCGATGTGTGAAGCTAATGCTATGCCGACGCCAAGCGTCCGATCACTTCCCCGCCGGTACCGGCTTGGGTTGCGGTTTCTTGCCCTTTGATTCTTTTTTCTTGTCTTTGCTGCCCATGATGATCTCTCCTGGTTATTGATGATTGTGATTCACTACGGATGATACTACTCCGATACCTATTACTTATTTCGGTTTGCGTAATTCGGGTCTGAATCCGAGGCCTTCCGTCAGATAGCTAGGCAGGCCCCCCAACAATTGCAAGCGATGGGTAATTTCATCGTTTCGTTTTGTTGGCATCAACAAAACGATAGAGAAAAACTATTCCGGCTTTTCAGTCTTGGCAGTAGACGTAGCGGAATGACGCACCACCAGCGGTGTGCCAGTTTGCTCGGCCAATTGGCGAGCTTTTTCTGCTGCGCGCAGCATTGCTTGCGGCGCATTTTTCAGGGTGGAATCCTTCAGGTGAGAAACAGGCGCTTTCATTTGTTCTGTCCTTCCTCAATCAAGATCGTCGGTATGTCTGAATTATCGTATAGCTGCCAGCTATCCACCAGCAGCTTGTAGCGCTCGAAATTCCTGATGCCATGAGCAAAGCGGTGGCGGATGACCTCTTCGGGAACATTGTGCCCACCTTGCCTTACACGAATCGCCACGCGCTCGATGGCCATCTCGACATCGGACAAGGACAGGAAGGCAAGCTCCACTGCATAACCGGATGAGCGCCAGGCTGGAATCATCTGTGCATAGGTCTGGCCGGAAAGCGTCGTCTCGAATGCAAAGCTCTCGCCGCGTTTCACATGGCTTGCGATTTCCTCGAGCATCAGGCGTCCTGCCTTGAATGCCGCCAGTTCGGGGGCGAATGGCGACAGCCCCGCAGCAATCAAATCGGCGTTCACAAAATTGGGGCAGTCCGCTTCGTTGGGCAGGAACTCTCTGGCGAACGTCGTCTTCCCCGCACCGTTCGGCCCCGCGATGATGACGATGCGTTTAGTGAGTTCTGAGGTGCTCATGCTCTCTTATCTACCGAGAGGGATCCGTGGTCTGACCCCTGTTGTTCTGCTGCCATTCCCCGATGTTCGCTCCCATACATTTTTTGCATCAGACTCTACGGTAGCTTTTATCGCTGCCGTTTCATCCAGCAGAATCAATACCCTGACGGCCTGGCCTTCTGCCAAACGGATAGTTTTTGGCACAGCAATATGCCCATCTTCGATTTGCGAGGTGAATTCGATAGCCTGCATGATTGAATCAGGCGGCAACTTTCTTACGAGACGCGGGTTTGGTGTGCGTAATTGCTTGCGCTTCCTGAGTAAAGGCCAGCATGCTTGCCAGTGCTTTGTTGACCGCCTCGGAAGTTGGAAACGCCTTCTGTATCTCGGGCTGCAAAACAACCACATTGCTGTCTTGCATAAACTGCTTGTGATACTTCCCGCGTACCCCGACACCGAGCTGCTCACGCTTCAATTCGGGAATGTCTTGGTCATCCTTGCTTGTAGATCGCTTTTTCATATCGAGTCGCCTTTCGCGCGCTAATGATGCTGACATTGATCCTTCTTTCTGCAATTTGAAATTCTAAATCAAGCCGCATTTTCCAATGCCAATTCAGACATCAGCCTGTTTTGATACAAGTCGGCGATGGGGAAGCAGAGATCGTAATCTCCCCACACCAATTCGCCATATTCGATGCGGTACGCGGCAAAGCACGCAGGTTCGAGGTAGGCACGGATATCGGGGTGGCGCGAAAGCGACAGGAACGGCTTGAAGTCCACCGTCTGCGCCGTGCCATCGTCGAAAACAATGCGCAACGCATAATCGCCGACCTGTTCTACTGACGTGATGTTGATGGTTGCAGGAATCATTTCAACCTCCTTGTGATGCGTTCCGATTTTACAGGTTTGTGCAGCACGAAAAAATCGATCCACTTGCTCACGATATCGCTGGCGCGTGCCGACACCAGCTCCTCGAAGTTGCGCATCTCGGTATTTGCCAAGGGAGCGCGCCCGGCCACGTTCGTATAGCGAATCTCCGCGACCTCGCCATTGACCACGATGATCTCGGCACGAGATTCCCGGTCCTGGAATTTGCCATGAACATGAACCGGCTCATGCTCATTGGCATAGAACATGATGATCAAGCCGAAATATTCGTAGAGCTTGGGCATTACATGCCTCCTGGCGCGATTTTTGGTTAAAACAATTACGAAGCTGCCCCTTTTTATTCTTTTTAATTTAATCCCCATGCGCAGCGCGCAAACTGAATCAACTTCTCCTCTCTCCGATCTATCGCATCCTTATCCCACACCAGCCGTCCTTTCTGCTTGGTTGCGTCGTCTCTGAGTTGGTTTTGTGATACCAGTGGGGCATTCTGAAAATGAGCCACCTTCTCAGGGAAGGGGGAATTTCCTTTGGAAGCATTCGGAGAGTGGCAGTCCAATACCAAGTTGCCAATGGAATGCAGATATTTTTCCCTGAACACAGTTGCGCCTCGACCAGAATAGGGATCAATGGTTGCTAAAGCATAGGCCTCCTCATCAGATCTCTGAGCGGCAATATGTTCAATTGAGAATCGGGTCAGCGACGAAGTCGAAAAATAGTCTTTCAGCGATAATTTTGGAAAGTGATTTCCCGGTGTGCTGCGTAGATAATTTTCGTATCGCCAAAAGAAATATCTAGCATCCTCTCGCTGATAATAAAAATTAGGTTCGGAAAGTCCCGCATAAAATCTTTCCTCTAGCTTGTTCCAAGATTTTGCCTTCTCGTTGACCTTAGCTATCAAAGAAGCATGATCACCAGCAAATTCCCTAGCCCATCGGAATAAATCATCTTCGCCGGAACCCGATCTCATGCCAACGATTGCGTATGCCCGCATACAAAAAATTTCAAGGGATCTAACTGCACGGTCAAAATCTAGCTCGCTCTTCTCATACGAACTTAGTTTAATCAGCAAAGGCCAGAAGGCGGTCAATTTGTTCAGCGCGAAGAGATCGGTTAGCGCCCCGTACTGCAAGGAATCTACGCGATTCAGTATCTTCAGCACTTGAGCAAAAGATTGCTCAAGCTCAGAGGCGATGGATAGAACTTCGGCAATTCTCTTATCCGCAAAGTCCCCATCTGTAGAAGTTGAAGTTTTGGTCAGAACCTGCTTTAGGTAAGTATGAGCCCTGACTCCATCGCTATTCCACCAAGGCCATTTGGTATGGGCAATTGCATACCACTCCAATATGTCATCCTCTGTTCCCCTCCAAAATGGCGAATTCTCAATCTTCTCGTAAGAGCGAAATAATCGTTCAAACGAATTCTGCACCACTTGAATTTGCTGATCGTGATCAGACGCGATCAAGTATATGCGGTGCATCAAGTAGGCTTTTAGTGATTCCAGATTGGTGAGCCGTTTTCCTCTGTCATTTTGCAGCTCAAAAATCTGCGTAGCTTCACCGGGAGTTGAGACAACAAAAGGAATCACATAGGCACTGGATATCTTGTCGCAAGTCTCCACAAGGTAGTTTTGATCCTTCTTAGCAAGATGCCGCACAAACTTTTCATATGCATTCAGCAAACGCTCTTGGGAAAGAGTTTCTCGAGTGGCACTCTTGCCCTTCCTGTTCGATATTGCGTCATAGAAGAAAGCCAGATCGCTATCGATGGTCTCAAATTTGCGGATACCGGCTTCTTGGTCATAGAGAAACTTCCTGTTTAGCAGACTGCGATACTTATTGTTCCCGTCAGAGAGAGCCTGTGAGTTTAGCAACTCATCGAATCTGCTAATCGTCGCCTGAAAGAATATTGACAATGTTGTAAGACGTTGCTGCCCATCAACAACATGTGTGACAGGCCATCCGTTTCGGGTGTTACGTGTTTTTTCAAGCAATAGAGTCCCAAAAAAATAGGGCTTCTCGACGGGGTGTTGATCCAAATCGTGGAGAAACTGCTCTATCTGCCTATCCTCCCACGCATATGCTCTTTGATACGGAGGAACCTTAAGAATCTGCTCCTGAGTGAAGAACGCACTCAATGTCGTTACGTTAGACATATAGCTATTCCTAAATAAGTGATCACCGCGCCCTAACTAGAGCGTTATCGGCTAATCGGCTTATACCGAATCCGCTTCGGCTTCGCGCCTTCTTCGCCCAGGCGCTTCTTCTTGTCCGCTTCGTATTCCTGGTAGTTGCCGTCGAAGAACGTCCACTTCGAATCGCCTTCGCAGGCGAGGATGTGGGTCGCGACGCGATCGAGGAACCAGCGGTCGTGGGAGATGACGGCGACGCAGCCGGCGAATTCGAGCAGGGCGTCTTCGAGCGCGCGCAGGGTCTCGACGTCGAGGTCGTTGGAGGGTTCGTCGAGCAGCAGCATGTTGCCGCCGGCGATCAGCGTCTGCGCCAGATGCAGGCGGCCGCGTTCGCCGCCGGAGAGCTGGCCGACGATCTTGCCCTGATCGCCGCCCTTGAAGTTGAAGCGGCCGATGTAGGCGCGCGCCGGGGTTTCGTATTTGCCGACGGTGAGGATTTCGTTGCCGCCGGAGATGGCGTCGAACACGGTCTTGCCGTTGTCCAGCGAATCGCGTGCCTGATCGACGTGGGCGATCTTCACGGTCTGGCCGATCTTCACGGTGCCGCTGTCCGGCTGTTCCTTGCCGGTGATCATGCGGAACAATGTCGATTTACCCGCGCCGTTCGGGCCGATGATGCCGACGATGGCGCCGGGCGGAATCTTGAAGCTGAGGTTGTCGATCAGCAGGCGGTCGCCGTAGGCCTTGCTCACGCCGTCGAATTCGATGACTTCGTTGCCGAGCCGCTCGCCGACCGGGATGAAGATTTCCTGTGTCTCGTTGCGCTTCTGGTAGTCGGTGTTGGAGAGTTCCTCGAAACGGTTCAGACGCGCCTTGGATTTGGCCTGGCGTGCCTTGGGGTTCTGGCGCACCCATTCCAGTTCCTGCTTCATCGCCTTCATGTGGGCGTCGATCTGTTTGTTCTCGGTCTCCAGTCGCGCTTCCTTCTGCTCCAGCCAACTGGAGTAGTTGCCCTTCCACGGGATGCCGTGGCCGCGATCCAATTCGAGGATCCACTCGGCGGCGTTGTCGAGGAAGTAGCGGTCGTGGGTGACGGCGACCACGGTGCCGGGGAAGCGCACGAGGAACTGTTCCAGCCACTCGACCGATTCGGCGTCGAGGTGGTTGGTCGGCTCGTCCAGCAGCAGCATGTCGGGCTTTTCCAGCAGCAGTTTGCACAGCGCGACGCGGCGCTTCTCGCCGCCGGAAAGTTTTCCGATGACCGCATCCCAGTCCGGCAGGCGCAGCGCGTCGGCGGCGATTTCCATCTGGTGTGCGGCGTCCGAGCCGCCTGCGGCGATGATGTTTTCCAGCCGCGCCTGCTCGGCGGCCAGCGCGTCGAAGTCGGCGTCTTCTTCGGCATAGGCGGCATACACCTCGTCCAGCTTGGCCTGTGCCTGCATGACCTCTCCTAATGCAGACTCCACTTCCTGGCGCACGGTCCATTCCGGATTGAGCGCCGGTTCCTGCGGCAGATAGCCGATGCGGATGTTGGGCTCGCGCTGCACTTCGCCTTCAAATTCGTTATCCACGCCCGCCATGATCTTCAGCACGGTGGACTTGCCCGAGCCGTTCAGGCCGAGCAGGCCGATCTTCGCGCCGGGGAAAAAGCTGAGGGAGATGTCCTTGATGATTTGACGCTTGGGGGGGACGATTTTGCTCACGCGGAGCATCGACATTACGTATTGGGCCATGGTGTTTCTCTTGTGTTTGGGGTTTGGAAAAGATGCGCGAGTTTACCCGAATTCCCCTTGGAGTTCAGGGGCGTGGCGACACGCAGGCAACGCCGCATACGATGGGGTATGGCCGATCCGGCGGGCGGGGGCTACGCATTCGCCCCGGTGTTTTTACGGGATTCTATGCAGGGGATGAACTGTTACGGCGCGCTACACTGCGGGAGCATGGCAGGAGGCGGACCAACTCGACGACGGAGGCAAGATGAAAATCACCAGAGAGAAGCTGCTGGAGGAACTCAACAAGGACCTGGAATGGGAATACGCGGCGGCGATCCAGTATCTGCAGCATGCCGCGACAATCAACAGCGCGAAGTTCGATTCCATCAAGAAGGAGCTGCTGGTGCATTCGCAGGAGGAGATGCAGCATGCCACCATGCTGGCCGACCATATCGACTTCCTCGGCGGCGTGCCCACGATCGATATCGAGAAGCGCGAGATATCGGACGACGGCGTGGAGATGCTCAAGCAGGATCTGTGGGGCGAGAACAACGCCATCAAGCGCTACAAGGAGCGCATCGAACAGGCCGAAGCGCTGAAGGAATTCGGTCTGCGGCGGGTGCTGGAAGACATCCTGGTGATGGAAGAAGAACACAAGCGCGACATACAGGACGCGCTGGCGAAATAGCGCGCGCCGCCCCATTCGCGCCGGCGCGCCTATTGCCCGCCGGTGAGCGGCACGAAGCGCACCGGCAGGATGTCCTTCCGGTGGGAGACGCCGTCGCTGTCCTTGGTGATCAACATCAGTTCCTGCGCGAACCAGCCTTCGCCGACCGGGATCACCATGCGCCCGCCCGGCTTGAGCTGGGCTATCAGCGCCTGCGGTACTTCATCCGGTGCGGCGGTGACGATGATGGCGTCGAACGGCGCATGTTCGGGCCAGCCCGCATGGCCGTCCCCGGTCTTCACCTCGACGTTGGCATAACCCAGTTCGCGCAGTAGCTTCGCGGCCCGCTCGGCCAGCGGTGCGACGATCTCGATGCTGTATACCCGGCCGGCCAGTTCGGCCAGGATCGCGGCCTGATAACCCGAACCGGTGCCGACTTCGAGCACGGTGTCGTTCTCGCCCAGCCGCAGCAGGTCGGTCATCAGCGCGACGATGTAGGGCTGCGAGATCGTCTGCCCATAGCCGATGGACAGCGGATGGTTGTAATAGGCGCTCCAGGTTTCGCCTTCCGGCACGAAGCGGTGGCGCGGGACCCGTGCCATCACCGCGAGCACCCGCTCCGAGATCGGCCTCGCGGCATAGTCGCCGGTCTCTTCCGCCATGTCACGGATTTCCTCGATCATCAGGCGTCGCGCATCGGCGAGAGGGTCGTCGTTGTCTTGCGGTCTCATAGCGTTCACCTCAGTTTGATCTCAGTCCAGATGCGCGACAGCACGCGGGGCGAAAATCGCTCAGGAATTCCCTGATCGATATGGCGATATGCCGGGTGCATTAGGGGGTCGCCTAGGCCTTTCGGCATATTGTTTTCGGCAATGATCGTCCGCATTATTCCATCCGGGCAAACTTGCCGAAAGGCAAAGACGCAATGCTACGGGACTAATGGATTTTTCCAATGTCAGCCGGGTTGCAAGTTCACGATGTGCAATGATTGCGAGAGATTCTCTTCTCCCCTTTTCGCGTTCGTCCGGGTTTGCTTTCCAGCCCCACTGGAAGAACTGCAATGCAAGTTTAATTCGTATCTGGAGGCAGCATGGAAATAATCTGCAAATCGTCATTCAGCATTCAGGCGCAACTGATCCGGGAGATGCAGTCGGAGTATGGCAGGGAGCCTTGTTATGCCACTCCCGTCTCAGCCAAATGCGATCAGAGGACGAGAGAAAAATGTTCATGGCGTCACGATTGTTTCGATGAAGCGGGAGAGCAACCCCGCAATTCGGAAGAATAGTTTCTGTCGACGAATTCAGGCCGACGGCATGAGGAGCGCGCGATGATAAAGAAAATACCGGTGAGCCAGCTTGCGCTGGGCATGCATATCCACGACCTCGACTGCGGCTGGCTGGATCATCCCTTCGCCCGCAACCACTTCACCATCGACGACGAGGCGACCCTGAACAGGCTGCGCGAATCCGGCATCGAAGAGGTGTTCGTCGATACCGACAAGGGCATGGTGGTCAAGGCAATCAAGGTGCCAGATGCTGCACCGGCCCGGGATGCCGGGGAGCCGGCATGCGAGCCATCTTCCTTTGCGCCGGAGATCGTTGCTGGTCTTTCTTCCGTCGGGAAATTTAATCGCGTGAAGAATCTCTGCGCCAGCGCCAACTATTTGATGCAGGACGTGATGCGCGACGTGCGCCTTGGAGAGCAAGTCGATGTCGGAAAATGCGAACCCGTGGTAGACAACATCCTCGATGCGATGTTCAGCTTCCCGTCGGCAATGCTGCCGTTGGCCCAAGTGAAGAGCCGGGACGAATACACATTCCAGCATTCGGTGTCGGTGGCCGCGCTGGCGGTCGCCTTCGGTCGCGTGCTAAATCTGCCGCGAGACGAGATCAGGGAGCTTGCGCTGGGCGGGCTGCTGCACGACGTGGGCAAGGCCAGGGTGCCGGGGCGCATACTGAACAAACCGGGCAAGCTGGACGAGGCCGAGTTCGCGGTGATGAAGAACCATGTGGTCAGCACGGCCGAACTGCTGGGGAACGTGAAGGGCGTCAGCGAGATCGCGCTCAACGCGGCGGCGCAGCACCATGAGCGCTACGACGGGACCGGCTACCCGCATGGGCTGAAGGGCGACGAGATCAGCCTGCATGGACAGATGCTCGCCATCGTCGACGTCTACGACGCGATCACCTCGATTCGCGTCTATCACAATGGCATGCCGCCGACCGAAGCCTTGAGGAAACTGTTCGAGTGGGGTGGTTCACATTTCAATCCGCGGCTGGTCGAGGCTTTCATCAAGGGCATCGGCATCTATCCGGCGGGATCGCTGGTGCGCATGGAGAGCGACAGGCTGGGCATCGTGCGCGAGGTGATGCCCGACAGGCTATTGCAGCCGGTGGTGCAGATCATATTCGACTGCAAGAAGTTGAAGCACATCAGTCCGGAAACGGTTGATCTTTTCTCGTCGGACGACCGGATCAAGTCTCACGAGTCTTTCGAGAAGTGGGGTATAGACCAGGCCAGATGGGCGACGGCGCATATCTGATTCGCGCCGCCCGCAAGGAGGCCGATGGATGCAGGCAGCAGAACTGCCTCACTCACCGTTCAGGTAAGCCAGCATGTCCCCCTTGAGTTCGGAGAATTCCTGTCCGGAAAGCTCAAATTGCTTCAATACATGGCGTTCGAATTGCGGCCATTCCATTTCTCTTACATGCAGGTGTTCGTCGATAACGCACTCGGCCATGTGAATGATGGCTATCAGGTCGAGGACGTTTTCTTCGATATTCTCGGACGCGGCAAAGATGCTCGGATCGTGATGGTGCAGAATGGCCTTGGATACATGGGCGGGGATCATCCAGCTGCGCGCCAGCATGTTGCCGACCACAGCATGGCTGGTGGAGAAAAGGACGTTCTCGACGTCGCAGATGGATTTCCCCTGTTTGCACAGGGTCATCACCGCGTCGCGATAGTCCGGAAATTTCATCATGAGCACCGGAATGCCGCAATCGTGGAATAACGCGGCAATATAGGCGTCGTCTTTCGATACGTTGGGAAATTTGAGCGCAATCTTTTCGGCAATGGTCGCCGTCAAGCTCGAACGTTCCCAGAATTTGTCGAAGCTTTGCGAGCTGCCGCCGATGCTCTGCCGCAGAGATATGTTCTGAACCAGATTTACCGTGCTCTGGATGCCGAGTACGCTGACAGCCTGCATTACCGAGGTTACCTTGCTGCGCAAGCCGATGAACGGAGAGTTCGCCAGCTTGAGCAACGGGCCGACAACGCCCGCATCCTGACTGATCAGCTGTGCGAGTTTGGACATCTCGGCCGTCGGGCGTTTTGCTTCCCGCATGATGGAGGTCAACGTGGCAGGACAAGGCGGGATCAGGATTCCGTTCAGCACTTGCTCGGTCATGGCGGTCGCTTGGTTCATGCGTCTCTTTCTAGTGTTTGGATGGGAGTCTTTATATCGCAATCCGGCCGAAATTGGCATAGGCCGAAATGCCTATATATTTCGGCCTATGACGCGTCTGACGGGTAAGGATGGCCTGACGCATCCGGATCGCAGGCTTGACGGCGCGGATCAACCCAGCTGCTGACCGTGCTCCCGCGTCGCGTGGAATTGCACCTTGGGCCAGCGTTCCTGCGCGAGGCGCAGGTTAACGCTGGTGTCGGCGAGGTAGGCATAGTTGCCGTCCACGTCCTTCGCCAGACGGCCCTGATTGGCCTTGACGAATTCATTGAGGTGATTCGCATCAGGACAGGTCACCCAGCGCGCGGTATGGATGCCGGCACGCTCGAACACCGCGTCCACGCCATATTCGTCCTTGAGGCGATGCTCGACCACTTCGAACTGCAACTGGCCGACCGCGCCGATCAGCAGAGCATTGTCCACCAGCGGCGCGAACACCTGCACTGCCCCCTCTTCACCCAACTGGCGCAACCCCTTCTCCAGCTGCTTGGCCTTCATCGGGTCGCGCAGACGGGCGCGGCTGAACAACTCCGGCGCGAAGTAGGGAATGCCCTTGAAGGTCAGCGCTTCGCCTTCGGTCAGCACGTCGCCGATCTGCAGCTGTCCATGGTTGTGAACGCCGATGATGTCGCCGGCATAGGCTTCGTCCAGCCGCGCGCGCTCGTTGGCCATGAAGGTGACCGCATTGGCCAGCTTCATCTCCTTGCCGGTGCGGCGGTGCTTGACCTTCATGCCCGAGGTGTAACGGCCCGAGCACACGCGCATGAATGCGATGCGGTCGCGGTGGTTCGGGTCCATGTTGGCCTGGATCTTGAACACAAAGCCGGTGAATGCGGGCTCGGCCGGCTGCACCATGCGCTTGTCGGTTTCGCGCGCCAGCGGCGGCGGCGCCCAGTCCACCAGCGCGCGCAGCACTTCACGCACACCGAAATTGTTGATGCCGGAGCCGAAGAACACCGGAGTCTGTTTGCCCTTGAGGAATTCATGCAGGTCGAACGATGCGCCCGCGCCCATGACCAGTTCGGTCTCGTCGCGCATGGTCTGCATCTCGCTCGGGCATTGCTCGGTCAGCTTGTCGATCTGAGCGCCCTTCAATACTTCGACTTCCTGATCGGCTTTCTCTTCGCCGGGGGTGAAACGCATCACTTCGTCGTTCAGCAGGTGATATACGCCCTGGAAGCGCTTGCCCATGCCGATGGGCCAGGTCACCGGCGCGCAGTGGATCTTCAGCACCGATTCGATCTCGTCCAGCACCTCCAGCGGCTCGCGCACTTCGCGGTCCATCTTGTTGATGAAGGTGATGATGGGCGTGTTGCGCAAGCGGCACACTTCGAGCAGCTTGATGGTCTGCGCTTCCACGCCCTTGGCCGCGTCCACCACCATCACCGCCGCATCCACCGCGGTCAGCACGCGGTAGGTGTCCTCGGAGAAGTCCTGGTGGCCGGGGGTGTCGAGCAGGTTGATGACGCAGTCGTCGTAGGTGAACTGCATCACCGAGCTGGCGACGGAAATGCCGCGCTGCTTTTCGATTTCCAGCCAGTCTGAAGTCGCATGGCGGCCGCTCTTGCGCGCCTTCACCGTGCCCGCCATCTGGATCGCGCCGCCGAACAGCAGCAGCTTCTCGGTCAGCGTGGTCTTGCCCGCGTCGGGGTGGGAGATGATCGCGAAGGTGCGGCGGCGCCGGACTTCTTTTGAAATCTGGCCCTCGCGCGCGATGCCTGTGGATTCTGCCGGTGCTGTGACGGCGTCTGTTGTCGTGTCGCTCATGGGAGTTTTCCGCGCACAACGGCATGCCTGAAACGAACAAGGCCCGCGAGAGGGCCTTGTCGATGAAGAAGCCGGATGCGCTACTTGTTGAAACCGGCGCGCATGGTATCAGAATTCGCGGCCCGGTGCGGCCCCGGGCGGTTCAGGCCATGGCATGCATGGACATCTGCGCTACTGCAACCGGATTGTGCATAGGGGGCACGGCATCACTTGGAGCGACCACGCCCAGATCGGGCCAGAAGTCATAGTCGTAGCCCTGAAGCGCCGTCTTCATCTGCATGTCCTTCAGGGTGATGTGTTCCGTGATCAGGTCTTCAAGGAATTCGGAAAAGTGGCGCAACGCCGCCTCGGTCCAGATGCAGTCCTTGGTCATCAGTTCGGCCTTCAGGAAACGGATGTCACTGAGCATGTGTTCCTGAGCCTTGAGATGCTGTTCGAACGGCAGATTCACCACTTTGGCGATTTTCTCTTCGGTGCGGAAGTGGTGGTGCAGCTCATCTTCCAGCTGATCCAGCGCATGCTGCAGGTGAGTTCCGTCACGCGTTTCCATCGCGGTCTTCATCGCGCGCTCGACATAATTTGTCAGGCTGATCAGGTGTTTGTGCTCCGAATCGACGATGGTGTTGCCGATGCTCAGTTGCTTGGTCCATAACATGCACATGACGCTCTCCTGTGTCCGAGGGTTGTAGGGATTGATCCGGGGGGATGTCGGCATTCTCTACAAGCCGCGGTATGCGGAACATCGGCGGACGCCTATTTCGTTATCGTATTTCGGGAGAGGGGCGGATGAGGTTTCGCCGATGCCGTGCCCGGCTATGTCTTGTCGCGCGCCGGTTGGCGGCGGGGAACGAAGCGCAGGCAGGGGCTGCCCGAGGATTCCTGCACGTCCAGTTGGGGTTTCCTCCGGCTCTTGAAGTCCATCGCCCGGCAGCCATACGGGAAGCTCGCATCCCAGGTGATGTAGTGATGCTGACACAGGAGGCAGTCGGGAACTGTGCCGGACAGCGGAGAATCGGTTTCTTTCATCGTCGTGCGGGAAGCTGGCAGAGCTAGCGATAGTCGCGCAGTTCCGGCGGAGTGTCGTCATGGTCGCCGTGAGGCTTGTGATCGTAGGCGTGGACGAAGACTTCGCGCTCGTTCTTTTTGGTCGGGTGCGTCGGGATGTCCATATTGTGGCAGGTGGTGTCCTCACAGTAGTAGATCACCTTGCGCCCGATGCCGTGCAGCATGCCGTGGTCGAGCTCGAAGCCCTGCTCGGTCAGCGCTGTCTCCAGTCCTTCCAGCGTGTAGTCGCGCAGGTTGTAGGAGACACGCAGCGAGTTCGGAATGCTGCCCAGTTCGACCTTGCAGTTCGGCAGGCCGGCCAGCAGTACCAGCGCGCGCTCCAGTTGATCCGGCGGCTCCGTGCTAAAGACGATGTCGCGTTGTTTGTCCAGTTCGAACGGATTGATCATGTTGCCTCCGCGATGGTCCGGCTTACTTGCCTTTAAGGATCTGCATGCCCTTGAGCAGATTCAGCGCCTGGTTGAGTTGATAGTCGCTCTTGCTGCCGAACTCGGTCGGCGCAACCTTGGCGCCATTGGTGCCATTGCCGTTCGTTCCCGGAGCCGCAGGCACGCTCTTCGCCGGGGCCTTCGTCTCGGGCGCTTTGCCGTTGACCAGGTGCTTGTCCAAGTCGGCCTCGCGCAAGCGGAAGGCGTTGTCCATCTCGGACGAGGAGGGATCCTCGACCAGGATGTCCGGAATGATGCCCATGGCCTGGATCGAGCGGCCCCCCGGCGTGTAGTAGCGCGCCGTGGTCAGCTTGATCGCGGTGTTGTTGCCCAGCGGCAGCACGGTCTGCACCGAGCCCTTGCCAAAGGTCTGCGTGCCCATGACCACCGCGCGCTTGTGGTCCTGCAGCGCGCCGGCGACGATCTCGGAGGCCGAAGCAGAGCCGCCGTTCACCAGCACCACCAGCGGCACGCTCTTGATGGATTCCGGCAGGTCGCTCAGGTAATCGTCCTTGCCATTGCCGCGCAGGTAGTTTTCGGGAGTCGCGGTCAGGCGCATCTTCGCGTCGTCGGTACGGCCTTCGGTGTAGACCACCAGTGCGTCCTTCTGCAGAAACGCGGCGGAAACGCCGACCGCGCCGGTCAGCAGACCGCCCGGATCGTTACGCAGGTCGAGCACCAGTCCCTTGAGCGGCTCGCCGTTCTGTTTGACCATATCTTTCAGCGCCTTCGCGAGGTTCTCGCCGGTGTGTTCCTGGAACTGGGTGATGCGGACGAAGCCGTAACCTGGCTCGGCCAGCTTGGACTTGACGCTCTGCACCTTGATGACCGCGCGGGTCAGCGTGAAGGTCAGCGGCTTCGGCTGGTCCTTGCGGATGACGGTCAGCACGATCTTGCTGCCGGGCTTGCCGCGCATGCGCTTGACCGCGTCGTTCAGCGACATGCCCTTGATCAGCGTGTCGTCCAGCTTGACGATTAGGTCGCCGCTCTTGATACCGGCCAGAAATGCCGGGGTGTCTTCGATCGGGGAGATCACCTTGACCAAGCCGTCTTCCATGCCGACTTCGATGCCCAGGCCGCCGAATTCGCCCTGCGTGCCGACCTGCAGTTCCTTGAAGGCTTCCGCGTCGAGGAAGGCCGAGTGCGGGTCGAGGCCGCTCAGCATGCCGTTGATCGCCTCGTTGATCAGTTTCTTGTCGGAAACGGGTTCGACGTAATCGCTCTTGATGCGACCGAACACTTCGGAAAAGGCGCGCAATTCTTCGATGGGTAGCGGCGTTGCGAGGGTCTCCCTGTCGGCGACCGCGGAAAAATGCAGGCTGATGGAGATACCCGCAACCAGACCCAGAGCGACCAAACCGAATTTCTTCAACAGACCCATAATTTCCTCAATGTTATTTTGCAGCCAGCCAGACTACCGGATCCAGCGGTTTGCTCTCGTGACGCAGTTCAAAGTATAAACCGTAATCCTCGTTCCCGCCGCTGTTCCCCACCGCGGCCAGCGTGTCGCCACCGCGCAGCACGTCGCCGACTTGTTTGTAGAGCGTCTCGTTGTTGCCGTACAGACTCATATAACCCTTGCCGTGATCGACGATGATCAGATTGCCGAAGCCGCGCAGCCAGTCGGCGAACACTACGCGTCCGGCGGCAACTGCTTTGACGCTTTGCCCGGCGGAAGTTCTCAGGAACAGACCTTTCCAGCGCACCGTGCTGTCCGGGCGGGTGTCGCCGAAGCGGTTGGAGACGGTGCCGGTGACGGGGAGCGTCAGCTTGCCTTTGAGCTGCGCGAAGGGTTTGCCGTCGAAGCGGTCGTCAGGCAGGTCGTCGTTGCGGAACAGCGAGCGGGACTTCGGCCGGGCGAGCATTTTCGCGATTTTCGCGACCAGTTGCGCGAGCCGCTGCTCGTTACGTTGCAGGCGACCGATTTCGCGGCGTTGCTGGTGCAACTGCTGCGAGATCTTGCCCAGCATCTGCTGCCGCGCGCGCTGCTCTTTTTCGAGCGTCTTTTTTTGCGCCAGTTGTTCGGCGCGCAGGGAGGCGAGCTGTTCGCGCTGTTCGCGGGTGGAACGGCTGACCTCGTCCAGCGCTTCGAGATTGCCGCGCATGCTGGCGAGCCAGGCCGCGCGGTTGCGTGCGATGTACTGGTAATAGGTCAGGTCGCGGGCGGCCTGATTGGGGTCGCGGTTGTTCAGCAGCAATTTGAGATAGTCCTGCCGGCCGTCGAGATATTGCCGGTACAGCAATTCGCCGAGGCGGGACTGCTGGCCGGCGATGTTGCCGCTCAGACGTTGCGCTTCGGTCTGCAATGTACCGAGCTTGCGGTCGGCTTCGCGCTGTTGTTCGGAGAGTGTGGCGAGTTCGCGGTTGCTGTCGCTGATCGCGCGCTCGGATACACGCAGCGCATCGGCCGCCTCGGATTTCGATTCGCTGGTCTTTTCCAAATCGTGCTGCATCGTGGCGATGCGCTTGCGCAGATTGTCCAGTTCATCCTGCTTGCCGGCGTGCGCGTGCCCTGCCAGCAACAGCGCGCATATCAAGAGTAAGGCGCAATAACCAACGGGCATTGCGCCGTATGAACGGCTCATCTCTTCAACTTGGATCAGGTCATTCAAATCGGATCAGGCTGTGTCCGGTCATCTCGGCGGGCTGCGGCAGGCCCATCATGGCCAGCAGGCTGGGGGCCAAGTCGCGCAGTGCGCCGGTGTCGGCCAGTTCCGCCTTGCGGCCGACGTACAGGAACGGCACCGGATTCAGCGTGTGCGCGGTGTGCGCCTGATGGGTGGCCGGGTCGGCCATCTGTTCGGCATTGCCATGGTCGGCGGTGATGATGACCTCGCCGCCTATGGACTGCATCGCGTCAACCACACGGCCGACGCAAATGTCGAGCGTCTCGACGGCCTTGGTCGCCGCGGCCATGTCGCCGCTGTGACCCACCATGTCGCCGTTCGCGTAGTTGCAGACGATGGCTTGGTACTGGCGGCTGAGGATGGCGGCTTCGAGCTTGTCGGTCACCTCGAATGCGCTCATCTCCGGCTTCAGGTCGTAGGTCGCGACCTTGGGCGACGGCACCAGGATGCGGTCTTCGCCGGGATAGGGCTGCTCGCGTCCGCCGTTGAAGAAATAGGTGACATGCGCGTATTTCTCGGTCTCGGCGATGCGAAGCTGCTTCAGTCCGAGGTTGGACAGGTATTCGCCGAAGCCGTTGTGTATGGCCTCCGGGGAATAGGCGCAAGGCAGGTAGCTGAAGTCTTCGCCGTAGCTGCTCAGCGTGACGAAGGCGGCGAGCCTGGGGATGCGTTCGCGGGCGAAGCCGTCGAACTTCCCGTTGGTCAGCGCGCGGGTGATCTCGCGGGCGCGGTCGGCGCGGAAGTTCATGAACACCGCGACGTCGCCGTCCTGCATCGCGCCGCCGGCATCGATGGATGTCGGCTTGACGAACTCGTCGGTTTCGCCGCGGGCGTAGGCCGCTTCCAGCGCGGACTGCGCGTCGGCGGCGGCGAATTCGGCACGCCCCCGGGTCAGCAGGTCATAGGCGGGCTGCACCCGCTCCCAACGGTTGTCTCTATCCATCGCATAAAAACGACCGGTGATGTCGGCAATCTTGCCCACGCCCAGCGCGTCGCATTTTTGTTGCAGCAACCGCAACGATTCAGCCGCGCTCTTGGGCGGCGTGTCGCGCCCATCGAGGAAGGGATGCAGGAAGACCTTGTTCAGGCCGGCGCGCGCGGCCATTTCCAGCATCGCGAAGATGTGACTCTCGTGGCTGTGCACGCCGCCGGGAGAAAGCAGACCCAGAATGTGCAGCGCACTGCCGTTCTGCCTGGCCAGGTCAACGGCTTTGCCTAACTCTGCGTTGTTGTAAAAGCTGCCGTCCTCGATCGCTACGTCCACGCGACTGAGTTCCTGATACACCACGCGCCCCGCACCGATGTTCAAATGGCCCACTTCGGAGTTGCCCATCTGGTTTGAGGGCAGGCCGACATGTTTTTCGGAAGCTTGGATCAGCGTATGCGGGTAATCGCGCCACAGGCGGTCCCAGTTGGGTTTATGCGCCGCCAGCACGGCGTTGGATTCGGTTGCTTCGCGGTAACCGAATCCGTCGAGGATCAACAGCAGGACAGGGGTGGCGTTCATTTGGGATAATATATGAGCAAAGATGTCAATTATAAGACACGCATTTTAGCCGAATTAGCAGGGCTTCGGTTGTTACGGAACGGGACAAGGGAGGGGGAAATATGACAGGCAGGCTGATAGACAGGGAAGAGGACATACGACAGGCGGCGGAGGCGATAAAGTCTATCGCGCATCCGTTACGGCTGAAGATATTGTGCGTACTGGGCGACCAGGAGGTGAGTGTGCAGGACATCGTCGATCAGGTGGGCACTTCGCAGAGCAACATCTCGCAGCATCTGGCGATCCTGCGCGACAAAAACGTGCTCGCGACTCGCAAGGACGCGAACCGGGTGTATTACCGCATCAGCGATCTGCGCACTTTAAAGCTGGTCGATTTGATGCGCGAGGTGTTTTGCACAGCCTAGGGCATTGTTTTTTCGCATTCATTAGGATATTCTAATAGACCGTTATTTCCCGGATGGAGTGAGCTTGATGAAGAAGATGCTGGTCGGCGGTATGTTATTGATGTGCGTCGTTGCCGCACTGGCGGAGCCGCTTGCGACAGCGCCTGTGCAATACCGCGAGGTCGCACAGACCTACAGCGCCGACGGCATCGTCGAGGCGGTGCGCCAGTCCACCGTGTCCGCGCAGATCGGCGGTCGCGTCAAGGAAATCCTGTTCGACGTCGGCGATACGGTCAAGAAAGGCCAGTTGATCTTGCGCATCGACGAGCGCGAGGCCGCGCAGGTGCTGGCCGGCAGTCAGGCGCAGGTGATGCAGGCGCAGGCGAACATGCAGAACGCCCGTGCCAACTACGAGCGCGCCAAGCAACTATTCTCCCAGAAATTCATCAGCCAGGCCGGGCTGGACAAGGCGCAGGCCGACTATCAGGTCGCACTCGCACAGGCGGCATCCAGTTCCGCGGGTGCCGGGCAGGCAGGCATCGCGCATGGCTACACCTCGGTGGTCGCGCCCTACGCCGGCGTGGTCGCCTCGCGTCAGGTCGAGGTCGGCGAGATGGTGATGCCGGGCAAGCCGCTGATGACCGGTTTCGATCCTGCCGAGATGCGCGTGATCGTCAGCGTGCCGCAATACAAACTCTCCGAAATCGGCGCGCGTCCCGAGGTGTCCGTCGAAGTGCCTTCCTTGCAGCGCTGGATAGAGGCCGCTTCGGTCTCCGTGCAGCCGCTCGCTGACGCGCGCACCCACAGCACCCAGGTGCGGATCAACCTGCCGGCGAACGAGGCGGGCATTTATCCGGGCATGTTCGTACGCACTCATTTCGTTGTCGGCAAGGCCAAGAAGCTGGTGATACCGGCCGAGGCGGTGCTGCGTCGCAGCGAGATCGTCGCAGTCTATGTCGTCGACGACAAGGGCGGAGCCAAGCTGCGTCAGGTGCGTCTGGGCGATGTCAACGGTGAAGGCGTGGTCGAGGTGCTGGCCGGGCTGAAGCCTGGCGAGAAGGTCGCGCTGGAGCCGGTCAAGGCCGGCATGCAAAGCGCCAAGCGCAAGTAAGCCGGAGCGATCATGGGAATTTCGGGACGTATAGCCAAACTGTTTCTGCATTCGCAGATGACCCCGCTGTTGGCGCTGGTCACGGTGTTGCTCGGCCTGTTCGCCGTCGCGGTGACGCCGCGCGAGGAAGAGCCGCAGATCAACGTGACGATGGCGAACGTGCTGATCGCCTATCCGGGCGCATCGGCGCAGGACGTCGAGCGTAGCGTAGCAACCCCGGCCGAACAGGTGCTGGCGCAGATCGCTGGCGTGGATCATGTGTACTCGGTGTCGCAGCCGGGCATGGCCGTGGTCACGGTGCAATTCAAGGTCGGCGAGGAACATATCCCTTCGCTGGTGAAGCTCTACGATGTCGTGAATTCCAACGTCGACTGGCTGCCGGCGACGCAGGGCGTACAGCGTCCCATCATCAAGGCCAAAGGCATAGACGATGTGCCAATAGTTGCGCTGACACTGTGGCGCGAGCAGGAAGCGGGCGGCGGCATCGAACTGACGCAGGTCGCGCATGCGATCGAGGCCGAGTTGAAGCGCGTGCCCGGCACGCGCGAGGTGAGCACGCTGGGGGCGACGCAACGCATGGTGCGCGTGCTGCTGAGCGCGGAAAGCCTGAACGCCTACGGCCTGACGATGCAGGACGTGCGCGCCGCATTGCAGTCCGCGAACGTGTCGCAGAACTCCGGCAACCTGGTGCGCGACAACCGCGAGGTGCTGGTGCAGACCGGCAGCTTTCTGAGCGACGCGAGCGAAGTACGCCAGTTGGTGATCGGTGTGTCCGGTGGCAAGCCGGTGTTTCTCAGGGATGTCTCCGACGTACAGGACGGCGCGGACCAACCCGGCAGTTATGTGTGGTTCGGCACCGGCCCCGCCGCCGCGGACAAGCAGATCGAAGCCAAGGGCGAATTCGGCGCGGTGACCGTCGCGGTGACCAAGAAGCCGGGCGCGAACGCTGTAGAAATCGCCGATAAGTTGATGGCGCGCGTGGAAGAGCTCAAGGGCAGCGTGATCCCCGACGACGTGCAGGTCAGCGTCACGCGCAACTACGGCGAGACCGCGAATGACAAGGCGATGAAGCTGATCCAGAAGCTGTTGTTCGCGACCATTGCGGTGGTCGCGCTGGTGTGGTTGACGATGGGTCGGCGCGAGGCGCTGGTGGTCGGCATCGCGGTGCTGCTGACGCTGGCGGCGACGCTGTTTGCATCATGGGCCTACGGCTTCACGCTAAATCGCGTGTCGCTGTTCGCGCTGATCTTCTCCATCGGTATTCTGGTGGACGACGCCATTGTCGTCGTCGAGAACATCCACCGCCGCCGCGCGCTGGCGCAACATCAGCCGCTGTCCGAGATCATCCCCGAGGCGGTCGACGAGGTCGGCAGCCCGACCATACTGGCGACCTTCACGGTGATCGCGGCGCTATTGCCTATGGCCTTCGTCAGCGGCCTGATGGGGCCGTACATGAGCCCTATCCCGATCAACGCCAGCATGGGCATGCTGATCTCGCTGGCGGTCGCCTTCATCATCACGCCCTGGCTGGTGTACCGCCTCGCCGGCGCGCATCACGAGACCGTGCCGGATGAGCAGAACACCAAAATCAACCGTTTCTTCCGCGAGCGTTTAGGCCCGTTCCTGAATCGCGAGCACGGCAAGGGCGCGCGCCGCAAGCTGTGGTTGGCTATCCTCGCCGCGCTGATGCTGGCGGTGTCGCTGGCGGTGGTGAAACTAGTGGTGCTGAAGATGCTGCCGTTCGACAACAAGTCGGAGTTTCAGATCGTCGTGGATATGCCCAGCGGCACGGCGCTGGAGCAGACCAATGCGGTGCTGCACGACATCGGCGATTATCTGGCGACCGTGCCGGAAGTGACCGATTACCAGGCCTATGCCGGATCGGCGTCGCCGATCAACTTCAACGGTCTGGTGCGCCAGTACTACCTGCGCAATCAGCCTGAGCAGGGCGACGTTCAGGTCAATCTGCGCGACAAGCACAACCGCGAGCGCAGCAGCCACGAGATCGCCCAGGCCGCGCTGGCACCCATCCAGCAGATCGCGAAAAACTGGGGCGCGAAGATCAAGATCGTCGAAGTGCCGCCCGGCCCGCCGGTGATGTCGCCCATCGTCGCGGAAATCTACGGGCCGGATTACGAAGGCGCACGCCAGGTCGCGGGCAAGGTGCGCGAGCACTTCGCCGGTACGCCGGACATCGTCAGCATCGACGATACCGTCACCGAGACCGCGCCCAAGATGTTGCTGCATGTGTTGCAGAGCAAGGCCGCGCTGATGGGCGTCGCGCCGCACGACATCGTCGATGCCATCGGCATGGCGCTGACTGGTCAGGACGTCGCCTCGCTGCACGACGAGAACGCGAAGTACGCGCCGCCGCTGCGCATCGGTCTGCCGGCCGAGCGCCGCAGCCAGATCGACGAGGTGCTCAAGCTCAAGGTGCGCGCCCGCGACGGCGCACTGGTGCCCTTGTCCGAACTGGTGCAAGTGATCCCGGCGCAACGCGATCAGCCGATCTACCACAAGGATCTGCTGCCGGTGGTGTACGTGTTTGGCGACATGGCCGGCGCGCTGGACAGCCCGCTGTACGGCATGTTCGACATCAACGGCAAGACCGGCGATATGGCGTTGCAGCAAGGGGGCGAGTTGAAGAGCTATTTCTTCAAGCAGCCTTCCGATCCCTATGCCGCTTATGCGCTGAAGTGGGACGGCGAGTGGCAGGTGACGTTCGAGACCTTCCGCGACATGGGCATCGCCTACGGCGTCGGCCTGATCCTGATCTACCTGCTGGTGGTCGCGCAGTTCAAGAGCTATGTCGTGCCGCTGGTCATCATGGCGCCCATCCCGCTGACGGTGATCGGCGTGATGCCGGGCCATGCGCTGTTCGGTTCGCAGTTCACCGCGACCTCGATGATAGGCATGATCGCGCTGGCGGGCATCATCGTGCGCAACTCCATCCTGCTGGTGGACTTCGTCAACCTGCAACTGCGCGATGGCGTCGATCCCCAGCATGCGGTGATCAACGCGGCCGCGGCGCGCGCCAAGCCCATCATCCTGACCGGGCTGGCGGCGATGCTGGGCGCGCTGTTCATCCTCGACGACCCGATCTTCAACGGCCTGGCATTGGCCTTGATATTCGGCATCCTCGTCTCCACCTTGCTGACGCTGGTGGTGATCCCGGTGCTGTACTACGCCACGCTGTACAAGAAATTGTAGGGTGGGCACGTTCATGTGCCCACGCGGCATGCGAACGGATAAACGCGTGGGCACAAAGAACGTGCCCACCCTACGCTCGTATTCCAATGTAAAATTACCAACCTTAAAGGAGCATCAAATGAATGCAGAACGTATCGTCCGTATCGTCGCAGGTTTCTTCGTCATGTTGTCGCTGGCGCTGGGCGTCGAAGCCAGCCCGCTGTTTACAAGCCAGTACTTTCTGTTCTTCACCGCCTTCGTCGGTCTGAACCTGTTCCAGAGCGGCTTCACCCAGATCTGCCCGCTGAATAACATCCTCGCTAAATGCGGCGTCAAGGGCAGTTCTTGCTGAGAAACGCGCTGCAGTCGGTACGGCTGCACCAGTTGAACTGGACCCACATCAGCCTGACCTTGGTCGGGTTGATGTGGGTTTTCCCGTTTCTGCACTATGTCCACCGGTATCCACTGACCACCTTCTATCAGGAGTGGTGGAGCGCGCTTCTGGGCGTGGGCGCATTGACGCTGCTGGTCGGGCGCGAATACTGGGTGCGCCCGGAGATTCCGCGTATCGCGCAGTTGCCGGTCGGGCTGGCCGCCATTGCGCTGTTGCAACTGGCGCTGGGCAAGATGGTCTATTTCGACCAGGCGCTGCTGTATTCCTTGTACCTGCTGTTCGCGGCTTTGCTGATGATGTTGGGCGCGTGGCTGCGCGATATTTTTGGCTTTGCGCGACTGGCGCAGACGCTGGCGATTGCCCTGCTGGTCGGTGCGGAAATCAGTGCGGCTATCGGCGTGCTCCAGCACTTCCACTGGTCCACGCCATTCGATACGGTGATCGTCGCCAAGATCTCTTCCAGCTTGTTCGGCAATCTCGCGCAACCGAATCATTTCGCGAACTACATCGCGCTCGGATTGATTTCGCTAGGGCTGCTGCACCAGCTCGGACTCAAGGGACGTTACGCGGCGCTGCTGGCGCTGCCCATGCTGCTGACCATGACGCTGAGCGGTTCGCGCAGCACCTGGCTATACCTGTTGATGATGGGCGCGCTCGCCGCATGGTGGAGCCGGCGCGATGCGGCGCAGCGTCCGCTGTTGCGTTACAGCCTGCTGCTGCTCGCCGGTTTCGGTGCGATGCATCTGCTGGTGCAACTGCCGTTCATGGCCGGTGCAGGCGGCAGCATCGATACCATGCAGCGGCTGTTCGGCGCGGATGTGAGCGGCGGCATCCGTCTGTACCTGTGGCGAGAATCCTGGTTGATATTCGGCCAGGCACCTTGGCTGGGTGTCGGGTTCGGGCAGTTCGCATTCCATCACTTGCAGATGCTGCCGGTGTTGCAGCCGGACAACATACAGGGGCTGTACAACAACGCCCACAATCTGGTGTTCCAGTTGGCCGTAGAGTCCGGTGTCGCCGGTTTGCTGGTACTGTTCGTCGCGCTGGCGATGTGGCTGAACGGCCTGCGCCGCGCAACGCCAGACGCCGCGCATTGGTGGGGCTATGCGGCGCTGGGCGTGCTGGCGATCCATAGCCTGCTCGAATATCCGTTGTGGTACACCTATTTCGTCGCGGTCGCCGCGATCCTGCTCGGCGCGCTGGACGAGACCCGCTATCGACTGGAGTTGCGCGCAGTGGGACGGCTATCGGTGGCGGCGATGTTGTTGCTGGGCTTGCTGACGCTGCTCCAGTTGCGCATCAGTTATGTGCAACTGGAGCAGGTGTTGCGCATGCGTCCGGCGTCGGCAGCCGACCAGACTTCCTTCACGCGCGTGCGCGATGGGCTGGTCGCGATCCACGGTGGTTCGCTGCTATCGCCTTATGCCGAACTGTTCATGAGCTCGATGATAGAGGTCGGCGAAGACCGCAAGCGCGACAAGCTGGAACTAAATTCCAGAGTAATGCGTTTCGTGCCGGTCGGCCATGTGGTCTATCGCCAAGCATTGTTGCTGGCGCAGAACGATATGCCGCAGCAGGCTCGCGCGGCGATGGAACAGGCGATCTGGTCGTATCCGTCCGAATTCGACGCCACGCGCCGGCAGTTGGAGTCGCTGGCGGAGAAGGAGCCCGCGCGCTACGCCGCTCTGCTAGAATTCGCCCTCCAAAAAGAACAGGAGTACGCAAGTGCAGTTCGTCACCGATAATATTTTCCCTATCTCCATCGCATTTCTGAGCGGCATGATGCTGTTCTGGTCGATGTTCGGCAACCGCATCCGCGGCATCAAAGAAGTCGATTGCATCGCCGCGACGCAGCTCATCAACCACAAGAACGCGCTGGTGCTGGATGTGCGCGAAGAGGTCGAATACAAATCCGGCCATGTGCTGAACGCCAAGCTGATTTCGCTGGGCAAGTTGCACGAGCGCATCGGCGAGCTGGAAAAGTATCGCGCGAAACCCATCGTCGTCGTGTGCCGCAGCGGTGCCCGTTCCGCCAATGCCTGCGCGATGCTGGGCAAGCAGGGCTTTTCCGAAGTCTACAATCTGGCGGGCGGCATGATCGCTTGGCAAAAGGGCAAGCTGCCGGTGGAGAAATGATGACAAAAGTCGTGATGTATTGCACCGAAGTCTGCCCTTACTGCGTGCGCGCCGAGCAGTTATTGCAGCGCAAGGGTGTCACGGAGATCGAGAAGATACGCGTCGATTTGCAGCCCGAGTTGCGCATCGCGATGACCGAGAAAACTGGACGTCGTACCGTGCCGCAGATTTACATCGGCGAGCATCATGTCGGAGGGTACGACGACATGGCGGCGCTAGACCGGGCCGGCAAGCTGGACCAATTACTGACCGGATAATTTTTGCAGAATAATTTTAACAAGGAGAAATCATGACCGAAGCAGCGCAGCAAAACACCCAGCCCCTGTTCAACATGGAAAAAATCTATGTGAAGGATCTCTCGCTGGAGATACCCAACGCGCCGCAGATTTTCCTGGAGCGCGAGAATCCGCAGATCGACGTGCAGTTGGCCACTCAGGCCGCTTCCATCGATGACGGCGTGTTTGAGGTGTCTGTTACGTCGACCGTGACCGCCAAGGTCGGCGAGAAAGTGATGTTCCTGATCGAGGCGAAGCAAGCCGGCATCTTCCAGATGCGCAACATTCCGGCCGAAGAGATGGAGCCCATCCTCGCGGTGATGTGCCCGAACATCCTGTTCCCGTATCTGCGCGAAGTGGTCTCCGACGTCGCGGTGCGCGCCGGATTCGCACCAGTGCTGCTGAACCCGATCAACTTCGACGTGCTGTACCAGCAGCAGAAGCAACAGCAGGCGCAGGCCGCTGCTGCGACACCCGCTACCACCCACTAAAATGTTCGCTGCCCCGCTACGTTCGCTCGCGCTGTTTCTGCTGCTCTGCGGCAGCGGCGCGGCGCACGCGGTGGATTATGTGTCGGTCACCGAGGACAGCGCAATACTCTACGACGCACCCTCGCTGAAGGCGAAGAAGCTGTTCGTCGTGAACCGCCACATGCCGTTCGAGCAGGTGGTCGTGCTGAATAATTGGATCAAGGTGCGCGACCGCTCCGGCAGCCTGTACTGGGTCGAGAAAAAATCGTTGAGCAACACGCGTTACGTGTTTGCGCTGTCGCCGCTGCTCGATGTCCGGAGCGCGGCCGACTTCTCGTCGCCGGTAGTGTTCCAGGTGCGCCAGCAGGTTGCGCTGGAACGCATCGAATCCACCGGCACCGGCTGGGTCAAGGTGCGCCACCGCGACGGCGAAACCGGCTATGTGCGGAGCACCGAGGTGTGGGGCGAATAGCAATATGAACATCGTCGTCATCGGCGCGGGCGCCTGGGGCACCGCGCTCGCGATCAGCCTGGCTGCGAACCACCGCGTCACGCTGTGGGCGCGCGATGCCGCCCAGGTCGCGGCGATGCGCGAGGAACACTGCAACAAGCGCTACCTGCCGGACATCCCGCTGCCCGCCGGTCTCGAACTGAGCTCCGATCTTTCCGCCGCGCTGGCCGATGCCGAACTGGCTATCGTCGCGGTGCCGACCGCCGGCTTCCGCTCCATCCTGCAGCAACTGGCGCAGTCGTCCGGCAGCTTCGGCGTGCTCTGGCTGTGCAAGGGCTTCGAGGCGGAGACATCGCTGCTGCCGCACCAGGTGGTCGCCGAAGTGTTGCCGACACGATTCCGCCACGGCGTGTTGTCCGGTCCCAGCTTCGCGCAGGAGGTCGCTTGCGGCCAGCCTACCGCGCTGACGCTAGCCTCATCCGACGAAGAGTTCGCACGCGATACCGCGCTGGCGCTGCACCACGCTCACCTGCGCATCTACGCCAGCAGCGACGTGGTCGGCGTCGAAGTCGGCGGCGGGGTGAAGAACGTGATGGCGATTGCGGCAGGTATTTGCGACGGCATGGGGCTGGGGCACAACGCCCGCGCCGCGTTGCTGACGCGGGGGCTGGCCGAGATCGCCAGGCTGGGATTGAAGCTGGGCGGGCGTAGCGAGACGCTCAGCGGTCTGTCCGGCGTCGGCGACCTGATCCTGACCTGCACCGGCGATCTGTCGCGCAACCGGCAGGTCGGTCTGCTTCTTGCGCAGCACCACGATTTACCGGAGATATTGCGCCGCCTTGGGCATGTTGCCGAAGGCGTTTACACCGTGCGCGAAGTGCATCAACTCGCGCAGCGTCTGGATGTTGCAATGCCGATCTGCGAAGGCGTCTATCGCGTCATCTACGAGCATGTGCCGGTCGCCGATGTGATCGCCGACTTGCTGAGCCGCGCGCCGACCCAGGAGTTCGACGGCGACCCGAGAGCATAAGCGCCCGTCTTTCGTTCGCACCGCTTGAACCTGGAAACCTCAGTTGGCCGCTCCACTTGGTACGCATGATGTTGAGCAGAACGGAAAGCCGTTTCCCGGATAGAATCCGGCTATCTTCCATGTAAGCCACCGGCCATGCTGAAACGAATTTCGATCCAACAACTGCGGCTGGGCATGTATATCCATGAGTTTTGCGGCTCGTGGATGGAGCATCCCTTCTTGCGAGGCGCGTTTCTGCTCGACGATCCGAAGGACTTGCAGGCGATACACGACAGCGGCCTCAAGGAAATGTGGATAGACACGCTCAAGGGACAGGATGTCGAGGGGGGAGTCACCACGGATGTGGTTGCGGCCGAGGTCGATGCCGCGCTCGCGCATGTAGACAGCCCGGGAAAGCCCGAACCACGCGCCGGCATCGCGCAGGAAGCGGCGCGCGCGGTGAAGATATGTTCCCAATCCAAACAGGCCGTCGCTTCGATGTTCCACGAAGCGCGCATGGGCAAGGCACTGGATGTCGGCGATGCATTGCCCATCGTCGAGGAAATCTCCACCTCGGTGATGCGCAATCCAGGCGCGCTGATCAGTCTGGCGCGACTTAAGAACAAGGACGAATACACTTACATGCATTCGGTCGCGGTGTGCGCACTGATGGTGGCGCTGGCGCGGACGATGGGGTTCAACGATCAGCAGACGCGGCAGGCGGGGTTGGCCGGTCTGCTGCACGATGTCGGCAAGATGATGATTCCGGCAGCCATACTCGACAAGCCGGGCAAGCTGACCGAGGCGGAGTTCGATACGATGAAAAGCCATCCGGTCGAGGGCCACCGGATGCTGCTGGGCGGCAAGGGCATCGGTGAAGTCGCGCTGGATGTTTGTCTGCACCATCACGAAAAAATGGACGGCAGCGGCTACCCGAACGGGCTGGCCGGCGGGGAGATTTCCCTTTATGCCAAGATGGGCGCGGTGTGCGACGTGTACGACGCGATCACTTCCAACCGCCCGTATAAAAACGGCTGGGAGCCGGCCGAGTCGATACGCAAGATGGCCGAGTGGAGCAAAGGGCACTTCGACCCGCGCATATTCGAGGCCTTCGTGCGCAGCATCGGCATCTATCCGATCGGCTCGCTGGTCAGGCTGGAGTCGGACCATCTGGGCGTGGTCGTCGAGCAGACCGCACAGTCCCTGCTCAAGCCGATAGTGATGGTGTTCTTCTCGATCAAGTCGAACGCCAGGATACAACCGGAATTGCTGGACTTGTCCAAGCCGGCCTGCAAGGACAAGATACTTTCCCACGAAGACCCGGCCGAGTGGGACATTCACGACACGCAGGCGCTGTGGAGCGGCATGACAGTGGCGCCCTGGTAGCTCGCCGTCCACGGGCAGTTTTGCGTTATAATCCGCCCCCTCCGAGGGGTGCTGCAGCGGTTCGAAGGTCCAATTCCCGCCAGGCTCGGATGTCCAAACGGCACCCATTCATTAACCTTTATGAATGGAGCTTGCTCATGAATGCTGTTGCTTTCAACGATTACGTCATCGCCGATATTTCCCTCGCCTCCTGGGGCCGCAAGGAAATCGCCATCGCCGAGACCGAGATGCCCGGCCTGATGGCCATCCGCGAAGAATTCGCCAAGACCCAGCCGCTGAAAGGCGCGCGCATCACCGGTTCGTTGCACATGACCATCCAGACCGCCGTGCTGATCGAGACGCTGAAGGCGCTCGGCGCGGAAATCCGCTGGGCCTCGTGCAACATCTTCTCGACTCAGGATCACGCCGCTGCGGCAATCGCTGCCGACGGCATTCCTGTGTTTGCTGTCAAAGGCGAGACGCTGACCGAGTACTGGGACTACACCCACCGCATCTTCGAATGGGCCGACGGCGGTCTGTCCAACATGATTCTGGACGACGGCGGCGACGCCACGCTGCTGTTGCATCTGGGCGCGCGCGCCGAGACCGACGCATCGCTGATCGCAAATCCCGGCTCTGAAGAAGAGACCTGCTTGTTCGCGTCGATCAAAGCCAAGCTGGCGACCGACAAGACTTGGTACTCCACCCGTCTCGCCGCTATCAAGGGTGTGACCGAAGAGACCACCACCGGCGTGCACCGCCTGTACCAGATGCACGCGCGCGGCGAACTGAAGTTCCCCGGCATCAACGTCAACGATTCCGTGACCAAGTCCAAGTTCGACAACCTGTACGGCTGCCGGGAATCGCTGGTGGACGGCATCAAGCGCGCCACCGACGTGATGATCGCGGGCAAGATCGCGGTGATCGCAGGTTACGGCGACGTGGGCAAGGGCTCCGCCCAAGCCATGCGCGCGCTGTCCGCTCAAGTCTGGGTCACCGAGATCGATCCTATCTGCGCGCTGCAAGCCGCGATGGAAGGCTATCGCGTGGTGACAATGGAATACGCCGCCGACAAGGCCGACATCTTCGTTACCACCACCGGCAACTTCCACGTTATCACCCATGACCATATGAAGGTGATGAAGAACAACGCCATCGTGTGCAACATCGGCCACTTCGACAACGAGATCGACGTCGCCTCGCTGGAAAAATACCAGTGGGAAGAGATCAAGCCGCAAGTCGACCACGTGATCTTCCCGGACGGCAAGCGCATCATCCTGCTGGCCAAGGGCCGTCTGGTGAACCTGGGTTGCGGTACCGGCCATCCGTCTTACGTGATGTCGTCTTCCTTCGCGAACCAGACCATCGCTCAGATCGAGCTGTGGACGGAACGCGAGTCGGGCAAGTACCCGGTCGGCGTGTACACGCTGCCCAAGCACCTGGACGAGAAGGTCGCGCGCCTGCAGCTGAAGACGCTGAACGCGCAACTGTCCGAGCTGACCGACCAGCAGGCCGCTTACATCAGCGTGCCGAAGGAAGGTCCGTACAAGGCCGACCACTACCGCTACTAATCGAGCGCGCATCTGATCGCCGCTCCCCTGCGAGTTTCGCCGGTGGAGCGGCGTTTTACCATGTAGCTTCGAAAGAGAGATCGATGAGACTGCTGCTGATCTGGATATTGAATGCGCTGGCGTTGCTGACCGTGGCGAACTTCGTCCCGGGCATACATCTCGACAGCTTCGTCGATGCGATGATCGCCGCGTTCTTCCTCGGACTGGTCAACACGCTGATCCGTCCGTTATTGCTGTTGCTGACCCTGCCGGTCACGTTGCTGACGCTGGGCCTGTTCATCTTCGTGATCAACGGCCTGCTGTTCTGGTTCGTCGGCTCCGTGCTCAAGGGCTTCGTCGTCGACGGCTTCTGGTTCGGCGTGCTCGGCGCAGCGCTGTACAGCATCATCTCGTGGGGGCTCTCTGCCGCCGCTCAACAGCTTTTGAGAAAATCATGAACAAACCACTTTTCAGTTTCGAATTCTTCCCGCCGCAGACACCGGAGGGCATGGAAAAACTGGCTGCGACGCGCAAGCAGCTCGCGGCGCTGAATCCGGAATTCTTCTCCGTCACCTTCGGTGCGGGCGGCTCCACCCAGGAGCGCACACTGGAGACCGTGCGCCAGATCAAGGCCGAAGCTCTTCAGGTCGCGCCGCACCTGTCCTGCGTCGGTTCGACGCGCGACAACGTCCGCAGCCTGTTGCAGACCTACCAGCAACTGGGCGTGAAGCGCATCGTCGCGCTGCGCGGCGATATGCCGTCCGGCATGGGCAGCATAGGCGAATTCCAGTACGCGAATGAACTGGTGTCGTTCATCCGCGCGCAGACCGGCGAACACTTCCACATCGAAGTCGCGGCTTACCCGGAGTTCCATCCGCAGGCGAAATCGGCGCGCGACGATCTGGCTAACTTCAAGCGCAAGGTCGCCGCGGGCGCGAACTCCGCGATCACCCAGTATTTCTACAACGCCGACAGCTATTTCTATTTCGTCGACGAATGCCGCAAGCTGGGCGTGACCGCGCCCATCGTGCCCGGCATCATGCCCATCGTGAAATATTCGCAGCTAGCGCGCTTCTCCGACATGTGCGGCGCGGAGATTCCGCGCTGGATGCGCAAGACGCTGGAAGGCTACGGCGACGACAACGAGTCGGTGCAGGCGTTCGGCCTCGACGTGGTTACCCAGTTGTGCGAGAAGCTGCTGGCAGGCGGCGCGCCGGGCTTGCACTTCTACACGCTGAACCAAGCCGGCCCATCGCGGGAACTCTGCAAGCGGTTAGGCTTGTGATGAAAGCTCCCGAGCTTCTTCTTCCTGCCGGCACCCTCGACAAGATGCGCACCGCCTACGCCTTCGGTGCGGACGCGGTGTACGCCGGACAACCGCGCTACTCGCTGCGGGCGCGCAACAACGAATTCAGGCTGGAGGAGTTGGGCATAGGCATCCAGGAAGCGCATGCGCTGGGCAAGAAGCTGTTCGTCGCCAGCAACCTGATGCCGCACAACGCCAAGGTGAAGACCTACATGGCGGACATGGAGCCGGTCATCGCGATGCAGCCGGACGCGCTCATCATGGCCGATCCCGGCCTGATCGCGATGGTGCGCGAGCGCTGGCCGGAGCAGGAGATACACCTATCGGTGCAGGCCAACACCGTCAACTACGCGGCGGTGAAATTCTGGAAATCGCTGGGCCTGTCGCGCGTGATCCTGTCGCGCGAACTGTCGCTGGACGAGATCGAGGAAATCCGCCAGCAATGCCCGGACATCGAACTCGAAGTGTTCATCCACGGCGCGCTGTGCATCGCCTATTCCGGCCGCTGCCTGCTGTCCGGCTACTTCAACCACCGCGATGCGAACCAGGGCACCTGCACCAACTCCTGCCGTTGGGACTACAAGGTGGATAACGCAGCCGAAGACGGCACCGGCGACATTCAGAAAATCGACTTCGATTTCGACAAGGCGCTGAGCGAGAGCCCGCTGTCCGACTGCGGCTCGCAGCCCCGTCATCCGATGGCGGACAAGGTATATGTCATTTCGCGCAAGGATCATCCGGGCGAGCTGATGCCGGTACTGGAAGACGAGCACGGCACTTACATCATGAACTCCAAGGATCTGCGCGCGGTGGAGCATGTCGAGCGGCTGGTGAAGATAGGTGTGGACTCGCTCAAGGTCGAAGGCCGCACCAAGTCCATCTACTACGTGGCGCGCACCGCGCAGGTGTATCGTCAGGCCATAGACGATGCTGTCAAAGGTCGCCCGTTCAATCTGGAACTGCTGGGCGCGCTGGATGCGCTGGCGAGCCGTGGCTACACCGACGGCTTCTACGAACGGCACCACACGCACGAACAGCAGAACTACATGCGCGGCCACTCCGAGAGCTTCCGCCAGCAATACGTCGGCGACATCGTGAGCTGTACCAACGGCATGGCCGAGATCGACGTGAAGAATAAATTCTCTGTCGGCGACAGGCTGGAGATCATCCATCCTTCCGGCAACAGCATCGTCGAGCTGAAGGAGATGAAGAGCCTCGAAGGCGCGGCGATTACCGTCGCACCCGGCAGCGGGCATCGCGTGCAGATACCGTTGCAGGGCGAGTTGGCTAACGGGATGGTGGCGAGGTTTTTGTAAGCGTTTGTAATCCGGCTGAACCCGGGGTGTTGTTTCCTGTCGGAGAGGTTCGGCAAACCCCATAGGAATCAGGAGACCAACGATGAACTGGGAAAACACCACCGCCCGCTACGGCTCGCTTACCGTCGGCATCCACTGGCTGATGCTGCTGTTGTTCGTCGCCGTGTACGGCACGATCGAACTGCGCGAGTTGTTCGAAAAAGGCAGCGATCCGCGCGAGGCATTGAAGACCTGGCACTTCATGCTGGGCATGCTGGTGTTCGCGCTGGTCTGGCTGCGCATCGCCGCGCGCCTGTCCGGCCCCACGCCCGTGATCAATCCGGAGCCGGCGGCATGGCAGCAGTTGTCGGCCAAACTACTGCATCTGGCGCTCTATGCGCTGATGATAGGCATGCCGATCAGCGGCTGGTTGCTGCTTAGCGCATCGGACAAAGTGATCCCGTTCTTCGGGCTGGAACTTCCCCCGCTGATCGCGCCCGACAAGGAGCTCGCGAAACAGATCAAGGAAGTGCACGAATTCGTCGGCACGACCGGCTATTACCTCATCGGCCTGCATGCAGCCGCCGCGCTGCATCACCACTTCATCAAACGCGACAACACGCTGACGCGGATGTTGCCGGAACGCTGATAGACTCGTGCTGCCCGGATGCCGCTTTCGGAATACGGGCAGCACGGTTTTACAGGACAGTATGAAATTCAAAACCATAGGCATATCTCTCATCTGGCTTTTGCTGGCGGGCGGATTGTTTTATTTTTTCGATTCGAAAGTGCATCCGAATACTGCCGACAAATTGAGCGGTAGCGCGGAAGTGACTCTTCAACGGGATTTGAGCGGACATTACCGGGCGGATGCTTTCATCAACGGAACCAAGACCCCCGCGCTGATCGATACGGGAGCCACCGATGTGGCAATCTCGCAACGTTTGGCAGACAGGCTGGGCATCAATAGTACGCATGCCATCAGAACGCAGACCGCGAATGGCGCTACGGTCGCTTACATGACCCGTCTGGACAGCGTGAAACTGGGCGGGATAGAGGAAACGGATGTCGCGGCGATCATCACTCCGAATCTTGAAGGAGATATGCTGTTGGGCATGTCATTTTTGAACAGGATGGACGTGCGTCTGTATAAAGGAACGATGACCATCCGGGCTATCAACGATTAATCAATCCGAACCTATTCATGATCCTCTCCGCTCTCTCCCAGTCCTCCCGTTACGCCGCGCTGCACCCGCTGTTTCAGCGAGCATTCGACTACATCCGCGACACCGACCTGTACGCGCTCGCGCCGGGGCGCTATCCCATCGTCGGCGAGGACCTGTTCGCCATCGTGGAACTGGTACCGGGCAAGACGAAGGAGGTGGCGCGGCTGGAAGCGCACCGTAAGTACATCGATATCCAGTTGGTGCTGGAGGGGGACGAGCAGATGGGCTGGAAGCCGCTGGCGGATTGTTTTAATCCGGTGAGCGAGCATAGCGAGGATCGGGACATCCGGTTCTTCCACGATGCGCCCGCGTCGTGGGTGGCCGTGCCGCCGGATCACTTCTGCATTTTCTTCCCGGAGGATGCGCACGCCCCGCTGGTATCTAGCGGCATGGTGCGCAAGGTGATTTTCAAGGTCGCGGTCAGCCCTTGCGCCTGATTTCGCGCATCAGTTCCATCGCCTCTTTTGGCGTTAGCATTTTCTGTTTCTTTTTGCGGAACAGCAGCCACAGGACCGCGCCGTTGAACAGCACGAACATCACCTCCAGATAGAGTATCGGCGTGACGATAGTCAGCGCCGGTCCGGCGGAGAAGATGAAGTAAAAGCCCTGGAAGGTTGGCAGCACCGCGTTAGTGATCGCATAGAAGTATTCGAACGGCGGGAACAGCAGGATGATGGTCAGGTTCGCGGCGATCATCAACAGGATCGCGTTCTGGTAATTCAGGCGGCGTTCGGCGATGAGCATATTCCTGGTGTCGCGCAACAGCAGCCAGGCAACGCCGACGTTGACCAGCAGCACGACGATTTCGAGAAACAGCACGTCCTGATTGATTATCTCGTTACTCTCGCCGGAGAACGCGAACTGGAAGCCGGCGAAGACCAGCGATTTTGTGTCGGTAAACGAGAACGAGTCGAATGGCGGAAACAGCAACATCACCGCCAGGTTGACCAGTCCCGCCCATAACGCGATCTTCTGTTTGCCGTTCATGATGCGTCTCCCGAGCTACATCCGTTGAGCAATGCTAACGCCTATTCCCCGGCGGAACAATCTGGGGTGTGAACGCTATTCCCCCATATCGAAGGCGATGTCTCCCTCGGCCACCGCATCGCCGACCTTGATGCCCCTGAAATCGAACAGCTCGCCGTCCAGCAAATGTGACGGTTTGACGTTCTGCATCGCGGTGAAGATGGTCTGCGTGCGGCCCGGATACTGGCGCTCCCAGTCGTGCAGCATCTGCTTGATGTTCTGGCGCTGCAGGTTCTCCTGCGAACCGCACAGGTTGCACGGGATGATGGGAAACTCCATGCCGCGCGCGTAGCGGGCGATGTCCTTCTCGGCGCAATAGGCCAGCGGGCGTATCACCACATGGTCGCCCTTGTCGGTGACCAGCTTGGGCGGCATGGCCTTCAGCTTGCCACCGAAGAACATGTTCAGGAACAGCGTCTCCACCATGTCGTCGCGGTGGTGGCCCAACGCGATCTTGTTCGCGCCCAACTCGCCAGCGACCTTGTAGATGATACCGCGGCGCAGGCGCGAGCACAGCGAGCAAGTGGTCTTGCCCTCGGGAATCTTCTCCTTGACGATGGAGTAGGTGTCCTGCGTCTCGATGTGGTGTTCAATGCCGAGGTTCTTCAGGTAGTTCGGGAGCACGTCGGCGGGAAAGCCCGGTTGCTTCTGGTCGAGGTTCATCGCGACGATCTTGAAATCTATCGGCGCGCGCTTCCGCAGTGTCAGCAGGATGTCGAGCAGCGTGTAGGAATCCTTGCCGCCGGACAGGCACACCATCACGGTGTCGCCCTGCTCGATCATGTTGAAGTCACCGATGGCCTTGCCGACCGCGCTTTCCAGCCGCCCCTTGAGACGATTGAAGTTGGTGGAGTGGTGTTCGAAGTGGATGGGTTGGATGTTGTCGTTCATGGGTTTCTTCAGATGTTGATGGAGCGACCGCCATCGACCGCGATCACCTGTCCGGTGATGTAGGGCGAGTCGTTCAGTAAAAACTGCACGGTGCGCGCGATGTCGTCGGGTTCGCCTTCGCGCTTCAATAAGGTATGCGCGACGATCTTGCGTCGGCGCTCGGCATCGTCCCAATCTCCGCCTTCCGGCCAGACGATCACGCCGGGTGCGACGGCATTGACGCGTACCTGCGGCGACATCTCCTGCGCCAGGCCCTTGGTCAGCGCGACCAGTCCGGCCTTGGCGACGCTGTACAGCAGATGGCCCTGCATCGGTCGTTCGGCATGGATATCGACGATATTGACGATAGCCCCGTGACGGCGGCGCAACTCGTCCGCCGCGGCCTGTGCGAGGAACAACGGCGCTTTCAGGTTGGTACCGAGCAGGTCGATCCATTGTTGCTCGTCGATTTCCGCCAGCGGCGTCGCGTAGAAGCTGGAAGCATTGTTGACCAGCGCATCCAGTCGCCCGAATTTTTCGATTGTGGCCTCGACCAGTTGCGGTAATGCCGCGACATCGAGCAGGTCGGACTGGAACACGGCGGCACTGTTCGGGCATGCCGCGTTCAGTTCGTCTTGCAGTTCCTGCGCCTGTTGCGCGGAACTGAGGTAATGGATCGCGACGCTAGCACCGGCCGCGTGCAGACGGCGGCAGATCGCCGCACCGACGCGCTTCGCCCCTCCGGTCACCAGCACTACTTTGCCTTGCATCGCACTCTCCACTACACTCCCCGTTACGTTGTAGGTCGGGCTACATCCGACTGCCGCATTCCGGCGGGCATAGCCCGCCCTACATGTTTTGAAAATCGTTCGAATTATACCCGACCATGTCCGCTCATCTGCCTCTCCCTGCCCCCGAAGCCGCACAACACAGCGCGCAACTAGCCGATCTAATCCGCGCCGACATCTCGGCCCAAGGCGGCTGGATAACGTTCGCGCGCTACATGGAGCTGGCGCTGTATGCGCCGGGCCTGGGCTATTACACCGCGGGGGCGCACAAGTTTGGCGACGCGGGCGACTTCATCACTGCGCCGGAACTCTCGCCGTTGTTCGGGCGGACGGTTGCGCGCCAGGTCGCAGAAATCATGGAGCAGAGCGCGCCGCATGTCATGGAGCTGGGCGCGGGCAGCGGCAAGCTCGCGGCGGACATGCTGGCCGAGCTGGAGCGCATAGGCAGCCTGCCGGAGAGCTATTCCATCCTAGAAGTCAGTGCCGACCTGCGCGAACGCCAGCAGGCGTTACTGCGCGAACGGTTGCCGCATCTGGCCGGGCGCGTGCATTGGCTGGATGCGTTGCCGGAGACATTCGCCGGCGCGATGGTCGCCAACGAGGTGCTGGATGCACTGCCGGTGCATCTGGTGCATTGGCGCGAGGGCGGGCCGGCCGAGCGCGGCATCGTCGTGAACGAGGCCGGCTTCTGCTGGCAGGATAGGCCGATAGCCGATCCGGAGCTGCTGCAGGCTGTGCAGCGTATCGATGTCCCGGACGGCTACCTCAGCGAGATCTGCCTCGCACAGCGCGGGCTAATCAACAGCCTCGCGCAACGGTTGCAGCAAGGCGCGCTGCTGTTCATCGACTACGGCTTCGGCGCGCGCGAGTTTTATCATCCGCAGCGCAGCAGCGGCACGCTGATGTGCCACTACCGCCACTATGCGCACGACGATCCGTTCTTCCTGCCGGGCCTGCAGGACATCACCGCGCATGTGAACTTCACCGATGCCGCCGAGTGCGGCATCGACGCCGGGCTGGAGTTGCTGGGCTACACCACGCAGGCGTTCTTTTTGCTGAACTGCGGCATCGCCGATTTCATGGCGGAGCGCGATCCGGAAAACCTGCGCGACTACCAGCCGCTGTCCGCGCAGTTGCAGAAACTCACCAGCCCGGCGGAAATGGGCGAGCTGTTCAAGGTGATCGCGCTGAGCAAAGAAATGGCGAACCCGTTGTGCGGGTTCGCCAGAGGTGACTTGAGCAGGCTGCTTTGATCCCAAAATCCATTCAGGCAGGATGCATTTGTGGGAGCGGCTTTAGCCGCGATTTCTTCGACATTCGCTACACGGCTTATCGCGGCTAAAGCCGCTCCCACCAAGGGGAGCTCTCCGTTAGACGGCGTAGCTTGATTACTTCGGTTGGTTCGCGCGCGCGTAGGCGGAGATTTCTTCCATCGTGATCGACTTGTCGCGATTGCCGTCGATGGCGTCGAAGTTTTTCTCCAGTCCCGGCAGCTTGTCCTTTGCCGAAGCCAGTTCCTTCTTGGTCAGTTTGCCGTTCTTGTTCTTGTCGGCCGTCTTCAGCCGCTTGAGGAATTCCTCCTGCTGCGCGCGCATTGCGTTCTGTATCGTGGTCTGCAGGAAGATCTGGATCTCCTTGCGATCCAGACCGCCGTCGCTGTTCGCATCAATCTTGTCGAAATTGGCGGTCAGCAGCTGGGCTTTTGCCTCCTCGGCTTCGGTGCGCGAGATCGCACCGTTCATATCCGTATCCGCCTTGCTGAAGTCGCGTTCGAATGGGGTCTCCGCCGCGCTTGCCTGCGGCGTCACCGTACCTTCGGTCGCCATCGCCAGCGGGCTTGCGACCATCAGGGCCAGCCATATAACTCGTTTCATCATTGTCCTTTCGTTTGTCGGTGATTGTTGACGGCGGATTCTATCGCAACGATGCGCGCCTGCCGCACGCGGTCCGGGATTGTAGCCTTATCCTCGCATCCGGCGGCGATCTTTCCGGCATCGACCGCACGTGCTTCATGCATCAGTTGCAGCAAGTAATCGGCCTGCGGATAAGTGTCCTGCTCGTGGCCGGTGCGTCCGCGCGCATCCGATGCGCAGGCCAGCAGTAGTTGCCCGAAGCGTTCCGGCTTGCGCCAGACGTCGGTGGACTGGAACAGCCGGAAGACAGTCTCGGGGCGCAGCTCGAAAGCCTTGTGTGCGTGGCTGTGATACTGCGCGACCAGCAGCGCGAGGTCGCGACAATCGGCGGGCGCGCGCAGCCGTTCGCATAATATTTTCAGCAGGTCGAAGCTGCGCTGCTCGTGGCCGATGTGGCGCGGCAGGATGTCTGCGGGCGTGGTCGCCTTGCCGAGGTCGTGCGTCAGCGCGGCGTAGCGCACTTCCAGCGCATAGCCGTGGCGCGCCGCATCGTCGATCACCATCATCGTGTGGATGCCGCAATCGATCTCGGGGTGGTAGTCCGCCCGCTGCGGCACGCCGAACAGCGCGTCCACCTCGGGCAGGATGCGCGCCAGCGCGCCGCAATCACGCAGCGTCTCGAAGAAGCGCGACGGCGTCTGTTCCATCAGCCCGCGCGCCAGTTCCTGCCACACGCGTTCCGCGACCAGCGCATCGACCTCGCCGTTGTCCACCATGCGGCGCATCAGCGCCAGCGTCTCGGGCGCGAACGAGAAGCCGAAGCGTGCGGCGAAACGCGCGCCGCGCAAGATGCGCACCGGGTCTTCGGCGAAGGCGTCGCTGACATGGCGCAAGATGCCTGCATGCAAATCGGCGATGCCGTTGTGCGGGTCGATCAGCTTGCCGTCATTGTCCTCGGCGATGGCATTGATCGTGAAGTCGCGGCGCAGCAAATCTTCTTCCAGCGTCACCTCGGGCGACGCGTGGATCGCGAAGCCCTTGTAGCCCGGCGCGGTCTTGCGCTCGGTGCGCGCCAGCGCGTATTCCTCGTGGGTTTTGGGATGCAGGAAAACCGGAAAATCCTTGCCAACCGGGCGGTAGCCCATGGCTTCCATCTGTTCCGGCGTGCTGCCGACCACGACCCAGTCGTGGTCCTGCACCGGCAGCCCGAGCAGCCGGTCGCGCACCGCGCCGCCGACGCAATAGATTTCGGGTTCACTTCTCATCGGGGATCGCCTGCTGGTTGTCCTGCGTTTTCGCGGCGACGATGCCCATGCGCTGCTTCAACGACTTTTGCGGAGCGCCGAATTGTCGCGAATAATATATGGTGTTGCTCATCACCTTTTTCACGTAATCGCGTGTCTCGTCGAACGGAATGGTCTCGGCATAGATTGCGCCTTCCAGCGGAAGCTCGCCGCGCCAGCGGCGCGCACGGCTTGGCCCGGCATTGTAGGCGGCCGACGCCAGCACCGGGCTGTCGTCGAACCAGTTCAGCACGGTCTTCATGTAATAAGTGCCGAGCTTGAGGTTGGTGTCGAGTTGGTCCAGCAGGGAGCGGCGATAGTCTTTCAGGCCCAGTCTGCGCGCGATCCAGCTCGCGGTCGAGGGCATGATCTGCATCAATCCGGCCGCGCCGACGTTTGACTTCGCGGCGGTGACGAAGCGGCTTTCCTGCCGCATCAGCCCGTAGACCCAGGCCTCGTCCAGCCCCTGTTCCTTGATATGGGGCTGTAGCGCGTCGCGATACGGCGCGAGGTAACGCAGGCTGAAGTCATGCACGTTGACGGTGCGGTCTGCCGCGTTGATCGCGCGGTCGTACATCTCGTTGCGCCGCGCGACCTCGGCTGCGGTCAGCAACTCGTGGTCGTTGAAGTTGCGCAGCGTCCAGCTCCATTCCTTCAGCGCCTCGGTGCGCAGACCGGTGCGGTACAACGTCAACGTGCGCTGCATGCCTGGCATCGCTTGCATGGAGGCGATGTCGCGCTCGTTCGGCTTGAAGTTGGGGGCGGCCGCGCTCAGCACCGGAGCGGTCAGGTCATCCGCCGCCAGTTGGCCGTAGAAGTGGTATTCGGCGCTCAACGGTGCGAGCAGCTTCTCGGCTTCGGCGGGGTTGCCCGTTGCCTTCAGCGCGCGCGCCTTCCAGTATTGCCATGCCGGTTCGCGCTGCTGCCGCGGGCTCATTGCATCGATGGCGGACAATGCCGCAGGCCAGTCCTGCGCGCGCAACGCGGAGCGCACCCACCAGGCGCTCTGCTGTTCGTTCAGCGGTGCGCCGGCAGCGGCGCGATACCATTGCAGCGCGCGCGCATCCTGCTTGCGCGCCGCTTCGTAGGCCAGCCAGCCGTAGTAGTAACGCTGCTCGGCTTCCGGAAATTCCGCCGCCAGTTTTTCCCAGCGCGCGATGGACAGGTCGGGCGACTGCTTGGCCAGACGCAACAGCGCGAACAACGCTGCCACGCGCTGTCCACGGCTTTCCTTGTTCAGCGTCAACTTCCCCAGATAGCGATCCGCATCGGCAGCCGCCCCCCTCAGCGAGGCGACCAGCCCGGCATCGTCCAGTTTCGCGGCCAATTTCATCGCGAGCGAGACATTGCCGGTCTCCAGCACCAAGCGCAGGCGCTGCCAGATGTCCGGTTCGGTGATGATGCCGGCCGCAATTGCCGCGTCGAACAGCGGACCGCAGTTTCCCGGCTGGGCTTTGCCGCTGAACCACAACAACATGCGAGCTTCCTGCAATACGGCCTGCGGCTGGCTGCGGCTGCGGGATTGCAGCGCATGGCAGGCCAGTTCGTTGTCTTCGTTGATCAGACGCGGGGATTCCGCATCGAACTCGTCCCATTGCTGCCTCTCGGCGAGCAGCTTGAGCCATTCGCCGCGCAGCCGATCTATCATCGGCGTGTCTTCGGGCCTATCCAGAAATGCGCGCACGGAGCCGGTGTCGGCGCGCCCCAGATCGAGGCGCAACTGGTAGTACGCGATGTACACCTCCAGCGGCGATTTTTTGAATCGCGATGCCAGACGCGCCAGCTTGACCCGATCACCGGCGCGGAACGCATCGTTCGCCGCGATGAAATCGGCATCGTTCGTCGGTGTCGGCTGGGCGGCCTGCGCGGGCAAGGAAAATGCGAGGAATAAAAACAGTATGAATCTCATGCGTATCGTCTAAAAAACATTCGCGGCGAGGATAGCACATCGAACCGCCCCTTCCCTCCGCAAGCGCCATGCGGCGGCAGCGCCGGCGGCTTTTCTGCTAAAGTGCGCGCCATGAACATGACCAGCAGCCAGCTCTATCTCCGCCTCCTCGCCTACGTCAAACCCTATTGGCGCGTCTTCGCGGTCTCCATCCTAGGCATGATCGTCGTCGCCGCCACCGAACCGCTGGTGCCCGCGCTGATGAAGCCCATGCTGGACGGCACCTTCGTGAACAAGGATCAGGCGATGATGCGCATGGTGCCGTTTGTCATCATCCTGATTTTTCTGGTGCGCGGCGTCGCCACCTTCGTCGGCACCTACGCGATCAACTGGGTCGGCAACAAGCTGGTGCTGGACCTGCGCGACGAGATGTTCCGCAAGTTGCTCAGCCTGCCGACGCACTATTACGACGACCATGCCACCGGCTCGCTGATCTCCAAGCTGACTTTCGACGTGACCCAGGTGACCAATGCCGCGACCACGGTGGTGACCATCGCGGTGCGCGACACTATCGTCGTGATCGGCCTGCTGGGCTGGCTGTTTTACCTGAACTGGAAGCTGACGCTGCTGACGTTGCTGATGGCCCCGGTGATCGCGTTCATCATCCGCACCATCAGCCGGCGCATGCGCAGCAGCAGCCGCGACTCGCAGCGCGCAATGGGCGACATCACCCAGGTAATCGAAGAGAGCGTGTCCGCACACAAGGTGGTCAAGCTGTTCGGCGGCCAGCAGTACGAGAGCAGTCGCTTCAACAACCGCGCCAACTGGGTGCGCCGCTACGCGATGAAGCAGGCCGCGGCCGCATCGGCCAACGTGCCCGTGGTGCAGATGGTCGCCGCGCTGGCACTGGCGGTGATCGTCTATCTCGCCACACTGCAATCGCAGGCCGACGAGACCACCGTGGGCGGCTTCGTCTCTTTCATCATGGCAATGCTGATGCTGACCGCGCCGCTGAAGCGCCTGGCTGGCGTCAGCGAATACCTGCAACGCGGCCTGGCCGCAGCGGAGAGCGTGTTCGAACTGCTGGACACCGAGGGCGAAACCGACCAGGGCAAGGTCGAGGTCGGCCGCGTGCGCGGCGAGTTGCGCTTCGACCAGGTGATGTTCTCCTATTCGGCGGATGCCCGCCCTGCCCTGCGCGACATCTCGCTGCACATCGCCGCCGGCGAGAGCGTCGCGCTGGTCGGCGCGTCCGGCAGCGGCAAGACCACGCTGGCGAATCTGGTGCCGCGCTTCTACTCGCCGACCGACGGCTGCATCACGCTGGACGGACACGATCTCGACGACCTGACGCTCGCCAGCCTGCGCGCCAACATCGCGCTGGTCAGCCAGGAAGTCGTGCTGTTCAACGACAGCGTCGCGGCGAACATCGCCTACGGCCAGATGCGTGAAGTGAGCGACGAAGAAATCGTCGCCGCCGCGACCGCCGCGCACGCGATGGAATTCATCAGCGAATGGCCGCAGGGGCTGGAAACGCTGGTCGGCGAGCGCGGCGTGAAACTCTCCGGCGGTCAGCGCCAGCGCATCGCCATCGCCCGCGCCATCCTCAAGGACGCGCCCATCCTGATCCTCGACGAAGCGACCTCGGCACTGGACAGCGAATCCGAACGCCACGTGCAGGCCGCGCTGGAAACGCTGATGCAAGGCCGCACCACGCTGGTGATCGCGCACCGCCTCTCCACCATCGAAAAAGCCGACCGCATTGTCGTGATGCAGAAGGGCGAGATCGTCGAGATCGGCACGCACCGCGAACTGCTGGCCAAGGGCGGGGTGTATGCGCAACTGCATGCCATCCAGTTCGCGGTGGCTGGACAGGCCTGACGAAATGGACTGGATCGCCGCCCTGCTCTGGCTTGCGGCGATCTTGCTGGTCGCCGTCGGAATCGCAGGCCTGGTGCTGCCCGCCATACCCGGCGCACTCCTGATACTCGGCGGTCTGGTTCTCGCCGCGTGGATCGAAGACTTCGCCTTTGTCGGAACCGGCACATTGGCGTTCCTGTCCGTTCTGGCGCTCCTGACCTACGCGGCCGATTTCCTCGCCGGCATCTTGGGGGCCAAACATTTCGGAGCATCGCCGCGAGCCATGATGGGCGCGGCCATCGGCACCGTCGTCGGCGTCTTCTTCGGTTTTCCGGGACTGTTGCTGGGCCCATTCGTGGGCGCTGCCGCGGGCGAGCTCTCCGCGCGGCGCGGCATGCTGGCGGCCGGCAAGGCGGGCGTAGGTGCTACGCTGGGATTGGTGATCGGTGCGGCCGCAAAACTGGCCCTGGCGTTTTCCATGCTCGCGGTGTTTGTCGCGGCGAGGTTCATCTGGTGAGGGTTACGAGCGGCTGTAATTTGTAGGATAGCTACAAAAATATGCCCATCCTTGGCTAGGAAATGACGGAAGTAGGGCGTCAACTCCCGGAGGGTGCAAGAACCTCTGCGAGGTAAGCGAAGCGCATTGCGCCGTATGTCTCAATCCTCATACCCAAGCGCCCCTTCGAAACCGCCCGCCCAATCCGCCGGATAAACACCTTGCTCGACCAATCGGTGAAAAGTCGAATACGGCCAATCCGTGAGCCGTTTGACCAAGCCATGCTTGATCGGATTGATATGGACGTAATCCATATGCGCACGAAAATCCGCCTCATCGCGAATCAAGTGTTCCCAATAGCGGCGTTGCCATATTCCCCGTTCGTTGCGCGCCATGCGAACCGATGAGCGCCGTTCGGTTTTTGGCAATGCCTTGGAAAAAGCGACCTTAATCAGCCGCCAGCGGGTCGCGAAATCGGAATCATCGGGCGGAAGTTCGATCACGCAATGCAAGTGTTCCGGCAACACCACCCAGCCATGAATAACGAAGGGATGCCGTGCCCTCACCGTCGCCACCGCCCCGCGCAGCAAATCCACATGCCGGGTCAGCAGATCATTACCCTGCCGTTGCAGCAGATTGACGGTAAAGAAATAAGTGCCGCCCGGATGCCAGGCGCGACGGTAATCAGGCATGACGGCAGTATGGGGGAATCGTATATCGGATGCCAGCCATCAAGTGGCAGAATTTGTGGGGGGGCGGCAGTTGTAGGGCGCAATAAGCGCAGCGCATTGCGCCGTATGTGTTGCCGTACATTGATTCCATCCGGCGCAATGCGCTACGCTTATTGACGCCCTACGGTGTGCGCCTTACGCGGGTTGTTCGTTCTGGCGCTCCTGACCTACGCGGCCGATTTCCTCGCCGGCATCTTGGGGGCCAAACATTTCGGAGCATCGCCGCGAGCCATGATGGGCGCGGCCATCGGCACCGTCGTCGGCGTCTTCTTCGGTTTGCCGGGACTGTTGCTCGGCCCCTTCGTGGGCGCTGCCGCAGGCGAACTCTCCGCGCGGCGAGACATGGCGGCGGCGGGCAAAGCAGGTATCGGTGCGACGCTCGGATTGGTGATCGGGGCGGCGGCCAAATTAGCTTTGGCGTTTTCCATGATCGCGGCGTTTGTGGCGGCGAGGTTCTTGTGGTGAAGGCTGAGGGTTGCGAGAGCTTGTAGAAATGTAGGTCGCAACCCGACATCAACATCGAACATCCAAATCAAAACCGTCGGGGGGTAGCCCGACAACTATCCTGACATGGAGGGAAGCAAAAGAAAGTAACTTGCTGCCGGGCAACCCCCGGCGGTTTTCGATGGGTATCGCTACGCTCAACCCATTCTACGCTTGCTGCTGACTAAGGTGCTCATGGCATTATCGAGTTGCGCTGTCAGTCTTAACGCTGCCTCTTTATCGGCGGGGGCGCCCAGTGGGGTTGCGATGGGAGCACCAAACGTGACGTGAATAACCGGACGACGAAATAGATGAATTAACCGGATATGTTCTGGCCCTTCATAATACGCAGGAACGATTATCGCGTTAGCATGCAAAGCGATGGTTGCCGCGCCGCGCTTTGCTTCGGTTTGATCGCGGGTACGCGTTCCCTTGGGAAATATAAGAACGCGTTTCCCCTGTTGCACGAGCAAAATCACTTGCTTGATGGTCGCAGCAGAAGGTCGGCCACGGTCGATAGGAAAGCCACCTCCACTCCGTACGAGCCAGCCCATAATGGGGTTTTCGAAGAGTTCCTTCTTTGCCATTTGGTACAACGTGTACGGCAGGGCGGAGTACCCCACCCACAGCGGGTCAGCCCAGCCTACGTGATTGCACACCACGATTTTTCCAGTCGGGCCGCCCAAGTGTTCAATGCCATTTACTGTGACTTTTCCGAAGCGAGACAATAAAGCTTTTAGCGCGCGAATGAAAAGCGACTGCTTTGGGATGGTTACACACTCATTGGTCTTATGGCGGCTGTTAGCGTTCATTTGTGGTTTAGCAAATCTTCGGCGTCTCGCAAACCACATCCCCATTCTGCGCCCTATGCCTCAGCGCATGATCCATCAGCACCAGCGCCACCATCGCCTCGGCGATGGGCGTGGCGCGGATGCCGACGCAGGGGTCGTGGCGGCCTTCGGTGGAGACGCTCACGGGGTTGCCGGCCTTGTCGATGGAGTCGCGTTCGATGCGGATGCTGGAGGTCGGTTTGATCGCGTAGTGGGCGACGATGTCCTGGCCGGTGGAGATGCCGCCGAGGACGCCGCCGGCGTTATTGGAACGGAAACCATCCGGGGTGAGTTCGTCGCCGTGTTCGCTGCCGCGCTGGGTGACGCAGGCGAAGCCCGCGCCGATCTCGACGCCCTTCACCGCGTTGATGCCCATCAGCGCGTGGGCGATGTCGGCATCCAATCTGTCGAACACCGGCTCGCCCCAGCCGACGGGCACGTTGTTCGCGACGACGGATAGCTTCGCGCCTATGGAGTCGCCGGACTTGCGCAGCTCGTCCATGTAGTCTTCCAGCTGGCCGACGTAGCTCGCGTCGGCGACGAAGAAGCTGTTGCCCTCTTCGTTCAGCTCGGCCCAGCTCTTGAACGGCACTTCGATCTCGCCGAGCTGTGCGAGGTAGCCGCGCACCTCGACGCCGTAGCGTTCGTTCAGCCACTTCTTCGCGATGGCGCCGGCCGCGACGCGCGCCGCGGTCTCGCGCGCGGACGAGCGGCCGCCGCCGCGGTAGTCGCGGATGCCGTATTTCTGCCAGTAGGTGTAGTCAGCGTGGCCGGGACGGAAAGTCTCGGCGATGCTGCCGTAGTCCTTGCTGCGCTGGTCTTCATTGCGGATCAGCAGCGCGATGGGGGTGCCGGTGGTCTTGCCTTCGAACACGCCGGAGAGGATTTCCACGGTGTCGGATTCGCGGCGCTGCGTGACGTGACGCGAGGTGCCCGGCTTGCGGCGGTCGAGGTCGCGCTGGATGCAGGCCTCGGTCAGCTCCATTCCCGGCGGGCATCCGTCGACGATGCAGCCTATGGCCGCGCCGTGCGATTCGCCGAAAGAAGTGACTGTGAACAGGGTGCCGAAGGTGTTTCCAGACATGATGTTATCTCGCAAAAATAGTGCGCGAAGTTTAACATAGCGCACACCGTCATTCCGGCGCATAACCAGCGACTTGGCTGACGTTGTTTGACAGCCTAGTCGAATGGCTAGTAGTTCCATCAGGCCGGAATCCAATCAATCAAAAATCCTCCGCAATGCGGAGACAAAACCTTAAATGCATGTTGAATAAACCCGCCGGATTCCGGCCTACGCCGGAATGACGGCCTGGGGATTTTTATGAAAGCCATACTCGCCACCGCGCCCGGTGGCACCGAAGTACTGCAACTGCGCGACATCCCGAAACCGGAACTGCCGTCCGCTCACCATGTGCGCGTGGAGCTCTCCGCCGCCGGCGTGAACCCGGTGGACACCAAGCTGCGCGCGAAGCCCGCCTACCATCCCGACAAGCTGCCGGCGATTCTCGGCTGCGACGGCGCGGGCGTCGTCGAGGAGATCGGCAGCGCTGTGACGCGCTTCAAGATCGGCGACGAAGTGTATTTTTGCAACGGCGGGCTGGGCGACGAGCCGGGCAACTACGCCGAATACACCACGCTGCACGAGGAATACTGCGCGGCGAAACCCGCGAACCTCAGCCTGCAGGATGCCGCAGCACTCCCGCTGGTGCTGATCACCGCATGGGAGGCGCTGATCGAGCGCGCCGCCCTGCAAGCAGAGCAGACGATACTCATTCATGCCGCCGCGGGCGGCGTCGGACACGTCGCGCTGCAACTGGCGCACCACCTCGGCGCGCACCTCATCGTCACGGTCGGCGACGAGCGCAAGGCCGGTCTGGTGCGCGGTCTTTATGCCGACAAGATCATCAACTACAAGGAGCAGGACTTCGTGCAGGAGACGCTGGACTGCACCGAGGGCAAGGGCGTGGACGTGGTGTTCGACACCGTCGGCGGCGAGACTTATCTGCGCTCACTGAACGCGGCGCGCATCGGCGGCAAAGTGGTCAGCTTGCTCGCCACACCGCTCTCCGCAGCCGACGTACAGCTCGCGCGGCTGCGCAATCTGTCGCTGGGATTCGAACTGATGCTCACGCCGCAGGTGCTGAACCTGCACGATGAACGCGTGCGCCAGCGCAGGATACTGGAGGAAGGTGCGAAGCTGGTCGAGGCAGGTCAACTCGGTGTGCTGGTCACGCACAGGCTGCCGCTGGAACAGGCCGCCGAGGCGCACAGGCTGATCGAGGCCGGCGGGATGATAGGCAAAATTATTCTGACGATGAATTAGCGATTCGATCTCTGACAATCGAAAATCGCTGTCCCCGTAGGAGCGGCTTCAGCCGCGATGGGCACGTTGCATCTCCACACACTCTTCGCGGCTAAAGCCGCTCCTACGAAAACCGCTACCCCCGTGGGAGCGACTTCAGCCCGTAGATGGGTGGCGCTTTGCATAGCCAATCGACTAAGCTAGCAAACGACGCCAGCCAAGTCGCTGGTTAACGTAGCAATACCCATCATGCTTTCCATTCGACTGTTGGGTATCGCGGCGCTCCACACAACCTACAAGCGACGACAAGCCAACCCATATGTTCATCGACACCCACTGCCATCTCGACGCCGCCGAATTCGGCGACACGCAGGCCGAACTGGTTAGCGCAGCGCATGCGGCCGGCGTGAACCGCATCGTCGTGCCCTCGGTCGCGCGGGCGAACTTCGGCATCGTGCACGAACTATGCGAACGCTATCCCGGCTGCGCACCCGCCTACGGCATCCATCCGATGTATACCGACGGCGCTCAGCCGGTCGACCTGCTCGCGCTGCGCGAATATCTGGCGCGGCCGGACGCCGTCGCGGTCGGCGAGATCGGGCTGGATTTTTTCATCGACCATTACGACCGCGCACAGCAGGAATATTTCTTCGTCGAGCAACTGAAGCTTGCGCGGGAATTCGATCTGCCGGTGCTGCTGCATATCCGCCGCGCGCAGGACGTGATTCTCAAACACCTGCGCCAGCACAAGGTGCGAGGTATCGCGCACGCTTTCAACGGCAGCCGCCAGCAGGCGGACGAATTCATCAAGCAGGGCTTCAAGCTGGGCTTCGGCGGCGCGATGACCCATTCGAGAGCCACCCGCCTGCGCGAACTCGCGGCAACCTTGCCGCTGGAGAGCATCGTGCTGGAGACCGACGCGCCTGACATTCCGCCGGACTTCCTCGAACGCGGGCAGCCGAACAAACCCGAGTACATCCCGCGCATCGCGCAGACGCTGGCGGAGTTACGCGGCATGAGCATCGAAGAGATTGCGCAGGCCACCACGGAGAATGCATTGGAGGTTCTGCCGAAATTGGCCAATCTGGCGCAATGCACCCGCAAGGGGCAGGCCGTGGCTGTAAGGGGCTAAAGCCCCAGCACACGCTCAATCGCACACCTACGACGATATAATCCCCGCCATGACACATCTCCTCGACGACTCGCACGACCGCCGCTTCGGCGGCCTCGACCGGTTATACGGCGCTGGCTCGCGCATCGCGCTGCACCATGCCCGCGTCGCAGTGGTCGGCGTCGGCGGCGTCGGCTCCTGGACGGCGGAGGCGCTGGCGCGCAGCGGGATAGGCAACATCACGTTGATCGACTTCGACCATGTCGCGGTGTCCAACGTGAACCGGCAGATACAGGCGCTCACCAGCACACTGGGCGAGGCCAAGGTGAGTGCGCTGGAAACGCGAATACGCGACATCAATCCCGATTGCCGGGTGACGCCGATAGACGACTTTCTGACCGCAGAGAACATGACACAACTGATCCCGGCGGGCGCGTTCGATGCGGTGATCGACGCCTGCGACGAGGCGAAGGTAAAGGCCGCGCTGATCGTGCATGCGCGTTTCAACAAGATCCCGCTGGTGGTGTGCGGTGCGGCGGGCGGCAAGCGCGATCCGCTGAAGCTGCGTTGCGACGACCTCGGCCGCACCACCCAGGACGCGCTGCTGGCGCGCATACGCAACATGCTGCGCAAGGACTACAACATCCAGCCGAAGAAAAACGGCAAGTTCGGCGCGGCCTGCGTGTATCTGGAGGAGCCGTCTAAGCGCAGCACTACTTGCGCCACGGGAGACCTGAGCTGTTCCGGCTACGGCTCGTCGGTGACGGTCACCGCGGCGATGGGATTCGCCGCCGCAACATGGTGCATCGAACGCATCGTATCAACTCCCTCGAATTAGGCTGGCGTTACTTCAGCCAACCCTTGCGGTGAAATATCCAGAACGGCACCGCCACCGACAGCAGCATCAGCAACAGGGCAAACGGGTAACCCAGTTTCCAATTCAATTCCGGCATCACGGCGAAGTTCATGCCGTAGACGGATGCGATCAGCGTGGGCGGCAACAATCCCACCGAGGCGACCGAGAACATGCGCACAATCTTGTTCTGGTTGATGTTGATGAAGCCGACCGTCGCGTCCATCAGGAAGTTGATCTTGTCGAACAGGAACGAGGTATGGCCGTCCAGCGATTCGATGTCGTGCTGGATCTGGCCCACCTCCGCTATCTGGTCTGCCGTCAGCAGCTTGCTGCGAGCCAGAAAGGACAAGGCGCGCTGGGTGTCCATCACGTTGCGGCGGATGCGGCCGTTAACGTGTTCGGCATGGGCGATATCGGCCAGCACCGCGCCCGCCTGTTTGTCGCTCAACGGCTTGTCGAGCACATGCTGACTCACGTTGCTCAGGTCGGCATACACCTTTTCCAGCGCATCGGCGGAGAATTCCACGTCCATGCCGTACAGGTCGACCAGCACATCGCGGCAGTCTTCGATACGCCCCGACTCGGCAGTCTTCCTGATCCGCAGCAGGCGGAAGATAGGCAGGTCATCGGCATGGATGCTGATCAGCGTCTCCCCCTTCAGCACGAACGCCACCGCCACGCTGTGGGAGTGGCTATCGGTGCCGGACAGGAAGTCGGAACGCAGATGCAGGGAGTCCTCATGCTCGTAGAAACGCGCGCTGGCCTCGATGTCGCGCAGATGCTCCGGATTGGGCAGCGTCAGCAGGCAGGTACGTTCCAGCCATACCCGCTCTTCCTCGGTCGGGTCGACCGCATCGATCCAGACCGGCTGATCGCGGCACAGGCCATCCTCTTCAAATTCGACGCGATTGAGGCGACCGTTGTTCAGCGCGAAGGCATGCAGCATGGGGTCAGCCGGCGCGGTTGCGCATGTGGTCGGCCAGCTTGGCGAAGGCGGTCGAGAGTTCGCGGCGCAGCTCGGCATCCGCGACGACTTCGTTCAAAGCCTGATCCATGCACAGCATCCACTGCTCGCGCTCGGATTCGCCGATGGCGAAAGGAAAATGGCGTCGGCGCAGGAAGGGTTCGCCGAATTCCTGCACGAACAGCTGCGGCCCGCCCATCCAGCCGGAGAGGTACTTGAACAGCTTGTCGGACGCGCCGTCCAGGCTTTCCGCATGCATCTTGCGGATGCCGTAGGCTTCCGGCAGTTCATCCATCAGCTCGTAGAATCGATGCACCAACGCGCGAACACCGGCCTCGCCGCCGATGCGTTCGTAATGGGTCAACACTTTAAGTTCATTCGACATAAAAGCTCCCCGCGGCTATTTCGCCACGCGGTCCTCGTGGACGCTCACGACATCGTTCGCCACGACCGGCAGGTAATCTTCGCAGTCGGACACATGGTCGGTCGGCATGATCTCCAGACTCGACGTACAGGCCACCTTGTCCTTCTCGTCCCTGATTTTGACGGTCCTGGAACAACTTCCGCAGACCGCATGCCGACGCATCTCGCCGTGCCGCTTGGCTTCTTTCACTCGCTTATTCTCCGTATCCATTGCCGATGAAACGATGCATTCCAACGGTTCCGCCAAATCATACCACCCGGCGAAGACCCAACGGCCCGCAACGCCCCAACGGAAATCGCGCCAGCACCTCGTAGCGCGCGCCCTGCTCGTCGCTCAGCGACTGCACCAGCGCAAAGTCACGCACGCGCCAAGCCACTTCAGGCAACTCCGGCAGCGGCTCGTCGCTCCACTGCGCATGACGCAGCATCGTCACATGCGGCTTGTAATCGCGACGGTCGAAACGGAAGCGATGCGCGCGCAGCCGCTGCTCCAGATCGAGCACCAGTTGCGACAGCGGCGCGGGCACGACCGAGGGTGCGGCATAGGCGATATGGTTGTGCCCCCAATAGCGCGCACTGTCGAAATCCAACTCGAAAGGCTCGCCCCCGACCTCTTCCGCCGCCAGCTTCAGCGCCTCCAGCCGATGGGCGGGCACATCGCCCAGGAACACCAGCGTCGCATGCAGCGTGTCGGCGCGCATGGCCTTGCCGCCGCACAGTTTGCGCAACGGCGGCTGCCAGACGGCCATTGCCGCGCGCTCCGCCGCATTCGGCCAAAGCGCGAAGAACACCCGCATATGCGGATCGTGGGAGCGCAGTTTCGTCATGGCCTGCATTCTATCTGCGCCAGACCATGCACAACATAGGGTCGAGAGTCGGGCCGCATTCGGGTAAAATGCGCGCCTTGTCGAATCAGGGCAGACCATGACTGCACGCTTGAGAGAAATCCCCTACAACTACACTTCGTTCTCCGACCGCGAAATCGTTTTGCGCATACTCGGCGACGAAGCTTGGGACATCATCAATACGCTGCGCGAAGAGCGCCGCACCGGCCGTTCGGCGCAAATGCTGTACGAGGTGCTGGGCGACATCTGGGTGCTGACGCGCAATCCCTATCTGGAAGACGACCTGCTCGCCAACCGCAAGCGGCGCGAGGCGCTGGTCGGCGCGCTGCGTCACCGGCTGAACGCGGTCGAGGAACGGCGCGGCAATAATGACAAAGTAAAGCGTCTGCTTGAACTCGCCGACGAGGCAGTCGACCGCTTCGCCGCGGAATTCGAACACACGCTGCAACTCCGCCGCCGCGCGCTGCGCGTGCTTTCCCGCATCACCCGCCGCGACAACATCCAGTTCGACGGACTGGCGCGCGTCAGCCACGTCACCGACGCCACCGACTGGCGCGTGGAATACCCGTTCGTGGTGCTGCACCCGGATACGGAAGCGGAGGTCGCGCATCTGGTGCGCGCCTGCATCGAACTCGAACTGACCATCATCCCGCGCGGCGGCGGAACCGGTTACACCGGCGGCGCAATCCCGCTCACCAAACATTCCGCGGTGATCAACACCGAGAAGCTGGACACGCTGTCGCCGGTCGAGCGCCTGACGCTGCCGGGGCTGACCGCGCCCTACGCCACCGTGCATTGCGGCGCGGGCGTGGTAACGCGGCGCGTGATGGAGGCGGCGGAAGCCAACGGGCTGGTGTTCGCGGTTGACCCGACCTCGGCGGACGCCTCCTGCATCGGCGGCAACGTCGCGATGAACGCGGGCGGCAAGAAAGCCGTGCTGTGGGGCACCGCGCTGGACAACCTCGCGTCCTGGAAGATGGTCACGCCAGACGGCCTGTGGATGCTGGTCGAGCGTCTGGAGCACAACCTCGGCAAGATCCACGACACCGAGCATGCCCATTTCCGCATCTCGCGTTACGAAGCCGACGGCAAGATGCCGCACGGCGAACCCGAAGTCCTGACGATAGCCGGCGGCTCGTTCCGCAAGGCCGGGCTGGGCAAGGACGTCACCGACAAATTCCTGTCCGGCCTGCCCGGCATCCAGAAGGAAGGCTGCGACGGCATCATCACCTCGGCGACCTTCATCCTGCATCGCGCCCACGAACATACCCGCACCGTGTGCCTGGAATTCTTCGGCCAAGTACGCGAGGCCGTTCCCGCCATCGTCGAGATCACCACGCTGCTGCACAACCGCACCGGCTCGCAGGTGTTCCTCGCCGGCCTCGAACATCTCGACGAGCGCTACCTGAAGGCGGTCGGCTATGCAACCAAGTCCAAGCGCGGAAGCCGACCCAAGATGGTGCTGGTCGCCGACGTGGTCAGCGACGATGCCGATGCGGCGGCGAAAGCCGCCTCCGAGATCGTGCGGCTGGCGAACCTGCGAAGCGGCGAGGGCTTCATCGCCGTGTCCGCCGAGGCGCGCAAAAAATTCTGGCTGGACCGCGCGCGCACCGCCGCGATCGCCAAGCACACCAACGCGTTCAAGGTGAACGAGGACGTGGTGATCCCGCTGCCGCGTATGGGCGACTACTGCGACGGCGTGGAGCGCATCAACATCGAGCTGTCGCTGAAGAACAAGCTGAAGCTGCTGGATGCGCTGGACGAGTTCTTCGGCGGCGAACTGCCGCTGCGCTACCAGGACGACGAACAGCTGGGTGACGCCGAGCTGCTGGGCAACCGCCCGCAGGCCGCGAAACAGCTGCTCGCCGAAGTGCGCGCGCGCTGGCAGTGGCTGCTGGACAATCTGGATTCGGACGTAGGTCGGGCTATGCCCGACGCGGCGGGCGAAGCCCGCCCTACCGGCTCCGTTTTCCAGGCTTTGCAGAACCACTCCATACGCGCCTCGTGGAAGCGCGAGCTGCGCGAGCCGCTGCGCCAGATGTTCAGCGGCAGCACCTACCAGCCGATACTCGACCAGTGCAACGCCGTCCACCAGGGCGTGCTGAAGAGCCGCGTGTTCGTCGCGCTGCACATGCACGCGGGCGACGGCAATGTGCACACCAACATCCCGGTGAACTCCGACGACTACGCGATGCTGCAAGAAGCCAACGGCGCGGTGGACCGCATCATGCAGCTGGCGAAGGACCTGGGCGGCGTGATCTCCGGCGAGCACGGCATCGGCATCACCAAGTTCGACTTCCTCGAAGAACAGGAAATCGCGCCGTTCGTCGCCTACAAGCAAAAGGTCGATCCCGAGGGCCGCTTCAACAAGGGCAAGCTGCTCAAGGGCAGCAACCTCGAACGCGCCTACACGCCTAGCTTCAACCTGATGGAGCTGGAGAGCCTGATCCTCGAAAAGAGCGAGCTGATCCAGATCTCCGACTCGATCAAGGACTGTTTGCGCTGCGGCAAGTGCAAGCCGGTGTGCAACACCCATGTGCCGCGCGCCAACCTGCTGTATTCGCCGCGCAACAAGATACTGGCGACCTCGCTGCTGATCGAGGCATTCCTGTACGAGGAACAGACGCGGCGCGGCGTGTCCATCCAGCACTTCGACGAATTCGGCGACGTGGCCGACCATTGCACGGTGTGCCACAAGTGCGTGACGCCTTGTCCGGTGGACATCGACTTCGGCGACGTATCAATCGCGATGCGCAATTTCCTGCGCAAGCAGGGCAAGAAGAAATTCAGCCCGGTCAGCGCGCTGTCCATGCTGTATCTCGGCGCAACCGATCCGACCGCGACCAAGTTGCTGCGCAAGGTCATGTTCGAATGGAGCTACAAAGCCCAGCGACTGGGTTACCAGGTCGCCAAACATCTGGGGCTGTTCCGCCGGCAAGTGGCGCATCCGCCCGCCACCGTGGGCAAACCGCCGCTGGTCGCGCATGTGATCCACTTCGTGAACAAGCCGCTGCCCGGCAAATTGCAGTCGAAGACGGCACGCGCCTTGCTCGACATCGAGGACAGCGCCATCGTGCCGGTAATCCGCAATCCGCGTAAAACGAACGAAGAATCGGAAGCCGTGTTCTATTTCCCCGGCTGCGGCTCGGAACGGATGTACTCGCAGGTGAGCCTCGCCACGCAGGCGATGTTGTTCGAAACCGGCGCAATCACCGTACTGCCGCCGGGCTACCTGTGCTGCGGCTATCCGCAAAGCGCTTCCGGTTTCGAAGACAAGGGCAACCGTATCACCACCGACAACCGCGTGCTGTTCCACCGCGTCGCCAACACGCTGAACTACCTCGACATCAAGACGGTGATCGTGTCCTGCGGCACCTGCATGGATCAGTTGCTGAAGTACCAGTTCGAGAAAATTTTCCCCGGCTGCCGTTTGCTGGATATCCACGAATACTTGCTGGAAAAAGGCGTGAAGCTGGAAACGCCCACAGGCAAGCGCTACATGTATCACGATCCTTGCCACACGCCGATGAAAACCCACGCGCCGCTCAAGGTGGCGAGCGAACTGATGGCGACGCCGATTGCGCAGACCGAACGCTGCTGCGGCGAAGCGGGCACTTTCGGGATGAACGTGCCGCACATCGCGACCCAGGTGCGCTTCCGCAAGGAAGAGGAAATAAGCAAGGGCGTGGCCAATCTGCGCCGAGACGGATATGCCGACGAAGTGAAGATACTCACCTCCTGCCCGGCCTGCTTCCAGGGCCTGAGCCGCTATGCCGACGATGCCGGCGGCACGAGCACGGACTACATCGTGGTGGAAATGGCCAAGTATTTGCTCGGCCCGAATTGGCAGGAAGACTATGTCGCCCGCGCCAACGACGGCGGCATCGAGCGGGTGCTGCTGTGAGCATGCAATGCCCCGCCTCGCGCTTGACGGGAATGCATGCCTCATGGAAAGTAGCGGCCTGACACCGAAATAACAAGACATGCTGACCCTGCCACTCGACCCGACCGACGACCGCGCCGATCCGATCTTCAAGGATGCGGCGGGGTGCGCCAAGTGGCTGGGCCAACTGCAACTGACCAACCTGCAACTGGCACACAGCCTGTTGTACACCCAGATCGGCGAACTCAACCGCTATCCGATGCGCGGGCTGGAGCGTCTCAACACGCTGGAGTTGCTGCGCGAAACCGTCGGTTACGTGCAGGACGACTACGCCAAGAAGCTGATCGCCAAACCGCTGCCGCTGAACGAGAGCGAACTGATGGTGTTCGTCGCCATCGTGCATCTGTGGCAGGCGATGGTGCTGGGCTACCAGCGATGCATGCAGGCCTACATCGCCGGCGACAAACAGCTCGCGAAACACGGCGCGCTGCTGTGCCAGCGCTGTTTGCTGTACAGCGGACTGGAAATTCTGGAGCACCTGCGCACCGGCTACGAATTCGAAGCCAAGCTCTGGCATCAATTGCATGCGCTGTACGCCTTCGCCGAGGAACAGGACTTCCATGCGACCGAAGTGACAGATCCGCTGAACGCAAAATTTCCGCGCAGCAGTTGCCGCAGCATCTACGTCAAAACGCTGCTGTCCTGCTACGCCCGCCCGGCGGAACTGACACGCTCGCAGTTGCAACTGCTGGACAACTGGCTGACGCAATGGAGCGGGAACGTCACCGTGGAGCACAGCTACACCGTCAGCAAGGGCGACGCCCAGCCGCTGGCGGTCGATCTTTCCAGCACTCGGGGATTGCATGCGGTCACGCACAGCACACACACCGAATCGATGCGCTATCTGGCGATGGTGCCATTGTCCAAACTACTGCGCGTCAAGACCGTCCTGCTGCAGCAGGGCCAGACCCCGCGCCAGGTCAACCTGTGCGAACACTGCAGCAGCAGCGACTGCATCGAGTTCCTGACCTTCCTGCACCTGTGCTGGTGCGAGAGCCACAACACCCGCTTCGGCGAACGCCGCCCGGTCGCGCAGCATGCGCAGGTCTGCTACAAGATGGAAGGCATCTACGCCCATCTGTCCGGCAGGCCGTTCAAGCAGCCGGGCCGCGACAGTGCGATCGGCAACACCGGGAAACGGCAGATCGAGGCCTTCGGCCGCGTGCTGCAGGATGCGCACAACAAGGAACTGCTGGAGATGGGCTTCCCGCTGGAGACTTGGCGGTTCGAGAACGAAAGTATCTCGGGGGCGCGCCTGACGCGCGAGGACACCTTCGGCGGACGCCTAAACTACAACCAGTTGATCGGCCTGCGGCCCAGCGACGCCGAATCCCTGATGCTGGGCGCAGTGGCATGGGCCAACGTGACCCGCGACGGGCAGTTGCAGATCGGCGTGCGCTACCTGCCGGGCGCGGCAGAACCGGTCAGCATGAAGGCGACCGGCATCAACCAGACCGTGTCGAGCCGCTATGTGCCGGCCTTCGTCCTGCCGGCCATTCAGGCGCTCAAGATACCGGCCAGCCTCGTCGTCCCGCGCGACTGGTTCCAGCCTGACCGCGTCGTTGAGGTGCTGCACCTGAACGGCGAGGCCATGGACGTCAAGATGGGTTTCAGCGTCGAACGCGGCCTCGATTACGAACGCGTCAGTTTCTCGCTGGTTTAACCTAACTGGCATGGCGGTTGATTGACGCCGCCCCGAATGATGCCGCTCCTACAAAAACCGCTCAGCGCGCCGCGCGTCCCGCCGGAAACACCAGCGCGAAGGTGCTACCCTTCCCCTCTTCGCTCAATACTTCAAGCTTGGCCTGGTGGCGCATCGCGATGTGCTTGACGATGGCCAGACCGAGGCCGGTGCCGCCGGTCTCGCGCGAGCGGCTGCGGTCCACCCGGTAGAAGCGCTCGGTCAGCCGCGGGATATGCTGCGGCGCGATGCCGATGCCGCTGTCCTGCACCGAGAACACCGGCTGCCCGCTGCGCTCGCCCCAGCGCAACAGGATCTCTCCGCCCTCCGGGGTGTAGCGGATCGCGTTGCTGACCAGGTTGCCGAACGCACTGTGCAACTCTTCGCGATTGCCGGCCAGATTGAAGGCGCGCGCGACTTCGAGGCGCAGCGCATGGCGTCCGTTGCTGAGCAGCATGCCCTCGCGACAGGATTCGTCGAGCAGGGCCGCCATGTCCACGGCCTCCTCCCGCAAAGGATTCTGGTCGCTCTCCAGGCGTGACAGCGTCAGCAGATCGGCGACCAGGTTCTCCATGCGGCGGGTCTGCTCGGCCATCAACTGCAAGGCGCGCTGCCTGTCCTCGCGGGCGAGGTCCGGCATGTCCTGCAGGTTTTCGACATAGCCGTTCACCACCGTCAGCGGCGTGCGCAATTCATGCGAAACGTTGGCGACGAAGTCGCGGCGCATCGCCTCGATGCGTTCGAGCTGGGTAATGTCGCGGCTGATCATCAATCGCTTGTCGCCGCCGTAGGGGATCAACTTGATCGACAGCACCATGTCGTCGTGACGCGCCGGGGTCATCATCAGCGGCTCGCTGAAATTCGACTCCGCGAGATATTCGACGAATTCCGGCTGGCGCATCAGGTAAGTGATGTCCTGCATGTAGTCGCGCTCGATATCGACACTGAAATGCTGCCCGGCGAGCGGGTTGCACCACTCGATGCGGTTGGCGTCGTTCAGGATCACCACGCCCTCCGGCAGCGCGGCGGTCGCCTGTTCGATGTGCTGCAACTCTTCCGCGAGCTCCTGCTTGGTCTGCTTGTGCTGCTTGACCATCTTGTACAGCGCCGCGAACACTTCGTCCCACAGGCCGTCGGCCTCGGGTATCGTCTCGATGCGGGGATCGTTCAGCCACACCCCGAGCTTGTACAACTGACGCGCGCGATAAACCATCGTCGCCAGCAGCACCAGCAGCAGGAACAACAACGCGACCGTGGCGGAAAAAACGCCCCAAAGCACAGCGGCGACAATGCCGCCATACAGTATGGGCTGACTCGCCCGGAACCAAAAATCCAGCAATGCCGCCTCCCTAGTATTACGACCGACTGTCCCTCATCCTGTGCGGGCCAAACCGGAATTTATTGTAGGTCGGGCTCCGCCCGCCCTACGGTTACTATGCCAAGCCCTGACTTAATTCGCCGAGAATCGATACCCGCTTCCGCGCACCGTCTGGATCAGGCCATCCTTGCCCAGCGGTTCCAGCGCGGCGCGCAGGCGGCGGATGTGCACATCCACCGTGCGCTCCTCGACGAACACCTGCGTACCCCAAACCTGGTCGAGCAGTTGCGCGCGACTATACACGCGCTCGGCATGGGTCATGAAGAAATGCAGCAGGCGAAACTCGGTCGGCCCGAGCTCGATGTTCTTCCCGTCCGCACTGACCCGATGTGCGGCCGGCAACAACTCCAGCCCGCCTACGGCCACCGATTCTTCCTGCAACTGCGGCACATGGCGGCGCATCACCGCGCGTATCCGCGCCATCAGTTCGCGCGGCGAAAACGGTTTGGTAATGTAGTCGTCCGCGCCGGACTCCAGCCCCAGTATCTTGTCGCGTTCCTCGCCTCGCGCGGTCAGCATGATAATCGGGATGTCCTTCGCCGCAGCGTCGGCCCGCAACTGCTTCGCCAGCACAATGCCGCTGGTGTTCGGCAACATCCAGTCCAGCAGGATCAAGTCCGGCTTGGACGCACGTATCTGCTGCCACGCGCCTTCCGCGTCATCTGCGCGCAGCGCCTGGAAACCAGCCTGCATCACATTGAACGCCAGCAATTCCTGAATCGCCGGTTCGTCTTCCACGATCAATACCTTCGCTTTCATCGCCACTCCTTTACCGATAAACGAGATTGCAAGGGTATGAAGGTTTTATGACAGTCTTGTGACACTGCTTAACGTTCGCTGTGGCGCAGATGGTGCGACACAGGCTCCGGTTGCTGCCGCAGCAGGGAGCCGGCCACCATGCCGACGATGCTCATCAGGAAGCCGGCGAATTGCGGCGGGATGTCGGCCTCGGGCGCGAGGAACTCCATCGGCAGCCAGGTCGCCAGCCCCAAACCCATCGCCCAGTAAGCGCCCAGCGTCGTGGCGCGCTTCCAGTACAGCCCGGCTACCAGCGGCGTGAAGGCCAGCACCAGCGTCACCTTGTAGGCGTTTTCCACCATCTGGTGGATGCCGGTGTCGTGATCCAGCGCCCACAGCGCATAGAGCGTGACGCACACCGAAAAAATGCCGACCACCCAGCGCGTCATCGCCAGCATCTTGCGCTCAGACAGGTTACGGCGCGTGATCCAGCCCTTGAGCACGTTCTCGGACAGCGTGACCGAAGGTGCGAGCAGCGTGCCGGAAGCCGTGCTCATGATCACCGACAGCAACGCGCCGTAGAAGACCACCTGAGCGAACAGCGGCAGGTGCGCCTTGACCAACTCCGGCAACAGCTTCTGGCTGTCCTCGGACATCCACTGCGTGACCAGCGCCGGGTCGATCAGGTTGGCCGAGTAGGCCATGAACAACGGCACCGCAGCGAACAGAAAATAGGCCACGCCGCCCAGCACCGTGCCCCACACCGCGACGTTCTCGTTCTTCGAGGCGTTGGCGCGCTGGAACACGTCCTGCTGCGGGATGGAGCCGAAGCCCATGGTCAGCAGGCCGGAGATGAAAGCAACCATCGCCACCGCATTCAACTCGGGCCAGAAATGGAATTTATTGTTTGCCACCGCATGCTCGATCACCGGTGCGACGCCGCCGGTCTTGTCGGCCAGCAGTATCGAGATGTAAATCAGTCCGACGACGATGACAATCATCTGGACGAAGGTGGTCATCGCCACCGACCACATGCCGCCGTACAGCGTGTACATCAGCACCACCGCCGCGCCGATAAGGATGCCCTGCGCCTGCGTGATCGATCCGTCGGACAGCACGTTGAACACCAGTCCCAGCGCGGTGACCTGCGCCGACACCCAGCCGAGATAGGACAGCGCGATGGCGATGCCGGCGATGACCTCGACCTTGTGGTCGTAGCGCTGGCGGTAGAAGTCGCCGATGGTCAGCAGGTTCATGCGGTACAGCTTGCGCGCGAAGAACAAGCCGAACAAGATCAGGCACAGTGACGCGCCGAACGGATCGGAGATCAGCCCGCCGAGATCCTCCTCCATGAACGTGGCCGGAATACCCAGCACCGTCTCCGCGCCGAACCAGGTGGCGAACACCATCGCCAGCACGATGTACAGCGGCAACGAACGACCGGCGGTGATGTAGTCGCGCGCATTGTGGACCTTGGTGGCCGCATACATGCCGATGCCGATGGAAACGATCAGATACAGGAAGACGAAACCGGTCAGCATGAAGCGCACCCGCCCGAAAATTGAGATGGGGCGGATTCTAGCAGCGATTTATCACGCTCAGGGAGGACGATATATCCAAACAAAAAGGCCACCGTAAACGGTGGCCTTCAGGGCGATCAGCGGGGCTGATTACAGCTCGGTAGCGTGGTTGGCCAGGTACGCGGCCACACCTTCCGTCGAAGCCTTCATGCCTGCCTTGCCCTTGTTCCAGCCAGCCGGGCAGACTTCGCCGTGCTCTTCGGTGAATTGCAGGGCATCGACCATGCGGATCATTTCGTCGATGTTGCGGCCCAGCGGCAGATCGTTCACCACCTGATGGCGCACCTTGCCGGCGCGGTCGATCAGGAAGGAGCCGCGGAACGCGACGCCAGCTGCGTCGAACTCGACATCGTAGGCCTTGCAGATCTCATGCTTCACGTCCGCGACCAGCGGGTACTGAACCTGGCCGATGCCGCCCTTCTCGACGGGGGTGTTCTTCCATGCCAGATGGGTGAACTGGGAGTCGATGGACACGCCGATCACCTCGGTGTTGCGCTTCTTGAACTCTTCCAGGCGGTGGTTGAACGCGATCAGCTCGGACGGGCACACGAAAGTGAAGTCCAGCGGATAGAAGAACAGGACGGCGTACTTGCCTTCCGTGTACTTGCTGAAATTGAAGTTTGCGTTGATATCGTTGTTGCCCATCACGGCAACGGCGTTGAAATCAGGGGCTTGCTTACCGACGAGAACGGCCATATTGGTCTCCTTAGGGGTTGGTTTTTGTTGGGTGGCGCAATTTAGGCTATTTGGCTCTGTCGAGTCAACCTTGCTGGCGATGTGGGAAGGAAATGGCCCGGGATGCGCAGGTTGCATAAAACTTTGCATCACCAATCGGCCACCCCGGCATCTCGTTTGAGGTCACAGATTGTGACCTCAAAGCTACCCACTCCCCGGCATCCAACTGGAACATAAAAATCCTCCGGGAACGCTCGAGGTTATGCTTGACCGCTTGCAACAACACCTTGGGCTTCCACGCCGTAGAGCGCGGCTGTAATCGTTATTGATTTTCCGTCGTCGGATGCGATAGCATATGCATAAATCTGCATCGACGAGAAAGCCATGAGAACGACACTGAATCTGGATGATGGCCTGCTGGCCAAGGCTAAATCGCAAGCCGCCAAGGAACACATCACCCTGACCCGATTGATCGAGCAAGGACTAGCCTTGCGCCTGCACCCGCGCAAGGCTGCGGCAAAGCAACAAGGCAAAGCGCTACCGGTCTATGCGGGAAAGGGCGGATTGCGCTCGGCGGTGCTCGATGCTCGCAGCCATCGCGCGCTGCTCGATGCTGCGGATGAAGTGCTGTGACTCCTGACGTAAACATTCTGATTGCCGCATCGCGCCAAGATCATGCACACCATGCCCCGGCGCTTTCATGGCTGGAACGCGTGCTGGAGAACAGCGCCGCCGGTCAACCGCTGGCGATACTCCCCATGGTGGCTTCCGGATTTCTGCGCCTGACAACACATCCGAAAGTATTCGTCGAGCCCACGCCGCTCGATGCTGCGCAAGCCTTTCTGCGCGCGGTGCTGGACGCTCCCGGCGTAACCATGCCCTCGCTCGGCGAGGAATGGCTTCTATTCGAAAAGCTATGCACGCAGCACAGCCTCTGCGGCAACGCAATTCCCGATGCCTGGATCGCCGCTGCCGCCCAATCTCATCATCTGCAACTGGTCACTTTCGACAAGGATTTCCGCCGCCTAATGAAACCCAGCATGGTTACTGTGTTACCCACAAAATGATTAGCTTCAATCAGGTCAATAAACGCTATCCCGGCGGCTACGAGGCGCTGAAGAACGTTTCGTTCGACATCGCCGAGGGTGAGATGGTGTTCGTCTCGGGGCACTCCGGCGCGGGCAAGAGTACGCTGCTGAAGCTGGTCGCGGGTATCGAGCGTCCCAATTCCGGCAGCGTGCTGGTGAACAACCAGAACGTCGGCGCGCTCAAGGGGGCGGCGCTGCCTTATCTGCGCCGCAATCTCGGCATCATCTTTCAGGACCACAAGCTGCTGTTCGACCGCAGCGTGTTCGACAATGTGTTGCTGCCGTTGCAAATCTGCGGCTTCGATCATCGCGAGAACGCGAAGCGGGTGCGCGCCGCGCTGGACAAGGTGGGGCTGCTGAAGCGCGAGAAGGCGAATCCGATTGCCTTATCCGGCGGCGAACAGCAACGGCTGTGCATCGCGCGCGCGATCGTCAACCGCCCGTCCATCCTGCTGGCCGATGAGCCGACCGGCAACCTCGATACCGAGTACGCACACGAGATCATGGATATTTTCCGTTCGTTCCACCAGGTCGGCGTGACGCTGCTGATTTCCACCCACGACGAGAGCGTGCTGCAAGACGGCGCGGTTCGCCGGTTGGCGCTAAAACAGGGGGAGTTGCAATGATCCATGCATTCGCCCGGCACCTCGGTATTTTGCGCGCCGTGTTGCGCCGCATGTTCGCCTCCAGAGTGGGCGGCCTGCTCAACATTCTGGTGATAGGCATCGCGCTCAGCCTGCCCGCCGGCATGTATGTGCTGCTGAAGAATGCACAAGGACTGGTGGAGCAACTCTCCGGCACGCCGCAGATCAGCCTGTTCTTGGCGTTAAATGCGCAGGAGAGCGACATCGCCGAACTGCACGGACGGTTGGAGGCAAATGAGGCGATTGCCAACGTCGAATTCATCTCGCGCGACCGCGCGCTGGAACAGCTCAAGCAAAGCACCGGCTTGGCCGACGTGATCGGCAGCCTGGAAAAAAATCCGCTGCCGGATGCCTTCATCGTCTCGCCCAAGCAAGCAGAGCCGCAGGCGCTGGATGCCTTGCGCGACGAATTGGCGCGATTGCCTCGGGTCGAACAAGCGCAACTCGATTCTGCCTGGGCTTACAAGCTCGAAGCGCTGCTCCGCTTCGGCCGCCTCGCGGTGCTGATCCTCGCCAGCCTGCTCAGCCTCGCGCTGATCGCCGTGACGTTCAACACCATCCGCTTGCAAATCCTGACCCAGCGCGACGAGATCGAGGTCTCTCGCCTGATCGGCGCGACCGACGGCTTCATCCGTCGCCCCTTCCTGTATTTCGGCGCACTGCAAGGGTTATTCGGCGGCATCGCCGCCTGGCTGATCGTGAGCGCCAGCCTGCTGCTGCTGAACCGGCCGCTGGGCGAACTGTCGCAACTCTATGCCAGCCAGTTCGTGCTGCAACCTCTTAGCCCCGGCGACAGCCTGTCGCTGCTGCTGTTCTCGCTCTACCTCGGCTGGCTGGGCGCTTGGTTGTCGGTGGCGCGGCATCTGTCGCGAATTATTCCGGCCAATTAAAGTCGTAAATTAGGAATGCCATTTGACGCGACTTCCAAAGCAGCAATTTTCCTTTTGCTCTTTAGAAAAGTCGTAAATACTGTTCCAATGGTTTTTGAGCGCCATTTACGACTGCTTCATTAGAATTTCGCTAACGCGGATCTTTGTATCCTGGAGCTAGGACAGCATTAGACACGCCATAGAGCGCCAGATAGTTCTTCAGCCACAGCCTATATTCTTTTCCTATTAGACTGTGTTTTGGCGAGCAATCTACTATCCACTGACGTAACACGTAGCCGACAGTGGCAGCTCTCACTTTGAGATGCAAAACACCGTCCGTCATCCCGTAGTCACTCTGAATAATCTCGGGATGCTCTTGATTCGGATGAGGGACTAGTTCCAGCGCATTGGCAATATAAAATCGTTCCTCCTAAACCCCAAGCAGGCCCTGTAGGCGCATCAGAAGCCTTCAAACCGTGACCAACTTTCGAGAGTTCTGTCCGCGCTGCGAATCGGAAATGTGCTGGATGAACAAACGCGGCAGATAGCCCAACTACCCCGAGAGCTTGCGGATCAGCGCTCCCTCGGTCTGGCAGTCCATGTTGCTGATGACGAATACCAATTGTTTCATCGCCCGCACCCCATGAGCATGGTCCTATGCTCCTTAGAAGCTGATTTCCACACGAGCCCCTGCGATCCACACGTTCTGCCGCGCGGGGTTCATATTCGGGTGGAGGACATATTGCACCGTGGGCTGAACCGCAAGCCAAGGATTGACCTGTATGCGGTAGGTTGCTTCGGTGCTTGTTTCGCTGCTCAGGCTGTTATTCAGTCGTTGAAATGTTGGGCTGGCATGACTGACGGTGATGCCAATGGCTGCGATGTCGTCGTCGCGTCCGGCAATCAGGCCGTGATAACGCAGACCTATACTGCCAGTCCAGTCCGACTGATGAATATCCTTGCTGGCGACGCCGTAACGCACGAAGCCTGCCAATCCCTGTTCCGGATGATCCTTTTCGTTCATCAGCGTACGTTCCGCCAGGAAATAGGCTCCCTGACTTGGATGAAGTATGGGGTTGAGAGGATCAAGGTCGCTAAAACGAGTGGAGTAGCGCCAATAGCCAAAAGCCGTCTTGTTGAAATATTCGCCGTCATCCGCCCCATCGGGTTGCGGCGTGAGTCCGAGTTCCACAATGGAAAGCGTCCCATCGCCCTTGTTCAACTGGATATGGGTGCCGCGCGGATTGTTGGGGTCGCCCGGCACTCCATCCGTCAGCGCGTATTGAGCGTAGAAGCCCTTGTCTTGCGAGGTGTATTTCAACCGGAGCGCCAATGCTCCCACAGGGAAGATAGGCGGAGCGTTCATGCCCGACTGCCCCAGATCATTCGCCATGCCATAAGGAGTCTGGGTAAACACAGCGGAGGTGTCGTTGACGTAGAACTCGGAATCTATCGCATACAGACCGAACAGCACGGACAGACTTTCATCATAGAAGCCCTTTTGTATCCAAGCCTGAAAAAACTGGGCCGTGTTATTCGCCTCGATGTTGTCCACGATAACGAAACTATCGACATAATCCCGGTTAAATTTGCTGCCGAGTTGGCTGTGATATTGGACGTAAGCAGTAGTGGACTTCCATCCCAACAGCTTTTCCAAGTCCATCTTGACCCTGGCTTCTGTGTTGCCCATCCATGCCGTGCCCCGCTTGATCCCACCGGACAGATTGGAAAGAACATCGCTCTTGTGGGTAAAGCCCAGCTCAATTCCTTCGTCATAAAGGTTGGATCGCACGCCACCCCAATCCCCTGTAAGCGCCTCCCCGTTCCAATCTGGGCTCTTCTCTTCTTTGGCCGCAACAGAACCAATGCAACCAATAACCATAACCAAGGCAAAAATATATTGCTTAACCATCTCTCGTTCCCCAATATTCCCCATATGACAAAGCATGTTCTGCCACGAAAAATCCCCACATTATCAGAATATATAACCTAAGTCTCGCAGTTCGTTTCAAATCATAATGCAAGCTATTATGGGCACTTCAGCCCAACAGCTTGTTCAAATTAGCGAGGCATTTTTTAATAATGGCAGCTCTTCTCATTCAGAGCTCAAATGGTTTTCAGAGTTATATCTTGAGTTTCAGCAACCGCATTCCATTGAAAATCACAATCAGGCTGGCTCCCATATCGGCAAAAACCGCCATCCAGAGTGTGGCTTTCCCTGTGAGCGCCAAGGCGAAGAACACTGCCTTGATGCTGATGGCCAGCGCGATGTTCTGCTTCAGCACGCGGGATGTATCGCGGCTTAGCTTGATGAAGTGCGGCACTTTGCGCAGATCGTCATCCATCAGTGCAATATCGGCAGTCTCGATGGCGGTATCGGTTCCGGCGGCGCCCATGGCGAAACCTATGGTGGATTTTGCCAGCGCCGGCGCATCGTTGATGCCGTCGCCTACCATACCGACTTGGCCATAACGACCCAGCAACTCATCGATCACCGCCAGCTTGTCTTCCGGCAGCAGGTTGCCGCGCGCATCGTCTATGCCCACCTGGATGGCGATGGCGCTGGCCGTGGTCTGGTTGTCGCCGGTCAACATCACCGATGCCACACCGAGAGCGTGAAGCTGGCGGATCGCCTCGGCGCTGTGCCCGCGCACCGTGTCGGCCACGCCGATGATGCACAGCGGTTCGGATGCCGTCGCGAGGATCACCGCCGTCTTGCCTTCCTTTTCCAGACGGCCCAGCACTTCCTCGACATGTAACCCGCAAACGCCCAGGTCTTCACACAGCCGGTGGTTACCCACGTAGTAAAGTTGCCCCTCGACAACCGCTCTGGCGCCGCGCCCGGTGATGGACTCGAACGAAGCAGCCTGCAACAGCGGGCGCAACGTTGCCTCGCCGCCCTGCCATGCCGCTACGATGGCTGCCGCAATGGGATGCTCGGAATGCGCATCCACGCTGGCGGCAAGTTGCAGCAACTGATCCTTGGGCCGATCAACCAGCGGAACCACATCGGTCACGACAGGCTTGCCGTGCGTGAGTGTGCCGGTTTTGTCCAGCGCCACCGCCTTAATCAGGCGGCCATTCTCCAGATGTACGCCGCCCTTGACTAATATGCCCTGCCTTGCCGCAGCGGCAAGCCCGCTGACCACGGTAACCGGCGTGGAGATTACCAGCGCGCAGGGGCAGGCGATCACCAGCATGACCAGCGCCTTGTAGAACCAAGGCTCGAATGCTGCGCCGAACAACAACGGCGGTGCGGCTGCCACCAGAATTGCGAACACCACCACGGCGGGGGTGTAGTAATGCGCGAACTGGTCGACGAAACGCTGCGTCGGCGCGCGCTGGCCTTGTGCTTCCTGCACCGTATGGATGATGCGATCCAGCGTGGTGTTGCCCTTGTTCGCGGTGACACGGAACTCCAGCATGCCGCGCTCGTTCAGCGTGCCGGCGAACACCGGGTCTCCCGCCGCTTTCACCACGGGCATGCTTTCCCCGGTAATTGGCGCTTGGTTCACCGAGCTGCCGCCCGCCGTAACCACGCCGTCCAGTGGGATGCGCTCGCCCGGCTTGACGCGCACGGTTTGTCCGACCCGCACATCGGCTGCCGCCATCTCGCGCCATTCGCCGCTGTCGAATTGCACGGCGGCAGTCTCGGGGGTCATAGCCATCAGCCCCTTGATTGCGTTATTGGCCCGCTCCAGCGAGAGCGTTTCGATCAATTCGGCCAGCGCGAACAGAAAGATCACCACCGCCGCTTCCGGCCATTCGCCGATGGCAAGTGCGCCGATGACGGCGACGCTCATCAGGAAATTCATATTGAGGGTGAAGTTCTTGAGCGCGATCCAGCCCTTTTTCAGGGTGCCGAGACCGCCGGTGACAATGGACAGCAAGGCCAGGGCGATCACCGCAGCCGATTGCTCGCTCGCCCCGCTCCAAGCGACGATTTCCGCAGCGATGGCCGCGGTGCCGGACATCGCCATCAGAGCCCATGTCTGGCGCGACACCACGGGGGTTTCCGCTTCGCAAGTGGAGCAGGCACCAGACTGGCATTGCTGCCCGGTGCCTGTCTTCATGCCTATCTCGCGCAAGGCATCGAGTATGACTTGATCGTCGTCCAGCGTATGCATCACCGTAAGACGGCGGGCCATCAGGTTGAACGACAGTTCACCGATGCCGGGCACCGATCCGAGCCGCTTGCGGATCAATGCCTCCTCGGTCGGGCAGTCCATGTTGCCGATGACGAATACCGATTGTTTCATTCCATAACTCCCAAGACCTGGCGCTGCCTTACCTCAGTTGCCACATCCATTGCTGGTGCCGCATCATCTGGTCCATCATCATCTGCTGCGTACCCATGTATTGATCCATCATGTACTGGCGCTGCTTCATCTGCTCCGGGGTGAGATTGGAGTAGTAGCCACCCATGCCGCGCCAGCCCATGCCGCGCCAGCCCATCATGTGACCTCCCATCATGTGACCTCCCATCATATGGCCCCCCATCATTTGCCCGCCCATCATGCCGCTGCCGCAGCACCCCATCATGCCCGGCCCCCACATGCCGCCCATCATTCCACTGGTGTTCTGCATGGTCGTCCAGTGTTCCTGCAGCAGGCGCTGCCGTTCCTGCGGGTCTTGCGTCTGGCGTATCTTGTCCATCTGCTCCTGCATGGTCTTCAGGTTTTCCTGAATCTGTGCCATCTGCTTGTCGAACTTCGCGACATCGGGCGCCTCCTGAGTCGCTTGGCCTCCTTTAGCAGCGGGGGGAGCCTTCTCGGCCAGAGCCGGCACGGCGGAAAGCAGGACAGCGGACATTGCGGCTATAAAGATCGTCTTCTTCATGATCACGTCTCCTTTACGGTTGGAAACACGCTACATGACATGGGCCAGAACGGCCCGGTTCAAAGCTGGCTGTGACACAAACACGACAACAAGAAATATCAACTTACCCCGCTTGGTGATGCAGTGAAACTCATGACTTGACCTACGAGACTGCCAGCAACACCCGTTCGAGCTTCTGCCGCACCTCGCGCGCCAAGCCGGTAATGGCAGGCTGGTCCACAAGATCGAGCACGGCATTCGGATCCATGATCTCGACGTAGACTGCGCCCGATTCGTCCTGGCGCACCACCACGTTGCACGGCAGTAGCAGGCCGATGGAAGGTTCGGCCACCAGCGCGCGATGGGCGAGCGGCGGGTTGCAGGCGCCGAGGATGCGGTAGGGCGGCATATCCTGATTGAGTTTCTTTTTCATGGTCGCCGCTACGTCGATGTCAGTCAATACGCCAAAACCCTCAGCCTGCAAGGCCCGGATCACTTGCTCCAACGCACTTTCAAAACCCGGTGCCACCTGCTTGCCAAAGCCATAACGAATATCCATGATATTCTCCTTATTAAATATTGAACTCATAACCAAACTTCAGTACGCCAGAGACACCGGCAACCAGCAGCAAGTGGCCCCATTTCCGGTTCGGTTCACGAAACGCTTGCGAATCAGCGCCTCCTCGGTCAGGCAGTCCATGTTGCCAATGACGAATGCCGACTATTTGTTTTCCGCTTTCCATCGACCTATGACTTACAACGTCGCATAGTTCATTCGAATGGATGCTCGAATGACAGATATAGCAAAATACTTTTTTTGCCTGCGGACGGGCCTATCCCAATCGGCATGGAAATCCCCGGTACGATCTGGAGGCCGGAACTATAGTTGCTAGCGAAGCGTACGCCCGGATTGATGAATGCAGTATTTTCCTGCCGCTTGCTGCCATCCGGCTGAACCACTTCGGACGCAGTTCCAACCGCCTCGAGCATCAGGTTGAAATTCTCCGAGGTAAGGTATATGAGGCTCGCGCCATAATTAAACCCGGTCGTATTGGCCTTTGCTCCGCCGGGTTCCTTGCCGCCTGAAGTGTACGTCGCGCCAATATTCCAGTGGGTGACTACTTTGTCGGACAACGCCACACTCAACGGGATGTTGGTCTGGATACCGACAGCATCCGTTCCGTGGCCTTTCCTGTAATCGCCGGTGGGCATGATGACAGAAAGCCGGGGGGACAATGCGATCCCGTCCTTCGAAATGGCCTGATAGCGGTAGTTGAGCGCAATATCCCCAGCTCCGCTTGAGTTTAGGGGATCGGCCATATGCACCACAGGAATGGTATAGGAAAGCTGATGGGTCTGGTCCGGCACCGGCCATTCCTGCGTAAAGGTATAGACCCAGTCCTTGGTCTTTTGCGTGTACTGGTAGGCCTGAATATGTTGAACAACGCCTGCTTCCTGGTTGTAAGCCTCCTCAATCAGAAACGAGTTATCCTCGATTCTTTTTGACTCTTCCGCAATACCTTGCACAGGTATGCAAACAGCAAACATCAACATCCAAGAAATTTTGTTATTCCACATGACATCCTCCTTAAGTTGTCTACTCAAAACGTACCGAAAAAGCTGCCCCCGCCTGGTCCGTGCAGACGCCTGCGGGCTTTACGACACCGCCCCACGTCACACGACATGAGACTTCATGCCCATCTGCGGATTTGGCAATCGTCTCAATGGTGTAAACCACATGTTCAGTATCGAGCCCGGAAAATATTCGCTGCCAGTGTTTCGGATTGACCCCATAGTAGCGCTTGCGCAGTTCCGCCAGATTGGTCTGGCGCTCGACGGCAAAGCCGCGAGCCTCATAACGGCGATCCGGCGCTTCCAGTACAAGGAGATTGCCTTCCCCGCGATCATGCACCAATTCGCCACCGACAAACGGTGCACTGCCTTGTTTGTCCAACGGGTGAGTCGGGCTGGCGCAACCCGTAAACATCAAGATTGCCAGTATGCTCAAGTAAGATTTTTTCATGGTATTTCCTTTCATCGAGAAGTTGAAGCTACTTGATCCGTATCAAGTGCTCGAAAAACAACACAGCCGGCGATTCCCTCACGTAGTAAGTCCATCCGCTTCATAACCCTCCCTGTCTTTCGACCTCAGTCACCTGATAGATGCCGCGCCCGGCCAGGCCGCAGTCGGCTGCGCGCAACGCCTGCAAGACATCGTCCACATCCTCGTCCTTGAGCAGAATGTCCACGCGAACATGCGGCGTATAGCCGATCACGCGGTCGCGCGCGGAAAGCGTCGGGTCATATTCATCCTTCTGACCATGTCCTTCGATCTGGGTAAAGGTAAATCCGGTTACCTGCTCAAGGCTATGTAACGTATCCGCCAACGCGCGCTGAATATCGGCATGCACGACCAATGTAAGGTTCTTCATAAGGAACTCCTTTGTGAATTCTGAAAACCCGACTCAAAACGCGTCTCGATCCAGGCATAGAGCGTAGGCAACAACACCAGCGTAAGCAGCGTCGAGGTGAACAACCCGCCGATCACCACCACGGCCAGTGGCCGCTGCAATTCGGAGCCTGGGCCGGTGGCGAGCAGCATCGG